>Ga0307470_10000324_pt1 | contig 27811 bp, 25 predicted proteins | sample atmos_gasesAM3C__FD_204565 | JGI IMG/M metagenome (GOLD analysis project Ga0307470, IMG submission 204565) | Hardwood forest soil microbial communities from Morgan-Monroe State Forest, Indiana, United States - atmos_gasesAM3C_05 | ecosystem: Environmental > Terrestrial > Soil > Temperate forest... | reverse complement strand
CATCCGTCGCACACTTCACGCCGACCGGCGCACGCTGCACGCCATCCGGCGCACACTGCACGCCGCCCGGCGCACGCTGCACGCCATCCGGCGCACACTGCACGCCACCCGGCAAACGCTGTACGCCACCCGGCGAACGCTGCAAGCCGCCCGGCTCACGCTGCAAGCCGCCGGGGTGCGCTGCAAGCCGCCGGGCTCGCGCCGTGAGTCACCCAACTCACGAGGGTGGCTGGGTTGGAAAATGCCGCAGGCGATTCGCGCCGGTCCACTGTCGGCGACTCCTTTTGTGTCGCTCGATTGAAACCCGCTGCCGACGATCCGCTGGCAAAGTGCAAGAAATTTGAACCTCCCCCTTGACTTCGCGCGCGCACGGTCCTACGTTACTGGCTTCGTAGGGCTGGCTTGCCAGCTTCTCGAGACCGGAGCCGGCGCTCGTGAGAGCCCCACGCTCCTGGCGGCCAACGGGTGTGAACGACTGTGCTGGATAGCGCGACGGTTCACACTTCTGCGGGAGTTGAGCGGTGCTCCTCCTGCCGCGGGCTCTCGAAGTGCGCGCGCACTTCGGGGAACATCAACCGGAAAAGCGGTGACCATCACCGTCTCTTCCAGCCGGTGGCCGCCTGCACTCGTGCACAAAGTGCTCGTCGTTCCCTCCGGCCTTAACAACTATTTGTCTGAGGAGAACGATATGAATACCAATCAGGAATCAACCAATCCGGTTGCCCCTGCGGCCCTTCCGCAGGAGGCATCCACAGTTACACCCGAGGCTGTGCTGCTTCAGTTGCGGGGAGTACAGCTCGGCGAAGTGGCGCCGCTGACGAACGCGCAGCGCAAAACGCTGCGCGGTCAGGCGCGCACGGCCAATCAGGTGCTGCAGGCGTCGATCAACGTGATGGGCGCGCTCGACAACGTCGCACAGGCGGTCGGCCAGAAGCCGGACGATGTGCGTCAGATGACCGACGAGGCCAATCGCTGGACGGCGGTGGAGGATGAGCTCCGGACGATGCTGAACGGCGTGTCCGGCGCGAACCTCATCCGCCGCCAGCGCATTGCCCTCATCGCCGGGCAGTCGTACAGCATCGGTGCGCAGTTGGCGCGCGATCCGGCCAACGCCGTCCTCGTGCCGCACGTGCAGGAGATCAAACGGTTGAAGAGCTTCGCCCGCCGCAAGAAGGCGGCGCCGGCTCCCAAGTCGTCGCAGTCTCAGGCACCCGCCACCCCGGCGGCAGCCCAAGGTCCCGAGACCTCGGGCAATTCTAAGTCGTAAGCGTGATGGGAGGGAGTGAGACCGGGCGCGTGCAAACGCGCCCGGTCGTTTCACTCACCGAATTTCTACAACAGGAGTCCGGGAAACGCCTCGAGTCGATGTTCAGACGCTTCTCGCAGCCGCGCGAGGTGGTCCCCCGGGCCCGGCCGGGCTTGAGCCACTCCGCCCTCCGCCGCACAGCGGCCCGGCTCCGCGCCGGAAAGATCCACAACATCGATCCCCGAATCCCGTCGCACGTCATGGCCGACGTGATCGAAAAGTCGATCGCGCAGGACCTTATGGTCCAGCAGGTGGTCGACGAGGCGCACGAGCTCCGTCAGATGTTCCAGGAGTTTGAAGAGAAGGAAGAGACCGCCCGCGGCCGAAGCCTCGTAGCCGGTTTCCACCGCCTAAAGAAATCCCCCGAGGCCACCGATCCGGAGAGCCCGGCCGCGGAGAAAGTCCGGCGCCTCAACCGCGAACGCGGAATGAGTTGGGGCGGGGGAGGAAGAGGAAAGAGTGATCCGCAGATGACGCAGATGGACGCAGATGGGTGTTAGTTTTTTTGTTTTGGATCGCACTTGGAAAACCTACAATGCCGAGATTGTCGACCATACGACGGGTTGAGTTTTTCTCGGCACGTTGGGGACGGTTTTCGGAGTGAAGTAAGCGGATGCCTGCGCCCCTGCCATCGGAGTTCGCCTTCGAGATTGACTTGATGGTGTCGATGTAGGTTTCTGGCACCGAAGGACGGCAGCTTCGCTAGGACTCAGCGTAGAACGCGCACGAATTGCGTCAAGAACGGTAGCTGGCCTTCACAGCCGTTATATGAGAGTGAGGCTCGCTATACCTGAGGAATAGCGATACAATCACCTCTGGCCTGTTCCGCTCGCCGGTCACGTATTCAAAATGTTAACAACTTCGCGAGTATCATGCGTGTAGGTCGCAGGTTTTCTTTATTGAAGTTAGACAAGGTGCGATGAAGCTGCAACTACCAAGTTTGGAATTTTTATGTTTCATTGTCGGAATTATGACGAAATCCAACAATCACAAAGACCATTGACGAAGAATTCATAATCACTCGACGTTTTTGTGATTCTCACTACCTATACTTGCATTTAGTATTAGACTACGGTGGGATTTGTATTTAGTGGCGCGCGGGCGTAGACTCCGAGGCTTGAGGATTATCCTCGCCCGGAGAGAACATGGATCTGCTCGGCGCATGGTTGGCAAACTCCCCTTCCGCAGCCGAAGCTCTGGGCGTTTTTGCTCTCATTGCTTTTCTAGGTATCACAATGGTCATCGGACTGATTCACGAGGCTCGCATCATCGCGGAGTGGTTGATTGTCTTGATTGAGCACGTCAAAAAGGAAATCATCGAGGCGCGGGTTGTCTACCGCCGTCTGGTCAGCGTTCTGACGAAATGGGATGTTCAGTGACTCGGTGAGTCTGGCGCGTTGTCTTTGTAATATGGATTCGAGAGATAAGTATCCCCCCGTTGGGTGGACGAAAATTCTCCTCGCTAGCACGCCTCCCGACCTCTGGGCGGCGCAACGGTTGAGTGTGAATCACGAATCTTTCCCTCAGCCCGATCGCAACGCTCGCGTGTGGCGGTACATGGACTTCGCGAAGTTCATCTCGTTTCTATCTACTGGGGCGCTTTACTTTGCGCGAGTAGACCGTCTGGGTGACGACTCTGAAGGGGCGATTCCGCTGGGCTCCGCTGCAAGTTTCCATGCGTTCGTGGAGAAGGCGAGGCTAGGCGGTCCAGAGGCCGAGAGAAAAGACTGGCGCACGGCGTGGCTGGAGGCATACGAGCGCGAGAAGTGGTCAATCTTCGTGAGTTGCTGGTACTGCAAGAAGCAGGAGAGCGATCAGATGTGGACGAAGTACGCGAAGCCGTACGGGCTGGCGATCCGAAGTACGTACGAGCAGCTGAATGCTTCACTCCCGCTCGGATGGAACAGCAGGGAGGTTCTGCTCGGACTCGTTTCATACGGTGACTACGATTCGCCGGAGTATGTGCGGGATGTGACGAATCATTTCAACCTCTTCATGTCGAAGCGGCTTGAACACGAGGATGACCATGAAGTGCGGGCGGTCATTGGTGACTGGCGGATCACCCGTGAGGAGGCGATGGACGGTCTCGCCGTGAGCGTTCTCTCGCACACGCTCGTGGAAGCGGTGGTGACCGCTCCTGGAGCGCCGGATTGGTTCGTCGATACTGTCGCTGCGGCTTGTAGGGCGTTCAACCTGGACGTGCCGGTAGAACGTTCGGCATTGGATCGGGTTCCTCGAGTGCCGTTTTAGCGGTCGGTAATGTATTTCAATCGTCGCTCTCGGATGGGTTTGGAAGGGTGTATTTGAACCTCACGCCGAGCGAATTGCTCCCGGACTTCACCACTGCCTCTATTAAGAGGCTTCCCTTCGACTGACAGGCGTTGCGCGAGCCCTCTGGCACCCTGTCGGGGTGTCTGTCCTTCTGGATCGTCAACCGGTGGTATCGCGCTTAGCGCTCAAACACCGGCTGGTCCGTCAGGCCTCCGGCGGGACGGTCGTTGGTTCGTCCCTCAGAGCTTTGGGATGCGAACCGTGGGCACACGCATCGAGAAGTAAGTGCCCTACGGTGTCTTCGTTTTGGCGTTGGGCGATGCGGCCACTTCCTCATCATGCGAGTGCGTTAGATTGTCCGCATGCATGACCTTTCCCTTGCCGAGGCCCGCGCTCTTCTCCTCACGGCGCAGGGGCTCGATCGCGCGAGGGCGAAGGTCGCCACGAAGGACGGCGTGCGCGCGGCGATCCGGCGGATGGGGGTGCTGCAGATTGACACCATCCATGTCGTTGCACGGAGCCCGTATCTCGTTCTCTGGAGCCGGCTCGGGGCGTACGATCCGGTTTGGCTCGATGAGCTGCTGGCCGAGGGGAGGATCTTCGAGTATTGGGCGCACGAGGCGTCGTTCTTACCGATCGAAGACTATCCCCTCTTCCGGCGCCGCATGCGCGAGACCGGCTCGCTCGGGTGGAAATACTCGCACGACTGGATGACGAAGAACCGGGCCACGGTGCGGAAGATCCGCGCCCATCTCCGCGCGAACGGTCCGGTGCGCGCTGCCGACTTCACGCGCGCGGACGGAGAGGGCGGCGGCTGGTGGGGGTGGAAGCCGGAGAAGCGCGCTCTCGAGTACCTCTTCAGCGCCGGTGAGCTCATGATCGCGCGGCGGGAGCGCTTCCAGCGGGTGTACGACCTGCGCGAGCGCGTTCTCCCCGGATGGAACGACGCGCGCCTTCCCACCGCCGCGGCGACGCACCGAGCTCTCGCCGCAAATGCAGTGCGCGCGCTCGGCGTCGCCACCGCCCGCTGGGCCGCGGACTACTACCGCATGAGCCTCGCCGAGACGTCGTCCGCGATCGCGTCGCTCGTCCGTGACGGCGAGCTCCTTCCCGCGCGCATCGAGAGCGTGACCGGCGACGCCTTCCTCCATCGGGACCATCTCCCGACGCTGGCCGCTATCCGCCGCGGCCGCCATCCCTCGCATGCGACGCTCCTCTCGCCCTTCGACCCCGTCGTCTGGGACCGGAAGCGCGCCCTGGCGCTCTTCGGGTTCGACTACCGCATCGAGTGCTACACGCCGGCGCCGAAGCGGCGCTACGGCTACTTCACCCTCCCGATTCTCGTGGGCGACCAGCTCGTCGGCCGCCTCGACGCGAAGGCCCATCGCGCCGCCGGTATCTTCGAGGTGAAATCGCTCCATCTCGAAGAAGGCATTGCCATCGACGACGCACTCGCGGAGAAGATCGCCGGCGCGATCCACGCCTGCGCCGCATGGCACGGCACCCCGCGCGTCCAACTGCGGCGCGTCGTGCCGCGGGAGGCCGCCGCGGTCCTGCGCGCCGGGATTCGTTGAACCACAAAGACACAAAGGACACAAAGAATGTGCTTCCTCTGTGTCCTTTGTGTCTTTGTGGTTCAATCGGTTTTGAGCCGCCGCTTCGTCCGATGCGTCGCCGGCGCCGTCCACGGATCCTCTGGCCATGGGTGCTTCGGATAGCGGCCGCGCAGTTCCTTGCGCACTTCCTGGTACGCGCCGTTCCAGAAGCCGCGGAGGTCTTGCGTGATCTGGACGGGGCGGCCGCCAGGGGAGAGGAGGGCGAAGGTGATCGGCGTGCGGCGGGGGCCGAGGCGGGGGGATTCGGCGAGGCCGAAGAGCTCTTGCAGTTTGGCCGAGGCGAGTACGGAGCCGTCGTCGCGGTACTCCAAACGGGCGCTGCGGCCGCTTGGTAGCGGGATCGTCAGCGGCGCCAGCTCGTCGAGCTTTCGGCGGAGCGGGAAGGGGAGCTCGATCTGAACCTGGTCGAGACTGCGTTTCCCGGCCACAGCGATGGCGATCAGCGAGGGCCAATCGACGTCGAGCTGCGCGAAGGCGACGCGCCGCACGAGCATCTCCTCGGGTTTCGCATGCTCCGCCAGTATCCGCTCCGCCTCGGCCTGCTCCGGCATCACGCGCTGCTCGTGCAGCAAAATCGCGCCGTACCAGCTTCGCTCGATGGCGCGTACGCGGTTCCCTTCGAGCTCGTGAACGACTTCCTTCCGAGTCGGGGAGAGCCATTCGCGCTCGACCACGCGCGCCATGCGCACGAGATCGCCGGTGATATCGAGGACGACGAGGAACTCGCCGTTGCCGTCGTCGATCTCGCGAGCCAGTGTTGCGCCGGTGCCCGAGGACAACAGCACGCGGGCTGACTTCGGCTCGCGGCGCTGGGCCACGCGGTCGGGATAGCCGGCCAGGAGAGCGCGCCGCAGGGTGGCGTCGTCGACGCGCTGGCGATAGTTGTCGCCGAGGAGGTTGCGGGCCATCGAAGCGAGCTCGCGCTCCTCGGTCGGCCCGCCGCCGCTGAGTTTCGCGACGAGCGTCACCGCCTCGTCCGCGCCGCGCGCGTCGATGAGAATCCGGCCCAGCCTCGGATGGAGCGGCAGCGAGCGAAGCGTCATGCCTGCTGGCGTCAGGCGGCCGCTGTCGATGGCGCCGAGGGACGTGAGCAATTCCATTCCGGCGTCGATGCGCTCCTCATCCGGCCGCTCGAACCATGCGAACGTTCGCGGGTCGCCGCCCCAGGCCACGATGTCGAGCAGCGACGGCGCAAGATCGACGCGGCGGATGTCGGGCTCGCGATGGGGGCGGAGGATGTCGCGGGCATCCCAAAGCCGGATGGCGCGTCCAGGTTGCATGCGGCCAGCACGTCCGGCGCGCTGGTCTGCAGAATCACCAGCGATCCGCTCGGCGACGAGATGATCGACGGCGGTGTCGGGATCGAAACGCAGCACCTTGTGCAAGCCGGAGTCGATCACGCCGGTGATTCCTTCGACGGTCAGCGACGTCTCGGCGATGTTCGTCGCCAGGATGACCTTGCGCCGCGGCGCCGGCGCGAGCGCGCGCTCCTGCGCGTCGACATCGAGCGAGCCGTGCAGCGGGAGGACGAGCGCCTCGGCATTCGCGAGCTCCGCGGCGGCTCTCTCGATCTCGCGCATGCCGGGCAGGAAGCAGAGGATGTCGCCCGCAGGACTGCCGAGCTGCTCGCGGACGGCCTCGGCGACCGAGACGCCGGGACGATAGTGAACATCGACCGGAAAGCGGCGCGTGCCGGCTTCGAACACGCGGGCGCCGCCGAGGAAGTGGGAGACGTCGGAGGCGGCGATGGTGGCGGACATGACGACGACGGCGAGGTCGGGACGCGCCTCCATCGCCTGCTTCGCCATCGCCAGCGCAACATCCGCATGAATGCTCCGCTCGTGAAATTCGTCGAGCACGATGACGTCGAAGTCGCTCAGCAGCGGGTCGCTTTGCATCCGCGCCGTCAGTATCCCCTCGGTGGCCACGAGCAGCCACGTCCGCTCGGAGAAGCGCCGCTCGAAGCGGATCTGCCAGCCGACCTCGTTGCCGATCGTCCAGCCGCGCTCGCTGGCGATGCGGCGCGCCAGCGCTCGCGCGGCCACGCGGCGGGGCTGCAGCAGGATCGTCCGTCCAATCGCGGTCAGGGCGGGAGGAACGCGCGTGGTCTTGCCGGAGCCGGGCGGTGCGACGACCACCGCGCTGCGGTGCGCGCGGACATGCGCGACGATCGCGGCCACGTCATCGTCAATCGGGAGCGGCGTTTGCACCACGAACTGCATTATGGCGACGAAACGCGACGACGATGGCATCGACTACACCGCGGAAGGGACGACCCCGCCGCACGAGAAAAACGACCCGACAAACGCTGGCTACGATGAGGCCGCTCACAAAGGCGGCGCGTACGGCCTGAAAGAAGGAGCGGGCGGCGTCTTCGGCACGAGCGGCGGTGGCACGTATCGCGGCGGCCTGCATGTCGAGGAACGGGACGCTGTGGATACGGTCCAAAAGAAGTAACCACAGAGACATGGAGGGGTTACCCTCGCGCCATTTTCTCCTCCATCGCTGCAATCTGCGCGGTCAGCGCGTCGAGGCGGTGCAGGAGCTCGTCGTGGCGCAGCACTTCCGCGGACGGCGACTTGGCCTTGAGACTGAAGGCGCCGCCCGGCTCGAGAATGCAGGTCTCGATGTCGTGAATGCCTTCGAAGCCCTGGCGGCGAATGACGCTTTGCAGCTCGGCCGTCGTAAGCAGTTCCCTGGCCATCTCTTTCTTGCAGACGTGGCCCTCCTTGATGAGTGTGGACGGTTTCCCCTCCATCATCTGGTCGAGCCGGCGATGGCGGAAGAGATAGCGAACGACGAGGTAGTTCGTCACCAGCAGCGTGATGGCGCCGATCATCCCGCCGCTGACGGAGTTGTCGTCGCCGATGATGGCGTTCTGCACCGTGTTCGACAACGACAGCAGCACGACGAGGTCGAACGGGTTGAGCTGCGCCAGCTCGCGTTTGCCGAAGACGCGCAGCAGGATCACCAGGAAGGCATAGATGATGATCGGCCGGATGATTTTCTCGAGCAGCGGGATCGGAAGGGTGAAGAGATGTGCAGTGATTTCGTGCATGGAACTATGATGCACCCTCTATGAGTCTGGACGATCCTTTCGATCAGGTCGCGGAGTTCCACCGCCGTTTCGGACACCCTGTGGCAGACCGCCCGCAGCTCCTGAAATCGCCGCGCGCGGACGGCCGCGTGGCCTGGATGCGCGAGGAGATCGACGAGTTTGTCGAGGCCACCGATGTCGTCGATCAGGCCGACGCGATGATCGACCTGATCTACTTCGCTCTCGGCACGCTGGTCGAGATGGGCGTCCGTCCGGGCCCGTTATTCGACATCGTGCACGGCGCGAACATGGCCAAGCTCTGGCCCGACGGCGCGCCCCGCGTGCGCGAGGACGGCAAGACGATCAAGCCGCCGACGTGGCGCGATCCCGCCGAGGCGTTGCGCGAGGAGATCGAGCGGCAGAAGGTCTCGTCGCGTTCTTGACTGCTTTCGAGGGTTTGCGAATTGTCCGAGCGGTGTTACGCGAAGGCGCGCAACACGTCGTCGTGCAGCAAGCCGTTCGTGGAGAGGCCGCTGCCGCCGTCCGCGCGCGACTCGCCGCGAAGATTGGTGAATCGTCCGCCGGCTTCTTCGACGATGACCTTCACGGCGGCCATGTCCCAATGCGCGACCTCCGGTTCGACCGCGATCTCGGCAGCTCCTTCGGCTACGAGCATGTGCGACCAGAAATCGCCAAACCCTCGGCTGCGCGCGCAGCGGCGCACGAGCGCGAGAAACTTCGCGCCAAGATCATGCTTTTCGAAGCCGGGAACGTCGTCGTAGCAGAGCTGCGCGTCGCCGATATCAGCGATCGCTGATACGTGGATCGCGCGAGCCTGGTTCGATACGCCGCCGTCGCGGCAGAACGCCCCCTCGCCGCGCGACGCCCACCAGCGCCTGCCCATGGCCGGCGCGGAGACGACACCGATCCGTTCATCGAGCGCGATCAACGTCGCGAACACCGGGATGCCGCGAATGTAGTTCTTCGTGGCGTCGATCGGATCGATGATCCAGCGCCGCTCGGCCTCACCGCGCGCGCCGAACTCTTCGCCGAGGATGCCATCCTCTGGCCGTTCGCGCTCGAGCCGCTCGCGGATCATCCTCTCCACCGCCTCATCCGCCTCGGACACCGGTGTCCGATCGTTCTTCGTCCTCACCGAGAGTGTGACCGACTGAAAATGCCGCATGGTGATCTCGTCGGCTGCATCGGCGAGAGAGAGAGCAAGGCGGAGGTCGGCGTTCACGCGCGGATTGTAGCGTTAGGAGTGCGGGCGTCTCGCCCGCGGCCACCGGGCGTCCCCGCCCGGTGGTTTGCGCAAAGTTTTCACTACGAATCCGCGCGCTCCCGGATCTGCTCGCGAGGAGAACTGAGAATCAGGTTGTATACCAAGACCGCGAAGCAAAGGCGCCCATCATGAAGTCGACGTGTTGCAAGAAAAGAACTTGTCCCAAGCGCCAGCCGGTGGTCGTGCAGTACTGATGGTGAAGAACATCGTTTCCCGTGGTGGTGGAACCGACCTTGAGTTGGAGAACGATGTTTGGCAAAGAAGCGACCATCCAGACTGAGAGAAGAAGAGAAAGGCTATGGATGGAAGTGCGATTCGCATAATCACTCGATCGTTAAGAAAGGCGAAGTTACCACCACCAGCGGGCGGGGACGCCCGCTGGCCGCGAGCGGGACGCTCGCACTCCTCGGGGCGCCCGGTGGGTTGCTTGGGTCGTCGCGCTCAGCCTTGTGGTCTCTTACGGAACGTCATCGTAACGATCTGCGGCGCATCACCGACGGCCACCGTCGCGGGCGCCTGAAACGGATGACCAGCCCGGAGCGAAGAAACGTCCTCCCCGGAGCGCATGGGCCACAACTCGTAGAGACCGGCCGGGAGCAACGACAATCGCGCCCGGCCCGTCTCATCGGTCCGCATGGGGAGCGAATGGATCGTGACGAATCGGCCGAGCACCTCGTTGGGAATCCACGTGCCGTTGATGCGAACAAGGAAATAGAGACTGGGGATCGGTTCACCCGATGTGCTCTGCGACACCAGGTCGATGGTCCCCGTGGGCCGGGGAACTCGCAGCGTTACGTCCGTCGATTGATCGGCGGGGACGCGGGTAAACCCCAGGGATCCCCCCGGGGGAACGGCGTAAACGACGCCGTCTCGAGGAGGGAGCGTTACGCGTCCAGTCTCGTCGGTGTGCTCGAGAATGATCACGCCGCCGCCGTCGCTCGTGGCGAGAAACATGTCCACTCCTGCCAGTGGGTGGCCCGCTTCGTCGAGAACGATCACCGCGGGCCGGTCTCCATTTGGATCCAGGGCGATCTCACCTTCCCAGTCGCCATCGTCCTTCTCGAAGTTCACCGTCTGTACGCGGTCATAGCGGTAGCCCTTCTTGTACGCGCTGACGGCATGGCTTCCCTCTTTGATGGCCGTGAATTCGAACCGTCCATCCGCGTCTGTTCGGGTGGCCAACCCATCCAATCCACCTTCGGCAAGGGCTGTCCCCGTGATCCTGACGTTCACGCCGGTCAGCGGTTCATGGTTGGCCGAATCCACGACGCGGCCTTTGACATGGTGCGACGGTACTTCGAACGTCCAGGAGATCGTGCCGGTATCGCTGCGAAGATGTGCGGTTTTCGCGAACGCGATCTTTCCGCGGTCGAGGAGCGATGCCCAGAAGTCGTCTTCCTGCCAGAGCTCCGCCGTTGCATTCCCGTCGTCATCACAGGTGATGCTTCCCGCCCACGCGAAGTCGTGCGGAGCGAACCGGATCGTCGCGCCCTTCATCGGCACTTTCCCCGAAATCACGGACAACCTCAACAAGGCCGGAGTGATGTTGATCGGCAATTCGAGGGAATCTCCGGGCCTGGGGGAGACTCTGGTGGCGATCTGCTGCAGGGGATCCTGGCCCGAGATGACGAGCACGTAGTTGTCAGCGGCCAGACCATCGATGAGCACGTCGGCGCGCGCGCGTGCAAACGGACCCTCGCCGACCCGTCCCCCGACTTTTCCGCTGTTGAACTGATAGAGAGACCATTTCAAGCTCTCGGCGCCAAACGCCGGGGGAAGAATGGCGTGAATGCGTGCCGCCGCGAAGAGGGCAATTTCCTTGAGATTCGCATCACCCGGTACCTTGGGAAGGTCGACAGTACGTTCCGCAAGCCCGGGCGCTGCGACCTTCAGCGAAGACGGCCACGGCGTGGCTGGAATCTCAATGCGAAAGTGTCCGGCCCGGTCGGTGACCGCGATGCGTTTTCCGTTCGGAAGTGAGACAGACGCTCCGTGCACTGCCGCGTGGGATTTTGCATCGATGACGATGCCCTTGACGACTTGCGCTGGCAACGCGCTCGCGGCAGCCAGCATCAGCGCACAGAGCGTAAGCATCACGACCTCTTGGAGTGGCGAACAACCTTGGTCCGGACGGCGACGTCGACCAGTTGCCATTCGTCCCGAAGGGATCGCGGTGGCTGAAGGCGAATCCAGAAGTCTATGCTTTCGACGCAACTCGCGGCGTCGTAACAGCCGCCACTCATTCCAGTGTCACAGTAGCCCCCGACCCAGCAACCCTGCCCATCATTGTTCGGCTGGCAGCTCGAGTTACCGCTGGTATTCATGACTGAGCAGTACGAGCAATCGTCGGGCGGGGTCCAGCAACGCCAGGAGATGCAGTTGTTACCACTTTGCGCGAAGGAGACCACAGGCACTAAGAGGAAGAGGAAGGTCACCATGATTGCTAGACGTTTAGCCATATAAACCTCCATCCGCAAACAGTAGGTGCCAATGGACGAGCCTGTCAAGAGTCTTTTGATTGTCTGGTGCACCAGGTGAGCGCTATGGCGGAGATGAAAAAGCGTTGACAAATGGTGTGCTTTGAACCATGAACGGCGCCACAAATGAGAGCTATTCGCCGATCGGCATTCCTCGTTCTCGCAGTGGTCTTCGCAACCGTAACCTGGGCGCAGACACCTATCCTGCACTGGGGTGGGGATGCCGAGGGTGGGGCGCCGTTTGTGGAGGCGGATCCGAATGACCCTTCGAATCTGCGCGGGTTCGACGTCGAGGTGGCGGGGGAGATCGCGAGGGGGCTGGGGCGGCGGCCCGAGTTCGTGCAGGTGTCGTTCAGCGACATCGATCAGTCGGTGCAGCGGGGTGATTTCGACATCGGGATGAGCGGGGTAGAGGACACGCCGGCGCGGCGGAAGATGCTGGCGGCGACGATTCCGTACTTCGAGTTTCACGAAGTGCTGACCGTGCGCGCCGAGGATCGGGGGAAGTTCGCGACCCTGGCAGCGCTTCGCGGACGGCGCGTCGGCACGCTCGGCGGCACGATCGCCTACGAGAAGCTGCTCGCGGCGCAGATGACCGACGGCGTGATCTGCGTCTCGTACGATGACGACGTTCATCCGTACGCCGACCTTCGCGCGGGACGTCTCGACGCGGTGCTGCTCGACAACATCATCGCGGCGCGGTCGATGCGGCGCGTGCCGGGGCTGTACACGGAACCCCAGCCGGTGGCGACGAGTCATTACATAGGTGTTCTGGCCACCACGAATACGGCGCTGCGCGATCAGATCAACGGCATCCTGCAAGCGCGGATGGCCGACGGCACGCTGGAACGGATTTACCGCAAGTGGAAGATCTGGGATGACTATCAGCCGGCGTTTTTCGCAAGCGTACTGCATGCGGAGAAGGCTGTTCCGCAACACGAGAAGAAGACAGCCGAGGGCGTCGCGACACAGGATCTGGGGATCGTGTTGCGATACATTCCGGCGCTGTTGCGTGCTTCGCTGATCACGATCGTCTTGTCGTGCGCGGCGATGGCGCTGGCGGTTCTCGTGGGCGTGTTCATCGCCAGCGGCCGTGTTTACGGTAGCGCGCCGGTGCGCGCGATCCTGACGATGTACGTCGAGGTTGTGCGCGGAACGCCGGTTCTGCTGCAGCTCTTCGTTCTTTATTACGGCCTCTCGTCGGTGATCCGGCTCCCGGCGTTTCTTGCGGCACTCCTCGGGCTCGGACTGAACTACGCGGCGTACGAAAGCGAGATTTACCGCGGTGCGCTGGAGGCTGTGCCACGCGGTCAGCTCGAGGCGGCGCGGACGCTTGGTCTGACGGAGTCGCAGGTCTTGCGGCTCGTGCGCGGTCCGCAGGCGTTTCGCATCGCGCTGGCGCCGATGACGAACGACTTCGTGGCGCTGCTCAAAGATTCATCGCTCGTCTCGGTCATCACCGTGATCGAGTTGACGAAGCAGACGTCGATCTTCGCGGCGAACATTGGAAGCTGGGTCATTCCCGGCATTCTCTGCGCGGCGCTCTATCTCGTGCTGTCGCTGCCGCTCTCCCGCCTGGCGGGACGCCTGGAGATGCGCTGGAAGGCGGCGACGGAATGAGCGGCGTTCTCTCGATCGCGAATCTCCGCCTGTGCCGCGGAGAGCGCGAGATCCTGCGCGGAGTCAACGCAGACGTTCGCGCCGGCGAGCTCGTCGCGCTGATGGGTCTGTCCGGCGGCGGCAAGACGACCGTGTTGCGCTGCGTTGCGGCACTGGAGACGTTCGAGGATGGAGTGATCGACGTCGGAGGCGTGGTGCTCCGCCCGGGACCGGCACCTTCGAGAAACACGATCCGCGAGCTGCGTACGAGGGTAGGGATGGTGTTTCAGCTTCACTACCTCTTCGAGCATTTGTCCGCGATGGGGAATGTCACGCTGGCGCCAATGCAGGTGGCGCATGTTCCGCGCGCCGAGGCGGAGCGCCGAGCCTCGGAGCTGTTGGAAGCGCTCGGCGTCGCGCATCGGCGCAACGCCCTGCCGCGCGAGCTCTCGGGGGGCGAAGCGCAGCGCGTGGCGATCGCGCGCGCGATGGCGATGGAGCCTCCGCTTCTGCTGATGGACGAGCCGACAGCGTCGCTCGATCCGGCCCGCCGCGGCGAGCTGGGAGAGACGCTCCTGCAATTGACGGCCACCGGCCGGACCCTGGTGGTCACGACGCACGACGACGATTTCGCCCGCGACTTCGCCACGCGCGTGATCATTCTGGCCGAGGGAGAAGTGGTCGAGGAAGGAAACCCGCGCGAGGTGCTGACGAACCCACAACATGCCGCCACGAAGCGGTTGTTGCAGTCGGCGCGGAGCGAGAAGTAGCGCGATGCCGGTACAGCTTTGGCAATGAAGCAACCAATGCAAAGGCCGCTGACGGAGGACGAGATCGACGAGATCGCGATCAGGCAAGCTCATGACGACGACGCGTGGGAAGAAGAATTCGTGGTGACGCCGATCTCGCGACTCCGTGCGCGCGACGCGAATCCTCCTTCGAAGGATCCGGCGGGCGTTCCCAACAGCGATAACTGCTTGCTCAGTTGTGACCCCGATCACAGGAACTAGTCGGTCATGCGGCAGGGTGCGCCCTCGCACGCTCACAGCCGGCGCGAATGTGACGTGCATCGCAATCGCCGCGATCAGTTATTGCGATCCTCGGTCGGCAATGGACCACCGACACTGAGGAAGCAGAGTTGAACGCTGTGTCTTCTGCGTCTCTGTGGTGCAACCGGCTCCCTATTGTTGAATCGTCAGCGGAATGCTCGACTTGCGCAGATCGTCGCTACCGCGCTTGTGGACGACCACGTCGAGTGCCGCGGCCGACGCGTCGGCGGAATCGAGACGGAAGAGGAGCAGCGATCGCAGGCCGCTGCCCGTCTGCGAGACGATCGTCGATTTCGGGCTCGATTCAACGGAGAGCTCCTCGGGCGAGGCGTTCTCAACGAAGACCGCGAACGTGCGCGGCACGCCGCGACGGACATTCACTCCGGCGGAGGGAATGAACGCCTGTCCGTTGGCGACGAAGGGATAGCCGGCGTTGGTCTTGTCATGCGAGCTGCCGCGGATCATGAGCCACTTGCCCGGTTCTTCGAAAAACAACGGCTGGGAGATCGCGACGTCACCGTTTGCCGGCACGACGATGTCCTTGCGAACGAACCCCTTCTTTGCAGTCTCTGCAAGGTTGACGAGGCTCTTGATGGCGTAGCGGCCGGGAGGGAGGCTGAGGGTCGCGTAGTACTTGATGCCGTTCTTGAGGCTGTCGCCGAGCTTGGCGAGATCGAGAGCCAGTCGCTGGTAGGTCGAGTCGCGCACCAAGCCGTCTTCGTCGAAGGCGTAAACGAAGATCTCCGCGGTCCCGCGACGTGTCGTCCCAACGGCGGCGGCGAGATCCTGGCCGTTGACCTCGATGATCACGGGAACCTGCGCGCTTGCTCCGGTCGTGGGAAATGGCGCCGCCAACGATTCAAGGTGAATCGTGTCTTGCGGAATGTCGTTGATGATCACCTCGGCGCTCGACAGTTCGCGCTCGAGCACGTTCCCGCCGCCGCCACCCTCGTAGTAACCGGTGCGCGCCGTGACGCGCGCTCCCGGCACGTTCACGCGCACTTTCAACGCGTGGAACTTTCCGGGCTGGTCTGCCGTGGTCTGGAAGCCGAGGATATAGACGAATTCCTGAGATTTGAGAACGCGTCCGAAATCAGATGAGAGATCGTTCGAATTCTGAATGACCGTGCCACCAGTGGAGCCCGCCAGGAGGTGGAGTCCTTCGTTCGACTTCGGGCTATTTCCTTTTCGCGCGTCGATGTCGGAACGCAGACCGTGAATGTCGACGGCATCGAGAATCACGTCGGAACGGCGGGCCGCTTCGGTGAGTCTCGTAATCAAGCTCAAGCTGTTGGAGTTCCCGTAGCGGTCGTCGTTAGAAATCTTCCACGTCTGGCCGGCTTCAACCGCCGTGTTCTCTTCAGTTTTTTCCGCTTGTCCACCGCGCGCGTCGCGTCCTTGGATGAGCCGCGATTCGAATCCCTCGGACAGGAAGACGATGTGCTTCTGGCCGGAGACCGCCCGCAACGTGGTGGCGAGTCCAGTCAGGAACGTTACCTGGCGATCAATCTTGTCGCGGCCGTATTCGTCTTCCAGCCGGGCCGATCCGCGGAGGATTTCCTTGAAATCGGCCGAGATGCCCAAGGCATTGTCGGATCCGGGCGCAGTAGCCAAGTCACCGGCGACCTCTTCCAGCGGGTTGGTGCCCGCGACCTGAAGCGGATCGAAGGCACGAAACGATCTCGGATTCTTGATTGCCGCGACCACGATCCGCCGATCGGTCGTGAACGCGCTGAGAAGCCGGAAGCCATGCTCGTTGTCGAGTGTAGCGACGCCGACGCGGTCGCGCGGCCCGACCATCTTCTTGAGGAAATCGCCGGCAGCGGCTTGAGCGCGAATCACCGTCTGTGGCGTGGAGAACGTGAGGTCGAAGAGGATCAGGAAGTTGCGGCGGGCCACCGGATTGAGCGGCGATGTGGCTTTGACCGAGGCAGGCGAGGCGAAGTCGACGACGTCGAACGAGCGGATCTCTTTCACCTTGCCCTGGTCGAGAACCTCGAAGTCTTTGGCCTGAAGTCCGCGGATCGGATTGCCGCTGCGGTCGACGACGGCTACCGGAACGTCGACATGGTTGACGGTGATGCTTTCCTTCAGTTGGGCGGAGGCCGCCGCCGCGATGGTAAGCACGATTGCTGCGCACTGCGAGACCTTCCGCATAGGGAACCCCTTCGTTGAAGCACTATCGTACGCTCGGACCCGTGCCATGACACGGCGTAGCGATGACATTTTGCAAAGATGTTTTGCCGAACTGGTTCGCTACATGAACAGAAGCGTGCTCAGCGTTTGAAGAAGAGGGCGATGCCCATGGCCAGACCGATCACCACGACCGACCGCCGGACGAAGGTGCGGCCGAGGTGGCGGGCGACGCGCGCGCCGAGGTAGCCGCCGATGATGGCGGCGACGGCCATGATGAATCCGTCCTTCCACAGAACGGCTCCCGACCAGGCGAAATAGATCGCCGCAACGCCGTTGATGCAGATGGCCAGCAGGTTCTTGAGGCCATTCATCTCGTGCATGTCCGTCAGGCCGATGAGTCCCAGCGCAGCCAGGATCAAGATGCCGATGCCGGCGCCGAAGTAGCCGCCATAAATGCCGACGAGAAACTGGAAGATGGCGACGATCGTGATCCAAACGGCGGTCGGATTCTCGTGCGCGTGCGCGAGCACGCCCAAGCGGCGCGTGATGAGCTCTTGTCCGGCAAGCAGCAGCGTGGCGCCAAGGATGAGAAACGGGACGAGGCGCGTGAAGGTCGCCATCGATGTGTGCAACAGCAGCACGCCGCCGGTCGCTCCGCCGAGGAGCGCGGGAATCGTCAGGAGCAGAAGCCAGCGGCGGACGTTGGCGAGCTCGCGGCGGAAGCCGACCATGGCCGCAAACGACCCCGGCCAGAGCGCAAACGTGTTCGTGGCGTTCGCCATCACCGGGTTGACGCCGATCCACACGAGCGCAGGAAAGGAGAGGAGCGTCCCCCCGCCCGCGATTGAGTTGATTGCGCCGGCCGCGAAGGCAGCGAGGGCGATGACGATGGTGTGCACAGGAGGTTCTGTGGGAATCAGAGATCAGAGACAATCAGAGATAAGTGATCAGGGCTCAGAGGCCGGACAGCATTTCATATTTCGATGGGCTCCGATGATCATTGACGACAACTCCGACTGGGGCGGCTGACTCACCTGCGAGCGCCGCGGCGTCGCGCTTCGCGGCCGGGCTTGCCGGCGAGGCGGTCCAGGAGTCGGTAGTAAGCCCCAGGAAGCAGGGTCTTGAAGAGCCGGATCAGGCGGCTCTCGATGTTGCAGTAGACCTCGAAGTCTCCGCGCACCATTCCGGCGACGAACGTCTTCGCCACGGCTGCCGCAGAGAGCCGGCTGGCGCCGGCAGTGATGGCAAGGGTTTCGGCAGGGGCGTGGGCATGCTCGTACTCGAGCAAGGGAGTCTCAGTGTCGGGTGGAAAGACGACGGTGACGCGAATGCCGTCCGGCCGGCCCTCCATGCGAAGGCACTCGGCGAGTCCCGTCATGGCGAACTTCGTCGGTGCGTACGCGGCATAGCCATAGAGGCCGGTGTATCCAGCCACCGAGGAGACGATGCCGAGGCGCGACTGCCCGGCGGCTTTGAGGTAGGGCCACGCCGCGCGGATGGCGTGCAGGCTGCCGAGGTAGTTCGTCCACAGCACAGTCTCGAAATCCTTCAGGGAGAGCTCCTCGATCCGGCCTACGCGGAGGATGCCGGCGTTGCAGACCAGAGCGGCGAGGCCACCGGAATCACCGATGGCGCGGATGGCCGCGCGAAGCGCGGGTTCGTCGGCCACGTCGACGGCGTACGTGTGGATTGGCGCGTCGGCCCCGAGGTCATCGAGCAGCGAGCGCCGGGCGGTTTCGAGTCTCCCGGCATCGCGGGCCAGAAGATGGATCCGGGCTTTCAATCGGCCGAATTGTCTGGCGGTCTCGAAGCCGATGCCGGAGGAACCGCCGGTGATGATTACGTTCTGTTCGCTGAAATTCATTTGAAGATCCGCGGCGACTGGAGACGGAGGCGAGGGAACAGGATACGGCGGAGAGCGCGGAGAAGGGCGTGCAGGGATCGGTTTGCTGCCTTGAAGAAGAGGAATTCCTCCTCAGCCTCCCCACCGATCTGCTGTTTCCCCCAGTACGCCGTCTGCCCGAGGTTGAGGCGCCGGCAGCCTTGCCGGATGGCCTGGTCGACGATGGCGTAGAGAAGATTGAAGTAGACGTCGCGAGGTGTCTGCGGTGTCGCCGGCAGGCCGGCGAGCATGAAATTCAAGGTGGTCCCCGTCTTCAGGAACAGGGCGGCGCCCAGCACTTCGCCACGGTCGACCGCGGCGAGGATCTGAAGATCCGAGCCGAGCTCGATCCACAGGCGCTCAAAGAATGCCTCGTTGAGCATTTCGAGCTTGGTCTCGGCTCGCGCCATGACGTTGCGGTAGAGCTGCGAGAAACGGGCGGGGCTCATCACTTCGGGCCCGCCAAGGACGAGATGCGGCTCGTTGGATTCGTGAAACTCAGGCCGCGTCAATCCCATCTTCGCCAGCGAGCGCCGGATATGACGCCGGTAGGAGTGACGCAGGCTGGCAAGGTAGTCGTTGAAGCTCGTCCAGCGGATGTCCAGGGTCATGTAAGGGATGCTGTGGCCGCGAAAGAATCCAAGCTGTTCGAGATCCCCGACCTGCGGCAGCTCGCGCGTCTTGAATTCTTTGATGCAGAAGAATCGCAGTCCGGCTTCGCGGGAGATGCGCTCCATTTCCCGGACGAGCAACTCGATCACAAGCCGCGTGGGGGCGTCGTGAGCGAGGAGCAGGTTGCTCTGGCCGAAGGAGGCCGGCAGGCCGCAGAAGAGGATGTCGATCCGGAGGAAGCGGGGGAACCACCTGCGGGCGAGCGCGGCCAGCTTCTGCAAGCTCTTGCCGAGAAAGATATCGAGCGAGACGGTGAAGGCGGAGAGAACCGCCGAAGCCACGAGCCGGTCGCCGTCGCAGAACAGGAGAAACCAGAAGCGGCTGTCTTCGACGCGGGCGTCTTCCACGGCGCGAATAAGACGGTGGGCATGGTAGGGATGGCTGTCTTCGAGAAGGCTGTCCCAGAGCTTCTCCGGGATTTCGTGGATCGAAGAAAACCTCCGGACCTGCAGCGTCGTCATGCTCGGGGATAGGCTGCAAATGCCGCCGCCGCCTCTTCGAGCATTACGGCGTCCTGCGCGGCGGTGGCGCAGAGCCGCAGCCGCGCCGATCCGGGGGGCACGGCCGGGAACACCACGGCCGATGCCAGGAAACCGTGGTCAAACAGGTGCCGGGCCAGCCGGTAGGCCGACTCGTCAGCGCCGGCGATCACGGGGATTACCGGGCTGGCGCTAGAGCCGGTGTCGTAGCCCAAGGCGCGCAACGATCCGTGGAGCGAAGCGACGTTCTCCCACAGCCTTCGGAGCCGGTCGGGCTCGCGCTCGATGACATCGAGAGCTGCCAGGGCTGCACCCGCGGCCGCCGGGCAGAGGGCCGCCGAGAACATGAAGGGGGCGGAGCCGTGCTGGACATAGAGGATGACCTGGCGGCTGCCCATCAAGTAGCCGCCGTTGGCCGGGATGGTTTTCGAAAGAGAGCCTGTCCAGAGGTCCACGGCGCCGGCAGCGACTTGGAAGTGCTCATCCACGCCGCGGCCGGTGGGACCGAGCACGCCGAGCGAATGTGCCTCGTCCACAAGCAGGAAGGCGCCGTGCTTCTCTTTCAATTGCACGATCTCCGGCAGCGGACAGATATCGCCGTCCATCGAATAAACGCCTTCCACGGCGATGAGGGTGCGCGAGCGGCGATGCCTGGGCGTCGCCTGCAGCACGTCACTAAGAGAATCGGGGTCGTTGTGGCGGAACGTCGAGTAGGGCACTCTGGCCATGCCCAGCGCGTCGACGATGCTGCGGTGGATGCGCTCGTCAACAATCACACGGTCCCGCGGTCCCAGCAACGCCGCGAACACGGCCAGGTTGGCGGCATATCCTGAGGTGAAGGTCATGGCTGCCTCGGCGCGCTTGAACGAGGCCAGCCGGTTTTCGAGCTGACGATGCAACATGTTGGTACCGGTGAGCAGGCGCACGCCGCCGGTGCCGGTTCCGAATTTGCGGATGGCCGAGATGGCCGCGGCCTCGATTGCCGGATGGCCGATCAGACCGAGGTAATCGTAGGAAGAGAGCATGGAAAAGGTCTGTCCGCGCACTTCCACGCGCGGGCCCGACTTCCCTTCCAGCGCCTGTTGAAATGTGTAAAGCTCTTCCCGCGCTCCCCAGGCCACCACATCGAGCCAGCGGCGGGCGCTGCGGTGATCGAGCAGCCCTTCGTACTCCACGTTCCATGGCGTCTCCGGATGGAAGAAGCCGTCGAACGGGCCGTCGAGTTGCCGCGGCACCAGCGGTTCGACGAGCGGAGCGGTGTGGGTCGGTCGCATCTCGCGGCTCATCAATGGACTCAATGGACTCAATGGACTCAATGGGACGCGGCCGAAGCCGCCAGGTGCGCTCCGGCATTCGGTTTCTTCGGCGCGGGCGGCCATTGCGGCCCGCGGTCCATGGCCTTGCGCAGTTCGCGCGGCGAGTGGTGCCGGTGGGCGATGCGGAACTGGATGTAAATGTTGATCGCTCCCCACCAGAGGCGCAGATATTTTGGCGACCATACCGGTGGCCGGGTACGCAACGTCAACCGGTCGGCGCGGCGGATGTCGAGCACGGCCCGGCTGTAAGTCTTGAGCAGGAAGCCGTAGTAACGCTTGAGCGGGAGATGGGTCGGAAGCACGACGTGCGACAGATCCCACAGACCGTGCGCCCGGCGAGGGACGGTGAGCTTGTCCTGATAATCCTTCCAGATCACCGTGCCCGGCAAGGGGGTGAGCGGTGAGATGTTGAGGTAATAGAGGCCGTTGTCGTCGATGAACTTCATCAGCCGTTCCCATTCCTTCTCGGTGTACTCCGGATTGGGAATCAGCGAGCCATAGGTGTCGACCCCGTGGCGGCGCAGCACTTCGATGGCCTTCACGTTGTAATCGACCGTGCACTCCTTATCCATGGAGGTCAGCTCGGAGTCGGTCGAGGCTTCGAGACCGATGAGCACTGCGGATAGGCCGAGACCCGCCCATTCGGCGATGACGTCTTCGTTCTCGGCGATGAAGTCCGCGCGGCCGTAGACGAGATACTTCTTGTGGATCCCGCGCGCGCGCAGAAGATCGGCGATGGCGCTGAGACGCTTACGATTGATCAGGAAGATGTCGTCGACGATGTAGACGTCCGGCGACTCGATCTGTGCCAACTCATCGACGATGCTCTCCGGACTGCGTGAGTAGGGGACTCCCTCAGTGATGCGCCAGGTGAAGCAGAAGTTGCACTTGTACCAGCAGCCCCAGGTGGTTTTCATCGTGGCCACTGGCTGATGGAAAAGATAGTAGTAGCGGTGGGCGAGATGCTTCACCAGATCGCGGCGAGGGAAGGGGAGCGAATCGGGCTGCGGCATGTAGTGCCGCTGCGGGGTGAGGGTGACGCGCCCCTCACCTGCGGGGAGCGCCAGACCGGGAATCTCCGTCAGCGACTGTCCCGACTGGAACGCGCCCAGGAGCTCGGGCATCAGTGTGGTGCCATCCCCCATCACGATGCAGTCCACCGCCGGATCGGAGAAGTCCTCCGGCACCTGTGAGGCGTGAACGCCGCCGACGACTGTCCTCACGCCGGAGCTCCACAGCTTGGCCACGCGGCAGATCTTGATGACTTCGTTGACGCCGGTGATGTAGCAACTGGTGCCGATGACGTCGGGCCGGAACCGCTCGAGGCGGCGCGCGAGATTCTTCTCCACGATCATGTCGAAGATCTCGATCTCATGACCGGGCGGAATGCCGGCGGCCACATACTCCAGTTCCAGCGGCTCACAGATCATGACGTGTTTCAAGCCCATGGTGTGCTGCGGGACAGGCGGACGAATGAGAAGGATGCGCATCGAGCCTCCTACACGATCCCCGGCGTGATCCGGTTCTGGATGTGGTTGCGGTAATGGACGTTGGTTCCCAGAACGAACGTCCTCATGAAGGGGCTCAGCCGCGCCGGATTGGAGCGTAGCCGCTTGAGTATGGCGGCCGGAGTGAAGAGCCGTTCGTAGAGCCGCCAGTATCCGCGTTGCAGCTCGTCCGGATCGAGCAGTCGAGGTTTGTAAACCACCTGGCCGCCGCTGAAGCGTCCGAAGTCCTCAGAGATGAGCCGTCCTTCCCGCTCCATCTCATCGTAGATCGGCGTGCCCGGCACCGGCGTCATGATGTGCACTCGCGGCACGGAGATGTGGTTGTCCATGATGAAGGCGAAGGTTTCCTCGAAGACGCGCTGGTCGTCGTGGTCCAGACCGATGATCATCTCCGTGCTCACGTCGATGCCATGGCGCCGGATGGTTTGGACCGCCTCCCGGTAGCGCTCGGGCCGGTTCCAGGCCTTGTCCACGGTCTCGAGACTGGCGGCGTTGACACTCTCGATGCCGAAGGAGAGCAGACGGCAACCGCTCCGGCTGGCCAGCTTCAGCATGTCCGGCCGTTCGGCGATGTGGAGGCTGCACTGGCTGATCCAGATGATCTTTTCGGGAATGAGCGCTTCCCACAGCTCCGCGGCGTAGTTGAAGTCCACGCCGATGTTGTCGTCGATGAAGGCGATGTAACGGCTGCCGTGCCGTTTGGCGGCACGCACGTCGCGGACTACCTGGTCTATCGGCCGTTTGCGATAGCCCTGCTCGAAAAACGCCGTGATCGAGCAGTAGTTGCAGGTGAACGGACAGCCGCGCGTGGCTTGCACGGGCCGCCACATGCCCAGCTTTCGCGCATTCATCAGGTCGTATCGGGGAAGCGGCAGATCTTCGATCGGCGGCCGGCGCGGCATGCGATAGATGGGCTGCAGCCGGCCTGCCTCAAAGTCGGCGATGACTTGCGGCCAGGTTTCCTCCGCCTCGCCCAGCACAAGGGAATCGGCATGCTTCAGAGACCATTCGGGCCTGGCCAGGCTGGCGGCGATGCCGCCCTGGACGACGGTTACGCCGCGGCGGCGGAACTCATCGCCGATCTGCCACGCCCGAACGATGCCCGAGCCCATGCCGGTGATGCCCACCAGGTCCCACGGCTCGTCGAACGGGATGTCCTCCACCGTCTCCGAGAGCAGCCGCACATCGACATGCGGCGGCGTGACCGCGGCCAGCATCGGGAGCGTCAAACCGGGGAGATGCAGGCGCGATTGTTTGATCGGTCGCCCCTGCCAGTCCAACGCGGTCGGACCGACGAGCAATACCCGTGGTTTTCCTTTCACGAATAGTAAATTATAACGAGAATAAAGGCGTAATCAAACTGGCGTAGGCTTCGACACGCATATGGAGATCCACCTTCGCCCCGTACGCACATCCCGGGATTTGAAAGCATTCATTGACGTCCCGTGGCGGATCGATCGCGGGCGGGGAGGGGATCCGCACTGGGTGCCGCCGCTGCGCGTGGCCGTCAAAGCGGCCCTCGATCCGCACCATCCCTTCTGGCTGCACAATCGGCGGCAGCTCTGGATCGCCTACCGGAACGGAGAGGCTGTGGGCCGCATCGCTGCCATCCTCAACCGGGAGCACCTGGAGCACTGGCGGGACCAGACCGGATTCTGGGGTTTTTTCGAGACCATCGACCAGCACGAGGTGGCCAGCGCGTTGCTCGCGGCGGCCGAGGGCTGGCTCGGCGAGCAGGGTTGCCGCGCGGCAGTCGGTCCGGTCAGTCCGAGCCCTCACTATGAGATGGGAATCCTGACGGCTGGTTTCGACGCGCCGCCGCATCTCATGCTCACGCACAATCCGCCGTACTACCCGGCACTGATCGCGGCGGCAGGGTATGAAAAGGCCGTCGACCTCTTCGCCTATCTCATTCCCAGGAACAGCGTGAGTCTCGACGGCAAGATCGAGCGGGTCGGGGAAACCCTCGAACGCCGCTGGGGAGTCACCGTGCGCGCTGGCGAGATGCGGCATTTTGATCGCGAGGCGGCCATCATCCACAAGCTGTACAACGCCTCGATGCTCGGCCAATGGGGCTTCACTCCCATCGGTGAGAGTGAATTCGCCGCGTTCGCCGCGGACCTGCGGCGGATCCTCGATCCGGAGCTCGTGATCTTTGCGGAACAGCGCGGCGAGCCTGTCGGCTTTCTGCTGGCCCTGCCCAACCTGAACGAGGCTCTGATCCGGATCCGCGATGGCTGCTTCCACTCGGTCTGCTGAAGCTGCTTTGGTATCGGCGCAGCGTCCGTAGCGTCCGCGTAATCCTCGCCGGTACGTTGCCGGAGTGGCAGCGGCGTGGCGTAGGGGGGCTGTTGTACACCGAGATCGCTCGCCGGATCCGGGCGAAAGGCTACGCCACCACCGAGATGTCCTGGGTACTGGAAGACAACGTGCTGATGAACCGCGCCGCTCGTCTCCTCGGCGGCCATATCCATAAGACCTACCGCGTTTACAGAAAAACGCTGATTGCCGGGAGTGAGCCATGAGCGTAACCACTCCATGGGAGCGCGGCCGGATCGACGGCCGACAGGGTCCGCCGCAGCTCCTTTTCGGCCGCATGAACGAGGACTGGCGGGTGGAGACGGCGGTGTTTCCCCCGGGAGGACGGATCTTCAGCATCGCCTCGGCCGGTTGCGTTGCTCTTTCGCTCGCGGCTCGCGGCTTCCGGGTTACGGCGGTAGACATCAATCCGGCGCAGATCGAGTACGCGCGTGCACGCGCCGCGGGGGCGCCGCCGCGGGAGGGAGTGATCGATCGCCGCCTGGCGCGGGCCCGGCGAGTCCTGCCCTGGCTCGGGCTGCATGAGCGCGTCCTGCGGCAATTCCTCGAGCTTTCGGCGTTGGATGAGCAGACGTCGTTCTGGCGTCAGAGGCTCGATACGCGCCGGCTGCGCACGTTTCTGCGCTGCGGACTCAGTCCGGCAGTCCTGCGGTTTTCAACCGGCCGCTCGCTCGTCGAATCACTTCCTGCTCGCTTCGACCGCGCCGTGCACCAACGGCTGGAGCGCACCTGGGCGCGCCATCCAAACCGGGAGAACCCTTTCGTCTGGCGATTTCTACTGGGTTGCGACCCGCCGGCGGGCCCTTCGGACACGGCCCTCGGTACGGCGACGCCGGAGATCGATTTCGTCTGCGCCGATGCGGTCCAGTATCTCGATAGCGGGCCGCCCGGCCGCTTCGATGGCTTCACCCTTTCCAACATCGTCGAGGCCGTTCCCACGGCCTATCGGGAGCGACTGCTCGCCGCCGTCCGGCGCGCCGCCGCACCGGGCGCGTTCATGATCGTGCGCAGCCTCATCGAGGGGCGCGACATCCAGGCGGCCGACTGGGCGGCCCGAGACCGCTCGCCGCTCTGGGGCGCGGTCGAGGTCAGTGAGGTTGGTTAGTGGCGCGCTCCCTTATCCCTGTGTGGCGCGGATGTGTTTTGCGAATCCTGGGTGAGCCTCCGATTGCTTCTCTCTATACGCGAAAAAGGGGCGCCCATCTCGTGGAGGTCATTGGGCACCGTTTGAACTGCTCGCTTGAGGATTCTGTGCGAACCACGATCGACTTTCTGGCAAGCCAGCACGTCGCAGAGACTTCGTTCGCCTACATCCGTGCCCGCCTACATGCGGAACTCGCGATGCGGTGCCGCGGCAATGATCGGGTGAATCCACGCACGCCGAAGCCGGGCGACCAGCACGATATCGAACAATTGGCCACTTGCGAATACAACCAACTCTCGCCCAATCCCCAAAATGCACCGCCCCCGAAAGGGCTCGGGGGCGGTGCCAGACAACGGGTATTCGCTACTCCTCGTCCTCGGCGGCCTTGTAGTAGCTCTCCGGCAGCTCGGCGCCGTCATCGGTGTCGGCGTCGGCAGCGGAGTCCTCGGCCGGCCGTTGCGGCATGATGGCCATCAAGGTCTTACCACCCTGCGGCACTGGCGACGGTGTCGGGGGCTCGCTCTTCGGCTTCTTCGAGCGGTTGATGGCCCGGTTCACTACGCGGCTCATCTCATCGACGTAGGGCTGCAGGGCTGCGCCGTTCGGACCTTTGACGGCGCGTTTGCCCCAGTGGTGCGTCTGCAGCGCATCCTCTCCGGAGGCGGAGAGTTTCGTGTTGATGGTGAACTCCAGCCCCTGGGCAAACGCTGCCAGCCGCTGGGCGATGGGGCGGAGCTGGTCGCGGAACTGCAACGCCTCCTGCGCCGCGGCGACATTGAAGAGATCCTGTGGCGCCGATGGAACCGACGTCACCATGGTCACCGTCGCCGCGATCAGCTCGTGAGCGAACTTGGCGCCCGCCGCAACCCGTGCGATCTCTCGCTTGTCGTGTGGCTCGAAGTCGGGGACGAGGCTCTCCATCTTGGTGACGAGGTCCAGGAGCTGGCTGGCGATCGCATCCAGCGTCTGGGCGTCGGTGGCCGCCGGCGCGTCGGTTGGTTGAGTGGGTTTAACAGGTTGCATGAGACAGACCTCCCTCTCTCGCGTCCGGTTGGCCGGAGGCGAGGTTGAATAAATGGGCGCCGGTGGTCGCCGGCGCGTCGGTTGGTTGAGTGGTTTTGGTTGGTTGCATGAGACAAACCTCCCCTTTTCGCGTCACGGCCGGCCGGACGCGAGGCCGAACAAATGGGCGCCGGTAGCCGCCGGCGCGTCGGTTGGTTAAGCGGTTTTGGTTGATTTCCAAAGACAGACCTCCCCTTTTCGCGTCCGGTCGGCCGGACGCGAGGTCAAATCGGTGATGCGAGCTCGCCGGATCGCCCCGTCAACTACGCGTTGACGGGGCGGGCTGTAGGTGTGACGGATCAGGCCGGTCGAAGGTTACGGATTCGATGAAAAAAGATTTTTCCGCGTCGTGCGGACCATTTCCCAGCGGGCGTGGCGGAGGGGTCGTTTTGAGAATCGGAGGGGTCGTTTTGAGATTTAGGGGGGTCGTTTTAAGAATCGGAGGGGTCGATTTAAGAAATGGAGGGGTCGAAACGAGATTCCGGGGGGTCGTTTTAAGAATCGGAGGGATCGTTTTAAGAATCCGGGGGGTCGTTTTGAGATTCGGAGGGGTCGTTTTGAGATTGCGAGGGATAGCGATCTCAAAAATGGAGATCGCGATCTCTCCGGAGCAGATCGTGACCTCGGGGAAGGAGATCGATCTGAGATTCCGA
>Ga0307470_10000323_pt1 | contig 27816 bp, 17 predicted proteins | sample atmos_gasesAM3C__FD_204565 | JGI IMG/M metagenome (GOLD analysis project Ga0307470, IMG submission 204565) | Hardwood forest soil microbial communities from Morgan-Monroe State Forest, Indiana, United States - atmos_gasesAM3C_05 | ecosystem: Environmental > Terrestrial > Soil > Temperate forest... | reverse complement strand
GCGGTCGCCGGGCACCAGTAGGTAGCAGTAGGCGAGCTGGTTGCTCCGCCCGACGCGGCCGCGGAGCTGGTAGAGCTGGGCGAGCCCGAAGCGGTCGGCGCGGTGGACGATCATGGTGTTGACGTTAGGGATGTCGATGCCGTTCTCGATGATGGTCGTCGCCAGCAGCAGGTCGTAGTCGCCGCGGGTGAAGGCGTGCATGCGGCGCGCGAGCTCGGCCTCGTCGAGCTGGCCGTGCCCGACGGTCACCCGCAGGCCGGGCACCAGGTCCTTCAATTCGGCGAGCATCTTCTCGATCGACTCGACACGGTTGTATACGTAGTAGACCTGCCCGCCGCGCTCGATCTCGAACTCGATCGCCTCGCGCACCATCTCGGCATTGAACGGAAGGATGGCGGTCTCCACCGCCATGCGGTCCTTGGGCGGGGTCTCGATGACCGAGAGGTCGCGCACCCCGGCGAGCGAGAGCTGGAGGGTGCGCGGCACCGGCGTCGCCGACATGGCGAGCACGTGGACCCCCTTCTTCATCTGCTTCAGGCGCTCCTTCTGGGCGACGCCGAAGCGCTGCTCCTCGTCGACGATCAGCAGGCCGAGCCGGGGGAGCTCGATGTCCTTCGACAGCAGGCGGTGGGTGCCGATGAGGACGTCGACGTCGCCGGCCGCCAGGCGCTTGCGGATGACCTTGGTGTCGGCGGGCGAGACGAAGCGCGAGATCATCTCGATCTTGACCGGCAGCCCGGCGAAGCGGCGGCGGAAGGTCTCCAGATGCTGGTCGGCGAGGATGGTGGTCGGCGCCAGCACCGCCACCTGGTAGCCGCCGTCGACCGCCTTGAACGCCGCCCGCATCGCCACCTCGGTCTTGCCGTAGCCGACGTCCCCGCAGAGCAGGCGGTCCATCGGCCGCTCGCGCTGCAGGTCCTCCTTGACGACGGCGATCGACTCGAGCTGGTCGGGGCTCTCCTCGTAGGGGAAGGCGGCCTCGAACTGGTGCTGGAGGTCGCTGTCGCCGGCCAGCGCCGGAGCGCGGGCGAGCTGGCGCTCGGCGTAGAGCTTCAAGAGCTCTCCCGCCATGTCGCGCATGCTGCTCTTGACCTTCGCCTTGGTGCGGTTCCAGGAGGTGCCGCCGAGCTGGTCGAGGCGCGGCGCCACCCCCTCGATGCCGCTGTACTTCTGCACCTGGTCGAGCCGCGAGAGGGGGAGGAGCAGGCGCTTGCCGCTCGCGTAGGAGATCTCCATCACCTCGATGCCGGCGGGATCGGCGGCGCCGGCCGGCCCGGCCCTGCCCCCGGCTCCGATACCCAACCCGCGAAGCGTCGCCGGCAGCGTGCTCGTGCCGTCGCCGTCGGCCCCCACCGAGCGCAGGGCGACGAACTGGCCGATGCCGTGGTCGGCGTGCACCACGTAGTCGCCGACCTTCAAGTCGCGGAGGCTGGAGACGAAGGGCCCGAAGCGGCCGCGCACCGCCTTCCTCTGGAGCTTCGCCTGCGGCAGGAGCTGCTGCTCGCCGTAGACGACGGCGCCCGCCGAGGGGAGCCGGAAGCCGCGCGCGAGCTCGCCGGGGGCGAGCTCGACCCCGCCGCGGCCGACCGTCAGCTCGCGGGCCGCGAGCAGCTCCTCCATCCGCTCGCGGTGGAGGGGCGAGACGACGACCAGGCAGCGCTCGCCGCGGGAGCGCGCCGTCGCCACCTCTTGCGGGAAACGCGGGAGCTGGCCGTGGAAGAGGTCGGTGGCCGCGGCATGAAAGTCGATGGCGGCGCGCTGACCGCCGGCGGCCGGGCCGGCCGGCCCCAGCACCAGGTCGCGGATCCGCACCTCGGCGGCGCCGAGCATCGCCGCGACGCGGGAGGCCGGCTGCTCGAGGAGGTCGGGGGGCAGCGCCAGATGGCCGTGCTCGAGGCGGGCCTGGTAGTCCGCCGCCAGCCGCGCCGCGTGGTGCTCGGCCTCGGCGACAAGCGCGGGGGGATCGACCGCCAGGGCGAGCGCGCCGGGCATCGCGTCGGCGAGCGCCGCGAGGCCGGCGGTCTCGAGCAATGGCAGGTAGTTCTCCCAGCCGGGGAAGCCGCCGCGCTCGCGGAGGTCCTCGAGGCGGTCGAGGACGTCGGGGGGTGCGTCCGCGCCGGCCTGCCGGGCGAGGAGCGCCGCCAGCCGCTTCGCCTCCTCCGGGCCGCCGGGGAAGAGGTAGAGCGGCAGCACCCGCACGCCGTCCAGGGTGTCCTCGGAGCGCTGGGTCTGGGCGTCGAACCAGCGGATCGTCTCGATGGTGTCGCCGAAGAAGTCGAGGCGGACCGGCGCCGAGTAACCGGATGTGGGGCCGGGTGGGAAGAGGTCGACGATGCCGCCGCGGATGGCGAAGTCGCCCACCTCGTAGACCAGGTCGGTGCGGCGGAAGCCGTGCCGCACGAGGTGGTGGGCGAGGAGGTCGATCGCCAGGTCGTCGCCGGGAGCGAGCTCGAGGACGCCCGCCCGGAACGCCGCCGCGCCGGGCAGCAGGCGGAAGAGGGCGCGGGGGGTCGCGACGACGGTCCGCGCCGCCCCCGAGATCACCCGGTCGAGCGCCACCGACTCCTGGGCGCGCACCAGCAGCGAGATCTCGGTCTCCTGGTAGGGGGTGAGCGAGGGGGCCGGGAAGTAGACCGCCTCGCCGCCCTCTCGTCCGACGTTGGGCCCAAAGAGCTGGGCCGCCTCCATCCAGGTCAGGGCGTCCGCCTCGCGCGGCACGATGGCGAGGAGCGGCCGCCCGAGGTCCTGCGCCAGGAGCTCGCCGACCCAGGCGGCGGCGGGCACCGGCAGGCGCACCACGTCCCCCAGGCCCTCGCGGAGGGCACGGTAGGGCGCACCGCTGCGCAGCGTGCGGGAGAGCTCCTCCCAAACGCGCTCGTTCACCGGATCAGCATAACGCGCGGCCAGCGTGGACCTTTCCCCGCAGAGGAGGGGGTTGACAGGGCGCGCGGCCGGGATATCATTCAAACGTACGTTTGAAACAAACGTACGATCCAAGCGTAGAGAGAGCGTATGCATCGAACCGACGACCCGGCTGGCATCGGTACCCGCGAGAGCCTGCTCGACGCGGCGGAGGAGCTGTTTTCCGAGCGCGGCATCCCGGCGGCGTCGCTGCGGGCCATCACCGAGCGGGCGGCGGCGAACCTCGCCGCGGTCAACTATCACTTCGGCTCCAAGCAGGGGCTGGTGCTCGCCGTCTTCGACCGCCGCCTGGCGCCGCTCAACCGCGAGCGCCTGGCTCTCCTCGAGCGCTGCGAGGTTGAGAAGGGCAGTGTAGAGGACGTCGTCCGCGCCTTCATCGGGCCGGTCTTCCGCACCGCCCGCGAGGCCCATGCCGGGATGGGGGCCTTCGCCCAGATGATGGCGCGCGCCTACAGCGAGCCGAGCGACGAGGTGCGCGAGATCTTCGCCAGCCAGTTCTCGGAGGTCATCGACCGCTTCGCCGCCGCCCTCGCGCGGCGGCTGCCCGGGCTGCCCGAGGAGGAGATCTTCTGGCGGCTCCTCTTCGTCGCCGGCGCCATGGCCCACACCGTCTCCTGCGGGCACCTGCTCGCCTCGTACTCGCGCGGCCGCTGCTCGGTCTCGCAGCCCGAGGAGGCGATCGATCATCTGGTGACGTTCCTGGCGGCGGGCCTCGAGGCGCCGGCGCCGGGGCCCGATACGGCGCCAACAAAGAAATCGAGGAGAGGACATTGAGGATCGTTTCGATCTGGCCGGGGGCGCTCGCGCTCGTTCTGGCCTTCCAAGCAGCCCCCGTCCAGGGGCAGGACCTGCCGGCGGCCCCGGCCGCTACGGCGTCCGGTCAACCCGCGCTCACGCTGACCTTGGCCGACGCCCTCCGCCGGGCGCTCGCGGCCAATCCCAATCTCAGCGCCTCGCGGCTGGAGATCGCCGCCGCCCAGGCGCAGAAGGACATCGCCGTCTCGGCCGTGCTGCCGCACCTCCAGGCCACCGGCAACTACCTCTACAACTCCGTCGAGTCGGCCTTCGACTTCGGCGGCCGGCGCGTCCTCCTCCTGCCCAGGAACGACTGGAACGCCAAGCTCACCCTGACCCAGCCGATCTACGCCGGCAACCGCGACCGCAAGGCGCTCTCCCAGGCGCGGCTCGGCATCCAGTCCGCCGAGCAGGGGACGGCGGGCGCCGAGGAGCAGCTCCTCCTCGCCGTCGTCTCCGACTACCTGGGCGTCCTCGAGGGCCAGGAGCTGCTCGCCGTCGAGCGGCGCAACCTCGCCCTCACCCAGGAGCGCCGCACCCTCGCCCAGAACCTCTTCGAGGCCGGCGAGACGACGCGGGTCGACACCCTCCGCGCCGAGGCCGACATCAAGGCCGCCCTGCGCCGGGTGGCCGACGCCCAGCGCCTGCGCGACCAGGCGGAGAGCCGGCTGCGCCTCGACCTCGCTCTCGAGCAGCCGCTCGCCGTCGTCGAGCCGGCGGCGCTCTTCCCCCGGCTCGAAGACGAGGCGGCCCTCGTCGCCGCGGCCGAGCGGCAGCGCCCGGAGGTGGCGGCGGCCGAGATCGCGCTCGCCACCGCCCGGCTCGAGGTGGCGAAGCAGCGCGGCGCCTACTTCCCGGTGCTCTCCGCCGAGGGCGACTTCTTCACCCAGCGCTCCGCCTTCCCCGCCGACCGCTACGGCCAGCTCGCCTTGAAGCTCACCGTGCCCATCTACCAGGGCGGCGAGACCAAGGCCCGGATCGCGCTCGCCGGCGATCGCCAGCGCCAGGCCGAGCTGCGCCTGGAGGACGCGCGGCGCACGGTGCGCGAGGAGGTGCGCCGCGCCTTCATCGACCTGACGAGCGCGGAGGCGAGCCTCGGGCTCGCCCGCGATCAGCTCGCGGCGAGCGAGGCCGAGTACAGCCAGGCCGCCGACCTCTACCGCGCCCAGGAGCTGACCACGCTCGACGCCGAGGCCGCCGAGACCTCGCTCGCCGAAGCCCGCCGCGCCGTCGCCACCAGCAAGCTCGACCGCCAGCTCGCCGAGCTGCGCGTCTGGGCGGCCGCCGGGATGCTCAAGCAGACCGTTCTCCAGGAGGGTGCCCGATGACGCGCCAGGCCGTCTCCCGTTTCCTGATCTCCGTCTGCCTCGCCGCCGGCCTGACCGCGCTCGGCTGCGGCGGCCATGCCGAGCCGGCGGCGGCGAGGTCCGTGGGCCCCCCCGCCGCCCAGACGACCGAGCCGCCGCTGCCCGCCGACGTCGCCCCGGTCGCCGGGATCGCCACCGCTCCCCAGTCTCCGACCCCCGCCGCGGCTCCTTCGGCCGCGGCCACCGGCGCTCCTGCCGTCGCGGGCGCCTCCGGCGCAGTCGCCGCGACCGGCGAGCTGGTCTCCCCGGTGCGGTCGGAGCTCGCCATGCGCCTGCCCGGCCGGGTGGGCCGCGTGCTGGTCGACGAGGGCGCGCGGGTCCGGAAGGGGCAGCCGCTCCTCACCCTCGAGACCGAGTACCTGTCGCTCGACCTCCAGCGGGCGTCGGCCGACCTCGCCCGCGCCCAGGCCGCGGCGGAGGACGCCGAGCGCGACCTCAACCGCAAGAAGGAGCTGATCGCCAAGGGCTCGGTGGCGCAGGCCGCCTACGACCGCTCGGCCTCCGCCTCCGCGCAGGCGCGGGCCGCCGTCGCCTCGGGGGTCGCGGCGCGCGACCTCGCCCGCCAGCGCCTGGCCGACGCCGTCCTGCGCTCGCCGATCGACGGCGTGGTGGCCGAGCGGCGGACCGACGTCGGGCAGCGGCTGGGCGACAACACGGTCGCCTTCGTGGTCGCCCAGACCTCGCCGCTCAAGCTGCGCTTCAAGCTGCCCGAGCGCTACCTCTCGACGGTCCGCAAGGGCCAGGAGGTGCGCGCCGTGGTCGACCCCTACCCGGGCGCCGTCTTCCGCGGCCGGGTCACCCTGGTGGGCGGCGTCGTCGATCCGGCGACCCGCTCGTTCAACGTCGAGACCGAGTTCGACAACCGCGACGGCCGCCTGACCCCCGGCCTCTTCGCCCGCGTCGAGGTCGATCTTCCCAGCGCCACCGAAGCCGGCGCGCGGGCAGGGGGCGGCCGATGAAGGGCCTGGCCGCGCTGTGCATCCGCCGTCCGGTCTTCGCGACCGTCCTGATCCTCGCCCTCGTGGTGGTGGGCATCTTCGCCTACTCGACCCTCGGGGTCGACCGCTTCCCCAAGGTCGACTTCCCCACCATCACCGTCACCACCCGCCTCGTCGGCGCCTCGCCGGAGGACATCGAGACCGAGATCACCGACAAGATCGAGGAGGCGGTCAACACCATCAGCGGCATCGACCAGCTCATCTCGACCTCGGCGGAGGGGACGTCGCAGGTCATCGTCTCCTTCGAGCTCGACAAGAACGGCGACGTGGCGGCCCAGGAGGTGCGCGACAAGATCAACTCCGTCCTCGCCCAGCTCCCCAAGGAGGCCGATCCGCCGGTGGTCGAGAAGATCGACCCCGACGCCGTGCCCATCCTCTTCATCGCCCTCTCCGGGCCGGCGCCGATCCGCGAGGTCACCGAGTTCGCCGACAAGACCTTGAAGCGCCAGATCGAGTCGATCAGCGGCGTCGGCCAGGCGCTCATCGTCGGCGGCCGGCCGCGCCAGTTGAACGTGGTCGCCGACACCGCCAAGCTCTCGGCCCTGGGGCTCACCGTCGCCGACGTGGTGCGCGCTCTCCAGACCCAGAACGTGCAGGTGCCGGGCGGCGAGGTCCAGCAGGGGATCCGCGACCTGACGCTGCGCACCTACGGGCGCGTCGAGTCGCCCGCCCAGTTCGGCGACATCGCGATCGTCAACCGCAACGGCTACGCGGTCAAGGTCGGCGACGTGGCGAGAATCGACGACGGCACCGCCGACGCGGAGTCGGTGGCGAGCGTCGGCGGCAAATCGGCCGTCGTCCTCCAGATCCGCAAGCAGTCGGGGACCAACACGATCGAGGTGATCAACCGGCTGAAGGAGCGGGTGGCGCAGCTCCGCTCGCAGCTCCCGAGCGGCTGGAGGATGGACCTGGTGCGCGATCAGTCGGAGTACATCGTCGCCGCGGTCGACGCCGTCAAGGAGCACCTCCTGGTCGGCTCGCTCCTCGCCGCCGGCACCGTCCTCCTCTTCCTCCGCAAGTTCCGGCTGACGGTGATCGCGGCGGTCGCCATCCCCACCTCGCTCATCGCGAGCTTCGCCGCCATGGCCTACATGGGCTTCACCTTGAACGTCATCACCCTCCTCGCGCTCGCGCTGGTCGTCGGCATCGTCATCGACGACGCCGTGGTCGTCCTCGAGAACATCTTCCGCTTCCTCGAGGAGAAGCACCTCGACCCCCGCGAGGCGGCGGTCGAAGGCACCGGCGAGATCTCGCTCGCCGTCCTCGCCACCTCGCTGTCGCTGATCGCCGTCTTCCTGCCGGTCGCCTTCATGGGCGGCATCGTCGGCCGCTTCATGTACTCGTTCGGCATCACCATGGCCTTCGCCATCGCCGTCTCGCTCCTCGTCTCCTTCACCCTGACGCCGATGATGTGCTCGCGCTGGCTCAAGGCGACCGACGCCGAGCACGGGACCGAGAAAGGCGACGGGGAGAGGGTCGCGACCCGCGAGAAGGGGATCTACGCCCGCCTCGAGCGCGGCTACCTGCGGCTCCTCGACGCCTCCCTCGCCCACCGCTGGGTGGTCGTCGTCCTGCTCGCCCTGGTCTTCGTCTCGACCGCGCCGCTCTTCGTCCGCGTGCACAAGAACTTCCTCCCCACCGACGACGAGTCGCAGTTCGAGGTCACGGTGCGGGCGCCCGAGGGGGCGAGCCTCGAGGCGACCCAGGCGGTCGCCCAGTCGATCGCCCGGCGGGTGCAGCAGTTCCCGGAGGTGGAGACCACCGTCGTCTCCGTCGGCAGCGATCCCCAGCGGACGAAGAACCTCGCCTCCGTCTACGTCAAGCTGGTGCCGACGGCGAAGCGCAGGACCGCCCAGGAGGACGTCATGAAGCGGGTCCGCGGCCACGTGTTGCCGGCCTACGCGCGGCTCGACCTGCGCACCGGCGTGCAGCCGGTCAACGTCTTCGGCGGCGGCAACAACGCCGAGATCCAGTTCTGGCTCGGCGGTCCGGACCTGGACCAGCTCGCCCGGTACTCGCAGGTCCTGATGGCCAGGCTCAAGGCGATGCCCGGCGTCATCGACGCCGACTCGAACCTGATCGTCGGCAAGCCCGAGCTCGGGGTGCGGATCGACCGCGCCAAGGCGGCGGACCTGGGCGTCCGCGTGCAGGACGTCGCCTCGACGCTGAACGTCCTGGTCGGCGGCCAGGAGGTGACCAACTACATGGAGGGGGGCGAGCAGTACGAGGTCCACGTGCGGGCCGACGAGCGCTACCGCCGCGACCCCCAGGGGATCGCCCAGGCCGAGGTGCCGTCGGGGATCCGGGGCACCGTGCCGCTGCGCGACCTCGTCGACTTGAAGACCGGCGAGGGCCCGTCGCTCATCAACCGCATCGCACGGCGGCGGCAGGTGCTGCTCTACGCCAACATGCTCCCCGGCTTCTCCTCGCAGACCGTCATCGACCAGCTCACCGCGGCGGCCCGGGACCTGAAGATGCCGCCGGCCTACTCCTCCGGCTTCACCGGCCGCTCGCGCGAGCAGGGCAAGGCGGCGCGCAACTTCGCCGTCGCCTTCCTCCTCTCGATCATCTTCATGTACCTGATCCTCGCGGCGCAGTTCGAGAGCTGGCTCCACCCGGTGACCATCCTTCTCGCGCTGCCGATGACGGTGCCGTTCGCGCTCTTCTCGCTGATCGTCTTGAACCAGTCGCTCAACATTTTCTCCGCGCTCGGCATCTTGGTGCTCTTCGGCATCGTCAAGAAGAACAGCATCCTGCAGATCGACCACACCATCCACCTGCGCGCCGAGGGGCTCTCCCGCGCGGCGGCCATCCGCGAGGCCAACCGCGACCGGCTGCGGCCCATCCTGATGACCACCATGGCCTTCGTCGCCGGCATGATCCCCCTCGTCGCCTCGAGCGGCACGGGCGCGGCGACCAACCGCGCCATCGGCTCGGTCATCATCGGCGGCCAGACCTTGGCCCTGCTCCTCACCCTCCTCGGCACCCCGGTCGCCTACAGCCTCTTCGACGACCTGGTCGAAGCCCGGCTCTTCGGCCGCGCCGGGAGCTGGGTCGCGCGGCGCTTCACCCGCCGCAGGGAGCCGGTGACGGCGGCCTGAATGGACGCCCGCATTCTCAGCTTGTAGAGTCACCCGGCCTGACCTCTTCAGGGGGATCTCGGAATGCCGAAGCGATGGGTTGCGGTCGTTGCGGTCCTTCTGACTTTTCTGGCTCCTGCCCTCGGGGCAGCGGCCGCGGAGAATGAGACCCAGGGGGTCGACCTCGTCTGGGGGTTGAAGATCCCGCTGCGGGACGGCGTGGTGCTGAGCGGCACAGTGTACAAGCCGGCGGGGCAGACGGCGCCGCTCCCGGTCGTCTTCACCCTCACCCCCTATATCGGCGACTCCTACCATCCGCGCGGCCTCTATTTCGCCCGACACGGCTACGTCTTCGTGCTCGTCGACGTGCGCGGTCGCGGCAGCTCGGCGGGCCGCTTCACGCCCTTCGCCCAGGAGGCGGAGGACGGCTACGACGTCGTCGAGGCCCTCGCCAAGCAGCCGTGGTCGAACGGCAAGGTCGCGATGTGGGGCGGATCCTACGCCGGCTACGACCAGTGGGCGGCCCTCAAGGCGGCGCCGCCCCATCTTGCGACCATCGTGCCGACCGCCGCCGTCCATCCGGGGGTCGACTTTCCGATCTTCGGTGGCATCCCCTCGAGCTACACGATCCAATGGCTCACCTACACCGCGGGCGCGACCAACAACGGGAACCTCTTCCGCGAGTTCTCATTCTGGACGCAGAAGTACCTGGCGATGTACCGCGGGCAGGCCCGCTTCGACAGCCTCGACGCGATCGTCGGCAATCCCAGCCCGGTGTTCCAGACCTGGCTCGCCCACCCCGCCTACGACGGCTACTGGCAGGCGATGTCGCCGACCCCGGAGCAGTACCGGCGGATCACGGCGCCCATCCTGACCATCACCGGCCACTACGACGCCGACCAGGTCGGGGCGCTCTCCTTCTACCGCGAGCACATGCGCTACGGCGATCCCGCCGTCAGTGGGCGGCACTACCTCGTCATCGGCCCCTGGGACCACCCGGGCACCCGCACCCCCGCGAAGCAGGTGGGCGGCCTCGAGTTTGGCGACGCGAGCCTCGTCGACCTCAACCGGCTGCACCGGGAGTGGTACGACTGGACGCTCAAGGGCGGGCCGCGGCCGGAGCTCCTCCAGAAGCGCGTCGCCTACTACGTCGTCGGCCCGGGGGCGGAGAGCTGGAAGTACGCCGACGACCTCGACGCCGTCACCGCCGAGCGCCGCCGGCTCTACCTCGCGGCGCCGCCCGCGGCCGGGCCGGACGCCGCCGCGGCCGCGAGCGGGAGCGACGTCTTCCACTCCGGGACCCTCGCCGCGGAACCGAGGCCGTCGCCGCCGGAGCGCTGGGTCTACGACCCCCGCGACCTCCGCTTCGGGGAGCTCGAGGAGAAGGAGATCGCCAACACCCTGACCGACCAGACGGCCGCGCTCCACCTCTTCGGCGCCGGCGTCGTCTACCACTCGGAGCCCTTCGCCGCGGCGACGGAGCTCGCCGGCAGCGTCAAGCTCTCCGTCTGGCTGGCTCTCGACGTGCCGGACGCCGATCTCGCGGCGACCCTCTACGAGATCCTCCCCGACGGCTCGAGCGTCTTCCTGGCGACCGACCAGCTCCGCGCCCGCTACCGCGAGTCCCTGGAGCGCGAGCATCTGGTCGTTCCCGGCGCCGTCGAGCGCTACGACTTCGGCCGTTTCACCTGGTTCGCCCGCCGCATCGGCAAGGGCAGCCGCCTGCGCCTGGTGATCCAGTCCCCCAACTCGAGCCAGGTCGAGAAGAACTACGGCAGCGGCAAGCCGGTGGCGACGGAGTCCGGCGCCGACGCCCGCCTCGCCCACGTCGTCCTCTACCACGACGCCGAGCACCCCAGCGTCCTCGAGCTGCCGGTCGGGCGGTAGCTCGTCGCGCCCAACGCTGGAAAACACACTCAAATAATGTAGGAGAGAGGCTCGGGGCGGCTCGTCGAGCCGGTCGAGGAGCCCGGCTCCGCTTCAGCTCTCCGGGTAAGGACGACCTTTCCAAGGAGGTGCTCATGCATGCCGAGAGAAGTTGGGCGTGGGGCGTTCTGGCGATCGCTCTACTCGCCGGCGGCGCCGCTCCGTCGGATGCTACGTCGCTGGTCCGCGCCGGGCTCGACAACCTGGTCGCCGGCAACGGCACGATCGTAGTGGGAGAGGTGAGGGATGCCTATTCCTACTGGAATGCCGATCGTACGTTCATCCTGACCGATGTCCGGGTGGCCGTCGGGGAAATCCTAAAGGGCAATCCACGGCAGCGGGAGATCACCGTCACGCTCCTCGGTGGAACCGTCGGCGACCTGACCACCGTGATCGTGGGGGGAGCGGAACTCGCCCGCGGCAAGTCGTACCTGTTGTTCCTCAACGAGGAGGACCTGCCAGGTCTCAAGGCGGCGCAATCGGTGCGCGATCACTGCCAGGGCGTCTTCGAGATCGTGCGGGCACGCGATGGGATGCGGGCGGTGAGCCAGGCAAACGGGCAGCCGCTCCATCCCGATGCCCTCGGATTCGTCGACGTTCCCGGCGGGCTGACAGGGCTGCCGCTCGGCGCCATGCGCCAGTCGATCCGTGAGATCGCGGGCCGCCAGGATATCCACGGGGAGGTGCAGCGATGAATCGCACGAGCAAGGCGACTCGGTGGGCGTGGCTGGTGGCGGCGGCCCTGGCAGTTTGGTCCGCGCCGGCCCACGCCTATCGGATGTGGCAGTACTCGAGCACGGGCCGGACTACGTTCGCCACGGCGCTGGTGACCTGCAGTGATTCAGGAGGATTTGCCCATCGGACCGTGGCCAACACGAAGTGGTACCACAATACGGCGAACCAGGGCGCTGGCAAGGCTGCCGCGCTGTACAACGCCATGAATACCTGGACCTTCGTTACCAATGCCAATCATTCCATGACCTATGCTGGCACGACGAGCGCCGGTTTCGCCACGGACGGCATCAACAGCCTCTCATGGGGTACCGGTCAGGGGTGCTCGGGCAACTGCCTCGCGCTCACCGCCCTCGTCCTCCAATCGGGTCAGGTGATCGTGGAGTCCGACGTCACCTTCAACAACGCCGTGACCTGGACGACCAACGGGAGCGACTACGATACCTGGTCGGTCGCCACTCACGAGCTCGGACATACGGTGGGCATCCACCATACGGAGGTGACCTCCGCGCCGCTGCCGACGATGTCCGCCACCTATTTCGGCACCGACATGCGGTCGCTCGAGACCGACGACCAGTCGGCCCTGCAGTGCCTGCAGAGCCGCTATCCCCCGACGGTCTCCTGTATTCCGGATGGCGGGGTGGACGATACCCTCTACAACACCTCCTGCTGCAGCGGCGTCGCGGTGAGCGGTTCCACCTACTGCCTCAACCCGGCGGACTACAACACGACCTGGGCGAGCTGTTATCAGATCTGTGGGACACAGCTCGTCGGCGGTTGCGTCCCTTCGGGCGGCGTCGACGACACCCTCTCGAACACCTCTTGCTGCAGCGGCGCAGCGGTGTCAGGGAGCACTCGATGCTTGAATCCGGCCGACTACGGCAACTCTTGGGCGTCCTGCATCCAGACCTGTCAGTGACCTCCCGGCGCCGGGCTCGTCTGCGGGGCCCGGCGCCTCCCTACCCGTAATAGCGCCCGAGCATCCTGACGAGCGCCGCCGCGGCGACGGCGATCGCCAGGCCGCGCCGCCGCCTCGGCTCGGGCGCGAAGCCGGCGGCGAGGAGGGCGCCGGCGAGGAGCAGGCCGGCGGCGTCGGTCAGCCCGTCGGGCGAGGTCGAGCTGCGCAGGAAGACGGCCATGGGGACGAGCGCGAGGGCGGCGAGGAGCCAGCGGCAGCACGGGGCGATGGCGACCGCGAGGACGGCGAGGGCGAGGCAGGCGGCGAGGTTGGCGAGGCGGGCAAGGTAGAGGAGGACGAGCGGCCGCGCGCCCGCCGTGCGAGCCAGCCCGACCGCGAGCGCCTGCGGCAGGTAGATGATCGGCAGGTAGTGGGTGAGCTGGTCGGCGGGGACGAAGGCTTGCCGCTCCGGTTCCAGCGGAATGGCGAGCGCCCGCCGGATCGTGCCGGGCGCGAGCTTCTTGCCCGGCGTGAAGGGGATGCCCTGGAGCGTCTGCCCGACGAGGGTCTCGAGGCTCGCCGGCAGCCAGGCGCCGCGCGCTCGTCCCGGTCCGGCGGTCAGGCGGTCGCCCGCGGAGATCAGGTAGGTGCGGCGGAAGTGGAGGTTCTCGTCGGGGGCCTGGAACGGCGGGGTGAGCAGGGCGAAGAGCAGGCCGAAGAGGAGACCGATCACGGCGACCGTCGCCGCCGGGCCGGGGGCGCGGCCGGACGATCGACCGGGAGGATCGGGCGCGGTCTCGGGCATGTCGATCGAGGAGAGCGGCTCCGTGGGCTCCGGCCGTCCTCGGGACCCAACGAAGCCACGACCCGGATCGAGCGGATTCTGCCGATTCTACGCGTGCTGCGGCCCGCTCTCCGTCCATTCATCGCGGGAACCGGTTGGATTGGTCCAGGAATGGCCGCTGCCGAGCGCGCTCGGGCTGAGCGAAGCTCGTTCCCCCGGATTGCGGCCGGCAATCAGAGATTCTTCCGCGGAATCAGGGAGCTCAGGCCTGGTCCGGTCCAATTCTTCGCCGTTCGAGGGAACTTCTCATGGAGTCAATGCAACTTTAGGACGCAATCCGAGCGATTCTCCTTGTGTCCTAGAAGATTCATGTGATGTCCTCGCAATTTCTGGCGATGTCCCCGCGATTTCAGGGGAGTTCGAGCGGCTTCTGTCCCGTCCTCATCGATTCCTGGTCCGGCCCGGTCGCTTTCAGGTCGTGCCCGCGGCGGTCACGGCCTGCCGAGGTACTTCTCGCGCACGATCCGCAGATGATGGAGCTCGTGGCCGGCGATGTGGAAGGCGAGGCCGCGGGCCGAGGCCTCGTAGCCGTTCACGGTGCCGCGGCGCCGCCAGACCTCGGGCGTGAAGGGGCGGAAGAGCGCGAGCGAGGACTCGCGCACGACGCGGGCTTCCGCCAGGAGGTCCTCCCACGACCGCGCCTCGAAGCCGGCGAGCCGGACGTACTCCTTCTCGTTGAATCCAGGGAGCGGCGCCGGGTCGCCCCGCGCGACGGAGAGCGCGCGGTGAGCGAAGATGCGCTCGTCGTCCGCCAGGTGCCCGACGACCTGCTTCAGCGTCCATTTGCCGGGCGCGTAGACGAGCGTGGACGCGGTGCGCTCGTCGATCGGGGCGAAGAGCGCGACCAGCTCCTCCACCTGAGCCGCCAGCGCCTCGACCGCGTCATCGCCCGCGACCAGGTCGATGTCCGCCTTCGCGTAGGAGGCGTACTCGCCGTCGCCAGGCCGGCCGGAGGGGATGCGCGTCATGGTCGCTGGACTATACCCTCGCGGATGCCGGCGCCTCCTCCCCTCCTATAATGACCCGGTGAGGAGGTCCGCGGGCGACGTGCGCCCGGGGAGCCGCCGTCTATCGCCGCTGGCTACTGTGAGGAGCCTCTTGGACCGCATCCGCAACTTCTGCATCATCGCCCACATCGACCACGGCAAGTCGACGCTCGCCGACCGCCTGATCCAGCGCTGCGGGGCGGTCGAGCAGCGCGACTTCCGCGACCAGATCCTCGACTCGATGGACATCGAGCGCGAGCGCGGCATCACCATCAAGAGCAACACCGTCTCGCTCCTCTACACGGCGAAGGACGGCCTCACCTACCACCTGAACCTCATCGACACCCCGGGCCACGTCGACTTCTCCCACGAGGTGCGGCGGTCGCTGATGTCCTGCGAGGGGGCGCTCCTCCTCATCGACGCGTCGCAGGGGGTCGAGGCGCAGACCGTCGCCAACCTCTATCTCGCCCTCGAGTACAACCTCGAGGTGGTGCCGGTGATCAACAAGATCGACCTGCCGTCGGCCGAGATCGAGCGGGTGCGCGAGGAGATCGACGCCGACCTCGGGCTCGACCCCTACGAGGCGGTGCTCTGCTCGGCCAAGCAGGGGACCGGGATCGACGACGTGCTCGAGGCCGTGGTGACCCGCCTGCCGCCGCCGGCGGGCGATCCCGCGGCGCCGCTGCGCGCCCTGATCTTCGACGCCCAGTACGACACCTATCGCGGCGTCGTGCTCCTCTGCCGGGTCTTCGAGGGGACGATGAAGCCGGGCGACCGGGTGCGCCTCATGCACTCGGCGCGCGAGTACACGGTGGAAGAATTGGGGATGCTCCGCCTCAAGCGCATCGCGACCGAGGAGCTCCCGGCCGGCGACGTCGGCTACGTCATCGCCGGCGTCAAGTCGGTGTCGGACATCGCGGTGGGCGACACGGTGACCTCGGTCGCGAATCCCGCCTCGGCGCCCCTCCCCGGCTACAAGGAGGCGAAGCCGGTCGTCTTCTCCTCGATGTACCCGATCGCGAGCGACGACTACGAGGACCTGGCGAAGGCGCTCGAAAAGCTGAAGCTCAACGACGCGGCGCTCACCTACCAGAAGGACTCCTCGACCGCCTTGGGCTTCGGCTTCCGCTGCGGCTTCCTGGGGCTCCTCCATCTGGACGTCGTCCAGGAGCGCCTCGAGCGCGAGCACGGGCTCTCGCTCATCCTCTCGGCGCCCTCGGTGCAGTACGACGTCGAGCTGACCGACGGCGTCCGCCTCCACGTCGACAACCCGTCGCTGCTGCCCGATCCCTCGACCATCGAGCGCGTCTTCGAGCCCTTCATCAAGGCGTCGATCATGATCCCCGAGCGCTACGTCGGGGCGGTGATGGAGCTCTGCCGCGAGCGCCGCGGTGTCGACACCCGCTTCGAGTACCTGGCGGTGGGGCGCCTCCAGGTGCAATCCGAGCTGCCCTTGGCCGAGGTGCTCTACGATTTCTACGACCGCCTGAAGACGCTCACCCAGGGGTACGGCTCGTTCGACTACGACCTGATCGACTACCGGGAGACCGACCTCGTCAAGGTCGACATCCTGGTCAACGGCGAGAAGGTCGACGCCCTCTCGCAGCTCGTCCACCGCGACAAGGCCCGCCCCCGCGCCCTCCAGTACTGCGAGCGCCTGGCCGAGACCATCCCGCGGCAGAACTTCAAGATCGCCATCCAGGGGGCGATCGGCGGCCAGATCATCGCCCGCACCACCATCAACGCCTTCCGCAAGGACGTCACCGCCAAGTGCTACGGCGGCGACATCACCCGCAAGCGCAAGCTCCTCGAGAAGCAGAAAGAGGGCAAGAAGCGGATGAAGATGGTGGGGTCGGTCGAGATCCCCCAGGCGGCGTTCCTGGCGGTCTTGAAGTCCGAGCAGGACTAGCTTCGCTGGCGGCCTGCCTCTCTGAATCGGGCCTTTGCGGCCAGCCAACCTAACATAGAGGACCGGCGCCTCCAGGGGTACGCGCGGGCGGCAGGAAGGTTCCGGCCGGTCGGCTCGGCACGGCATGTGCAGTCCCGCCAACGACAGGCACCGACTCGAATCCTCCCGCGCCGGCTGATAAAGTACCCGTCCCTATGGAAGACCAGCAGAGCAGCTCCGACAGCAAAGATTTCGCCGCCATCCTGGATGAGTTCGAGCAGGGCAAGGCGGCCGAGCCGGCCGCCGCCCCTCCCAAGGTGGGGGACAAAGTGAGCGGGAAGATCCTTTCGATCGGCCCGGAAGCGGCGTTCGTCGACCTCGGCGGCAAGGCCGAGGGCATGATCGAGCTCGCCCAGATCAGCGACGCCGAGGGCAAGCTGACCGTCGCCGTCGGCGACACGCTCGAGGCCAAAGTGTCGCGGATCGATCCCGAGACGGGCGCCCTGGTGCTCCGCCGGCGGGTCGGGCGCGGCCCCGAGGTGCCGGCCGAGCTGATCCAGGCCTACCAGGCCGGCCTGCCCGTCGAGGGTCTGGTCACGGCGGTGGTCAAGGGCGGGGTCGAGGTGCAGGTCTCGGGCCTGCGCGCCTTCTGTCCGCTCTCCCAGCTCGAGCTGCGCTACGTCGAGAACCCCGAGCGGTTCGTCGGCGAGCGCCTGACCTTCAAGATCTCGCGCTACGAGGAGGGAGGCCGCGGCCGCCGGCCGAACATCGTGCTCTCGCGCCGCGCCCTCCTCGAGGAGGAGGCGAAGTCGAAGGCCGCCGAGACCCGCGCCCGACTGGCGCCGGGGGTCGTGGTCCGCGGCAAGGTGACCTCGCTCACCGACTACGGGGCGTTCGTCGACTTGGGCGGCCTCGAGGGCATGCTCCACGTGAGCGAGATCGGTTTCGCCCGCACCGCCCATCCCAAGGACGTGCTGGAGGTGGGCCAGGAGGTCGAGGTCCAGGTGCTCAAGATCGAGCCCCCCAAGGACTCCAAGCACGGCGAGCGCATCTCGCTGTCGAGGAAGGCCCTCGAGCGCGATCCCTGGCAGGACGCCGCGGAGCGCTTCACCGAGGGCTCGCGGGTCAAGGGCCGGGTGATGCGGCTGGAGGCCTTCGGCGCCTTCATCGAGATCGCGCCGGGCCTCGAGGGGCTCGCCCACATCAGCGAGCTCGGCGCCGGCCGCCGCATCAACCATCCGCGCGAGGTGCTCACCCTCGGCCAGGACGTCGACGTGCGGGTCCTCGGGGTCGATCCCGCCAAGCGCCGCGTCTCGCTCTCTCTCCAGGAGCCGGGGGCGGAGCGCGCCGAGGGCGGCGAACGCCCGGAGCCCGGCGCCGGTGGCCGTCCGGAGCGCGGCGCCGGCGGCCGTCCGGAGCGCGGTGCCGGTGGCCGGTCCGAGCGGGGCGGCGAGCGCAGCGCCCGCGGCCCCCGCGGCGGGGGTAGCGGCGGCGGCCGCGGCGAGCGCGGCGGGGACCGGGCCAGCCGCGGCGAGCGCCGGGACGACGACCGCTCGCGCGAGCCCGGCGCCGGAGCCACGACCTCGTCGAGCAACAGCTCGGGCTTTGGCTCGATGGCCGACTTCTTCAAGAAGAGCGAGCCGAAGTAGCGTCCGGGAAGAGCTCCCGATACCCGCGCGCGAGGAGGGCGTCCAGCCGCTCCTTGAGGCGGCTGCCATGGTCGGCGACCGCGATGGGGAGGGAGGCCGCGATCCCCCAGCCGGCGAGCGCGCTCCGCGCGTCCTCGTCGAGCGGGACGACCTCGCCGATCGGCAGGCGGGTGATGGGGATGAGGGCCGGGAAGGGATGCTTCCAGCCGATCGCGGCATGGAGGGCGGCGACCTCGCCGTTCATCTCGGCGACGTAGCGCGCCATCTTCTCGGCGCCGATCAGAGTCGTGATCCCGAAGGCGTAGATCTGGGCGAAGCTCAGGAAGTTGGGGCCGATGAGCGAAGCTCCTTCGAGAGCGGCGGCGGCGGGAGCGTTCGCCGCCCCCAGCTCGACGAGCTCGCCGCTCGTCCCCACGGTGCGGAACCGCCGGGTCGAGACGCGCTCGAGGGCCGCCGCCCACGCCGCCAGGCTCTCGTCCCGGAAGACGGCGGCGTTGAGCAGGTTGAGGGGCGCCTCGAGCGTGCCGTGGGGGAGGTGGAAGCCCGCCTCGCGCTCCAGGGAAGCGCGATAGAGGAGGGCGAAGTAGGCGTAGTTGCGGGCGTGGCGGGCGATCGAGATCGCCCGGCGATCCGAGCCGCAGCACCGCGCGGGGTCGATCGCGGGGACCGGCAGCGCCAGGAGGACCTTGCGGCGCTCGCCGTGGCGGCGCGGGAAGAAGGCGGTCTTCTCGACCCTGCCGCCGGCGCCGCGATGCCACCAGGCGTACGGGCGCCAGCGCAGGTCGCCGAGGTTGTTGTGGACGACCATCGTGCGCAGGTGGATGGGGCGGCCGTTCGGGGTCCGCGCTGCGGCCGCCGCCGACAGCGTCTGCAGGCTCCGCTGCGCCCAGGGGAAGCCGAGCATGGGCGGGAAGGCGTTCATCCCGGTGTGCGGCGAGCTGTGGGTGACGAGCGGCGAGGCGATGAAGGCGTCGAGCGTCTCGTCGTCCCAGCCGAGGAGCGCGCGGATCTCCGCCGCCGCCTCGCCGCGCGCGCCGTGGACCCGGCCCTCGACCTCGCGGAGGTAGGTGCACAGCCGCTCCCGGCGGCGCCGCACCTCGGCGTCCGGCGCTCCGGCGGGCCGCACCGTGAGACGCTCGGCGAGGGTGGGCCGATCGCCCGCGCTCATGGCGCTACGGGGGTCGCGAAGACCTCGGCGGCGAACGCCGCGCCGAGCCCGAGCTCCGCGACGCAGGCTTCGACCATGCCGGCGTAGAGCGCCGGGAGCCCGAGCCGGGCGAGGAGCCCCCGCTCGGCGCTCGAGAGGCCCGAGCTGTCGCGGTCCTGGTAGGCGTACTGCCGCGCCGCGCCGTGGAGGCCGGGCACCACGTAGACCGGCGGCTCGACGGGGAAATGGATGGGGGCGCGGTCCGACTCGAGGGCGCCGCGCTCGGCCCAGTCGAGCACCACCGCGGGCGCGAAGCGGTCCGCCAGGCCGAGACGGCAGAAGAGGGCGGCGATCGCCTCCGCCGGCCGGCGGCTCGCCTCGTAGACGTAGTGCGTGCGCGCGACGCCGTGGCCGCGGGCGAAGGACTCCATCCGCTTCGCCTGCAGCGAGGAGAGGGCGAAGTGCTGCAGCAGCACCTCGCGCGGCAGCTTGTCCGGCCACTTGGCGAGCCAGGAGGCGAGCGCGGCGTGGGGCTCGCGGTCGAGGATCAGGAGATGGAGCCTGGCGGCCGGGTAGCCCGCCGCGAGGAGCGGCGCGAGCGGATTGAAGACGGTCTCGATCGGCAGGTAGGGTCCGGCCATCTCCTTGCTGTGGATGAACGGGCTCGCCGCGGCGGCGGGCGGGTCCCAGGCGGGCGGGTCGCCGCCGAGCAGCAGGTGCCGGGCCATGGTCTTGACGGGCTGGTAGTAGGAGGGCAGGCCGGCGATGCCGAAGAGATTGGTCAGGGCGGTCGAGCCGACGCGGCACTTCCCCCAGGAGAGGACGAGGACCGGCAGGTCTTCGGGGTCGCGGCGCGCCAGGGTCCGCGCCAGGCTCGCCGCGACCTCGTCGGCGAGCCGGCGCAGGGTCACGCCACGGGTCTGATAGCGGCCGTCGGGAGCGAGCGGCAGGTCCTCGAGGGGATCCTCGACCCCGGGGGGCGTATCCAGCAACGGCAGCAGGCGGTCGAGGATGGGGTAGTCGCGGGCGAGGTCGATCATGGCGGGGCGCCGGCCGGGCGCCGCCGCCGCTCGCGGGCGAGGTCGACGACGCGCCCGACGAGCTCCACGTAGCCGATCCCCGCCCAGGAGGCGATGCGGCCGAGGCCGGTCGGCGCGAGGTCGGGGTTGGGGTTGCCCTCGAGCACGAAGATCTCTCCCTCCTCGACGAGCCGGAGGTCGATCTTGCCATAGTCCCGCATCTCGAGCAGACGATAGACGCGCGCGCTCACCGCCTCCACCCGCTCGCGCGCCGAGGGCGACAGGCGGGCGCGCGGATAGGTGATCCCCCAGCGCTTGCGGTAGGCGCGGTCGGACTTCACCCGGCCGGTCAGGAAGCGGGGACCGCCGCGGCGGCCGAAGCGGACCTCCCGCGGCGGCAGGACCGTCAGCTCGCGGTTGCCGAGCACGCCGACCTTGAGCTCCCGCCCGGCGACGTACTCCTCGCAGATCGCCGGCAGGCCGGTCGAGCGGTGGACGATCCGCGCCCGCCGGACGGCCGCCGCCTCGGTGGCGGCGAGCGAGGAGGCGACGATCCCCTCGGAGCCGTCCCCCATCTGCGGCTTGACGAAGAGCGGATAGCGCAGGTCCGCCGGCAGCCGCCGTTCGCCCGGCGCGAGCACGGCGAACCCCGGCACGCGGATCCCCGCCCGCGCGAGGCGGCGCTTCGACTCGGCCTTGTCGCGGCCGAGCAGGAGGCCGACGGGCCCGGCGCCGGTGTACGGGAGGCCCAAGAGCTCGAGGGCGGCCGCGATGTGCGCGTCCTGGCAGCGATCGCCGCCGTGGTGCTCGGTCAGGTTGAAGACCAGGTCGGGGCGGGCGGCGTCGAGCCGTGCGATCGACTCCGCGGCGTGCGGGCCGAAGGGGAGCGCGTCGACCCGGTGGCCGAGCTCGCGCAGCGCCGCGGCGACGTGGGCCGGGAGCGAGCTCGCGGCGCCCGGCCGGCGCTCGAAGCGGGGGTCGGCGGGATCGAAGACCTCGGGGTCGTGGAGCACCAGGACGCGGAGGGGAGCCTGCCGCCGCTCACGCCGGCGGCTCATGGCCCTCGCCCGTCGCGAAGCCGGTGACGACGATCGCGCCCGGAGCGGCCTCGCAAGCGGCCACGATCCGCCGCCAGACGATGCCCAGCCAGAGGCGGTGACGGCGCACCCGCAGCATCTCCTCGACGGTGAACGGCGGCCCGGCCATGCGCACGGCGCGGATGTCGTAGAAGCCGCGATAGGGGTGGCCGGCGATGAGGAGCGGCGGCTCGCCCATGTCGGGACCGGGCGAGCGGATCGAGTAGCGGACGCCCCCGCGGCGGTGGCCGTTGTGCCGCATGTCCGACCACTCGGCCACGTCGGGGAGGACCGGCGGATAGAAGTAGTGGCGGCTCCGCGGCACCTCGGCCTCGGGGAAGTTGCCGGGGACGAAGTGCCAGCGGTTGAACTCCATGCGCGCCTGGACCGCGTGGTAGACGTGCTGGGCGAGCCGCTCGCCCAGCCGCTCCCCGAGGCCCGGCCGCGAGACGATGGCGCAGAAGAAGTCGTCGCGCGGCTTGAGGGCGACGATGCCGGCGAGCCGCTCGTGGTAGTCGGCGACCTGCAGATGGCGCAGGTCGCGCAGCGAGCTCGACATGCCGTAGTCGGCATCGGCGTCGAGCATGGCGGCGGTCACCAGCTCCTCGATCAGCTTCTCGACGGGCGTCGCCGCGGGAGTACGCGGGCCTGCGGGGGCCTCGCCCGAGCGCGTGCGGGCGACGGCGGCTCGCGCCAGCTCGTCGATCGCCCGGTCGCCGTCGGGGTCGGGAGGGGTGCCGACCCAGGCGCGGTGGAGCTCGCCGAGCCGCGCGGGGAACGGCGGCTCGGGCTGCGGATCGCCGGCGGTCAGCCGCTCGGTCTTCAAGAACGTGAGGCCGTTGACGTAGCGGTAGCGCAGCCGGGCCTGGCCGATCGACCGCTGGGCGGCGGCGCCCACCGCCCGCGCCAGGTCGAAGAGCCCGGCGCGCGAGGCGGCCGGCTCCCCCCCGAAGCAGGCATAGGCTTGGGCGAGCTCGCGCAGGCGGGCCAGGAGCCGCCGGGCGGTGAGCTCCTTGCCGTTGAGCTCCTCGAAGCGGACGGAGCGTCCGGAGAGGAAGAGGCTCCGCAATGCGGCGACGCCCAGGCGCTGGGCCGGGGTCCATGCGGCCGGCGCCAGGTCGCGCAGGCGGGTCAGCAGGCCGCAGCCCTTGGCGCTGTCGACCAGCGTGTTGTGGCGCTCCATGAGGCAGAACAGCTCGTCCTCGACGTAGAAATAGACCGCCTCGACGTGACGGACGGCGTCGTCGACCCGGTCGAGCAGCCGGCCGGTGTCGGCGAGCTCCTCCTCGACGCCCCAGAGCGCGTCGATCCCGGCGCGCAGCCGGCGCTCCTCGGCCGCGTCGGCGGCGGCGGCAAGCGAGGCGGCGCGGTAGATCTCGCGCGGGACGGCGACGTACCCCAGGCAGTGGAGGGCGAGTCCCGGCGGGTCGGGCAGGGGGTCGTTCTGAGGCCGTAGGTGGAGGCGGCCGAGGTCGTTGGCGAAGACCCGCGCGCCGCGGTCGCCGGCGCCGACCGGCCGCGGGAGCAGGCGGACCTCCGGCCGCGCCGCCAACCCTGCCAGCAGGTGGCGGTCGAAGTCCGCCAGCGACTCCAGCCCGTGCTCGATCGGCAGGCGGTCGTCGAAGGTCAGCAGGCGGCGCAGGAAGGCATGGGCCGGCTCGCCGAACCGTTGCGGGTCGGTAAAGAGCCCCTCGAGGAGGCTGGCGAACGGCGCTCCAACCTCGTGCAGGGGCGGCGGGTCGTCGAGGAGGCCCAGCACGCTCTATTTCCGTTACTTTCAGACTTATCTTGATCGATGCCCGACCGGGCCGTCAAGCGGTTTTGGCCCGCCGGTTCGCCCGCTGCCGCGGGAGGTATGATCGGCCGCTCGGCGATGCCCTTCCGCCTCCCCACCCGCGCGCTCATCGCCCCCGGCTGCCTCGAGCGCCTGCCGGAGGTGGCCGCCTCGTACTCGCCGCGGCGGGCGCTCCTCGCGACCGACCGCGGGCTCGAGGCGAGCGGCCTCCCCGAGCGGCTCCGTCATGGGCTCGCCGGCCGCGGCCTCTCCGTCGTCACCTTCGCCGAGATCGAGGCGAACCCCCGCTGCGCGACGGTCGACCGGATGGCCGATTGGGCGCGGGGCGAGGGCGTCGACCTGGTGATCGGCCTGGGCGGCGGCAGCGCCTTGGACGCCGGCAAGGCCGCCGCGATGCTCGTCCCCAACGGCGGCTCGATCGCCGGCTACGAGGGGCGCGACAAGTTCGCCCGCAAGCCCCTCCCCTTCCTCGCCGTCCCCACCACCTGCGGCACCGGCTCGGAGGTCACCTGGGTCGCCGTCCTCACCCAGCCGGAGCGGCTGTGGAAGCTGAGCGTCAAGGGCGAGGGGATGTTCCCCGACTGGGCGTTCGTCGACGCCGATCTGGTGGCGACCCTGCCCCCGCGCTTCGTCGCCTGGACGGGGATGGACGCCCTGACCCATGCGCTCGAGGCGGTGACCGGCCGGCCTGCGAACCCCGCCTCCGACGCCCTCGCCCTGCGCGCCATCGCGCTCCTCTTCCGCTACCTGCGGCGGGCCGCCGAGGACGTCGCCGGCGACGCCGAGGCGCGGGCGCGGGTGATGGAGGCGGCGACGCTCGCCGGGATGGCCTTCGGCAACGCCGACGTCGGCGCCGTCCACTGCCTCTCCGAGACCCTGGGCGCCCGCTGGGACCTGCCGCACGGCCTCCTCAACGCCGTGCTGGTGGCGCCCGTCCTGCGCTCCCACCTGCCGGCGGTCCGCGGCCGCCTGGCGGCGCTCGACACCCGGCTCCCCGGCGGCTCGACCAGCGCCGACGACGACGAGCGGGCCGAGCGCGTCCTCCTCTCGATCGAGGCCTTGGCGGCCGCCCTCGGCATCCCCCCGTTCGCCGAGCTCGGCATCCCCGAGAAAGACTTCCCCTGGATCGCCAGGCGCGCCGCCGAGAACGGCTCCAACGCCTCGAGCCCGCGGGAGATGGGTCCGCCGGAGTACCTGGCCCTGCTGCAGAGCCTGTGACCGGGCTGCGGGTGGACTGTCTCTAACGGAGAAACGAAGGGCTCCCGCGTGGAGAGCCCTTCGCCGACTCGTTCGGAGTCCTGCTCAGTGCGCCGGCAGGCCGGTCGCCGGGTCGAGGACGAGCGGCGCCGGGTGCGGGTGCGCGAGGTCGAAGAGGCCGTCGAGCGGGTTGGCGAGGACGTCGTAGCTGCCGGCGCCGATCCTTCCGAGGCCCCAGTTGTCCTCGACGAAGCGCAGGATCGAGGTCTGGTCGGTCACCGTGTGGTCGACGTAGTTGGGCCTCGCCCAGGGAGAGATGACGAGGAGGGGCATGCGCGGGCCGTAGCCGCAGCGGCCCTGGAGGAGATGGAGCGCCCGGCCGTGGCCGCAGGCGCCGTCGCCGGAGAGCGCGTCCTCGCCGCTCGCCGAGGAGTTGACGATCGGCCCCATCTGGTGGTCGTACCAGCCGTCGGAGTCGTCGTAGGCGAGGAAGACCGCGGTGCTCTGCCACTGCGGCAGCTTCTGCAGGGCGTTGATCGTCTGCACCAGGAAGATCTGCTCGTCGAGGGGCGAGGAGTAGCCGGCGTGGCCGTCCTGGCTCTTCTTGGCCTTGAGGAAGGAGACCGCCGGCAGGTTCCCCGCGGCGAGGGCGTTCTGGAAGTCCGCGAGGTCGTACTGGTGGTTGGCCTGGTCGGTGTGGCCGATCATCGCGACCGAGGTCGGCGGCAGGTGGCGCGGGTTGGCGGTCGAGGCGTAGTACTGGAACGGCTGGTGATGGGCGCTGTAGTCCTTCTGCACGGCGCCGCCGAGGTTGGGGGTCGCGGCGCCGCAGACCGCCTTGCCGGAGCCGTCGTGCGAGGTGGGCGCGAAGCCGCCCTGGAACCAACCCCAGGTGAGGCCGGCGGCGCTCAGGCGGTCGCCGACGTTCTCCCCGCTCATCGCGATCTGGGTCGAGCCCGAGCAGTCGTCGTAGTAGGGGTCGGGATCGCCGGTCACGGTGTCGCCGACCACGCTCTCGGCGAGGTCTCCCCGGCTGTGCGCCAGGTCGACGCGGCCGGTCTGGCCCGAGACCAGGTTGATCGCGCCCGGGGTCGACGGCCCGAAGGTGGTGCCGAAGGAGTTGTCGCTCATGGCGTAGCGCTGCGCGTAGCTCCACAGCGCGGTGACCGTGTTGCCATCGTAGTAGCCCATCACCAGGCCGGCGCCGTGGCCAAAGCTCGGGCACGAGCCGCCGCCCACGCCGACCGTCTCGACGAAACGGTCCATCAGGCCGCCGTCGAAGGCCTGCTGCTCCGGCCCGTAGTCGTGGTTCTGGTCGCAGGTGTAGCTCTGGGCGCGGCCGAGGCGGAAGGGTTGGACGGAGTTCGGGTTGTGCCAGAGGAGGGTGCCGGCGAGGCCGTTGACGGCGGGAGTGCCCGGCGCGGCGTGGAACGCGGGCTCGCCCGCCGGGTTGGCGGCGTGGGGGTAGGTGGCGAAGTAGTGGTCGAACGAGACGTTCTCCTGGAAGATGATGACGACGTGCTGGATCGGCGTCGTCGCCGTCGCGGCGCCCGCGGCAGTCGCGGCGGTCGCGCCATGGCTGCCGGCGGCGAGGGCGGCGAGCGCGAGCGCGGTGAGGCTGGTCTGCAGAGGTGAGGTCATCCCGCTTCTCCTTTGGAAAGGTCGGGTCGAAAGGTTGGGTCGAAGGCGACCCGCCACGACCCGAGGATAGGAGCGGGCCTTGTCGCGGTGGTGACGGCGCGGTCAAATCGGCGGCAGCGGCCAGCGACAGCTCCACGAAGGCGTCAGAGGAGGTCGCCGGAGCCGTCGCCATCGCCGAGCATGGCGCGGCGGACGAGCGGCAGCGGCGGCCCGCCGTAGGAGAGCAGGCGGTCGTGGAAGCTCCGCCGATCGGCGCTGCCGCAGGCCGCGGTCCAGTCGGCGCGGAGCTTCCGCACCATGAGCTTGCCCAGGGTGTAGTTCAAGTAGGCCGGGTCGAAGGCGCCGCGGTGGGCCTGCTGGCGCGCGCTCCGCGGGTCGAGGAAGGCCTGCTCGCGGAAGCGCCGCTCGGCCTCCTCGAGCGTCATGCCCTCGGCGTGGAGGCCGATGGCGACGAGGAAGCGGACGTTGCGGAGAAGCGAGTTCTGCAGCAGGCCGAGCTCGACCAGCGGATCGCCGTCGCCCAGGCCCGCCTCCCACACCAGCTCCTCGGCGTAGTGGGCCCAGCCCTCGGCGAAACCGTAGGAGACGAACAGGCGGCCGACCGGCGAGGCGGCGCGGTTCGAGTGGAGGAACTGGAGGAAGTGGCCGGGCCAGGCCTCGTGGACGGTGGTGAAGAGGAGCTCGGCGGTGCCGGGGAGATAGGCGGCGCGCTCGGTGGCCGACCAGGCGGGGTCGGGCGGGGCGATGTAGTAGATCGACGGCAGGTCGCGGTCGAAGGGGCCGGGGATGTCGATGTAGGCGGCGTTCCAGCGCTGGTAGGGGGGCGCCTCCTCGATCCGCAGGGAGCCCCCGTCGGGGATGCCGACGAGGTCGCGGGCGACGACGAAGTCGCGAAGGGTCTCCACCTGCCGGCGCGCCTCGGCGACCGGGCCGTCGGCCGGCTTCTCGGCCTGGGCGCGGGCGATCGCCTCGGCGACCGGAACGCCCGGCGCGTAGCGGGCGGCGGCGGCGCGGAGGGCCGTGAGGTTCCGCTCGAGCTCCTCCTCGCCGGCGCGCTTGAGGCGCGCGAGCGGCACCTCGACGCGCTCGGTGGCGCGGAGCATGGCGGCGAAGCGCTCCGGCCCGAGGGCGAAGCCGCCGTTCTCGACGACCTCCGCCTCGGCGAGCCAGGCGTCGAGGCCGCGCATGGCGGCGGCAGCCTCGGCGTTGGCGGCGGCGAGCTCGGCCCGCCGCCCGCCGCCGGCGGACCGCTCGAAGAGGGGAGCGAACGCCGCCGGGACGTCCTCCTCGTAGTAGGAGGCGAGGCCGCCGAAGGTGGCGCGGCCGACGTCGGCCATCGGGCGCGCGAGCGGCGGTCGCAGCCGCTCCCGGATCTCGGCCGCCGCGCGCGGCACCGCGCGGGCGTAGGCGAGATAGGCGCGGAGGCGGTCGGCGAGCGGCGCATAGTCGCGCGCGAGATAGAGGTTGGGGTCGAGGGGGGCGCTGTAGAAGAGCGGGTTGGTCGCCGGCGCCGCGGCCTCCTCGAGCCAGAACCGCTCGCCGTCGAGATGGGCGAGGAGGGCCTCGCGCTCGAAGCGCTCGTCGCGGCCGAGGGTCTCCGGCGCGAAGGCCAGAGCCCCGTCGCGGGCGGCGGCGAGGCGGCGCGCCTCCGCGGCGAGCCCGGCGGCGCTCCAGTCCGGCAGCCGGCCGTCGAGCTCGTGGCGGCCGGCCCCGGCGGCGAAGCTCGGGTGGGCCACGAAATGGCCCTCGAGGTAGGCGGCGACGAAGTCTGCCCAGCGTTCGCTCGCGACGGTCCTCGGCTCGCTCAAACGGATCCCTCCCGGCTCGACGGCCCCGGCCGCCGCAAACCCGAACGA
>Ga0307470_10000322_pt1 | contig 27872 bp, 26 predicted proteins | sample atmos_gasesAM3C__FD_204565 | JGI IMG/M metagenome (GOLD analysis project Ga0307470, IMG submission 204565) | Hardwood forest soil microbial communities from Morgan-Monroe State Forest, Indiana, United States - atmos_gasesAM3C_05 | ecosystem: Environmental > Terrestrial > Soil > Temperate forest... | reverse complement strand
TGGAACTGAATTGCGAGAAGCGCGCTGCTGCCGTGCCGTCTCTCGCGCAACGGTAATCAGTATGCCTGTCACCTATACTGAGAAGCGAAAGAGAGTCTTTCACAACCGCGCGCCGGCGCCCGAATACTTGGGCATGAAAAAAACCAGGATCGTGATCGCCGGCGGGAGCTTCGCAGGACTCTACGCTGCAAAATACTTGGACAAGCATCTAGCGCATCGGCCGGATATTGAAGTAACGCTGATCGCGCGGGAGAATTTCATTCTCTTTACGCCGATGTTGCATGAAGTAGCGGCGGGCGATCTTGCCCCGAGCGACATCGTAAATCCGCTGCGCCGAATTCTGCGTCACGTAAATGTGATCGAGGCCGACGTGCAGGATATCGATCTTATCGCGCGAAAAGTTCGATGCGTGCATGGATTCGAACACAGCGAGCTCGAGTTCGAGTTCGATCATCTGCTGCTCGCGCTCGGTTCGGAGACAAATTTCTTCGACAACTCCGGGATCCGCGATTGGGCGGTGACGATGAAGAATCTCAGTGACGCGGCGCTGCTGCGAAATCGGTTGGTCGCGTTCCTGGAAGAAGCGACCCTGGAGCGCGATGCCGCGATCCGACGGCAATGGCTTACCTTCGTGATCGCAGGTGGCGGATTTGCCGGCACGGAAACGGCCGGCGCGGTAAACGATTTCGTGCGCGAGACCGCGAAGTTTTATCCGCGCTTGGGCGATGAGGAAATTCGCGTCGTGGTGATTCATCCCGGCGAATATTTGCTGCCGGAACTGGGCGAAGACCTGGGTCGTTACGCGGAAGGAAAACTTCGGGAACGCAAAGTGGAAGTCATCAAGGGTGCGCGAGTGGCGAGTTACGACGGCTGGGTCGTGACGCTCAGCACAGGCATCTCCATTCCCGCCGCGACCCTGGTTTGGACCGCAGGAGTGAAACCCAGCCCGGTCGTTGCAGCTTTGTCGTGTCCGAAAGAGAAAGGCCGAATTACTGCAAACGAATATCTCCAGGTCCCTGGCTTCCCCGGACTGTGGACCGCGGGCGATTGCGCGGCAGTTCCGGACCTACCGAGTGGTGGATTCTATCCGCCGACGGCGCAACACGGAATGCGTGAGGCGTTGATGGCAGCGAAAAACATTGAGCGCACAATTCTCCGACAACCGTTGCAGCCGTTCCGTTATCGAACCATTGGGATGCTCGCGAGCATCGGCCACCATGCCGGCGTAGCGAGTTTCTTCGGATTCAAGTTCTCCGGTTTCATCGCCTGGTGGATGTGGCGGAGTGTGTATCTCGCGAAGCTGCCGCGCCTCGTAAAGAAACTGCGCGTCATGATCGCGTGGACTCTCGATCTCCTGTTCGGGCGCGACATCGAACAAATGATCACCTTGCGCGACGTCGAAGAGCTGACCGAACGCTGGACAAGGATTCGCCATTCGACTCGGCGAGAAAGCCTCGCTCATGACGCCTCCCAGCCGTTCTCAACCGATGCACCCGATTTTCGGATTGGCGAGTCGAATGGTCCTGAGCGAGCGAACCGAGTCGAAGGGGCTTTTGAATCTTCTTTAGTTAGATAACCTGTCCTATGTATTTCGTTTACGTTCTGCGATCGCTCTCGAATACACTTTATATCGGTGTCACTCAGGCCCTGCACCAGCGCGTTAGCGCGCACAATCGCGGTAGAGGCGCGCGCTGGACAAAAATTCACCCCGGCGGTCAGATTGTGTACTCGGAATCATATCCAACACTCGGGTTGGCGAGAAAACGCGAGATCCAGCTAAAAAAATGGTCGCGTGCAAAAAAGGAGTCACTGATCGCCGGCGATCTGGTCACGTTGAAGAATCTTAGCCGCTGTAAGTCAGGGCCCGGCATCGGCGCCGAACGAAAACAACTCAACGCCGCCTAGCCATGGACACCACAATTCTCAGCGCAATGTCGGCCGTGCTCGGATCGCTGGTGGGCGGTTCGGCCACGGTGGCCACCGCCTGGATCACACAGCGAACGCTCAATCGCCGTCGCTTGTTCGCCGCCGAGATCAGCCGCCGCCAAACTCTCTACGGCGCCTTCATCAACGAATGCTCAGCCCGCGCCCTCGATTCGTTCGAGCACACGCTCGACAAATCGGAACGGTTATTGTCGATCTACGCCTTGCTGAACCGCATCCGGATTTGCGCGTCCGACAAGGTCCTTTCCGAAGCCGAACGCGCCCTGGCCTCGATCACCGAACAATACTTCTCGCCCAATCTCTCCCTCGAACAGTTGCATGCCCTGGTGCGTGATGGCGCCAGGTCGGACCCGCTCCGCTCCTTCGCGGAAGCGTGTCGTGCGGAAGTCAGATCGATGCCTAGTGCGTTTTAGTAGTTGGGCGATCTCGCCAAGAGCTCGGCATCAAGCCGCAGGGGGTAAATCAGGAGAATCAGGGCAACCCTATCTGCCCCCTTTTTCTTTTCACCCCGCAAGCTATCTTCAATGGCATTTCGCTCCCGCAAAAAAGCGTGTGCCGAAGATGATCTGCCTCCATAGATTTCCCCACGATGCCTGCGACGGAAAACCAGCGTCTCGCTTTCCGCGATAAGTTTAGAAGCCTTCACTACGAGGCTTTCCAATCGTGGTTTGAAGAACTCGCGCATGCGCTTCATCCAAGCGGAGACTTTCAAGCCATCCGGAAAACGCAAGGAGATGGCGGTTTGGACGGCTTTGTTATCAGCTCACAATTAGTTTACGCCGTCTATGCCCCGGCACGCCGAAAAGAGGACCGTGATTCAGAGATCGCTGCAAAGATTCGATCCGACTTCGCGAAGGCTTCTTCGACGTTGCGTGGTCAGTTGAAAGCATGGGTTTTTGTTCATAACCATCCTGAAGGTAAGCTTGGAAAACGTAGCGCGACTGCAATTAGCGACCTCAAGAGCCAGAATCCTTCTGTAGAAATTGCCGTACTGAGTATCGACAACCTATGGGAGAGATTGGCGGCGGCTTTGCCGGACGAAACTCTCAAACGTTTATTTGGAACAAGTAGCGAGGGCGCAGTGTGCATTTCAAATCAGACGGAATTGGAGATCCCTGCCGAGATCAAGAAATTGCTCGACGACGCGGACAAACTCGACCGCGAAGGAAAATATGCAGAGGCGCTGGCTTTGATCGAGCAAGCGTTGAAGACCGCTGAGGAGTGCGGCCATGAAACGGCTATCATTAAAGCAACCATAGACCTGGCGGAGTGCATCACGAGAACAAGGATTGGATTGGAGCGCGCGGAATCGCTGCTAACGCCCTGTCTTGAGAAATTGCCGCCGGGCCGGGATGACAAGAGCCGCGAATCGGCCCTCATCTTACTCGGTCACATTGCGACGGCTCAAGGGCGCGTCCATGAGGGCAAGTCGCTTGCGGTCGAAGCTCTGGAAAGCGCCCGGTCGCGGAACGACCGATTCACGATTGGGCGAGCACTCATAGAACTTGGTCATGCGGAGGAAATGCTGGGAAACTTACCGGAGGCACTGCGAGTCTTGGGCGAGGCCGCCGACTACTTCCGAGCAGAGCGGCGCACCGGAGATGCGAAGAATCGAGTTGGCGCGGCAACAAATCTCGCAGGATGCTTGGCGACACGCGCGATGGTACTTGAGCACCAAGGGAACGCTCCAGAGATGCTAACCGCTCTGACGGAAGCAGAACAAATTCTCAGAGAGGGAGACCGTCATGACAATCTTGGCAGAACCCTTCTGACCAAATCCCGGGTTCTTTTCTCTGTCTCTCAATTTCCGGAAGGAGTCGAAGCGGTAAGAGAAGCGACGGAAATTTTTGTGCGCCTCGAAAATTTTCCGTGGTTGCTCAAATGTGTCGAGGTGAAAAGTCGTTTGGCAATGCAATTTGGTCGGCCAAACGAGGCGCTACAACTCGGCGGAATCGCGGTCGCACTCGCAAAAGAACGCGGAACGCCTCATGACATCGCAGATACGCTTGGGCAGATGGCGGCGCTGTGCCGCGAACACGATTTGGAAGAGCCGGCAGAGAAGTTTCTCGCTGAGGCAAAGACCATCGCCGCCGAACACGGATTGCACGACTTGCTGGCGGACTGTCTGTTGGATGAAGCGGGCGAGGGAAAGGCGAAAACTGATGAGCAACGCAGCCTGCTCCACGATGCGCTGGCACAACTCCACGCGGCAATGAAGACTACACAAGTGAAAGGCCGCCGCGCGGTTTTCATGAAACGCCTGGCGACGGTTCATTCCCGGTTGGGCAATTTTTCTGAAACTCGTTCGTGGCTGGAACAAGCGCTGGCTGTTTTTGAAGAGATTGGTGATGCCGGCGGTTCTCTACAGGTTCTGGGGCAACTCTCCTCTCTGGCGAGGGAAGAAGGGAACAAAGACGTGGCGATCAGTTTGATGCTGTCGCTCATTGACAGAGCGAAAGGGAAACCATTTGAACATTTCCGCGTCAGTGCGCATCACGACTTGGTTCACTTGATGTTGTCGCAAGGGAATATTCCAGACGCGCAAAAACATTTCAACGCCGCGAAGGCACTGTGTGGAGCGAATAGATTCCCCGATATTGAAGAAGCCTTGCAACACACCGAAGAACGGCTGGAAATGGCGACTCGCTTCCACAAGCCTGCCCGGTCCTCGTTGGCCGAAATGCTCCGGGAGTTGCGTGCATGGACAAGCAAGCTTCCAGAGCAAGCCGATGCGATCCTGCCGGCTTGGTTTTATTTGTTCGGTGCTGAGGCGTGGTCAAACTGCCGCTCCCTTCTTGGAGTCAAGTTTCTGGTCCATGCGCCTGACCGGAGTGCGTTTGAATCGTTCGCTCAAGAATGGGCTGATTGCGGCGACCTATTCATCTATCACCCTCCTTCAAGTATGCGCTGCGAACGCGGGATAGACATGATTCCGTGGGACGACGAGATGCTAATTCCGCCAACACTGAACTTCGTCTTCATCAAAAACAAGAAGGACCATCAACTGTCGAAAGAAATCGACGAACCCACCAGAGAGGATAACGAAGCAATCTCGAGGGCGATGGTGGAAGTGCTCCACAAAATTCCATACTACGCTAGCGGCTTCACTGGCCCTGTTCCGGGTCTTCCAGAAGCTAAAGTCTACGTCATAGGGAGACGACATCGCTTTCCCCAGGATGTCCGAGATGCGCTGCTTGGTCCTGATGTTGAAGCGCTCATTGCAAGCCGAATTTTCGTTCTTCCACGCGAGGAAAGAGAAGCCCCTGATACAGTCTTGGCGATGACAATCGCGTGGGAAGGTGGCCATCTTCCCGTATTTTTTGGGGAACCGGCATCTAGTGATGAACTATCACTTGACCGAGAAACGTCGGTAAAGTTCCCGATCAACGAACAAGGCAAGCGTGTCTGGCGGCGCTTCATGGCAGATGTAGCCACAGATTCCAAAGCAGCGATGACTCGTTTGGTCGAAGATTTGGAAGTGCCTGCGAAGCAATCAAAGCTGGCAAAACGCACTGCTCACGGAAAGCTCAAGGTCTTTCGATTCGAAGCGGGACGCGACACCGTCTTCCATCCAGCTCTAATAGTATGACATCGGATAAGACTCTGTCGGTGACGTTGGATGTAGTTGGTTATGCTTGTCGGTAGCACAGCTTGAACGGTTCCAATGACGCAGCCTTCGCTCGCAACAATCAAAAAGCTTTTTGCGTATTCCCAAAATCGATGTGCGTTTCCACAGTGCGATGCAACGATTGTCGAAGATTTCGGCACGATTACAGGAATCATTTCTCACATCAAGGCGCGTCGCCCCGGTGGACCCCGGTATGATCCGCATCAAACGGCGGAAGAGCGCCACGGATTTGCAAATCTAGTCTTAATGTGTGGCAGACACGCCAAAATCATCGACTCCGATCCGCGCCAATACACGGTCGATTTGCTTCAAGAGATAAAAGCGATACACGAACGCGACCGCTTGTACGAGTTGTCGCAAGTCGACGCAGAAAAGGCCGCACTTCTCTTGAAGGATTATCGCGCGATTTACATCAGAGCAGCGCGTGATGTCGTTGTTAACCGCCCAGGCACCGTTCACGCAGAACACGTCACGATCAAAACAGCGAAGCAGCGGGTGAATGTCCTACCGCCGGAGGGCAGCATTGGCAGTCGACTTGATGAATGCCGCTATGTCCAGCATCTGATTCAACGCTATCAGGATTTTGCCAGTCGTCAGCCGGAACGCAGGGCGGGTGGATTCAAATTCCCGGCGATCTATAGCGCGATTAACAAACGTTATGGCGTGCGGAATTGGAAACTGATCCCACTTACAAAGTTTGATAATGCGTGCTCGTATCTGCATGGGCGAATCGACCGCACTTGGCTCGGTCGAGTAAGCCCTGGCAAGAATTACTCAACATTCGCCGATTTCTGCGCAAAATATTGAAGTCGATCCTGCGCGGCGGTCTTAAGCAACATTTCACTTCCGGGTGTTCGGATCACTAGCAAGAATGCGGGCGCCGTATTCAATAGGGTCTACTCCGACGTAATCCTCCATTCCGAGCTGTTCAGGAGTGACATCACGGGAAGGAATTATTCCATCCATCCATGCCCTCTCAGTGAGACCGTTAAGAAAAGTTCTTGCGACATCTTCAGCTCGCGTTTGATTCGCCATCGGCGCAAACGCATAACCTGCCATTCCTGCAAAGAGGTCGGCCATTTGGACGCTCCGCGATGAATGGGATGTTGTGGTTACAATGTCGGCCACTTTCAGCGGATACGTGACGTTGCGCGTTGGAGAACCCGCGATGTGTTCGCGAAGACCTTCATCCGCAAATCGAAGGAGTAGATCGCTTTCTTGCGCGAGCGTCTTCGATTCATCGGCCAGGATGATGAATCTCTCGCCCAAAGTTTTGCCCCAAGCATCGGACAGTGTATGATAAGCCGGAATAAGCGGATCGAGTTCAGTCGCTGATAGGTGCGGCAGCCATTTGTCCGGGTGCTCACAAGCGATAATTATTGGGGCGAAAAATTCTCCGATCGTGTCCGGAAACCGATTTTGTAAGTGAGCCAGAGCGGACACCGCCTCGCGATGAAATTGCTGAAGCGTGTCTGTATCTCTTTGTCGAACAAGGCGCACAAATAGATTTGTAAAACGATCGGTGCGCGTTTTACCGAGATAAACAGGCAGCGTCAAGGTAAGGAGATTTGCAAGCCCGCGCGCCGCGCCTTGCTCGTACAGATTGACGCCGAAAGAACGGGCGCTTGGCTCGTGAATCAAGTCAACGAGCTTGGTCATTGCCATGTATCTCTTAAAGATCACGAATATCTTCACATTCGCTGGCGTTACCCAATCCATCTCCAGCAACTTCGAGAGCAACTGCAATTGTTTCGGATTCCGGCGCATTTTGCTAAATTTCCACTCGGTCGTTTTGACGGAGCTTAGAAGTTGGATCACCTGCCTGATCTCGGGCTCGCCGGCGCGAACGGATGCAAGGCAGAACACTGGCTGATCCGAAGTAATCAGGTCATTGCCCGTGTTGCCGGTCTCGTCGAAAGCGATTTGCTGCACCAATTAAGATAGCACGCGGTTATCGATCTTGCGGTCGCACGCTGGATTCATGAGCATGCGACGGCTTGAGCTTTAGGGGTATTTATTCTCTGAGCAGCCGTTCGTACGCGTCGTGAGGGCCGATCCAGATCCACAAGAATCCATCCGGCACATCTACAGCAATCGCTCGATAAGTCGCTCCGATACGGATTGAATAAACGTCTCGCACCTTTTTAAAGCGCAACTTCGGTGCGCGCGGATTGTCGCTCCAGAGACGATATGTTTGCCGCGCCGCTTCCCTGATCGGCTTTGGCGACGCGCGGTAGCGCTGCCAAAATTCACTCGTCCCGGACGATTTCATCCATCGGCCGAGTCTTGCCGGTCGCATGCTCCTCGCGCGCCCGAGCAATCATGTCATCAAGCCGGCCGGCTTTCACGTCCCCTTCAAACTGTTGGTCCCAGAGTGCATCAAGATGCTCACGCAATTCCTCCGCCAATTTCCAAGCCTCCTGCGGTGGCAACTTGCGTATCGCTTCGCGAATCTCTGTAACCGTGCTCATCGCCCGAAAGTCTACATCAAACTTTGAAATGAAACCAGAAGTCCCGCCTTCGCCAGACTATATTGCGATGTCGGCCACGGCCGGGTTCTAAGGTCGCAAATTGCGATCTTAAAAGATCCATTCTCTTCGGTCGTCGGCTTCCGGAACCTCATTTGGCTGACGCGAACGCCTCTTTCGCGCACTGGCAGAATTTTTCGGTGGCGGGACTAAGTTTTCCTTTTCGGGTAATGACTCCGATCGCGATGCGTTTTGGTTCGGGCGTCAGGCGAACGAGTTTGATGCGATCGTTAAAGGCATAATCGAACACGTCCGAGGTTAAGGCCACGCCGGTGCCGGCGCTGACGGCGGAAAAGACACCGGACCAACCGTCGTGCTCCTCCACGACGCGCGGCTTGTGATCGGTGTGCACGAAGATCGCGTCCAGGTATTCCTTGTAGCGCGGATACTCATCGAGCGTGAGACCGATAAAGGGTTCCCGGGCCGCATCGGTTAACGAGACCGATCGCCGCCCCGCCAATGGATGATCGGAGGGAACGGCGAGGCAAACCCGGCCGGTCAACAATGGTTCGAACCGGAGTTCCTCGAGCGCGTTGGCCTTGAGCGGGGGAAGGATGATCGCAACCTGCAACCGGCCCTCGCGCACGCCGGCGATGTTTTTCTCGACCGGCCAATCGTGCACCTTCACCTTTACGTTCGGCATCGCTTTTTGATACGCGCGCAGAAGCGCGGGCATGATTCGGCTAGTAGCGAGGGGCCAATCGCCGATATGCAGTTCGGTCTCACTCTTCCCGGCGATCGCGCGAACTTTCCCGACGGCGTCGTCGGTCTGTTTGAGAATCGCGCGCGCTTCATCGAGAAAAGCGCGGCCGGCCTCGGTCAGGCGAACGGATTTGGCGGTGCGTTCGAGTAACTGGACGCCCATTTCATCTTCGAGATCGCGGATCTGCCGGCTCAGCGACGGCTGCGACACGTGCAAGCGTTGCATCGCGGCGCGCGAGACGTTTTCCATCTCGGCCACGGCGACGAAGTAGCGCAGGTGCCTGAGTTCCACTGCGCCCATGAGGGTATGCCCTCAACGCATGCTGAGACAAGAAACATCGTCTTTCCCGAAGATACGGCTAGCAGCGGATGATGCGGGCATGAACAAAACAAGAAAAACGGAAGCAGCCGGGTCACCCATGATCGCTGCTCGCTTCCGCGGATTTAACTGGCGCGGGTTGGTTAGGCGGTTTGGCCGCAATCACGACCCGCTTCTGACCGCGAGCCTCACCACATTCAACCAACCGCGATTCTATGTCTCGGCGGGCTGGATGCCACCACTGCCTTTCATCGTCTCTGGCTTATGAACCCAACAACTGAAATCCTGATCGCATTAATCAATCCGACCGCGCTTCCAGCACTACGAATTGCCGGAGGAATGGTCCTCATCGTTTATCTGCTCGCCGGCGCGTATCTGTTTCGGCGCCGCCGAGAGTTGTTTGGCCGCGACCCGCAGGTTGAGCGCGACACCGAGGCAGTCCGCCACACTCGAGTCGCCGTTGTCCTGATTCCGTGGCTGGCCGTAACAACCGTGCTCTTTGTCGAATGGCTCGGGCTTTGGAGTAACTGACGCGCCCTGGAGAAAATCATGAACAACCAAACTAACATCGACTTCGCCGGTGCAAGGAAGGCATGTCCAACGAGCATGCTGAGACACGAAACATCGTCTTTCACAAGAGAGCCTGTGCAACGTGACAATGAACACATGAAAATAAAAATTGCGTGGGTAACACCACTCATCATCCTGGCGACATGCCTGACGGCTTGCTCGCGTAAGACAGAACAAGCGGGACCGCCTCCACCCACAGTCGTCGTCGCGACGGTTACGCCGCGCGATGTGCCGGTAGTAAAGGAAAGCGTCGCGATCCTCGACGGCGTCATCAACGCGAATATCAATGCGCAGGTGCAAGGCTACCTTATCTCGCGCAATTACAAGGAAGGCAGCGTGGTTAAGAAAGGCGATCTGCTTTTCCAAATCGATCCGCGCCCGTTCGAAGCGGCTTTGGCCCAGGCGAAGGCGAACCTTGACCGCGACAAAGCCATGCAATTCAAAACGTCCGCGGATGAGGCGCGCGCGATGCGGTTGTTTGTCGAGAAGGTGCTTAGCGCGCAGGAGCGAGACGCAGCCATTGCGACAGCGGCGGCCAACAAAGCCAACGTCGAAGCGGACGAAGCAGCGGTTAAGACGGCTGAGCTCAACCTCGGTTACACTAAGATCACCGCGCCGGTAGACGGAGTTGCAGGTATCGCCAGCGCGCAAGTAGGCGACCTGGTCGGCCCGGCGACGGCTACTCTTACTACCGTCTCACAGGTCGATCCGATCAAAGTCACCGTGAATCTCGGCGAACAGGGACTGACGGAATTTGTCACGAAACACCGGGACGCGGAGGAACGCGATCGTTACCTGAGCGGACTCGAATTCCAGTTGATTCTGGGAGATGGGAGCGTGTTTCCGCAGAAGGGAAGCTTCTACGCCGAAGATCGGCAGCTCGACGCTAAGACCGGCTCCATTAAAATGGAGATCACTTTTCCTAACCCGGGAAATCTTTTGCGACCGGGGCAGTTCGGGAAGCTGCGGACCATCGTTGAAACGAAAAAGGCCGCGCTGGTCGTTCCGCAGGAAGCAGTGATCGACTTGCAAGGGAACCAGCTAGTCATCGTTATCGATGAAGCTAACAAGGCCGGCATGCGCCCGGTCAAACTGGGCGAGCGACTGGGCGGGCTCTGGGAAGTAACCGACGGGCTGAAGCCTGGCGACAGAGTTATCGTGGAAGGTTATCAAAAGGTCAGGCCCGGCACCGAGGTCGTAGTGAGAGAATGGGTGCCACCAGCTCTACAGGTCGCTTCCGTAACCATTGACGCAGGAAAGGAGCGATAAGCCATGAGCGAATTCTTCATTAGACGGCCCGTCGTCGCGATCGTTATCGCCATTTTCATGGTGCTGGTAGGCGCCATTTGTCTCTTCACTTTGCCGATTGCGCAGTATCCGAACATCGTTCCGCCGGAGATCCAGATTCTGAGTCACTACACCGGCGCGGACGCGCTTACGATCGAGCAGTCGGTCGCCGCTCCTATCGAGCAGAGGATGAGTGGCGTGGACAAGATGAACTACATGTATTCGGTCAACGCCAACAACGGCGATATGCGGATGTTCGTTGACTTCGATGTCGCGACCGAGCCGAATACCGACCAGATCCTGACTCAGCTGCGCGTCTCCCAGGCGCAATCGCAGCTGCCGCAAGACGTCAACAACTTTGGGGTGACGACCTCGAAGTCAGCTGCGTCGCCACTAATGGTTCTTGCTCTTACTTCGCCTAACCAGAGCTACGACAAGATCTTTCTGGCGAACTACGCCTACATCAACCTGGTCGATGAGTTACTCCGCCTGCCCGGCATCGGAATAGTGCAGGTATTCGGCGCGGGGCAATATGCGATGCGGTTGTGGGTCAATCCGGACCAGCTGGCCAAGCTTGGAGTTACTGTCACTGACATCGCCGCCGCGGTGCAGAAGCAGAACAATGTTAACCCGGCCGGACAGATCGGCGGAGCGCCTATCCCGAGCGGACAGAAGTTTACCTACACCGTTCGGGCGCAAGGCCGCCTCTCCACGCCGGAGGAGTTCGGCAACATAGTCATCCGGGCAAACCCCGATGGTTCCTTTGTGCGGGTGAAAGACGTAGCCCGCATTGAGCTAGGCGCTCAGACCTATAACCTGGAAAGCCGGCTCAACGGCCAGCCGGCGGCGGCCATCGGCCTGTATCAGCTGCCGGGCAGCAATGCCGTGGAGGCTTCGAAAGCCGTTCGCGAATTCATGGAAAAAGCGAAACAGCGTTTTCCCGCGGACATGGATTACGCGGTCTCGCTCGACCAGACCGATTCCGTGCGCGAAGGCATGCGCGAGATTGTTCAGACGCTGGTGGAGGCAATCGCGCTGGTCGTTGTTGTCGTGTTCGTCTTCCTGCAAGGTTGGCGTGCCACGATCATCCCGCTCTGCGCGGTGCCGGTCTCGCTGATTGGAACATTCATTCTTTTCCCGCTATTCGGCTTCTCGATCAATACGCTCTCGCTCTTTGGACTGGTCCTGGCGATTGGCCTGGTCGTGGACGATGCGATCGTCGTCGTCGAAGCAGTCGAGCATCACATCGAGAAAGGCTTGTCGCCGCGCGACGCGACCCGGCAGGCAATGCGAGAAGTCTCCGGCCCTGTGATAGGGGTTGCGTGTGTCCTGGCCGCGGTATTCATTCCGACGGTCTTCCTTCCGGGGATAACCGGGAAGTTGTATCAGCAGTTTGCCCTGACCATTGCGATCTCCGTCATCATTTCGGCGTTCAACGCCCTTTCCCTAAGTCCCGCGCTTGCGGCGCTTCTGCTTCGGCCGCGAAAAGAAGCACGTGGACCGCTCGGTTGGTTCTTCCGCGGATTTAATCGCATCTTTGCGAGTGTAACCGATGGCTATGTCAGTTGGTCGCGGCAGGCGATCCGGAAGAGCGTCCTTAGTCTCGCGCTCCTGGCTCTGTTCTTTGTGGGCGCGGGATGGTTTGGCAAGAAGTTGCCGAAGAGCTTCCTTCCTGAAGAAGACCAGGGCTACATTTACATGGCTCTCCAACTGCCCGATGCCGCGTCACTCGAGCGGACCGACCAGGCCGCGCGAAAGATCGAAGAAGCCCTTAGCAAGGTTCCGGGTGTGAAATATACCACTACCGTCGTTGGCTTCAGCCTCCTTAGTGTCGTCCAGGATACTTATAGCGCCTTCTTCTTCGTCACTCTCAAGCCATGGGAAGAACGGAAAGCGCCGGAGGAACAGTACGAAGCGATCAAGCTGCGACTCAATCAGGAGCTGGCCGGTGTTACCGAGGGAGTTGCCTTTGCTTTTCCGCCGCCTGCGATTCCCGGTGTCGGCACGTCGGGCGGTTTCACCTTTCTTCTGGAGGACCGTTCCGGAAAAGACGTGCAGTTCCTGGGCGAAAACCTCGAGAAGTTCATGGCGGCGGCGCGGAAACGGCCGGAGTTGGCAGCACTCTTCTCGACCTTCCTCCCGAGCGTGCCGCAGCTCTTTGTCGACGTCGACCGCGACAAGGCGCTGAAACAAGGAATCGATATCAGCCAGGTCTACGCAACGCTCCAGACCTTCATGGGTGGTTACTTCATCAACTACTTCAACCGTTTTGGCCGGACCTGGCAGACTTATGTCGAAGCCGAAGGTGATTACCGTACCGACGCGAAGAATATAAGTCAGTTCTATGTTCGTAACGCAAATGGCGATCCCGTCCCGCTCGATTCCGTGGCAACGATCAAGAAGATCACGGGACCTGAGTTTACGTTGCGCTTCAACGAATACCGTTCCGCGCAGATCAACGGCGTCGCGGCGCCCGGCTATAGCTCCGCTCAGGCGATGAAAGCTCTCGAAGAAGTGTTCCAGGAAACCATGCCGCCAGAGATGGGGTACGACTACATGGGTATGTCTTTCCAGGAAAAGAAGGCAGAGAAAGGTGTCTCGCCGCTGGCGGTGTTCGGCTTGTCGATGGTTTTCGTCTTTCTCATCCTGGCCGCGCTCTATGAAAGCTGGTCCTTACCGTTCAGCGTCCTGCTTAGCACACCGATCGCGGTGCTCGGCGCATTCGTAACTCTGTTCCTGCGCCACATGGAAAATGACGTTTACGTCCAGATCGGTCTGATCATGCTGGTTGGCCTCGCGGCGAAGAACGCGATTCTGATCGTTGAATTCGCCAAGGCCGAATACGAAAAAGGCAAGCCGTTGATGGACGCAGCGCTCGAAGGCGCGCGCCTCCGCCTGCGGCCTATCCTGATGACATCGTTCGCCTTTATCGGCGGATGTTTGCCGTTGTGGTTTGCCAGTGGCTCCGGAGCCGTCGCCCGGCGAGTGCTTGGCTCGACCGTTATCGGCGGAATGGTGGCCGCCTCAGGAGTCGCGATCTTCTTGATTCCGGTAACCTTTTACGTCGTGGAAAAGCTGGCGGCGCGCAGAAAAGTCGCGCCGCAGCCGCCATCAGAACCAGTCGCGTCTCCCGAGCCGCGAGAAACAGAGCGACCCTCACTCGCTTCGGCTGTTCCCGTGTAGCATGTGCGCGGCGCCAGATGGTTGTCTACGCGGATCCCGGCGTTTTGGGCGCCGGCGTTACTTATAACATACTACGTCATGTTCGTTCTTCTGATCGAATACTCGAACGTTCGCGAATGAGAAATCAGCCGACCCGCGGCAGAAATTCTTCGCGGACAATCTTGCCGTTCTTGACAGTGTAAACGCCGACCTCGGAAAGTTTTCGGCGTTGCTTTGATTGCTTGTCGGTGACGTCGGCATCGTACTGCACAACAAAGTGATCGTGACCGACGAAAGGACCGGCGGCATCGAAGCTGTGAACCTCCATTGCTTTGACCCACCAGTCGATCTTGCCGCGCACGCCTTCTTTGCCACGCGTTTCAGTCGGACCGCCGCCCGCGCTGAAAGCTTCCACGCTGACAACATCCTCGTCGTAAAGCGCGTCAAGCGCATCGTACCAGGCCTGCTTACGAACGAACTCTATGACCTTTTTCGCTACTTCTTCGGTACTCATTTTCCTCCTTTTGTTTCGCAACTACTTGTTGAAGAATTTCCCAAGCCGATCGAGCACGCTGCTCCAGCCTTCGTTGTGACGATCGCATGATGCTTCGCTCGGCAATTTCTCGTGAGTCAGCGTCAGCTCAGTGCCGCCGTCACAATCCGCCAATTGGATTGTCACGACGCTATCGTGCGTTTTCCAGTCTTCGTCATCATCCCATTTCCAAGTGAAAACGATTTTGTTTCCAGGAATGAGCTCGCGGTACTCGCCAAAGACTGACATCTCTTCGCCGTCCTGGTTGACAAGGTCCCAGCGATATTTTCCGCCAACTCGCGCGTCGGCGGTGAAATTCCGCGTGCGGACTCCTTCCGGTCCCCACCATTCTTTCAATTGGACCGGATCAGTCCAGGCGCGGTAAACATGCTCGCGCGGCGCGTTGATGATTCGTTTGATCTCGAGCGATGTCTTGTCTGCTGCTCTTGTAGTAGCCATCATTTTTCTCCGTTGCATTACTTTGCTTTCGCGTCCGCCTGGGCAATGCGGAGTTGCACCAGTCCGGGTCGATTGGAATCCTTCGGTTCGTCGTGCCAGATCCACCATTCGTAGGGTGAGGTTTGCGGGTAACCTTCCGGCGAGTTCTCCCATTCCTCCTGGCGCCCCAGCGCGGTGATGTCGAGGTAGTTCCAAGTGCCCCCCATCTGTTCGTCGCCGCGGTTGTTGATGAAGTAGGTGCGAAACACTTTCTCGCCGTCGCGGATAAACGCGTTCGTCCCGTGCCACTCGTCCACACCGAAGTCCTTGTCGAAATCGCCCGTGATCGTGTACCACGACATCTTCCAGCCCATTCGCGCCTTCAGACGTTCGATCTCCTTCTGCGGCGCGCGCGAGGCGAAGGCGAGAGTAGTGTCGCGAGCGTTCAGATGGGCGACGTGGGCTACCTGATCAGCTACCATGGAGCAACCGACGCAGGCATGCTCCGGCCAGCCGTGCACGCCGGGTTCAAAGAAGGCGCGGTAAACAATCAGCTGACGCCGGCCCTCGAATAGGTCGAGCAGCGTCACCTTGCCTTTAGGCCCATCGAACTCATATTTCTTCTTCACGGCCACCCAAGGCATCCGCCGACGCTCGGCGGCCATCGCATCGCGGGCGTGGCTCAACTTCTTCTCCTTTACCAGGAGCTGCTGGCGCGCAGCCTCCCACTCAGCCTCCGATACGATTTCTGGCATGTCCGCTAGTTTCATTTTGTTTTTCTCTTGTTTGTTTTTTTCTTCGACTGCGAAATCTGTTCACGAAAAACGCGGTTACGCCTCCGGCTGAAGCCGTGGCCGCTGCAAGCAAAGCCGCTGCATTGGCCGCACACAACGGGCACATCAGGTCTTTCCTTTCTTCCCTGGCGGCCTCGTCGTTTTTTCCAAGTACTCAGCCAGGCGATCGAGAGAGCCTTCCCAAAACTTTCGGTATTCCTCGACCCACTGGGCCGCTTGTTGCAATGGCTTCGCGTCCAACTGCATTTCGTGAACGCGGCCATAGCGGCGGCGGCGAAGCAGTCCCGCTTTCTCAAGAATGCGCAGGTGCTTGGAAACCGCCGGAAGCGACATGTCGTGTGGGCGGGCGAGATGAGTGACGCGATGATTTCCGCGGGAGAGATGGGCGAGGATCCGGCGGCGGGTCGGATCAGCGAGCGCGGCGAACGTTCGGTTCAAGGTTTTCGAGGAATATTTAACCATCTGGTTAACTATTTACCAAGCCCGGACGAGAACGCAACCTTTTTTCCGCCGGTCATCGAATGATGGGGGTTGGCGGGCCCATTTAGGACCAATGCCAAGAGGTTCCAAGTGATCGATTTCGGGGGCTCCCGCGTGCGCTCAAGGCTACGGCAAGGCAAGCGATGCGGGAAAAATAACCTTCCGAGATTTTCGGTTACGGCTAAAGAGAAGTCTCAAATGACAAGAGGGTACCGGCCCGTGTAGACTCCGGAGTTTTCGGTCTAACATTCGATGAAACGGCGAACATTCTTGCGCGCGGGATTGGCGAGCACGGCTATGGTCTTCTCACCGACAATGGGCGCGCGGGGGGAGGAACGGAAGGACGAGGACAGCACCGGCCCGTCCGCCGTGCCGGTAAAGCCGTTCGAGTTCGAAGAGACAACCATTGCTGAGCTGCAAGAAGCGATGCGTTCCGGCCGCCACACGGCGCGCAGCATTACTCAGGCGTACCTGGAGCGGGTTCAAGACGTCGATAAGCAAGGCGCGTCGCTCAACTCCATTATCGAATTGAATCCAGACGCACTCGCGATGGCCGAGAATCTCGACAACGAGCGAAAAACCGGTCGTATGCGCGGTCCCCTCCACGGCATTCCTATTCTGATCAAGGACAACATCGACACGAGCGATCGCATGTTAACGACCGCTGGGTCGCTGGCGCTCGTCGGTCAGCCGGCTGCGCGCGATGCTTACATCGTCGAGAAGCTTCGGGAAAGCGGCGCTGTCATTCTGGGAAAAACGAATCTGAGCGAGTGGGCGAATATCCGTTCCAAGAATTCCACGAGCGGTTGGAGCGGACGCGGAGGTTTGACGCGCAATCCTTTTGCGCTCGATCGCAACCCTTCGGGATCCAGTTCCGGTTCCGGCGCGGCGGTCTCCGCCAACTTTTGCGCGGCGGCAATTGGAACGGAGACCGACGGCTCCATCATTTCGCCGGCATCGGCGTGCGGCCTTGTCGGGATCAAACCGACAGTCGGCCTGCTCAGTCGCTCCGGTATTATTCCAATCTCGCATAGCCAGGACACGCCCGGACCGATGGCGCGGACCGTCGCCGACGCAGCCGCCCTTCTCGGCGCGCTCACCGGAATCGATCCGCGCGACTCCGCGACGAATGGCAGCCGCGGCAAGGCCGTTTCCGATTATACGACGTTTCTAAATGCTAATTCATTACGCGGTGCGCGAATCGGTGTTGCCCGCAATTACTTTGGCGTCAGCGAACCGGTCGACAAACTGATGGCGAACGCGATCGACGCGATCAAACAGGCGGGCGCGATCGTGATCGACCCCGCTGCCGTTGCCACGAGCTCGCAGCTTGGGCCCGGGGAAAAACTTGTTCTGCTCTTCGAGCTGAAGGCCGACTTGAATCGCTATCTCGCCGAGCGCGCAATGAAAGACGGCCCGCGGACGCTGACTGACGTGATCAAGTTCAACGAAGCAAATCGCGCGACGGAGCTGCCCTACTTTGGCCAGGATCGGTTTATCGAAGCTGAAGGAAAGGGACCGCTAACGACAAAAGAGTATTTGGATGCGCTGGAAAAAAATCACCGGCTCGCGCGCCAGGAAGGAATCGATGCCGTCGCCGCGAAATTCAAACTCGACGCGTTTATTGCGCCGAGCCGCGTCCCGGCGTGGCTGACGGATTTCGTCAACGGTGACAGCCCCAGTAACAGCTGCTCCGGATTGCCCGCGGTCGCCGGTTACCCCCACATCACGTTGCCGATGGGTTACGTGCACGGCCTGCCCGTTGGCATCTCGTTTTTCGGGACCGCCTGGTCCGAACCGAAATTGATCTCGCTCGCCTACGCCTTCGAACAACTGACGAAGTTTCGACGCTCCCCGAGATTTTTTCGCACGGCCGATCTGAGTTCGTAAATCACGCCGCGCTGGTCTGAGATAGGACGCGCGTGATGGCGCCGACGACCTGCCGAACTTCGACCGGCTTGACGAAATATTCGGCGAAGCCGGCGTTGCGGTAGCGTTCCTGATCGCGGCTGGTGCCGAAACCGGAGACGGCGATGCCGACGACGCCGAGCGGAGCCAGGCGTTGCATCAGATCGCAGCCGTCGCCGTCGGGCAACGCGATATCGGAGATGAGGAAATCTCCGCGGCGCGCCGCCGCCAACGCGTCGGAAACCGTGCTGGCCTCATGGACTTCGAATCCCTGGCGCCGCAAAGACTTGGCAAAAATCCGGAGAGTATCGAGATGATCCTCGACCAGTAACACACGGGGGCGGGGAAGATCGGACGCAGGCGTCACAGTTTCAGACGGCATCTGTGTTCCGGGAATCTCGAGGCGATCGATGAGATCGCTCACGAGACGAGCTTCCTTCTGGATGTTGGTCCGCAGCACCTGAACGCAATCGCCGAGTTCCGCATCGGCCAGAGGCGCGATGCGATGTTCCAGCTCGCTTAATGAAGCCAGGAGCGGTGCCAGAGGAGTGCGCAATTCGTGGCTGACGGCGGCGAGCAGTTTGTCTTTTTCTTCAGCGCGCGTCTCGGCGCGGATGACATCCTTCTGCAACTCGAGCAATCTGCACGTTTGTCGGAATCCTGAGGATGCGTGGGACCAGCGCCTGGAGAATGAGAGAGCTCGACTAAGAAAAGAGAGGTTTTCGGTACAAAACATTCATTAAGCAATCATCTCGTTTCGTATAGCTCGTACGTAACTTTTTCCATTCAATAGACGACTTTCCCATGGAGAGGTCGTTGAATAGCGATATATGTTATAGAGGTGCCCCGGTGCAGTCCCGTCCCAATGCTCCTCGTTAGGCGCGAACGGGTGATATTTCCGGGCGACGAGGGTGGGGACGTTGTTCGGCTAATGCGACGTACGCGAGTTCACGGGGAGTACGGTGCCCGATTGTCAACGGTTGCCATTCTAGCGATCGCGCGCTGCCCTAGGCTCGGGGACGTAAGCGCCACGCGAAGTAGAGAGGAAGTGCGAGTGAGGGCAACATTAAAATTGCTCCAAGCTTGCAACACGAGAGCAGCATGGGAAGCATTATGGCGTATAAAGCTGCGTATGCGGTCGCGCCTGCATGCACACACATAAGGGGCCAGACCCATCGCTTCCGCGTCAAAAGACCATACGCGCTGGCCAATGAACCAACAACATAGAGAATCAAATCGCCCGGCAAGAGCGATAGGAGACTCGCGAATGGGACGCCAATAGGAACAAAGAACTCGCGTATCTTCGGAAACCCCAGAATCGTGATCCACCACGCTGCCGCACCGGCTCCCTGCAGAACAAAGAATAGGGACGCAAATGTGCGTATATATTGTTTTTGGTCTTCGAGGTTCATGGGCGAGCGGTTGCGTACTCCGTTATCTGCGCAGCTGAAACCGGTTTAGACGTCGACGCTTGTGCTGCGGTGGTTTAAACGTTGGGCTTGGGACATAAGAGATCATTTGAACCTGTAAATCTAGTCATACCCGCCCCGCGAGATGTGGGCAACTCGCAATTCGCGCTCGTCACGATCACACCACCGCTAAATCTTTCGGTGGGTCAGTATGCGCCGCTTAATGAGTTCCACATCGTGTTGCAGGGGAGAAGAATATTTGGCTATGAGTCTATATTGCGTAATGCTGCACTGTGATGAAAAAATCTACGAAAATGCCTGGGCCTAGGGGCTTCGAGCACCTAGCGAAAATACGTAGCTTCATTAAGGCGCCGTCCTCCACGCTGCTTTCCTTAGCTCTTGAATACGGAAAGATATTTGCTTTCGGCCTAAGGCCGTTCCGCATTATTTATCTGATAGGGCCAAATGCGAATCACGTTGTTATAGGGGACAAAGAGCGAAATTTTCGCTGCCGCGAAGCCTATGATCTACTTGTGCCAATCGGAGGTGAAGCAGCGTTGATCGTTAGCGATGGGGAGGCGCACAGACGACGGCGTCAGCTGCTACAACCTGCCTTTCATAAGAATTACGTCGAACACTACTTCAATGATGTACTGATTTTAACAGACCGTGCTCTCGATTCTTGGCGACCGGGCCAAACGATTGACATTTATCAAGCTCTTCGTCTGATTGTTTTCAAAGTCGTTACGGAATCGCTATTCGGGAAAAATCTCGGCGCTCATAGTTCGATGTTGTATAACAAGCTTGAGACGATGTTGAGATTTGTGAACCTCTGGCCTTGGCTTCAGATTCGCTTGGATCTCGCAGGCACTTTGTGGCACAGAGTGAAGCGAGCACGTCGGATTATCGATGCTATAGTTTACACTGAAATAAACAGACGGTGCGGTGCTCCGACGACAGACGATGATGTGCTGACACTGCTTCTACGTGCGTCAAGTAGCGACGGCGGAGGCTTGCGGAAGACTGAAGTGCGAGACCTAGTCGTGAGTCTTTTGACGGCTGCGTACGACACAACTAGTGCGACTTTAGGTTGGCTCGTTTACGCGATGCTCAAAGACCCGCCGATTTGGGCAAGGGCAGAACGCGAATATGACGAATTTGTTGAAAACCGAGGCTTAACATTTCGCGATCTATCGCAGCTGAAATACATCGATTGGGCAATATGTGAAACTCTCCGCGTCTACTCGCCGATAATGCTCGGCCTCAGAAAGGTCGTTAATCCGTTTACGTTTGATGGATACGACATCCCCGCGCACAGTATTGTTGCATACTCTCCGTACGTAACGCATCATCTACCAAGTGTCTGGTCGAATCCAGAAGCGTTTTCGCCCGCTCGCTGGGACCCCGACTCAGAGGGCTATGAGGCTCCAAGCCTGCATAACTACGTGCCGTTCGGCGGCGGTGTAAGGCGGTGCCTAGGCGAATATTTCGCGCAAATGGAGATAAAGATAATCATTTGCCGGCTTCTACATCGAATAAAGCTTACACTTCTTCATCGGAACGTGAAGGCCATAGGCTTTTCCGCCATGCACCCGGAAGGCGGAGTTTGGGTTCACATCGATAACGTTCGACCAGCTTGAAACGTTTAATGGAACTCAATCTACTGACCTCCGCGGACGACTAGTTTCTAAAAACTATGTATTTTGGAATTCCTTTGTGAACAGTGTTTTCAGATCAGCAAGTCTAGGTACAAAGGGCCTCACCGCGGCTTTGTATCGCAGGTACGTATCACCGTAGATGTGAGTGAGTCTTGCGTCTTCAAGCCAGCCATACAACGGCAATATTGCCAGGTTCAAGACTCCAGTTGTAAGTGATAATGCGTTCCCAGGAAAGAGGCTTGCACCAAAAGATGCGATAATTCCGCCGACGCAAATTGGGTGTCGAACGTAAGAATATATACGCCCGACTACCAGTGGATGCGGGCGACGCTGATATTCAAACATGAATCCCGCAGCAGCGATTCCAATAGTCGTAAACCCCAAGTAAGCAAGCGCAACGCCTAGGCTAAGGAATAGCGTACCGGTAAGCGTCTGTAAAGCCGACGGCGCGTTTTGACCTCCCATGATAAATCCCCACACAAGAGGATCAAATGCTTGCGAAGCTCCGGCCGTAGCGCCGGGCAGTATATCCCTACAAAAGGCTTTACGATACGCGGTCACAGGATCGGCTTGTAGGAATCGCTCTCGATGTAAAGGAAACAACCAACCCTGCCAGACGAACCAAGCCGCCCAACTGAAGATATGAATTCCCACCGGATTAACCCGGAAAGAAAAATATACCGCATGTTTCGCCGCAATGAAACATGCGGTCATCATAAAGAAAATAACAACGAGTCGAAATCGCTGCAACGCATTCGGCTTCTTTCCCAGTCCGGCTAATAGCTGATCCATATCGCTTTGCAGCTACGCCGGATATCATCTGCATTTGCTGATCCGTGCGATGTTCGATAGAGACGTAGCCAGCTGCGACGTGAAAAATCTCTTGACAGGTCGTGAGTTGACGAGCGGCACTAGCAAGGTTGGAATGTCGACCGAAAGAATAGCAGTCAGGATCGTTTCCTCCTCACTTACACTTTGTAAATGGAAATGACCGTTTGTTGCGAGACGGAAAGGCGAGTTGAGAAAGCTTGACGCCGCCACGCAGCCGGCTCCTATTTGTCGATTCACAGCCCAAGTTGTAATGTGATGGGTTCCTGTTATTGTCATGGCACTGAATCTCGCCTCAAAAGCGGAAGTCCCGCCGACACCTCTTCCATTCTTTTTCTGGGGGATAACATGTTTCAACAAAGGGTTCCACTCCGGTGCGCGTTCAGGTGCTTCGATTAACCCCCACACGCGCTCTACTGGGGCCGCAATTTTTATTGTTTCTTCAAATCGTACAGTTGACACTTGAGTTCCTTTCCATTTAGTTGACTGGGCGTCAGTTTGCGGTTTGCAAGAGAACACGTCAATAATAAATTGCGACGGCAATACGACCGCATTTAAGCAAGCCCGCCCTCGATGGATTACGGCAAGCGTAGTCGAGGACTCTATGTTAATGGCAAAAAAACTTTGCCTAGCCTTCAATCCCAGCTTACGGCAGGCTGTGAATTCCTATGGATATCGTTCATTCGCGCCTTTGATACGAAGCTCTTCGAACGCTGGGCTATCGGTGATGAGTCTAGCGATTCTGGAGGGGCTCGATCTTATTCGAACAAGCCGGAAGAAAATGCACAAACCGTCAACAACGGATGGGTGCGCACTGGAGATTATTTTGTGACAGACGAAGAAGGCTATCGTTTTTTCATCGGCCGCGGCGACGATGTCATCAAGATCGGGGCGTTCAAGGTGTCTCCCGCAGAAATTGAACAACACCTCCTCGACATCCGCCCTCACGAGTGCGCAGAAGTCTACACACGCACCGGTGCGACCACTTTTGTCACGACCTACGTTTGGGTGCGGAACGAAGCAGATCTCAGTGAGACCGTCCGCCGGCAGTTGAAACGGCACCTCGAAGCAAATGTTTCGAATTATAAAGTCTCCCGCAAAATCGAATTTGTCTCGGAGCTTTCGAAAACGATTGCCACGGAAGTGTTAGCGACCCCAAGCGGCGTGCGTCTCCATCGCAGGGCGAAACGGTAGGAGACATATGATTGAAAGCGATCTTTTTTTGCCAATTCGGGAACACTTGGAAGCGGTGGAAGCCGAGATTGCGCGCATCGCTGACTCTCCGGTGGGGTTGATCCACAAGATTACAAATCACGCGATACGTAATGGCGGAAAGCGGTTAAGGCCCTGCCTGACACTCTTGAGTGCGCGCGCTGTTGGGGAAATTACCAGGGATGTGATTGCGCTGGCGGCCCTCGTAGAGCTCACACACACAGCGGCCCTCATTCATGATGATGTGGTAGACGATGCGCAGCTACGCCGCGGGTGCTCTTCAGTCAATCAGGTGTGGGGAAATGAGGCGGCGGTCCTGGCGGGCGACCACCTTTTCGCGAGAGTTATGGTAGAGCTGGCGAGGCAAAATCTCGTCCCCTTCATGCCCATCCTCGCCTTGGCGATAAACTGCATGTGCAGGGGGCAGCTTCTTGAACTCGAACTGCGTAAAAACGCGGATGTTTTGGAACACGAATATTTGCAGCTCACACAGGATAAGACCGCTGAGTTAATCGGCGCCGCTAGCGAACTCGGCGCGAGAGGGGCAAGTCGATGCAATCTCGCTTTCGATGCCTTACGCAGCTACGGCATGAATCTCGGTCTTGCCTTTCAGATTACCGATGATGTGCTTGATATTGTTTCGGATAGCACGGCATTGGGCAAGCCCGTCAGCAGCGATTTGCGTGGCGGAAGGGTTACCCTCCCGTACATCCGCACGCTCGCCGTGGCTGAGGCGGGCGAGCGCCAGCGTTTGAGGCAGATTTTTGCCCTAAAGGACTTGGACGAAGGCGCTCTGCAAGAGGCGACCTGCATCGTCCACGGTCACGATGGCATCCAGTATAGCAGGGAGACCGCCGGAAAATATGCTGCGGCCGCCCAGCACGCGCTAAATCCCCTGCCGCCTTCGCCCGCCAAAGAAATACTCGTCGTCATTGCCTCGCTGGTCGTCAGCCGCTGCTCTTAGGCTATCGCCCCGCATCGCGCCGAGGCCGGTGCTAAATGCCTATGAACAGTTCTATGGCGGATTTCGGCACAAATGTCCAAAAAAGGTTCCAAATGGTCGGGTTCAGGGGCTCGGCGTAGGAGAAATCGAGTTCCGAGATTTTCCGTTTCGGCTATGGGAAAGCCGCAAATGACCAAATGGTACCGGACCGTGTAGGCTCCGCGATTTCGTTTGGGCGAGAATTGTTCGCCGCTTACTTACTTAACCTTCCGGCCACGCACGGAGTGCGATTTGCGCGACGCGATGAAGTTGAGCGCGACTGGCGCCGCCCGCGGCCTGGACTGCCATTCCGCGCACGACGGTGATCACATAGTGGGCCAGTTCGGCTGGGTCAGCGTTTTTGGGAAGATCGCCTTCGCGTCTTGCCCGTTGAAGGCGGCGACGTAGGGCAACTTCCGCCGCCGTCCGACGCGCAGCCACTTCCTTGCGGGCGGACGCACTTCCGCAAGCCAACGCGCCTTGAACCAGGAGGCATCCGGCCGGAGTCCTGCGATCTTCCGCCATCCTGGCCGTGCCAAGAAATATTTGTTCGACCACGTCCCGCGTCTTCGGCGCCGCCAAAGCTTTGCCAAACCAGGCGACAGGGCCGTTCATGTATCGATCGAGAACTTTCTTGAACAGCCGCTCCTTGTTGCCAAATGCGGCGTAAAGACTGGGGCGATTGATTCGCATGGCCCGGGTGAGATCGGAGAGCGAAGCGCCTTCGTAACCTTTGGCCCAAAAAACGTGCATGGCGCGATCCAGGGCCGCGTCCGGATCGAAGGCGCGAGGCCGTCCAAGCCGGGCCGCGGTTTTTGATTTCATACCGACAGGTAAATAAATCATTTGACAGTCTTTTTGTCGAGACGGAGCATTTTATACCAAGCGATACAGAATGAATCAAGGCTCGAAAAAAACAGGAGACAAATCATGAATAGGAAACTGGAAGGGAAAATTGCTTTTGTCACGGGCGGCTCGCGCGGGATCGGCGCCAGTATCGCCAAACGTCTGGCCGCCGACGGGGCGAAGGTAACCATCACCTACTCGAAAGGTGCTGATGCCGCTGCCTCCGTCATTAAAGAAATTGAACGCGAAGACGGAAAGGCGATCGCGATCCAGGCGGATGCTACTGATGCCGAGGCGGTCAGAGCCGCGGTCGAGAGAACAGTGGCGGCATTTGGCGGACTCGACATTCTCGTCAACAACGCCGGCACCGCCATTCCGAAACCCTTTGAGGAGACGACGCTCGAAGAGATGGATCGCGTGCTTAACATTAACGTCCGCGGGGTGTTTATCGCGACCCAGGCAGCGCTGAAGCACATGAAACGCGGCGGCCGCGTCATCATGACTGGTTCCTGCCTGGGCGAGCGCATCATGACCCCTGGCCTCGTCCCCTACGCGGCTACGAAGGGAGCCGTAAAGATGTTCACTCAGGCGCTGTCTCGAGAGATCGGGAGCCGAGGCATCACGGTCAATAACGTTCAGCCGGGACCGATAGATACAGAGTTGAATCCCGCGACGAGCGAGTGGGCGGTGCAACAGAAGGCCGCTACCGCGCTCGGCCGCTACGGGCACGTTGAAGAGATCGCTGCCATGGTGGCGTTCATTGCGGGCCCGGAATCTTCCTACATCACCGGGGCGAGTCTTACCGTGGATGGCGGAACGAATGCCTAAGTGCCGCGGCTAAACCGAACATGAAAGAGAAACAGATTAAGGTGCCGGGTCCTAATCATCCGATTTCGATCGAGCGCAATTCTGCCCGCCTTGTCGTATCCGTCGCCGGCCGGGTGATTGCCGATACTCGCAATGCCCTAACCCTTCACGAAGCGGACTATCCGCCCGTTGAATACATTCCCCGCGAAGATGTTGATCTTTCTGAGTTGAAACGGACCGATCACGCCACCTACTGCCCGTACAAAGGTGATTGCAGTTACTATAGCATTCCGGCTGGTGGCAAGAAGTCGGTCAACGCCGTGTGGACGTACGAAGAACCGTATTCTGCCGTCGCGCAGATCAAGGGCTACGTCGCGTTTTACCCCGACCGAGTCGACGACATCGCGGAGCAACTATGAGCGACACGATTCAACAGAAAAACAAAGAGCTCGTCCTCGACGCATTCGACACCTTGTTCAACAAGAAGGACTACGCGGCCGCTGAAAAGTTTTGGTCGCCGGACTACATCCAGCACAGCGCACATATCCCACCGGGTCGGGACGGTCTGTTCAACTTAATCAAAGCCAGTCCGCCTTCATTGAGATACGAACATGGACTGATTGCGGCTGAAGGTGATTTTGTCATCGTCCACGGAAGATATTCGAACACGGGTCTCCCGACGAACTGGATCGTCGCCGACATCGTGAGAGTCGAAAACGGCCTTTTAGCCGAACACTGGGATGTCATCCAGGACGAAGCGACGAGAGATCAATCTAAAAGCGGACTGCCGATGTTCGGCAGCGATTTTCCCAATTGAAACTGAGGAGCGAGGAGAGTCCTAAATGAAAGCTATTCATCTCACTGCTTATGGTAACCCGGTTCAGAATTTGGAAGTGGTCGAGGTTTCGGAGCCAAAGGCGCCGTCCGCGAGCGAAGCTCTGGTGCGCATGGAGTATGCGCCGATTAATTCCAGCGACCTCCTTTTGGCCAAGGGAGCTTACTTTTTAAATCCGAAGCTTCCTTCTGTCATAGGAGGTGAAGGTGCGGGAATCGTCGAGGCGATCGGGCCGGGAGTCACCGGCGTCAAGGTAGGCGATCGTGTTACGATCCCTTTTAAAACATTCACCTGGTCTGAAAAAGTCCTTGCTCCTGCCGGAGGTCTTTTCGTCGTCCCTCCCTCAATCGATGCCAAGACGGCCTCGATGTTAAATATTAATCCTACGACCGCCGTTCTTCTCTTAGATGAATTTGTAAAGCTAAAGCCGAGAGACTGGATTGTATTAAACGCAGCTAACTCCCATGTCGCGCGATGCCTGATCGCGATTGCGAAATCGCGCGATCTCAAGATTGCAGGCATCGTCAGACGGCCCGAGGTCATCCCGGAAATTAAAACGTTGGGTGTTGATTTCGTTGGCGTCGAATCGCCGGAACTCTCAAAGCAAATTCAGACGGCTACCGGTGGAATGCCCATACCTCTGGGTCTTGACGCCGTAGGCGGGCCGGCCACAACGACGATAGCAAGCGTGCTCGCTCCGGGGGGCCATCTCGTCAGCTATGCGCAGATGAGTGGTTTGCCGATTCAGGTTCGGCAAGGCGATCTCATTGGCAAGAGGTTAAACATTCACGGCTTCTGGATGTATTACGAAGAATACCGCCCTAAGATCCGAGCAGCACTGACTGAGGTTACAAGGCTAGTCGCCTCGGGCAAATTAACTTTGCCAATGACCGCGACCTACAAGCCGTCCCAAATCAAAGAAGCAATCGAGCATTCCCAGCGCGGTGGCAAGGTTCTACTGGATTTCAACTAAGCCTAACTAACAGCAATCGAAGGAAACGAA
>Ga0307470_10000321_pt1 | contig 27912 bp, 25 predicted proteins | sample atmos_gasesAM3C__FD_204565 | JGI IMG/M metagenome (GOLD analysis project Ga0307470, IMG submission 204565) | Hardwood forest soil microbial communities from Morgan-Monroe State Forest, Indiana, United States - atmos_gasesAM3C_05 | ecosystem: Environmental > Terrestrial > Soil > Temperate forest... | reverse complement strand
CGGCGACCTTGGTGAGCGCCACGAGCTCGTCGGTCTTGGCGTAGAAGGCGGGGGCGTAGATGAGCGACGAGCCGACCCCGAGCGCCCCCTCCTCCATGGCCTGGGCGACCAGCGCCCGCATGCGCGCGAGCTCGGCCGGCGTCGGCGGCCGATCGGCGTAGCCCAGCTCGTGGATGCGCACGCTGGTCGCGCCGACGAAGGAGGCGACGTTGACCGCCGAGCCGCGCCGGACGACGTGGTCGAGATACTGGCCGAGGGTCGTCCACGGGATGTCGTATTTGAGGTCGCCCTGCTGGGCGAGGGCCTCCTTGCGCATGGCGTCGTTGAGCGGCCCCATCGACTCGCCCTCGCCCATCACCTCGAGCGTCACCCCCTGCCGCAGGTCGCTCTGCGCGCGGCCGTCGACGAGCAGCGTGTCGGTCGCCCAGGAGAGCATGTTGACGAAGCCGGGGGCGACGGCGAGGCCGCGGACGTCGATCTCGCGCCGCCCCTTGGCGGCGCCCAAGTCGCCGACGGCCGTCACCCGGTCGCCGTCGATCGCCACGTCGCCCGCCGCCGGCGCGCCCCCCGAGCCGTCGTAGATGGTGCCGCCGCGCAGCACGAGGTCGTGGACGAGGGGGACGAAGACCGTGCCGCCGCGCAGCGCGAGGGGGTGCGCCGCCGGCGCGGCGGGGAGGCCGGGCGCGGCGAGGAGGCCGGCGGCGGCGACGGCGGCGAGGCGCAGGGCAACGGCGGTCATGGCGGTGTCAGCGGCGGAAGCGCGCCCAGATCTTCACCGGCTGCTTGCTCTCCGCGAGCTTCATGATCGCCGGCGCGTCGTAATCCCAGACCAGGGTCTTGCCGTCGCGCCGGGTGGCGTTGGTGTCGACGACCTCGAACGGCGCCGTCAGCCGGAAGCGCAGGCGCAGGCCCTGGAAGATCTGGTCGACGGTCTTCTGCGCCTCGGGCGACGGCTTGGCGTCGCCGCCGCCGGCCTGGCTTCCCGCGTCGGCGACCGGGTTGCCGAGCTCGGTCGACAGCAGCAGGGTCTTGCCCTCGTCGACCAGCTTCAGGCCGGCGAACGGCTGATCGAGCAGGGTGGGCTTGCCGGGGCCGGGCGCCTCCCCCCCCTTCTTCGGCTCGCGGATCTGCGCCAGCTTGGCGAGGTCGTCGAAGGCGAAGCGGAAGTGGGCCCTGATCTTCAGGTCCTGCTGGTCGTCGACCCCGGCGTCGAGCAGGCGGACCCCCGGCGGCAGGCTCTTCTCGATCTCCTCCCGCTTCGGTGGGCCGCCGGCGCCTTCCGACTTCTTGGTCTTCTGCTGGGCGATCATCTGCTGGCGCGCCGCGGCGATCTCGGCCGGGGTGGGGTCGCCGGTCTTGCCTTCCATGCCGCGCTGCATCATCAACATCGGCACCACCATCGCCCCGAGGTCGACGGTGGCGTTGAACCCCGCCTGCCCGGAGAGGTCGCGCTGGAGGTCGACCGACTCCTCGATGTCGAAGCAGCCGGTGAGGACGAGGGCGCCGAGCAGGGACAGCAGGGCGGCCGGGACGAGCGGGCGGTGGGTGCGCATCGGGGACTCCCTCCTTCGAGAAAGAGCCGCGCGGGATGGGCGGCGAGCGAACGGCGTGCGCTGCGGAGCTGGTGGAGTCTACCAGGAGGCGGCGGACGGCGGACGGCCCGAAGTCAAACTAGACTTCTCCAATGCTCGATCTAGGCGATGGTCTCGCCGTCCCCGACTCCGAGCTCTCCTTCGCCACCGCGAGGAGCGGCGGGCCCGGCGGGCAGAACGTCAACAAGCTCGAGACGCGGGTGACGGTGCGCTTCGACCTCGCGGGCTCGGCTGCACTCTCCCCCGAGCAGAAGGCGCGGGTGCGCGAGCGGCTCGCCACGCGGATCACCCGCGGCGGCGTCCTCCACGTCACCGCGCAGCGCCACCGCAGCCAGGGGGCCAACCGCGCCGCCGCCGTCGAGCGGCTGGCGGAGCTGCTGCGCGAGGCGCTCGCCCCAGAGACGCCGCGCAAGCCGACGCGGGTTTCCCGTTCCGCCCGCCGCCGCCGCCTCGACGCCAAGCGGCGGCGCGGCGAGACGAAGCGGCTGCGCGGCGAGACTCCGGAGTAGCCGGTGGCACCGCCTCGCCTGTGATCACGCCCGTGTTCTGGGTAGGGGCGGAGCTTGCCTCCGCCCGCAACCGTGGGAGGCCACGGGTCCGACAACGCGCTCCGGAACAGGGCGGAGGCAAGCTCCACCCCTACCCAGAAGAGACTCGAGTACCCAGAAGAAAACTCGAGAACCGCCCTGATGTACACTCGCGCCGGGCTCCTCCTCCATGCCAGCTTCCGGTTTCAGCGCGTCCGACCTCGACGCCGTGCGGCGGGCGGTCGCCGCCGCCGAGGCCGAGAGCGCCGGCGAGATCGTCCCCTACGTCGTCGTGGCGAGCGATCCCTACCCGGGCGCCGCCTGGAAGGGCGCCGCCTTCGCCGCCTTCCTGGGCGCGCTCCTCGCCTGGGCCGTCCTCTACTGGGGCGGCTTCTGGGGCAGCGGCCTCTTCTTCTGGATGGTCCTGCCGCCGGCCGCCGCCGGCGCCCTCGGCTTCCTGGCCGTCCACCTGGCGCCGCCGCTGCGCCGCTGGCTCGCCGGCGGCGAGCTGATCGAGCTGCGCACCCGCCGCCGCGCCGCCGCCGCCTTCCTCGAGCAGGAGGTCTTCAAGACCCGCGACCGCACCGGCATCCTCCTCTTTCTCTCGCTCTTCGAGCGCCGCGTCGTGGTCGTCGCCGACAGCGGGATCCACGCCAAGGTGGAGGAAGGGGAGTGGGACGCGATCGTCGCCCGGATCGTCGCCGGGATCCGGCGGGGAGACCCCGCGGCGGCCCTCGCCGCGGCGGTCCGCGACTGCGGCGAGCTGCTCGCCCGCCACGGCCTGCCGCGCCCCGCCGAGCGCGGCAACGAGCTGGCGGACGACCTGCGGCAGGGGGAGCCTTGAGGGGGATCCCGGTCCGGCGCGCTCGCGCGGCGCTCCTCCTCGCGGCCCTCGGCGCCCTCCTCCTCGCGGCCGGGCTGGCGGCCAAGGACGTGCCCTACCTCTCCGGCCGGGTGGTCGACGAGGCGGGCATGCTCTCGGCGGCGGCCAAGCAGCGCATCGAGGCGAAGCTCGCCGCCCTCGAGCAGCAGACCGGCATCCAGGTCGCGGTGCTGATCGTCGACAGCCTCGACGGCGAGCCGCTCGAGGACTACTCGGTCAAGGTGGCCGAGACCTGGAAGCTCGGGCAGAAGGGGAAGGACAACGGGCTGCTGCTCTTCATCGCGAAGGCCGACCGCAAGATGCGGATCGAGGTGGGCTACGGCCTCGAGCCGAAGCTGACCGACCTGCAGAGCCACCAGATCCTCGACGAGACGATCCGCCCGCGCTTCCAGCAGGGCGACTTCGACGGCGGCGTCGAGCAGGGGGTCGACGCCATCCTCAAGGTGCTCCACGGCGAGCCGCTGCCGCCGCGGGCGGAGCCGCCGGCGGTCGATTCGAAGGGCATGCCGGCGGCGCCGCGCGCCGTCTTCCTGCTCCTCTTCTTCCTCGTGGTCGGGCTCTTCTCGGTGATCGCGGTCGCCAGCCGCGGCTGCCAGAGCTGGTTCCTCTACGCCCTCCTGACGCCGTTCTACTACGTCTTCCCCCTCGCCTTCGCCGGCCCGGCGGTGGCGCTCACCCTGGTCGTCCTCTGGCTGGTCGCCTTCCCGATCCTCAAGCGGCTCGTCGGCGGCAGGGGCTTGCCTGGGAGCGGCCTCGGCGGCCTGGGCGGCGGCGGCTTCTGGGGCGGCTTCGGAGGAGGCGGCTGGGGAGGTGGCGGCGGTGGCTTCTCGGGTGGCGGCGGCTTCAGCGGCGGCGGCGGAAGCTTCGGCGGCGGCGGCGCCTCGGGCGGCTGGTAGGCGAGCGCCGGCCGGGCGGCGAGGCCGCCCGGCCGGCGCGTGATCAGCAGAGATCTTCGGCCTAGGTCAGGCCGCTCTGGCTGAGGTTGTGGACGTTCTGGAACTCCTCGGAGCCGACGATGTTGCGCACCTCGGCCTCGAGGCCCTCGCGGCGGAGCTTCTCGACGGCGCCGCGGAACCCGCCGTCCTGGTTCATCAGGTCGCTGTCGGTGCTGGTGCGGCCGAGCAGGCCGCGGTACAGCTCGCCGGCGACGTGGACGTTGTTCTGCCCGGCGAAGATGCGGCGGGCGTCCGCCGCCCGCGCCACCTCGGCCGCCACGTGCTGGATGCCGGCGTAGCCGCGGCTGACGATGCGGTTGACGTCGTCCTCGGCGCGCTGCGACTGAATGTCGTCGCCCAGGAGCGTCCGGTAGAGCGCGCGGACGACGTCGCGGGCCGCCTGCTGGCGGGACCCATTGGTGTAGCCCGGCGTCGCCGCCTGGCCCTCGCCGCTCATCTGGAAGGTGATGCGGCCCTCGGTGAAGCCGCCGCGCATGGCGTAGCGCCGGTCGGTCACCCGGTAGGCGATCTGGGCGATGCCGTTGGCGTAGTTGGCGGTGCCCCGCACCTCGACCCAGTTGGGGCCCGAGCGGCCGAGGGCGAGCGAGGTGCGGCTGGTGATCTGGGTGAAGACCGCGTCGACCGGCACCTGGGCGCCGCCCAGAGCGGTGCCGACGAGCGATACGCGCACGGTCTCGCCGATGGCGAGCGGCACCGACTCCGACGGCTTGATGCCGTAGAACTGGGGGGCGCGGCCCCGGCCCTGCGCCTCGGTGCGGAGATTGACCAGCTCGATGGCCGCCGACGCCGGCAGGGCGGCGAAGACGGTGAGCGCGGCTATACACAACGTCGCAACGTGATTCGAGCGTTTCATGGGGTTCTTCCTCCTGTTCGACGCCCTCGCGGGCGGAATTCAGTACGGACCGGGAGATTGCAAGGACCTCGCCAACGTCCTGCCCCGGCAAACCGGCGCGACGGGCGTCCTCGCTGGAGGACGCTCGATTCCGCCGGATCGCTGGCCAGTGGTTCCGTTTGGTCCGCTGCGGGCGGCCGCCTTCGAGCCCGCCTCCCCTCACGCCCTTCCGGGCGGCCGTCCTCGGGAATCAAACTGAACCACTCCGATCGCTGCCGGCCGGCGGGTGGGGGCCGACTTACGGTAGACTCGGGCCAACGTCGACAGGCATTGGAATGGCGGACCGGACAGAGCAATCCCCCTCCGCGGAGGAGCTCCGGCTCTTCGAGGAGCGCATCGCGCGCAACCTGCGCGAGCGTCCGCTCGCCGTCGAGCCGGCGGCGCACCGCGCCGAGGTGGGGAGCCTGGTCGGCAGGGTGGGGGAGGCGAGCTTCTACGAGCTGCTCGCGGTGGGCCCCGGCGCCTCGGCGCAGGAGATCCACGACGCCTACGAGCGCCTCGCCCGGCTGGTCCACCCCTCCCACGCCGCCGGGCTGGGCCTGGCGGGGAAGGAGGGGGTCCTGAAGCTCCTTTTCGAGCGCGCCACCGAGGGATACCTCACCCTCTCCCACCCCGAGCGCCGCAAGCACTACGACCGCGAGATGGGGGTGCGGCTGTGGAGCGGGGAGGCGACCGCCGCGGCACGGAACGAGGAGGGGCAGCAGGTGGCTCGCCGCTACTACGCCAAGGCGAAGATCCTCGCCGCCTCCGAGGAGTACCACCTGGGGATCGAGCTGCTGCGCCAGGCGGTGCGCATGGATCCGCGCCCCGAGTACTACGCCCTCCTGGGCCAGCTCTTCGCCAAGAACCCGCTCTGGCTGCGCCACGCCGCCGAGAGCCTCGACCGCGCCATCGAGCTGGGGGCCGCCGATCCGGCGATCGCGGCGGCGCGCGAGAGCGTCCGCGAGCAGATGGCCGTCGACGCCTCGCACGACGAGCCGCCCCCGCGCGAAGGCAAGCGCCGCTTCTTCGGCCGCGGCTGAAAAGGCGGATCAAGCCCTGCCTGGGCCCAGGGTCCGCTGCGCTCCATCCGGGCTAGTCCTTTCGGTAGGGGCGGAGCTTGTCTCCGCCCGCAACCGCGGCTGGCCACAAATCCGGATACGCGCTCCGGACCTGGGCGGAGGCAAGCTCCGCCCCTACCGAGCGCTCCTGCCCTGCGGTCGGCGCGAACGCCGGTGCAAGACGACCCGAAACGAGAGCAGCGCCGCTTCTTCGGCCGCGGCTGACGAGGCGGGAGATCCCCGTAAGCCGAGTTCTGTCTCCCCGGCCGAGGCCGGGTAGCGGTCATTCCTCTGGGACCGGCGTTGCCGCCGGCCGCTAGCAACCTACCCGGAAACGGTCCGCCGCCTTGCCGGCGGAGCGGGACGGGCGGCCCGCTGGTCCGTTCCCCTATTTGGTCTTGCTCCGCATGGGGTTTGCCGTGCCTCCGCCGTCGCCGCCGGAGCGGTGCGCTCTTACCGCACCGTTTCACCCTTGCCCGGCCCTCGCTGGAGCCGGGCGGTCTGTTCTCTGTTGCGCTTTCCGTCGCGTCGCCGCGCCTCGCCGTTAGCGAGCATGCTGCCCGTGGGAGCTCGGACTTTCCTCCCCGCGCGCCGGCGAGCCGGCCACGCGGAGCGACCGCCTGGGGATCTCCCGCCCCCAGCATACAGGACCTCTACTCGGATCGGCGCCGCGGGCCCGCGCCGCCTGGTACCATCCGCTGCGGACCCCTCGCCATGACCCGCCGATCGTGATCGCACCCGCGCGCCTCCCGCCTCCGGCCGGGCCCGGCGACCGCGTCGGCGTCGCGGCGCTGTCGGGTCCGGTCGAGCCCGAGCGGCTGGAGCGCGGGTTGGCGGCGCTCGAGGGGATGGGCTTCCGTCCCGTCGTCGCCGACAACGTGCGCCTGCGGTCGCGGACCGGCCTCTTCGCGGGCACCGACGCCGAGCGCCTGGCGGGCTTCCATCGCCTGGCGGCGGATCCCGAGGTCGCCGCCGTCTTCTTCGCCCGCGGCGGCCACGGGGCGCTCCGGGTGCTGCCGGGGATCGACTGGGACCTGCTCGCCCGCCGGCCGCGCGCCTACGTCGGCTACTCGGACTTGACGCCGTTCCTCCTCGCGGCCGTGCGGCGCCTCGGCGTCGTCGCCTTCCACGGCCCCATGGCGGCGGCCGACCTCGCCCGCGGCCTCCCGCCGGAGGACGAGGCGTCGCTCCTCGCCGCCCTCGCCGGCGCCTATCCGGTGACCCAGCCGCTCGCCGCGCCGGTGCGCGCCTCGGGGCCGGGCGCTTCCGGGCTGCTGCTCGGCGGCTGTCTCTCCCTCCTCGCCGCCACGCTGGGGACGCCGTACGCCCCCGACCTCGCGGGCGCCCTCCTCTTCTGGGAGGACGTCGGCGAGCCCGCGTACCGCATCGACCGAATGTTGACCCACCTACGGCTGTCAGGTAGTCTGGCCGGGCTCCAGGGGATGATCGTCGGCCACCTGAACGGCGGCGACGCCGCTCAGATCGCTCCGCCCGACGAGCTTCGGATTGCAAGCGGAATGGCGAGCGGGGCGGGCGGCCGCGACGGGGTCTACCGCGAGGTCGTCGCCGACGCGCTGGCGGGCCTTCCGTGGCCGATCGCCTGGGGACAGCCGAGCGGCCACCGTCCTCCCAACCGCACGCTGCCCCTGGGCCTGCCGGCGCGCCTGTCCCCCGCGGCCTCGGAGTGGGTGCTCGGTTGACCGCTGGAGAACCGGAAGCGATGGCGAAGACCGTCTTCAAGACCACCGGCAGGAAGAGCGGCGCCGACTACACGGTCGAGCACGCGCCGGGCGACTACGTCTTCCGCGAGGGCGACCTCGGCACCGAGATGTACATCATCCACGAGGGCCAGGTGGAGATCTTGAACCGGGTGGGCGACGAGGAGCGGCTCCTCGCGGTGCTCGAGCGCGGCGACTTCTTCGGCGAGATGGCGCTCCTCGAGGACCGGCCGCGGACCGCCTCGGCGCGCGCCTTGAGCCCGACCCGCCTGCTGCAGATCAACGGCTCGACCTTCGACCAGATGCTGCGCGACAACCCGGAGATCGCGGTGCGCATGATGCGCAAGCTGTCGCGGCGGCTGCGCGAGACCGACGACCTCTTGAAGGCCGCCCTGGGCACGAGCGGCCGCTCGCCGGCGCCCGAGATGCCGACCCCCGACCTGACCGAGATCCATGCCAGCGGCCCCGAGCGCCTGGTCCACGCCCCCTCGGGGATGGAGTTCTCGCTCTCCCGCGGCTCGGAGACGACCATCGGCCGCAAGGACCCGGTGACCGGCATCTACCCGGACATCGACCTAACGCCGGTCGACAACCAGCGCTCGGTCTCCCGCCGCCACGCCAAGATCTATCGCCGCGGCCCCAAGTTCTTCCTCTCCGAGGAGATCGGGACGATGAACGCGACGTTCCAGAACGGCGCCCGCCTGGACACCGGCGTCCCCGCGGAGCTCAAGTCCGGCGACGAGGTGCGCTGCGGCGTCGTGGTGCTGCGCTTCGACCTCTCGCAGACGCCCTGATCGACCTCGGCCTCCCCGTCTCCGGCCTGCCGGGCGTCGGCCCGGCGCGCGCCCGCGCCCTCGCCGCCGCCGGCTGCTCGACGCTCCTCGACCTCCTCCTCCAGATCCCCGTCCGCTACGAGGACCGCCGATCGCCCGCGACGGTCGCCGAGGCCCTCGCCGCGGGGGCAGGGGACGCGAGGGAGTGGACGCTGGGGGGCCGCCTCGCCGGCCTTCGTCTCCTCCGCCTGCCGGGGCGGAAGACCATCGTGCGCGGCGCGCTCGCCGACGCGACCGGCGCCCTGCCCGTCCGCTGGTGGAACCGTCCCTACCTCGTCCGCCAGGTCGACCCCGGGGCCCGTTATCTCCTCCACGGCGTGCTGCGGCGGACGAAGGCCGGCGCCGAGCTGCTCAACCCGTCGATCGAGCGGGCGGAGGAGGGGAGCCAGGCCGGTCTCACCCCCGTCTACCGCGGCGTCCGCGGCGTCGGGCCGGCCTCGATGGCGCGCTTGCTCGCGCCGCTCCTCGAGCGGCTCAGGGTCGAAAGCGCCGGCGACCCGTTGCCGGAGGAGCTGCTCGAGCGCCACCGCCTGCCGCCGCTCGCCGCGGCTCTCCTCGCCGTGCACCGTCCCCCTGCGGACGCCGGTCCCGAGCTGGTCGAGCGCCTGGCGCGCCGCGACACCCCCGCTCACCGGCGGCTCCTCTACGGCGAGCGGCTCGACCTCCAGCTCGCCCTCGGCCTCCTGCGCGAGCGCCGCGAGTCGGAGCGCCGGCCGCGCCGCGTCCGGATCGCGCGGATCGCGCGCCCCCTCGCCCGCCTCCTCCTTGATGTCTTGCGCGAGATCCCGCCCTTTCCGCTGACGGCGGCGCAGCGGCGCGTGATCCATGAGATCGCCGCCGACCTCGGGTCGCCCCGGCCCATGGCGCGCCTGCTCCAGGGGGACGTCGGGAGCGGCAAGACGATCGTCGCCGCGCTGGCTCTCGCCCTGGTGGTCGAGAACGGCTTCCAGGGGGCGCTCCTGGCGCCCACCGAGCTCCTCGCCGAGCAGCACTTCGCGAGCCTCTCCCGCCTGCTCGGCGGCCGCTGCCGGCTGGCCCTGCTCACGTCGTCGGCTCCGGATCCGGACCGCCGCCGCCGCGAGCTCGCCGCCGGCGACGTCGACCTGGTCGTCGGCACCCATGCATTGCTCCAGGAGTCGGTCGCCTTCGCCCGCCTGGGGCTCGCGGTGGTCGACGAGCAGCACCGCTTCGGGGTCGCCGAGCGCCGGCTCCTCACCGCCAAGGGCGAGCGCCCCGACCTCCTGGTGATGACGGCGACGCCGATCCCCCGCTCGCTCGCCCTGACCGCCTACGGCGATCTCGACCTCTCCCTCCTCGACGAGCTGCCGCCCGGCCGGCGGCCGGTGGCGACCGAGGTGGTGCCGGCGGGCGAGCGGCGGGCGGTCCATGCCCGGCTCGCCGCGGCGCTCCGCGAGGGCGCCCGCGCCTACGTCGTCTTCCCGCGCATCGGGGAGGCCGAGGGAGGGAGCGCCGAGGCCCTCGAGAGCCGCGGCGAGCGCCTGCGCCTTGCGCTCGCCGAGTTTCCCAGCGCGGTCCTTCACGGCCGCCTGCCGCCGGCCGAGCGCGAGCGCACGATGCGGGCCTTTGCAACGGGCGAGATCCGGCTCCTCGTCGCGACGACCGTCGTCGAGGTGGGCCTCGACGTGCCGGAGGCGACCTGGATGGTCATCGAGGGCGCCGAGCGCCTCGGTCTCTCCCAGCTCCACCAGCTCCGCGGCCGGGTGGGTCGCGGCGCGGGAGAGGGCCGCTGCGTCGCGATCGTGGGCCGGGCCTCGGAAGACGCCCTGCGCCGTCTCGCCGTCTTCGCCTCCACCACCGACGGCTTCCTCCTCGCCGAGGCCGACCTCGCGTTGCGCGGCCCCGGCGACCTGCTAGGAACGCGCCAGGCCGGCCTCTCGGCCCTCGCCGCCGGGTCGATCGAGGACCTCCTCGCCGCCCGCGACGACGCCCGCGCGCTCCTCCCGCAACTCGCCGATCCCGCCCTCGCTGCTCTCCGCAATCGCGCCGAGGCCGCCCTCCGCCGCCGCGAGGCGGCGCTCGCGGGAGGGTGAGCCTTCAGTAGACGACGTCCGTTGCGACCGGTCCGAGGCGGTCGAGGTAGGGGCGCGAAGTGGCTCCAGGCCCGATCTTAGAGCACGGACAGGCACCTCCGGCACGTGAAACAATACTGTAACCCCTGGAGGCCCGTCGCCGATGAAACGATGGCCGTGGTCCGCGATCGTGCTGTGGTCAGCGCTCCCCTGGTCCGTTCCGCTTCCCGCCGCCGCCCAGGCGGCGGCGATGGTGCGCGACATCAACACCGCACCCCCGCGCGACGCGATCTACGCGCACCAGATCGTCTCGCTCGGCTCGAAGGTCCTCTTCACCTTCAGCGACAACCGGCAGCAGGGGAACCTCTGGGTGACGGACGGCACCGCGGGCGGCACCGGGCCGTTCGTCGACGCCTGCGGTGGGACGTGCGGAGGGCTGCCGTCCTTCCTCGGCCAGGCGGGCGGGCTGACGTACTTCGTCACCGGGTCGGAAACGAGGGAGACCGCGGAGCTCTGGCGCTCGGACGGCACGCGCCGGGGAAGCTTCGTCGTCGCCCGCTCCTCCAACATCCGCGGCCTCGCGGTGCGGGGGAACCTCGCGCTGTTCGTCGCCTGCAGCGCCCCGAGGGTCTGCAAGCTGTGGCGGACCGACGGCTCGGTCGCGGGGACCCGGGCGGTCGCGCCGGCGGGACCGAACGTCCTCCTCGATCCCTTCGCGCTGACGGTGCTCGGAGACAAGGTCTACTTCTTCGGCACCTCCACCACGCCTTTACATTACGAGGTATGGGGGAGCGACGGTACCGCCGCGGGCACCACCCTCGTCCGGGCCTTCCCGGACTTTTTTGCCGAGTCGATGGCCGCAGCGGCCGGACGCCTCTTCCTCCTCTTCGGCGACCCCGCGGGCGGCCAGCACCTGTGGACGAGCGACGGCACCGCGCGCGGCACCCGCGAGGTCACGCATTTCGCCGATCCGCAGATCCTCTATCCCACCTTGGCGCCCCTGCCCACGCTCCTGCCCTACTCCGGGGGCGTCCACTATCTCGCCGAGGACGGCGTCCACGGCGACGAGGTCTGGGCGAGCGACGGCACGCTCGCCGGCACCCGGCGGGTCACCGACCTTGCCCCAGCGATCCCGTTCCCCAACCGCAGCGGGGCCGACGAGCTGACGGGTGGCGAGCTCGCGGATCTCGGGGGGCGCCTCGCGTTCCTCGCCGCCGACGGCGCGAACGGTTTCTCCCTGTGGTCGACGGACCGCTCCCCCGCCTCGACGGCCCGTCTCACGCCGCCGGGCGTCACCGCCGACGGACCCCTGTTCAAGCTGGGCTCCCGCGCCGTCTTTACGGCGTCCGAAGGCCAGGCCCCGGGCATCTGGTCGTCGGACGGCACGGCGGCGGGGACCCGCAAGCTCGCGGCACTGTGCCCAACCTGCTTCCCGGGTCCGGCGAGCGTAGGGTCCAGGGTCTTCTTCACAGCCACGGACCCGGTCCACGGAAACCAGATCTGGACGACCGACGGCACGCCGTCCGGCACGCGCCGCTTCACCGATCTCCCCGCCGGGACCGCGCCGGGCGGGTTCGACCTCGTCGCTCTCGGCGACGGCATCGCCTTCGAGGCGAACGACCCCCTGGGCCTGGGGGTGTGGACGAGCGACGGCACGCCGGGCGGCACCCGGCAGGTCGCCCACCCCTCCCTCGATGGAGCCTCCTCGTTCCCGGAGCCGTTCGCGGCGCTCGCGGACCGCCTCCTCTTCTGGGCCTGCGGCGAGAGCGGCGGACAGCTCTGGGCGACGACGGGAACGGACGCCGCTCCGATCTCGGCCTTCCCCCGCGGCGGTGGAGAGTGCACCGGAGAGGGCATCGTCTTGCCCCCGCTCGCGGTCGGACAGACGGTTCTGTTCCAGGCCGACGGTGGTCTGTGGACGAGCGACGGGCGGAGCGTGACCCAGGTCGAGGACCTGACCGGCATCCACATCGCCTCAGGCTTCGTCCCCTTCGCGGGCGGGTTCTTCTTCCTCGTCCAAGGCGCCGGCGGCAGCGTCGACGAAATCTGGCGGAGCGACGGGACGACGGCCGCGCCCCGGAAGGTCGTCGAGCTCCCGCCGGAAGCCGGGTCTGCGGCCGCGCTCCTCGCGGCGAGCGACGCCCTTTACTTCACCGCCGGCGCGTCGAGCGGGCAGATCTGGGCGAGCGACGGCACCGCGGCCGGCACCCGCTTCGTCTTCGGCCCCGCCGGCTTCTCGCCGAGCCAGATCCCCGTGGCCGCCGGCAGCACGGTCTTCTTCTTCGGCTTCCTGGACGGCGGCGAGCATCTGTGGAGGACGGACGGCACCACCGCCGGCACGGAGGCGGTGGCCGACTTCACCCTCCCCCAGACCGTCCCTCTCGTCTCGGTCGCGACGAGCACGCGAGCCGAGCTCGCAGGGAAGCTCTTCTTTGCCCTCCGCTTTCTCGACAACACGGCGGCCCTCTGGGTCTCGGACGGCACGCGGGCGGGGACCTTCGAGCTCCGGCGGTTTCTCGCGGAGATCCGCGAGCTCACGGCCTTCGGCGGCCGCGTCGTCTTCAACGCCGACGACGGCCTGCACGGCCGCGAGCTGTGGACGAGCGACGGCACCGCCGCCGGCACGGTGCTCGCCGCCGACCTGCTGCCGGGCCCCGACCCCGGCGATCCGCAGGCGCTCGCCGTCGCCGCCGGCCGGCTCTTCTTCTCCGCCGACGACGGCGTCCACGGCTTCGAGCTCTGGCAGAGCGATGGCACGGCGGCGGGATCGCGGAGGCTGACCGACGTGGCGCCCGAGGCGGCGTCCGCGTTCCCGCGCAAGGCGATGGCCGCCGGCGAGCGGCTCTACTTCGCCGCCGACGACGGCATCCACGGCGAGGAGCTGTGGACGCTCCCGCTCGCGGCCGGCGGCGGAGGAGCAGGGGGATGCCAGCCCGCCGCGGACCATCTCTGCCTGGGCGGCGGCCGCTTCCGGGTCGAGGCCGACTGGCTCGACTTCCAGGGCCACGCGGGCCGCGGCACGGCGGTGCCCCTCACTGGCGACACCGGCTACTTCTGGTTCTTCTCTCCGTCGAACGTCGAGGTGGCGGCCAAGGTGCTCGACGGCCGCGGCCTCAACCAGGCGTTCTGGGTCTTCTACGGCGCGCTCTCCTCGGTCGAGTACACGCTGACGGTCACCGACACCGGGACCGGCCTCTCCCGCCGTTACCGGAACCCGCCCGGCGAGCTGGCGAGCGTTGGCGACACCCGCGGCTTCGGGCCGCTCGGCGCCTTCGACGTCCGCCGCGACGCCGCCCCTCCCGTCCCGGCCGGCCCGCCGGCGACCCTGGTCTCGGCGCGCACCGAGCCCGCCGCCGCGACCGGGAGCTGCCTCGCCGATGCCAGGACGCTCTGCCTCTCCGGCGGCCGCTTCCGCGTCGCCGCCGCCTGGAAGGACTTCCAGGGACACGCCGGCGACGGCACCGCCGTCCCGCTCACCGGCGACACCGGCTATTTCTGGTTCTTCGATCCGGCGAACGTCGAGCTCGTCGCCAAGGTGCTCGACGGCCGGGCGGTCAATCAGAAGTTCTGGTTTTTCTACGGCGCGCTGTCGAGCGTCGAGTACACGCTGACCGTCACCGACACCCAGACCGGCGCCGTCAAGACCTACCGGAACCCGAGCGGCCATCTCGCGAGCGTCGCCGACACCGGCGCGTTCTGACCCCGCCGGCCTCGCCCAACTGGCGGCGGGCCTGCGGGCGATCGGGCACGAGGTGGAGGTGCTGGGGCGCGGCGCGGACGCGCATTGCGCCGCCTCGGCCTCGGCTCGACATCCGCCGGATGATCCGCCAGGCCTCCTGCCCGGGTCGTCGTCGTCCAATCCGCAAAGAAATCGGAAAATCTGGCCGTCTATTTTTCTGACGAGTCTGCCGCGACCTTTTCTCGGGGAAAAAGCAGGGCTTCAGGTCACCTAGGGGGCTGTCTTCATGATTCCAACGTTTGGTCTCCTCGCCTCGGTCCAACCCGCGTTTCCGGCCTATCTACGCGAGCCTTTCGCCGTCGGAAGCCTCATCGGCGGCACCGCGGTTCTCCTCGCTATGGGCGTCGGCCTGTGGATTTTCCGTCGGCGCCTGAGCCTTGCCACGATCGCCATCGCGCTGTTCGGGGGCGTGCTCACCGCCGCCAGCCTCTTTTCATCGATGGACTGGTGGCCCGAGCGGATTCTCGTACTCATCCTCCTCGCGGTGCTGGTCATCCTTGGGCTCTACCAGCAGAGCCGGCCGATCCTCCAGTACCTCTACTTCTGTCGCTTCCCACTCTCGATCGGGCTGCTCCTCGCCGCGCTGCCGTTTTTAGGCCTCTGGGTCGCACGCTCTCTGTTCCGCAACCTGTTCGTGACCGGCAACCTGGGAATCTTCCTCGTCGCCCTGGTCGCCAGTCTCGCTGCCTGGGTGGTGCTGATCACCGCACAGATCGTGGCCAGTGGGGCCGAGGCTCGGTTCGGAGTGGCGTGGCCCGCCCGGAAGCCGGCGCGGGCGCGATCGCACAGAGCGCTCGTTCAGCTCATCGGGTCCGGACTTCTCGCGCTGCCTACGATCGCAGCGGTCGTGACCCTGTCCAGCCAGGCGGCGCGCGGCTCGAGCCCGGGGACATCGTCGGGCCTCGGTTGGGCTCTCCTGGCAGCGGTTCTGGGGCTCGCTTGCGCGGCGGTCCTTTTCTATGTCTCGTACGTACTCGGCCGGTACCTCGCCCCTCCCGCCACTGCATCTGCCTCATGGGACCTCCTGCCTCTTCCTCTGCCGTCGAGCGTCGCCGCTCGGCTGAGCAACGCCAACATCTCCTGGGCCACCCGCGAGAGGCAGCGATTGGAACAATGGTTGGCCAAACAAGGTGCGGACATGCGTGAGGGTTACCTCGACTCTTCGCACCACCTGCTACCCGGCCTCGGCCTGGCGACGGCCTTTTTTCTGGTCACATTCGTGGTCTACGGAGTCTGTTACTTCTTGCTACACCCAGAAGGCCCTGCCCTGGAAATCCCGGCGCTCGCCGACGTGCTGTTCCTGCTCATCCTGTTGGGCTGGATCCTGCCCGCTCTGTCGTTCTTCTTCGATCGCTTCCGCGTACCGCTCTTCGCCTTGCTGGCGAGCTTGACGTTCCTGCTCTATTTCATCAACGACATTGATCATTACTACCTGCTGAGCCCGGCGCCCGGGAGCTCGCAGGTAGCCCGCGAAGCTTCCGCGGCACCTGTGCCGAGCGGCGCACAGGCTCAGAAACAGGTCGCCAGGGAGACTGCTCAAGAGATCCGGAGCGTCCTTGCGCGGCGTCGAGACCTCTGGTCTCAACACCACCCGGACCGCGAGCCCGTCCTCGTTGCGGTGGCAGCGAGCGGTGGTGGCATCACGGCGTCATTGTGGACCGCTAAGGTCCTCGCGGAAATCCAGCGCGAATTCGGACCCGAGCTCTCCGAGTCGATCTACGGCCTGAGCACGGTCTCTGGTGGAAGCGTTGGGGCCATGTATTTCATCGACGCCTTTGTGCAGGGTCATCCGCCCTCCGAGTCTGACCTCGATCGCATGGTCCAGAAGGCCGGCACCTCGTCCCTCGCCGCTACCGCCTGGGGCCTCGCCTACCCCGACTTCTGGCGTGGCTTTTCCTTGCAGAACCCTTTTCGCCCTTACTTCGACCGCGCCTGGGCCATGGAGCAGGTCTGGAAGCGAACTCTCCGGCCCAGTTACCCCCGGGAGGATGTGCCCACCCTGGCCCAATGGCGAGATGACACACGCGCCGGGCTTCGCCCTACTGCTCTCTTCAACGCCACTATCGCCGAGACCGGAGAGCGGCTCGTGCTCTCCCCGCTCAAGTTGAATCCCCTGCCCGGTGGTTGTGTGGCGGACAACCCCGGGATCGAGGACTGCGTGGACGCCCGTACCTTCACCAACCTCTATCGGGAGAAGGATCTCCCGGTGACCACTGCGGCTCGCCTATCCGCCACGTTCCCCTTCGTCAGCCCTATGACCCGTGCCCGCTTGAGGCAAGGTGAGGCAGACGACTATCACGTGGCCGATGGCGGTTACTACGACAACTTCGGCGTGGTGACCCTGGTCGAGGGGCTGCATCGTATTTTTCACATGCCGAAAGATCTGCGGCAGGAGGGGCAGGCGGCGTCAAATCTGGCGGCTTCGACAACCTTCGAACCGCTGGCGCCAAGCAAAATCCTCATCCTCGAGATTCGCGCTTCCGACTCGAAGAAGGTCAAGGAGGCAACGCCGCGGCGGGGGTGGGCCTTCGGCACAGCCGGCCCCGTGCTGACACTGCTCAACGTCTGGGGCTCGGGCCAGACCTCGCGCAACAACCTGGACTTAGAGCTGCTCCAAGAGCTGGCGCCAAAGCTGGGCTTCACGATGAAGAGGGCGACGTTCTCGCTGGCGACCGAGGCGCCGCTGTCCTGGCATCTGACAGAGGCCGAGAAGCAGGAGATCGAGAACGCCTGGGACTGGTGCGCGGCCATGCCGCCGCTCAAGGGGCGGAAGTCCAATATTCAGATCGGTCTCGAAACAACGCGGCAATTCTTGGGCGGCCCTAAGGACCCCCACGGCTCCCTGGGTTGGAAACTGCCGCCGTCCCGGCACACCACCCTGCCTGTCGGAGTAACCGCCGAGCAGGCGCAGAAACTCTGCCTCGGCGAGGTTCCGCCAGCAATGACGGCATCCAAAGCGATGGTGCCCGGTGCTCAGCGGGCCGATCTATTACCCTGAGGGCCAACCGCCGTACCGGCCCACGAGTAGCGTTCTGCAGCTCCTAGCGCTGGCTCGCGCTTAGCGCTCGCCCGCAACCCAAGTATGTGAATGGCGCCGTTTCTCGGGTAGAAAGGTGGTTGCGAGACGACCTACTTCCCGAGGAGGACGGCGCCATGGAAGCCTTCCTAGCACGTTACCGCCACTTGGTCACCGGGGTTCTTTGCGGCTTCGATCGGCTGGTGTTCCGGGGCTCGCTGTTGTCGCTCCACCGGGATGGAGGGATGTTCTGCTTCCTCAGGCGGGCCGGCGGGTGGCGATCAACGGTGCCAGCAAGGGGATGAGCCAGGACGACCTGCGGGCGAATCTGGAGCGGGCGTCGGCGGATCTCGAGGCTTCGATCCAGTTGCGCGGAGACTTTGCCGACAGCTATGCGGCCGCGGCAGGGGTGGATAGCTGGCTGATCGGCTTCGTCGGCGACGCCGCGGCAAGGCGAGAGGTCATCGAGCGGTACAAGCGGAGGCTGGCGCGGGCCAAGGAGCTGGCACCCGACAACCCGCGCGTGCTCTGGGTGGACGCTGCCTCCTACCTGTTCTTACTGGTCGGGCACGGTGGCGATCCCGCGCACGCCATCGAGATCTACCGACGGATGGTCGACGTCGCCGGTCTCCCCGCGCCGAGCTCACCGCTCCCCGACTGGGGGAAGCCGGAAGCCCTCATGTCGCTGGCCTTCGCGCACCTCCATGCGACGGCTCCCGATCTCGAGTCCGCCGAGCAGGAGGCGCGCGCGGCCCTTCGCCTGCAGCCGGAATGGTCCTACGTGAAGGATCTCTTGCTGCCGCAGATCGAGAGCGCCCGCGCGGCCAAAGCGAAGCCGAGGGGCTGAAGAGCTGTGCCGCGGTTTAGCTATCGCGGCTCCGAAGCGCTGCGTCAATCCGCGTGGCTACGGTCTCTCCCCACTCATGAGCGCCGATTCCAACGACTGGATGAGAGGGGGCAGGCTGTCCTGGACCGTAGCCCAGAGGATGTCGAGGTTGACGTCGAAGTAGCCGTGGATCAGCCGGTTCCGCATGCCGACGACGTCGGGCCAAGGGATTTCTTCGAGCGCCGAGCGCGTGCTGGGACTCACCCTGCTGCCTGCCTCGCCGACCACGGAGATGAGCCGGACGCGAGCATCCGCGAGCGGATCGTCGTCGGCTGCGAGTTCTTCGCGACGGCGGCCTGAAGCGATGCGCACCGCCTTCCTGGCGGCGTCGAGCATGTGCTGAAGGCGTACCCGGTCATCCTGGGGAAGCATGCAGCTCCGCCGCTTCTTGCAGAACTTCGCGCCGGAAGTAGCGGCTCAGGTCGTCGGCCGTGCGAAGGTCGACCTTGAATCCGGTCAGCTCGCCGAGCTTCCTTTCCATACGGGCCATGTCGAGCAGAGTGACGCGCGCCCCAGGCTCGAACTCCACCAGCAGGTCGAGGTCGCTGTCGTCACGAAAGTCGGCGATCCTGTCGCCGAGAACGGAGCCGAAGGCCTTGAGGTGGCGGATAGAGTTCGCACGACAGAAGCGGTCGATGTCGCGCAGCCTCTTCTTCAGATCTTCTTCATCGCGAGCGTGGATCACCGGGAGCCGCGCAAACGGGGACGCCTGACGGAGGATTCTCCCTTCTCCTCCCACGTCGAGAAGGAGGGCCAGGTCTCGAAGGATGGAGACACGTCCAAACCGATGCGCCGGCCGCTCGCTCGCATGCCAGTCTCGGAGCTTCTCTCTCAGGACCGGCCCGCTGCGCTCCAGGGGAACCAGCAGGCCGAGCCCCGTCAAGTCATAGATGATGAGGTGGTCGAGATCGAAACGGCCCCGAACGAGCCCTTCGGCCTTGCGGAGAAAGGCGGCGAATACGATGTCGGCCCATAACTGAGCCGCTTCCTTCTCGGGCGTATTGATGTCGACGGGCAAGACCGTGAGGTCCTCCATCGCGCTCGCCGCGGAAAGCTTCTTCTGATAGTCCCGGGTCGAGCCGTCGGTCAGCTCGAAGGCCTCTTTTCGTGCGTCGGGCCATTCGAGGACGAAGTCGGGGGGATCCTGTCCGTCGGCTGGCCTTCTCAGAGTCACCGGGAGCGGCAGGAGATCCTCTCCAGCGACGAGCCTCAGGTAGCGCGTAATGCAAAAGAGCTCCCGATGACCCTGCGTCCTTCCTTCATGTCTCGCGGGAACCCTCTGATCGAGGTCGTCGAGGATCTCCAGCAGCGCGTCGCGATTCTCGAAGGTCACGGAGTCACCTGGTCGAAGGAGGATCTTGTCGCCGTCGTCGACCATGTCTGGAATCATATCCTGCACTCCTGCGTCGCTCTCGACGGCCCTTCACCTGTCCCGTGTGCGCTCTCGCCAACGCCGTATCGCCGCGGCGTGCTTGGGGTAGTGGCCGTAGGTGTCGAGGCGCAGGCGGCGGCGGAAGCGCGTCTCGCGGACCAACTGCTCCTCCGGCGCGCGCTCGATCGCGTCGAGGACCCGCTGGTGGACGTCGTCGAGCTGCCGGAGCACTTCGGGCAGCGTCAACCCTTCCTTCTGTTTCGTCATCAGGGCATTGAAGGCGTCGATGCCGCCGTAGGTGACGGAGTACCGCGGTGGCCGCCGGCCCGCGAGGATGGACGGCAGGTGCTTGAGCGCCTCCTCCTCCCAGGTCGTGACGTGCGCGATGACGTCCCGGATCGACCACGCGCCGGTGACGCCCGGCTCCAGGAGCTCAGCCTCGGCGAGGCCGGCGTATGAGGCCTTGAACACCAGCCAAACCTCGTCGAGCCGTCGCAGAAGTTGCCGTCGATCCATCGCGGTGCCCTCCGTCGGGTCGATGCGTCGAAGGTTCGGGATCAATTCGCGTCGTGGAAGATCACGCCGAGGGTGTGGCGGCGGCCCGAGCGCAGCCGGCTGACGCCGTGGCGCAGGTTCACCCGATAGGTTCCCCGCGTCCCCTCGACCGGGCGGTGGTGCACGGCGAAGATCACGCCGTCGCCCTGGCCGAGCGGCACGACCTCGGCCCGCGACTGCATCCGCGGCCGCTGCTCGGTCAGCACGAACTCGCCGCCCGTGAAGTCCCTCTGCGGCTCCGCCAGCAGGAACGCCACCTGGAACGGGAAGACGTGCTCGCCGTACAGATCCTGGTGCAGGCAGTTGTAGTCGTCCGCCCCGTACTGCAGCAGGAGCGGCGTCGGCCGTGTCTGCCCGGCCTCGTGGCAGCGCGCGACGAAGTCGGCGTGCTCCTTCGGATACCGCACGGCGATCTCCATCCGCTCGTTCCAACGGTTCGCGAGCGGCGCGAGACGGGCGTAGAGAGACGTGCGGAGACCCGCGATGAGATCCGGCAGCGGGTAGTCGAAGTACTTGTACTCCCCCCGCCCGAAGCCGTGCCGCGCCATCACGACGTGGCTCCGGAAGAGGCGGTCGTCACCGTACATGCCCGCGACCGCGCGGCACTCGCCGGCGCCGAGCATCCTCTCGACCATCGCCCATCCGTGGGCGTCGAGGTGCGCCGAGATCGCCGCCCAGTCGACGCCATCGACGCGATCCTCGATTTCGTTCCGGGCCGGGGAATCCGCGCTCATCGGTTTCGCGAAGGTGCTCATGGTCTTGGCCTCCCTGAGGTGTCGTCCGTCTCCCACGGTGCATACTGCACCCGCGCGAGCGCGCTGACACTCCGATTCTTGCTCTCGAATCGAATTGGGACCAGAGACCTGCCGGACCACGCCCCTTTTTGAGAGACTCCCAGCCGATGTCGAAATCTCGCTCCCGGCTCCGACCTATGGGTTGAGAGCGGACCCATTCCGGGCCGCTGAGCTGCGGCGGCGATCAGCGCCGCCTGTCTTGTCGGGAGGCGCGAGTGAAGAAGCTCGCGGTCGCCTCTTCGAGGATCTGCGCCGCGACCTGCATCGGGCTGATCTTGCGGTGCTCATCGCTCAGCATGCGGGCGAGGTGCGCGAGGCGCTCCTCGGTCTCCGCGGCGAGCGGCACCTTGGACCGCTTGCTCCAGTTGGGGTTACTGGGGCGCCCAGGCCGCCTACCGTGGCCGGGCTCCAGGCGCTCGCGGAGCGTACGAGCGAGCTTCGCGACGCCGAAGGCGCCATCGGAATAGTCGGGCACGGTGCCGACCACCTCCGCGCCCAGCTTCTTCGCGAGGTCCTCGATCTTCGGAGCCGTCACCGTTCGAGTGTCCTACTTTTGACCCCAAAAGTCTACTAGTCCTGGAGAGTCCGAGAACGCTTTCATCGATGCCTGCGTCAGGTCTTCGCCTCGCCGGCTTGGCGCCCCTCCCTGATCGAGCCCTCTTTTTGAGAGACTCCCAGCCGATGTCGAAATCCCGCTCCCGGCTCCGACCTAGGGGTGAGAGCGGACCCATTCCGGGCCGCTGATCCGGAAGAGGAGCCAAGGTCATGAAATTCATGCTGATGATGAACACCCCGCGCGACGGCTACGCCCGGTACATGAGCTGGCCGAAGGAGATCCTGGAGGCGAACATGGCCTTCATGGTCGAGTTCAGCCGGAAGCTCCGCGCCGCGGGCGAGCTGGTGGGCGCGGAAGGGCTGGCGACGCCGCTGCAGGCGAAGCTCGTCCGCGCCGGCAAGGACGGCAAGCCGATCACCGACGGCGTGTTCCCGGAGTCCAAGGAGTTCCTGGCGGGTTACTGGATCGTGGACGTCGACGGCGCCGAGCGCGCGTACGAGATCGCCGCGGAGGCGTCGACGGCGCCGGGCGTCGGCGACACGCCGCTGTGGATCGAGGTGCGCGAGATCATGCGCGGGCGCCAGGACCTCCAGTGACGGCGGCGCTGGACTCCAACGCCGAGCGCCTGCTGCGCGATCTCGCGCCGCAGGTGCTCGGCGCGGTGGTCCGGCGATTCCGCGACTTCGCGGCGTGCGAGGACGCCGTTCAGGAGGCGCTGATCGCGGCGGCCGCGCAATGGCCGCGCGACGGCATCCCGGACAATCCGCGGGGCTGGCTGATTCAGGTGGCGCTGCGGCGGATGACCGATCACCTCCGCAGCGAGACCTCGCGCCGGAGCCGCGAGGCCGCGGTCGCCGGCGAGGCGCCCGCCGCCGTCGCTCCCTATCTGACGATGCGCGCGGCGCGGCTCGCCGAGCAGGCTCCGCGCGGATCGGCAGACGCTCCGCGCCGTGCGCTCGGCTTCCCGCGCGGTGCGTAAGCGGAAGAGACGAGGTTTTCCCCGTACGCGCGGCGCCCTCGGCGGAAGAGACCAACCTTCCCGTTGCACCTCGCGGGATAAAGGGAAGCGGCCAACTTTTCCTGCTATCCTCCGAAGCGTAGGCGGAAGAGACCAACTTTTCCCGTTACACCCGCGCGGGGTAAGGGGAAGCGGCCAACTTTTCCCGCTATCCTCCAAAGCGTAAGCGGAAGAGGCGAGGTTTTCTCCTTATGATCGGCCGCGCGAACGGACGTGGCGGCCGCTTCGCCCTACGGTCGGGAGCGGAAGATCTCGGCGCTTCCCGCTCGCCGAGCCCCGCCTGCGCCGCGCTCGGAGCGCAGGGTGAGAGACGGTTGGTGGAGCAGAAGGGATTCGAACCCTCGACCCCCACGTTGCGAACGTGGTGCTCTCCCAGCTGAGCTACTGCCCCACGGTGCGGGAGGCGGGTATTGTACTTGCCCGCCCCCCTCCCGGCAAGGACGCCGGGCTCAGCCGCCGTAGGCCGCGAAGAGGCGCTTGCCGCCGCTCTGGCGGGCGATCGTGGCGAGCGCGGAGCCGGTGTTGGCGCCGCCGGCGACGCAGCTCCCCGTGCAGCCGTCGGGGAAGGCCACCAGCACCCTCCCCTGCGCGTCGACCGCGATGTCCATGAAGTCGAGGAGGTTCCGGGTGCCGCCGCAGGTGGTGCCGGCCATGCAGATCGAGCCGCGCTGCACCGGGTCGCTCGGGGTCGCGTCGGCCGTCGTCCAGGTGCCGCCGCCGTCAAAGGTGGTGGCGACGTAGAGGTGCCACTCGCCGGGGAAGGCGGGGACGTCCCCCAGGCCGTCGGCGCCGGGGGTCGGCGTGCCCAGGAAGGCGAAGGCCGCGCGGCCGGGGTCGCCCGCGACGACCTCGGGGAAGGCGGTGTTCTGGATGCCGAACGCCGCGCCGGCGTCCTTGGGCGCCGACCAGGTCAGGCCGCGGTCGTGGGAGACGGCGATCTTCGGATGGCTCGCGGCGTCGGCGAAGCCGAAGTAGACCGTGCCATCGGTCGCGATCCCCACCGACGGGTCGCTCGCGCCGGCGGTGCTGCCGGGCACCGTGCGCACCGTCCAGGTGAGGCCGTTGTTGGTCGAGACCGCGACGCCCTGGCTTCCGCCGCAGCTCTTGTTGGGCACGTAGGCGGTGCCGTCCGGCGCCACCTTGACGTGGCCGTGGATGCCGCCGCACTGGGTCAGGGTGTAGATCGGCACGCCGAGCCCGAAGGTGACGCCGCCGTCCGGGCTCTCGGCGCAGAGGGCGAGGGCGATGTCCTGCGAGCAGTAGTAGACCGTGTGCGGGTAGAGCGCCGCGATGACGGCCGGGACGAGCCCCGCCGCCGGCGCGCCGCCGCCCACCGTCTGGTGGTCGACGCCGGAGGGGATCCCGGAGCCCTGGCTGGGCAGCCAGGAGGCCCCGTCGTCGTCGGTGAACGCCATCAGGCTGGTCACCCCGGCGAGCTGCGAGACGAAGGTGCGGCCGGTCTGCCGGTCGGTGTAGAGGATGGGGTCCAGGGTCACCAGGCCGGTCAGCGGGTAGCTCACGTCCTGCCAGAAGGCCGTCGCCGGCGAGGCCGAGTCGTCGAAGCCGACCCGCAGGGTCTGCAGGCCGGCCTGGAACATCACCTTGCCGGTCTTCCAGTCGACCCCGAGGCTGGGCTCGCCGGCGCCGGTGCCGAGCGGGTCGGGGGCCGGATAGAGGGCGTAGGTGGGCGCCTGCGCCGCGGCAGGGCCGGCGAGGAGACCGGCGCAGAGAGCGGCGACGGCGGCGAGGCCGGCGACGGAGGTGGTGCCGAGACGGCGGGAAGCGCGGTGCGGCAGTCGCATGGATCCTCCTTGATCTCTCTCGATCGGATGGCAGTCGGAACGATCCTCCTGCTCGAATACGAAGTCAAGGAGAATTCGGACCATCGGCCCGGCCGGCGTGGGCGCCGGTTCAGGGGGGCGGCGCTGGGAGCGGGGCGCCGACCACCGGCCGGGGGGTGCGACCTCTACCCGGCGATCAGATCAGCAAGGGTCGTGCCGGCGAGCCGGGTGTCGCGGGCCTGGGCGAGTTCGCCGACGAGCCCCTCGAGCCGCTCCCGCAGCTCCGGGCCGACCGGCTCGACGCCGCGCCGCGCGCGGTGGTCGTAGGCCTGGAAGATGCGGTCGACGGGGAGCTGGCCGGGGTCAGCGGCGAGCAGGTAGCCGTGCTCGCCGGTCGTCTCGCGCAGCAGCCGGTGGGTGAGGAGGGGGCGGATGACGCGCTCGAGCTCGTGCGGCGAGAGGTGGAGCCGCTCGGCGAGCGCCGCGGGCGAGAGCAGGCCCTCGCCGCGGGCGAACCGGCGAGCGATGAGGGTGAGGGCGGTCAAGCCCACCCAGGCGGCCTGGAGCGGCGTCTGGTGGAGGACGCCGCGCGCCAGGCGCCGGAAGTGCTGGGCGGTGTAGGAGGCCTCGGCGCCGAGCAGCACGATCGTCCAGGTGAGCTCGATCGACATCATGAAGAGGAGGGCGAAGGCGAAGCTGCCGTAGACGATGTTGACGTTGCGGAAGAACTCGACGTAGGAGGCGAAGCCCTGGCGCAGCAGCTCGAGGAGGATGGCGGCGAGGAGGCCGCCGACGAGGGCGTTCCTCGGCTGCACGCGGGTGTAGGGAACGAGCCAGTAGAGGGTGGTCAGCCCCACCGCGGTGGCGAGGAAGGGGAGGACGGCGAAGAGGATCGACCCCTGGAGGATCACCCGCAGGCCGGGGCTCTGGCGCAGCAGGATCAGGCTGGTGAAGGTGGCGCCGACGAGCAGCGGGCCCCAGAAGAGGAGGAGGCCGAACGACAGCAGGCGCACCTTGAAGGGGCGCCGCCGCGAGACGCTCCAGATCTTGTTGAGCGCCTCCTCGATGGTGGCGAAGGCGAAGAGGGCGGTGAGGAAGAAAAAGACGATGCCGTAGCCGTGGATGGTCCCCGCCTGCTCGAGGAACTCGCGGAGCTTTTCGGTCACCGTCTGGTCGGAGTAGGGGAGGACCTGGACGAAGACCTCGAGGCTCCGCTGCTGGTACTGGTTGAAGACCCGCGCGCCGATGAAAGAGAAGGCGGCGAGGAGCGGGATGAGCGAGAGGATGGTGACGAAGGCGAGAGCCGAGGCGGTGAGGAAGATGCCGTCCTGGTGCGCCTGGCGCAGCATCAGCCTGAAGAAGCGGGCGAGCCGCCGCGCCAGGGGCTCCTTCGCCGGCCGGGGAGGGGAGGAGGGCTCGGCGATCACGCTCATGGGCTCGAGGCGCCGTGAGGCGATGGACAGGGCGAGCGTGCCCTCCCCGCCGCGGCCGCCGCAGTCTACCAGCCCCACGGCACGATTCCTGCTAGATTCAGGGCGTAGAGCTTCGTGAGTCGCCGGGACGAGATGCCCGGCAGATCCACCGTTCACCCCAACGTCTGACCGTTTACCCGGAGGTAAGTCATGGCCGATCAACCGATCACCGGAGCGCTAGGGGATCTCAAGGATACCGTCGTCGAGGCTGCCGGAAAGGCACGCGAGGGCGTCGCCGACGGCGTGAGCTCGGCGCGCGACCGCATCAAGGGCCTGTCGAGCGACGTCCAGAAGAGCTACGGCAAAGTGAGCGAGGACGTGCGGCGCGGCGCCGAGCGCGCCTCGGCCGAGCTCAAGCGCAGCGCCGAGGCGGCCCGCGAGCGGGTGCAGGAGACCGCCGAGAGCGTCCGCGAGGGCTACGCCAAGGTTCGCTCGCAGGCGGGCGAGGTCTCGGACGAGGTGAGCGCCTACGTGCGCGAGAACCCGGGCAAGGCGGTGCTGATCGCCGCCGGCGTGGGTTTCCTTCTCGGCCTGCTCTTCCGCGGCAACCGCGACCGCGACGAGGACTGATCGCCGCCGGCGCGGGCACTTCACCCGTGGCGCCACCTACGACGGAGGCTTGAGATCGATGGCGAGCAAATCCTCTGAGACGGCCTACGACCTGGTCGACGAGATCCTGCCCGAGGGCTTCGACTGGGAGCGGCTGGTGCGCGAGTACCCCATCCCGGCCCTGCTCCTGGCCGCGGTCGGCGGCTTCTTCCTCGGCCGCCAGCGCGGCCCGACCATCCTCGCGGCGCTCTCGGGCTTCGCGGCGACCGAGGTGTCGAGGAACGTCAACCGCGCCCTGGGGCAGGAGATCCTGTAGGAGGAGACGGCCCGGCGCGGGGCGGAGCCGCGCGCCGTCCGGATCGCACGCGGTAGACTCCCGCCGTCGACGTGCGCACGATCCTCCACATCTCCGACGTCCACTTCGGGCCGCCGCACCTGCCCCGCCTCTCGGAGGGCGTGCTCGAATTCGTCGAGCGCCACCGGCCCTCGGTGGTCGTCGTCTCGGGCGATCTCACCCAGCGCGCCCGCCCCGAGCAGTTCCAGGCGGCGCGGCGCTTCGTCGATCGCTTTCCCGTGCCCACCCTGGTGGTGCCCGGCAACCACGACGTGCCGCTCTACCGCGTCTTCGAGCGCGCCCTCCAGCCCTTCCGCGCCTACCGCGAGCACTTCGCGCCGGAGCTCGAGCCGATCTACCGCGACGACGAGCTCCTCATCGTCGGCATCAACACCGCCTTCAACTGGACGTTCAAGGACGGCCGCATCAAGCTCGCGCGCCTGCTCGAGGTGGGGGAGATCTTCGCCGCCGCCCCGGAGAGCGTCCTCAAGGTGGCGGTCGCCCATCACCACCTCATCCCGCCGCCCAACTTCGGCACCCAGCGGGTGCTCGCCAACGCCTACGAGGCGATCGACCTGTTCTCGAGCGTCGGCGTCGACCTCATCCTCTCCGGCCACCTCCACCAGGCCTACATCGGCAACTCCGAGGAGTTCTACCCCAAGGGGCGCCCGCCGGTCGTCATCCTCCACTCCGGCACCACCACCTCGAACCGCGGCCGCGCCGGCGAGCGCGAGCGCAACACCTGCAACTGGATCGCCGCCGACACCCGCTCGATGGTCGTCTCCCACTACCGCTGGCACCGCGACCTCGACCGCTTCGCCGAGCACAGCCGCCACTGGTACCCGCGCCAGGAGCTCGCGCCCTACACCCTCGAGGGCCTGGCGCCGCCGGGGCAGGAGACGATGGCGCCGTCGGTCGACGAGGTGGCGCGCGCCGGCGAGGCGCAGGGCGAGGGGTGAGCGTGCGATATCATCGTCTCCACCCGTGAGGAGGTGCGATGAGCAGCGAGGCAGGCGAGGAGTGGGAGGTCGTCAGGACGGTGGAGAGCGAGGAGGAGGCGACGATCGTCGTCGGGTTCCTCCAGAGCAGCGGCATACCGGCGCAGGTCGAGTCGCTCCACTTCACCGAGATGCCGGTCAACCTGGGCGAGATGGGCGAGGTCCGCGTCCGCGTGCCGGCCGACCGCGCCGGGGAGGCCGTGGCGCTCCTCGACTCGCTCGGGGCGCCGGTCGCCGAGGCCGCGCCGGAGCCGCCGGGATAGCCGCCGGCGCATGAGCGGGGCCGGGCGTTGACCACCCTCGACGGCGGCCGCACCGTCGGCCGCTACCGCATCGAGCGCTTCCTGGGCGCCGGCGCCATGGGCGAGGTG
>Ga0307470_10000320_pt1 | contig 28089 bp, 31 predicted proteins | sample atmos_gasesAM3C__FD_204565 | JGI IMG/M metagenome (GOLD analysis project Ga0307470, IMG submission 204565) | Hardwood forest soil microbial communities from Morgan-Monroe State Forest, Indiana, United States - atmos_gasesAM3C_05 | ecosystem: Environmental > Terrestrial > Soil > Temperate forest... | reverse complement strand
GTCGCCACCGAGCGGCAGATCGAGCGTGGTCAGGTCCGGGTAGCCGGCGCGCTGCAAGGCCGCGGTAGCGTCGTCAATGCGGTCGGGCGCGCCGTTCACGGCGCTGGCGCGCAGGGGGAGAATCGCGGAGAAGCGCGGCGGGTCGGCCAGGTCGGTGCTGATGTCGTGGATGCGTGGCTTGCCGCGCGCGCCGGCAACCTGCGTGAGCGGGAGGACGACGATCAGCGCGCCGGCGATCGTTGCCACCGCCGCCGTCGGATTCGGACGGGTGCGCAGCCAGGCGATCCCGGAGATCAGCAATGCCAGCAGTCCGGCCAGGAATGCCACTGCAAAGAGGAGAAGGCCTATCTTGAAGTTCCACCATCCCCACCGCGTGCCCGGACCGGAGAGCAGAAGAGCGAAGGCGGCAAGGGCGGCCAGGATTGCGCCGGTGATGGTCATACGCCAAGTGTATGAGAATTCATCGCTGCAGGTGCCGCTGTTCGCCGACCTCGTACGCGGCGCGAATCCATCCGCGGACGTCGTCGTCGATCTCGCCGATGCCGCGCAGTCTCAGGTTGTGTACGTGATTACGCGGTGAGAAGGTCTGCACCGACTCGAATCGCGGATGTTCCAGGCGCTCGGCGAGGAGAAATCCGAGGATCAGGTGATCCTTGCGCGGATAGACGCTGAGGAACGACAGGCGGCGATGAAAAGCGATGCGCGTCTTCTCCGAGAGCACCTCCGCCGGTCCGCACGCGCCCACCGCCTTCGCGAGCGCGTCGAACAACGCCCGCAACTCGGGCGGCCGGGTGGCGAAGTGCCGGTCGAGATCGCCGAGCGCGGCGCAGGTGTGCGTCTGATTGCGGTTCGCGAACGAGCGCCCACATTTCGGGCACTTCCAGAGCGGCTTGCCCATGCGCGAGCAGTTTACGATCGAAACGCAAGTGATCGCGCGCCGTCACTTGCTGACGGTACCGCTGAGATTCACGAGGGTGTAAGCGTCGCTCTTGCCGCGCAGGATCATGACGCGCTGGTACTTCGGATCGCCGTTGCTGCCCACCTCGAAGAGGGCCATGCGGTCACCATCATCGGTCGTATGACTCGATGCGGCAGCGGCAGCCGGTTCGGAGCCGCTGGGCATCTGTTTGTGATACCACGCGTACACATCGTCGAACGAGTCTTTCGTGCTCATCTCGCCATTCCGCATCCGCGGCGTGTCAAGTTTTTCTTTCCCGACCAGTACGCGCATGGCCTCGGTATCCGTCCAGCCGCTTTCGACGACGTTTGGATAGAGCGGGAGCCCCATCGGAGAGAGATCGTCGTGCGCCTCGCCGATGCCGGTCGTGGATGTGGAAGGGGCGGTCGCGACAGCGTTGGGGACAGCCGGCGTAGTCGTCGTAGAGCCTTTCGTTGCCGACGCCGCCGGTTGCACGGTCTCCTTGCAGGCGTTCAGAACAACGAGAGCGAACACGAGAGCGGTGAAGCTTTGGCGATACAGCGATTTCATCGATGACCCTTTCGAAAATCGGTTGAAGGAGGCAGCCGCGCGTGTAGTCCAGCGGGCGATCAGTTCCGGCGAGTCGATTCGTCTCAGCCGGGCTACCGGCGATGGGGCCTGATTGTGTCGATCAGACGGGAGGCGTCCATGCTAGCACGGGAGCCTCGAACAGAACGTAATCCTCGGTCAGCAGCTCGAGGATCGCATCGACATCCTGGCGACGGAAGGCGTCACGCCATGCCACGTAGAGGGCGTCAATCCCCTGGTCGTCCACGTTCATAGGTTTACCGCAAGTGAGCTAACTCGCACACCTCGCGAGCTGACTTTAGCAACTCTCGATCTGCCTTTCACTGCTCGTGAGCTCACCTGGCTTGCTCGCGAACTGACTCTCACTGCTGACGAGCTGATTTTGACTGCGCACGAGCTGACTTTCACTGCTTACGAGCAGTCGTTCACTGCTTACGAGCTGACTTTTACTGCTCACGAGCTGACTTTTACTGCTTACGAGCAGACGTTTCACTGCTTACGAGCAGTCGTTCACTGCTCACGAGCTGCTTTTCACTGCTCACGAGCTGCTTTTCACTGCTCACGAGCTGATTTTGACTGCCCTCGGGCCCCTTGGCGCTCTCGATTCTTTATTCAGACCAGAACAGCCGCGGGACCCCGCAACCGCGAGACCGCGCGACCGCGTTACCCAGCAACACGTAAACTCCCACCATGCACGCCGTCCGGCTCACGCAACTCACTTCCCCGCTCATCGACGCCGACATCCCCGAGCCCTCGGCAGGCAGCGGCGAACTGCTCGTTGACATCCACGCCGCGGGAATCTGCCACAGCGATGCGCACTACCGCGCCGGCGGCGGGTCGGTGAACCTCCCGCTGACGTTGGGACATGAAATTGCCGGGGTCGTCTCCGGCACCGGCCAGCGCGTGGCCCTGCACTACCTTCACGACGACGGCCGGATGCTGGGCAAGGAAGTCGACGGCGGCTACGCCGAGCGCATCGCCGTCCCCGCCGCAAACGCGGTCCCCATCCCGGACGGCGTTTCCTTCGAAGCGGCGGCGGTGATGATGTGCTCGACCGCGACCGCGTATCACGCCCTTCGCCTGGCCAACCTGCACCCCGGCGAATCCGTGGCCATCCTCGGCTTCGGCGGCCTCGGCGCGTCCGCGGTGCAGCTCGCCCAGGTCCTCGGCGCCAGCCGCGTCTTCGCCGTCGATCGCATCGCTGAAAAACTGCAGATCGCCGAATCGTTCGGCGCCATCCCCTCCGCCGCGGAAGACCTTCACGACATCGACGTCGCCCTCGACTTCGCCGGCCATCCCGCCACCACCCTGCACGCACTTCGCTCGCTCAACCGCGGCGGACGGATCATGATCGTGGCTATCAACCTGCGGGAACTGGCCATCGATCCCTATCGCGACGTTCTCGCGCGCGAACGGCACATCATCGGCGTCTCCGACCACACCCGCGAAGAGCCGGTCGAGCTGCTCGATCTCGCCCAACGAGGCGCGATCGACACATCACGCGTGATCACGCGGAGAGTGGCCCTCCAGGCCGCCGCGATCAACGAAGTGCTCGATGATCTCGATGCCGGGACGCGGCATCTGCGCACGGTCATTCAGGCCAGGTGAACACCGCGGTTACGGCGCCAACGCGCGCCGCGACTTCAGCTCCGTCAGCAACTGTTCGATCCGGCCATCGCGCTCCAGCACCTCGAAGCGATCATCGATCGATTCGGCCATGAGAGAAGCGGCCACTCCCACTGCCTCGGCATGAGCAATCCCGCGGCGCATCCGTTCGACCGTCGACGCGTGCTTGTCCGACGTGATCGCCAGATTGGCCTCGGCCGCTTTCCGGACCGCGCGCGAGCGCCGGTGCTGGGCGATGAGCAGATCGCTGCGATGCCGCGCCTCGGCCAGTTTCGTGTCCAGCTTGCGCAGCGCCGTCCTGAGCGTCTCAGCGTGCGCGCGCTGATCGCCGGTCTGTTCCTCGAGCGCTTCGCCCATCCGGCGGAACGTCTCCACGCGGTCGAGCGCGGCCCGCGCCAGATCGTCCTTTCCCTTGTCCACAGCCATCTCCGCTTTGCGCATCCATTCGGCGATCTTGGCTTCGTTCTCCTTCTGCTTCCTCGCCAGCAGGTGCTCATCGGCGATGGCCACCGCCACCTGGGTCTTGACCTGCATCATCTGATTCTCCATATCGAGGATCACCTGTTTGAGCATCTTCTCCGGGTCTTCGGCCTTGTCGACGAGATCGTTGAGATTGGCGCGGACCAGAGTTGAAACACGTTCCATGAGTGCCATGACTGCCTCCTCCCGTTGATGGTTGGCGATTCCCTACGCTTTCGGCTGCGCCGGTTTGATCGGAACCTTCGCCGCATCGGCCGCGAGGGCCTTGGGCGATTTGTCGCCGATCGACCGGATGCTCGATATCAGCTCTTTCAAATCCATCCCGCTGAGTGCTTCGAAGAGCGCCGGCACCTGCGCGGCCATCTTGGCCATGTCGCCGGTGATCTTGTTCACGCCGGCGGCGTCTCCGTCGCCAGTCGAAACGATGGTGATCCTGTCGACCTGTGAGAGCGGCGCGGACATGGCCCGTACGACCTCGGGCAGTTGAGTGATCAGCTTGTCGACGACCGCGGCCTGGTTCCACTCCTGATAGGCCTCGGCTTTCACATTCATGGCCCTGGCCTCGGCATCACCCTTCTTGAAGATGATTTCGGCCTCGGCCTCGCCCTGCGTGCGCGTCGACGAGGCGTGGCCTTCCGCCTCGGAGATGAGGCGTTGACGTTCCGCGGCGGCGAGCATTTCGATGCGCTGCCGCTCGATCTCCGCCGGCTTCAGAACCGTGGCGATCAGCTCCTTCTCGCGGCGCGCGATCTCCGCATCCTGAACCTTCACCTGCTCGAGCTTCTCGATCTGTAGGACCTTCACCTGCTCGGCGATGACCTGCTGCTGCATCACGTTGGTCTGGATTTCGTATGCCTTATCCGCCTGGGCCTGCTGCCTCTTGACGGCTTCCGCGTACTGCGCTTTCTTCACTTCCAGCTCGCGCTGTGCATCCGCCTGCTTTGCCAGCGAAGCCGTTTCGGCTTCGACCGTGGCCTGATCGGCCTGTGCCTTGGCGATGGCCGCCTCGCGTTGCGCCTGCGCGCGCCTGATGGCCGTATCGCGCTCGGCTTCCACCGTGGCGATTTCCGCATCGCGTTTGATGCGCGCGACATCGGGACGGCCCATGTTGGAGATGTAGTCGTTCTTGTCGCGCACTTCCTTGATCGTGAACGACACCACCTCCAGCCCCATCTTGGTCATGTCTTCGGCGCAGGTCGACCGCATGCGGTCGGCGACCATCTCAGGCTCTTTCACGATCTCCTCGACCGTGAGCTGGCCGATGATGCCGCGGAGGTGACCCTCCATCACCAGGCGAATCAGTCCCTCGCGCTCTTGCGGCTCCTTGGTGAGGAATTGTTCCGCCGCCGTCTGGATAGAAGCCGGGTCGCTCTTGACCTTGATCTGGGCAACCGCTTCGACGGTCACGGCCACGCCCTGCTTCGTGTACATGTCCTGTTGCGGCGCGACGTCGAACGACATCAGCTCGAGCGAGAGCACGTGCGCGTGTTCGAGCATCGGCAGAACGACCGTGCCGTGACCTTTGACCACGCGCGTGCCTCGGAAGCCGAAGACGATGAGTGCCTGGTTCGGCCCGACTTTGCGAAACCAGGTGGCGATGATCGACATGGCGATCAGAAATGTCGCCACCAGGGCGACAGCGATGATGACTGGAGCTGAAAACATGGTTTCTCCTAAGCCTGACCGCGCAGATCTTCAAAGCGCTGCACGTAGGCGATCCCTTTTTCGTAATGCATCACGACCACTTCGGTGCCGCGCTCTATGGCGCGGCCGTCCTGACTGCGGGCACCGCAGCTTCGCCGCGTCCCCTGCTGCGTGTAGATCACCTCGCCGGTCCCCGTTTCGCGGATGGTGCTGCTGACATGCCCGAGGATGCCCACCATCTCGAAGTCCTCCTCGCGGAGTGGATGTTCGTTCGCGATCAGAACGCGGGCCATGAACAGGTACATCAGGCCGCCGCCCGCGAATCCCAGCACCATCGCCACCGTAAACGCCACCGCCGCCGCCGCGCTGCGCGAGTGGGTCATCACGTAGCCCGCTCCGCCGAACCACGTCACGAACATCAGCACGACGGTCAGGTTCAGCGGAGACGCTCCATCGCTGCGGCCTGCGCGTGGGGCATGCAGGTGCAGGTGCAGATGGAGCGCCGACGGCAAGTGAAACGGCAGATGAAAATGCGAGCCGAAGATGAACGACGCGATCGTCAGCAGCAATCCGGTGAGGAAGCAGGTCAGATAGAACGATTCCCAGTTCATGAACGAACCCTCCTGCGGACGAGCGTCTCGTTCGCCAGCTCGGGACGCAGCACCTGAAGAAGGCGTTGCGCCAGATCGGGGGTATCGAGGATGGCGCCGAGAAGGGCCAGGCATCCGCGGGTGTCGGGGTGCATGGCCACCTTGATCAGCGCATTGTGCGTATCGGGATCGTCATGAAAGCGCTCGGCGCCGCTGATCAGCCACAGATCGAGCTTGTCTTCGAGAGCCCGCACGTCCGAGGTCAGCTCGTCGTGATATCCCTCGGGGTCGTCGACCAGATAGCCCGGATGGACTTTGAAGAAACGGGCCAGCGCCATGCGCGTCGAGTTCGTCAGATGCCGCCGTTGCCCGCGCTCGATCTGCGAGAGATACCCCTGGCTGATGGTGGCCCCCAACTCCCCGGCGATGGCCTCCGACACAGCCTGCTGAGTCATCTCGCGATCGAGCCCGCGAAGGGGCCCCTCGATGGTACGGAGGTAACGAAGCTTCTCACCGACAGTCATAGCTAATTGCAATATCAATATTGCGCCTGGCTATAACTTTGTCAAGGGGGCTTGCGATGAATCGATCGTTTGGCGAGGAGGGTGGTAGGAGATAGAAGCAGGAACAAGGCGGGGGGGTAGCTCCGACTACCGACCCCCGACTCCCGATTCAGCCCATGAGGTAGGGAATCGCGCTTTTCGAGCCTCTCCTCTACATGACTACTCCGAACATCGTCTTCTTCATCACCGACCAGGAGCGCCGCGAGCGCCATTGGCCCGCCGGGTGGTCGGAAACGAATCTGCCGACCCTGCAGCGGCTGAAACAGAACGGCCTCACGTTCAACCACTACATCGCCGCGGCGTGCGAGTGCTCGCCGAGCCGGGCCTCGATGATGACCAGCACCTATCCGCAGGAGAACGGCGTGACCGTCACCTTCGCCACGCCGCTGAATCCGTCGATGGTCAACCTGGCGGTGGTGCTCGACGCGGTGAAGATCCCGCTCTACTGGAAGGGAAAGTGGCACCTCTCCCACCCGCTCAGCGGCAACGAGTTCGACTGGTCGGCCGGCGACATCGCCAACATCGCCAGTCTCTACAGCGTTCTGGACTGGAATCCGCCCGACGCCGGCAACTCCCTCGGCGGCGAATTCCAAACCCTCGGCGCGGGCGTAGGCATGAACGACGCGCGCTTCGTCACCGGGACTCCGGCCGGCCGATCTCGGCCCAAAGCGCGATCGAATGCATCCAGTCGTACGATCCGTCGTCGGGTCCGTTCTGCCTCGTCGTATCGCTGGTCAATCCACACGACGTCTGGGTCTATCCGCAGTACCTAAGCCAGTCCGGCTACACGCTCGACCAGTTCCAGAACGCAGGCATCGGCCTGCCGTCGAATCTGCGCGACGATCTCCTGACGAAGCCGTGCGCGCAGCTCGAATTCCGCAAGAGTTACTCGCACGTTCCCGACGCGGACAGGCTCAACTACGTGAACCTATACGCTTGGCTGCACACGCTGTCCGACGCGCTTTTCGGACAGGTGATGGATGCTTTGGACACGGCCGGCCTCACCGACGACACGATCATTTTCCGATTCGCCGACCATGGCGAGATGGGTCTCTCGCACGGTCTGCAGGAGAAGATGTACACGGCCTACGAGGAGGCCATCAACGTGCCTCTGATCATCTCGAATCCGAAGCTGTTTCCGAGCCCGGTGGTGACAAACGAACTTGCCTCGGGGATCGATATCGCGCCGACGGTGGCCGCTCTATGCGGCTCGACGAAGACGTCGACGCTGCGCGGCGTAAGCCTCGTGCCACTCTTCACCAGTCCGTCGTCTCCCGTGCGCAAGCACGCAATCTATACGTTCGACGATCAGTTCGGGATCAGCAGCGGCGCCACACACATCCGCTGCATCCGCACGAAGGAATGGAAGTACGCCGTCTATCTCAGCGACAACCCCACGGGCACGAACGTATTCGAGTACGAGCTCTATGACCTTAGCCACGATCCGGGCGAGCTGACGAACCTCGCCTTCGGAACCGTAACGCCCGCGACGCGTACCCAATGGACGAAGCTGCACGCGCAGCTCACAAGCGAGCTCCGCTCCGTTGCCGCATTGCCGAATATCACCGACTGGCCCGCCGCGCCACCAACGTCGTGGACTCGGTGCCCGTCAACCTGACGCGGACATTGACCAGATGCGTCGTAGAAAGGCTACGACCTTCGGTAATGTCAGATAAGGCCGTTCTCACGGCTCCATGCAATCCACGCGCTCGTCATTTTCTCGATATCGCCCGCGGCATCATCGGGCACCGGGTTTTCACCGGTAATCGCGTTCAAAGCTGGAAACAAGAATCCCCCGTTCTCGGCAAGATCCCTCAGGATCAGCGGAAGTGCCGGAGGTCCGAGGCCGATGATCCGCTGATAGGCCGGATGCTTCATCAGCTTGATGGGCGAGGACAGATGAGCTGTATCGGCAGACCAGGAAAGCGCAAGCTTTTCAAACGCATGCTTCAGCCCTTCATCGACATTTGGCTCTGCAACTTTCACAACCACGATTCTATCGCAGGCGTCGCTTTGCACAGAATGGCAGGCGTGGGATGCTATTCAAGGTCGACGAGAATCATTGGGGTGAGCCTTGAGCCTGTTCTCGACATACTCCACCGGTGAGAATCGAGTAACCGCGTCCATCCTCGCGGTGCTGCGCTCGCTATCGCTCCGGCACGCAGAGCGACTTCTCGGCGCCGTGCTCGGCGCGTCGGAACTGCAACTTATCGACTTCTCCAATCAGGTTGCGCGCGGCGGACCCGGCGTTCCGGATGCAGTGATCTCCGCGAGCATCCGTCTGCTCATCGAGACAAAAACCGCAAGGAACGCTGTCGATCTCCCGCAACTCCGCAGGCATCTGGAAAGACTCGCTACCTCAAGCGAGACGACGAAGATGTTGCTCGTGCTCACACCTGACGCCGTTCGTCCTAGCGCGATGGAGTCTCTTCCATCCGATGTTGCAGTCTGGAGCTCCTTCGCGGCGCTCGATCAGGCGATCGATGAGCTTCTGGGAGACCGCGGTGAGGTGGTCTCCGAGCGTGAAGCGTTCCTACTGCGGGAACTTCAACTGATGCTCGAAGCAGAGAACCTTCTTGCGGCAGCGGACGAGGTGCTCGTGGTTGCCGCGTTATTGGCCCTCGGCGAGTATCGCGACACGTCGGCCTACGTGTGCCAGCCAAATCGCGCATTCCGTGATGTGGAGAGAATCGCGTTCTACACGTTGGGAGAGATCGCGCCGTTCATACCGAAGATCATCGAGACATTCGATGCCGTCGAGTTTCGGCGCGGCATGCATGACGGGCGACTCGGCAGCGTCGTAGATGCGCTCGTCAATCGAGCGCTGCGTCCTGAGGTACAACACTACAAAGTGATGTTGCTGACGTCACCAGATGATAGCGAGACGATTCGTCTCAACGCCCCAATCGTCAACGACCTTACATCAGAGGCCGGTCGCAACATCGCTTTCACTCAGGGACAGCATTATGTCTCGTTGAGCAGGCTCAAGGCCGCGAAAACAACCTCCGAGCTAGTCGGGCCAAGATGAGGCGCGGATGCGGCTGGCGATTAAAGCAGCGCCAGAAACTCGTCGAGTGGCAGCTCAGCGTCCGACAACAACTTGGCCAGCGTCGATCGCTTGATTGGTTTATGAGCAGGAACGGTGATCTTTCGTAGACCGTCGGGAGTTTGCCGGTGCATCCGAATATGACTGCCACGCTGCCGAACCACGACCCAGCCTGCGCGCTGAAGAGCCGCGACGACGAAGTTGTAGTTTAGCGACGGAACTTTGCTCAAACGACAAGCTCGGCAGTCTCGAGTCCCTCGGTAGCGGCCAAGTCGTCGTCGACCGGCTCCAGGTACAGCTCAATTGCCTCGCGGATATTCGACAACGCCTCATCGCGGGAGTTGCCTTCGCTGATGCAGCCGGGCAACGTTGGCACGTACGCCGTGTACCCACCTTCATCGCTCGGTTCGAGAACAATTCGCAGCTTCATGCCGGCATGATAGCGCCGAGTGGGGCGTGCCGGAGCCCTCCCTCGGCGGCGAGACGCCGCCGAGCCAGCCGGCGGGACGCCAGCGCTCCGGTGAAACCGATTGCAGCGGAGTCCGCCTCCGAGTACTGTTCCCCCGCAAATCGCCATTCCGGAGGCACCCGTGAAAACTGTGACAACTGTTCTGCTCACGATGTTCGTGTCGGTTGCGGTCATCGCGGCCGAGAAGCCAGTGGCCCCGAAGGTCGCGCCCGCCGCGACCGACTACAACGAGGTCTTCAAGGGTCTCAAGTTCCGCGAGATCGGGCCCGCGGCGATGGGAGGGCGCATCGACGACTTCGCCGTCGTCGACAGCAATCCCGACATCATCTATGTCGGCACGGCCTCGGGCGGTGTGTTCAAGACCACCAACGGCGGCACGTCCTGGGATCCGGTGTTCGACGATCAGCCCAACTCCACGATCGGCGACGTCACCATCGCCCCTTCCGATCCCTCCATCGTCTGGGTCGGCACGGGCGAGGCGAACAATCGCCAGAGCTCCTCGTGGGGGAACGGCGTCTACAAATCGACCGACAGCGGCAAGACCTGGAAGCACACGGGCCTCGATGCCTCGATGCACATCGGGCGCATCGTCATCTCCCCTGCCGATCCGAACACCCTCTACGTCGCCGCCGGCGGCAACTTGTGGGGTCCGTCGAAAGAGCGCGGCGTCTACAAAACCAGCGACGGCGGGAAGACCTGGAGCAACGTGCTCTTCGTGAACGAAGACACCGGCGCCTCCGACATCGCCATGGATCCTGACTCGCCTGGCACGCTGATTGCGGCCATGTACCAGCGGCGGCGGACCGTCTTCGGATACAACGGAAGCGGACCCGGTTCCGGCCTGTACAAGACCACCGACGGCGGCGCGACATGGAAGAAGCTCGAGAAGGGGCTGCCGTGGGATCCGGACGCGAAGAAGCCCACTGCTGCTCCTGCCACGGGCACTGCTACTGCTTCGGCGGCGGAGGAAAAGGAGCCGGAAGATCCCGAGGCGGTCAAAGAGATCGGCCGCATCGGCGTCAACTTCTACCGGCGCAACTCCAGCGTGGTCTACGCCCTCATCGAGCATGCACACGGAGGGATCTTCCGCAGCGATGACGGGGGTGAGACCTGGACGCGGGCGTCGGAGACCAACCCGCGCGGCATCTACTACAGCCAGGTCATCGTCGATCCGAACAACGACCAGCGCGTGTGGGTACACGGCGCGCAGATGTACTACTCCGAGGATGGCGGGAAGACGTTCAAGACCAACCTCGTGCAGAAGATTCACGGCGACTATCACGCCATGTGGATCGATCCGCACGATTCGAACCACATGCTGGCGGGCTCCGATGGCGGCATCTACACGAGCCACGACCGCGGCAAGACCTGGGACTACCTCAACAACATCGCCATCGCCCAGTTCTACGAGATCGGCCTGGACATGCAGAAGCCGTATCACATCTGCGGCGGCCTGCAGGACAACAACGTCTGGTGCGGGCCTTCGGCGACGTTCGACACGCACGGAATCGCCAACTCCGACTGGTTCACCGTCGGCGGCGGCGACGGCTTCTACGCCCAGATCGATCCCAACGATCCGAACACGGTCTACGCCGAGTCGCAGGACGGCAATCTGCTGCGCCGCAATCTGAAGACGCACGAGTCGCGCTCCATCAGGCCGCCGGCGAACGAAGGGGAGCGGCTTCGCTTTGAATGGAACTCGCCGCTGGTCGTCTCCGCGTTCGACAGCAAGACCATCTACTACGGCGGCAACTATCTCTTCAAGTCGACCGATCGCGGCGACACTTGGACGCGCCTCGGCGGCGATCTGACCAACAACCAGGATCGCGACACCCTCGCGATCATGGGCCGCGTGCCTGACAAGCTCACCATGTCGCGCCACGACGGCGTGCAAGCCTGGCCCGCCATCACCACGATCAGCGAGTCGACGCTGAACCGCGATCTCCTCTACGTCGGCACCGACGACGGCAACCTCCAGGTCACCCGCGACGGCGGCAAGAGCTGGAAGAACGTCACGCCGAAGAAAGGGATCTACGTCACCCGCGTCGTCGCTTCGCGCTTCAAGGAAGGCACCGCCTACGCCACGCTGGACGGCCATCGCAGCAACGACTTCGCCGTCTACGTATTCATGACCAGCGACTACGGCGACACCTGGAAGCCGATCCGCACGGGACTCTCCGACGACGTCGCCGGCACCGTCCACGTCATCCGCGAGCATTTCCGCAATCCCAAGATGCTCTTCCTCGGCACCGAGCGCGGGCTCTTCCTCTCCTACGATCAAGGCGCTCACTGGAACCGCCTCAAACTGAACCTCCCCACCGTACCGGTCGACGACATCGCCATCCATCCGCGCGAGAACGACCTGGTGCTTGCCACGCACGGGCGCTCGATCTGGATCCTCGACGACCTCGGGCCGCTCGAGCAATTGACTGACGCCATTCCCTCCGAGGAGCTGCACGTATTCGACACGCGGCCGGCAACCGAGTGGCGCCTCGCCAACCGCAGCGGCGTCACCGGCCACAAGGCGTTCTTCGGCCCCAATCCTCCAAACGGCGCGCTCATCACCTACTACCTCAAGAGCAAGCCGGCCGAGAAGGAAAAGGTGAAGATCACCGTCACGAACAAAGACGGAAAAGTCATTCGCGACATCGACGGCACCGGCGATGTAGGCACGAATCGCGTGACGTGGGATCTGCGAATGCGATCCGTGAACGAAGCGCCGCGCGATGCCGAGGGCGGAGCAACCGAGGCGGCCACGGAACAAGGCGGCGAGGGTGGCGGCGGCTTCGGCGGATTCCAGGGCGCACTGCGCGTCGAGCCCGGCGAGTACACGGTAAAAGTGGCCGTCGGAAAGACGGAGCAGTCGACGAAGGTGGTCGTCGAGGACGATCCGCGCGTCGAGATCCCGGCCGCGGATCGCGCGGCGCGACAGCAGGCGCTGAATCAGCTCGCGCAAATGGCGCAGTCAGGAGCGACGGCGCGGCGGTCGATCACGGGCCTGCACACCGCGATCAAGGACTACAAGAAGACCAAGCTCCCCGAGAACATCAAGAAAGCCGTCGATGACTTTTCGAAGAAAGTGGAAGAGACCTGCCTCAAGCTGGGGACTCCCGTGCAATGCGGCCAGCCCGCTCCCGGCATGGGCTGGGCCGGACCGCCCGTGGTCTACATTCCGCCGACGGTGACGCAGCGCATCACACAGTTGCTCGGAGGAATCGAGAACTACGCCGCCGCGCCAACGGCCTGGCAGCTCGATCAGGTCAAGGTGCTGCAAGGTATGCTCAAGGAGACGGTGGCCTCGGAACAGGCGCTCACGAAGACCGGACTGGAGGCGCTCAACAAGACGATGCGGGATGCGAATGTGCCGTACATCTCCGTCCCGGCCGGTGGCGGTGGCGGCGGACGGCGGCCTCAATAATGTTCACTCTGACGCTCGACGACTTCAAGGAAGCGCGCGCACGCATCGCGCCGCACATCAAGCACACGCCGCTGCTTACCTCGCATCAGTTGAGCGAGCGCACAGGGTTGGATGTGCGGCTGAAGGCCGAGGTCTTCCAGCGCGTCGGGTCGTACAAGATCCGCGGGCCGCTCAACAAATTCGCGCTGATGCCGGAGGAGCAGAAGGCGCGCGGCGTGGTCTGCTCCTCGGCGGGAAACCACGCCCAGGGCGTGGCGCTGGCGGCGAAGATCCACGGCATCCGTGCCGTCGTCTGCATGGCCGAGAACGCAACGCCGGCCAAGATCGCCGCCACCCGCGGTTATGGCGCCGAGGTCGTGCTGCACGGAATGATCTGGGATGAAGCGAACGAGAAAGCGAAAGAGCTGGTGCGAACCGAAGGGCTCACCTACGTCCACCCCTTCGACGACGAGCAGCTCATCGCCGGCCAGGGAACCCTCGGCCTGGAGATCGTGCAGGACTGGCCCGAGGTCGACGCCGTGATCGTCCCCATCGGCGGCGGCGGCCTGATCTCCGGCGTCTCCATGGCGGTCAAGAGCCACAACCCGAAGATCCGCGTCATCGGCGTCGAATCGTCCGACGGGCCGGCCATGAAGAAGAGCATCGAAGCCGGACACCTCGAAACGATCGACTGCAAGACGATCATCGACGGCCTTCGCGTCCGCCGCGTCGGCGAGCTCAACTTCTCCGTCGTGCAGCGCTTCGTCGACCAGCTCGTAGCCCTCCCCGACCGCGAGATCTTCGACGCCATGATCTGGATCATGGAGCGCTGCAAGCTGGTAGTCGAAGGCGCCGCCGCCGCCCCGGTCGCCGCACTGCTTCACGGGTTAGTGCAGCTCCCGCCCGGCTCGCGCGTAGCGGTGGTGCTCTCCGGCGGGAACGTGAACCTCGATCAGTTGCGGTCGCTGAATTGGAATTGAGTGTCACACGAGTGAAAGCGTAAATGTTCTCCGCCAACGCTTGGAAACGATATGCGGTACTGTATGTACTGGCTGGATCGCTCTTTCTGTGGGCCGCACTATGGACAACCTATTATCTCACCAGAGCGGGCGCGGAAGCTAAGTCCTTTCAGAGCTTCATGACCAACTACGGGGGGACTGTAAGCGTACTCTTTACCATTCTTCTCGGGGCCTTTGTGGCGCTCATTCCCACGCGGCTGGAAAAGGAGATCAGTAACATCAGCGAACGGCTTCATTCTCCACTAGGGAGCTTTGATGAGATTTTCCATCACGCACTTCAGCTTCTCGTGCAATTGAAGGATGACCCTAAGTCTGACTTCCGCATGGTCGCAGCATCACCTGTCTTTGGCATTGAAATGAATCCCGCTCTCCGAGAGAACTGGCGTAGTGCTCTCGTCAGTCGAATTCTCTCAGGGTTCCGGACGGAGATCGTGTGTCTGGACCCGCGATTAAACGATGACCAACGGAACTCTCCCTTATTTCGCTTCTGTTCGGCATTAGCAAGCTCCTACCTCAAGAACCCCGACAAAGCGCAGGATTTGTTTCAAATCGCCAGAGAAGATGTCGAGTTCTTCCAGCAATTCACCCAAGGTAAACACCCGGCCTTCTCCCTTCGGCTGGGTGACGAGCCACCTTTTCAGATCATTCTCGGGAATGACGGCGGCGGGCAGCGAAGTGGAATCTTTTATTTTGCATCGACTGAAACGTTGAATCGTCAATTACCCGTATCCGGCTTCGTCACGCAAGACAACAGGATGACTATGCTGATGGACCACCTGTTCGATTTCTCATCCGGTGCGTCGACGGAGTCAGTCGTGGACACGAGAACCTCTATCCAGCGGGAGCGCGACGCAGAGTTAATTGGTTTTTGGGCCAGCCACCAAGGACTCTACGAAGTACCTGCGAGATCCATCGCGCCCGGTTTGCTTTTGGTTGTTCACCCCAACATCTTTCCGCCTGACATTTCACTCGGCGGTGACACGCTCTTGACTGGAGTAGAGGAGGCTGCGACACAGGTGTGGGCGGGAATCAGCTCTGAGCATCGCTTAGGAGTGGACATTGGGACTGGGTCTGGCATCGTTGGTCTCGTACTTGGAAAATTCTGCGCCCGAGTGTTAGCCACAGATCTCGGTGACCGCGAACTCGAGAACGCTAGAGAAAATTTTCGTAGGTTCAACTCTGTCGCTCCCAACCAATGCATGTTCGAAACGTTTCGAGGGAGCCTATTAGATCCCCTCCCGCCCGTTCCGGCAAACGTCGTGCCGCTGATTGTTTTTAATCAGCCGTTTTATCCGTCGCCTCATCGACTATTTGGTACTGGCGGCAAGGATGCCGGCCTAACGATCATCCGCCCATTCCTGCAGTCGGCGATGCCACTCGTCGAGAGACATGGAGGAGTCGTGATGCCGTATTCGGAAATTGCCGGTGAACATAACCCGTTAACGGTTGCGGTCGAACTTGGCTACAAAACACAACTAGTCTGCCAGAGTCAACACTCCAGGTTCGGGGCGCTGTACATCTATCTTTTTACCCGTTACGGCGTTACAAACTCAGATGGGTGATGAGGTCCGAACGAGGCCAGATGTCCGTTCTGAAGGCGAACTCTGGCGAGGAATTTCTGCTCGCCTCGTTGGTGTCGAGATTGGGCAGTCCTCGCACAACATTCGTATGAGCTAGCCGCAGCCTCCCAGACTGGCGGTATGGTTTCCAGCAGGCATGAACCGATCAACCCCCGACACTCAATCGAAACTGATCGATGATGAGCGCTTCATCCGCGGAGTGACCCTCTTCAACGAGAGGGAGTATCTGGAGGCGAGCAACTGCTTCGAGGAGCTTTTCTTCGAAGGCGTCCGCGACGAGCCGGACTTCATCCGCATCTTCCTCCAGTTCAGCCTAGGGATTCATCACGCGGAGTTTGGCCAGTGGCGTCCCGCTGTCGAGCGGATCGAGGAAGGGCTGCTGCTGGTCGCCGCGAATCAGAACGATCGGGGGATCGATTTCGTCGCGCTTGCGGAGGGGATGAAGGGTGGGGTCAGGTGTGTTCGGGCGAAGAGTAAGCCGGTGTGGCCGGCGATTGCATTTCGCTGAGGCGGCTAACCAGGCCATGCCCGCACCAGGAATGAGCCAACCCATTGGACTGGAACGTGTTAGGATCACTTCTGTCCCGAGCCCCTTCGCGCCTTATCCGTCAACGGCGGGGTGTTCGCGCTGTGGGGCGGCGGGACTCAATAACAAGTTGGGCGACATGGCCGAGATTCTTACTCCCCAGGTGGTTATGGTCCCGGACCTCATCGTTCAGGTGGCCACCGGCGGAACGTGCTATCCCGGCGAGAACGGATTCTCCGCACATTGGGCCGAAGTCACCACGACGGATTCAGTTCTCCTACAAAGGCTGTCGACCCTGGCCGAAGGGAAGACTCAAGTACTGCTCCGGTGTGCCACGCTGGACATCACCGGACGAATGACAAAGATCGAGAAAACCAAGGACGGCACGCGTTTCGTCTTTAGCATCGACGACTTGTTCTACCGAAAGCCCGAGGTTGCGCGAAATGTCATCTAACTCGGCCGCTGCAACCGACGGCAACCGCGCCACCGTTCTTCTAGGCTTCTACTCTATCGCGAGCGGATGCCGCGGCTGAGCGGCAAAACGTTGGCGGCTACCGTGCTGCAGTGACGAACACAAAAGGAGCGATTCGATTGCATATCCTGGAACATCTGTTTCTGGTCGGCGAGTTCCCCGCGCGAGCCCGCCTGCTGTCCGGGCTAACGCTCGAGCAAGTCACGCTATGTCCGGACGGCGCGTCGCACTCCATCTACGAGGAGCTGTGGCACGTTGTAGGGTACCAGCAGAGCATCATCGAGCCAGGCGACCCGGCCGGCGACTTTTACCCGCGCGCGGCGCCGGAGCACGAGCAACAATGGCACGACCTGGTGCGCGTGTTCCTGGACGGCGCTCGCGCCGCGGCAGCGATGGGGCAGACGCCTGAGCGGTTGGCGCTCGAGGTACAGCCGGGCGTGACAATGGCCGACGAGTTGAACAGTGTGGCGGTACATAACGCATATCATCTTGGGAAGATCGTCGCGTTGCGGCAGCGCATCGGCGCATGGCCGCCCATGGCAGCGTCGGACGGGTCGTGACCGCAGGCGCGATGGGACTCGACGATTTGGCGATCATCATTCCGCCGTATTTGGCCGAAAAGCTTGCCATCGTTGTCGGGATTCTGGCCCTGATGGCCACCCTCCTGATGGCGGGTTCCGCATTCGCGGTGGATCGTCACTTGACGAAGACTCCGGATGCGATCGCCTTCGGACCGCCCACGACCACGAACAACGACGACTCGTGCGATATCAGTGTCGCTCCGGCCGCGACGTTGCTCCTTCCGTATTTCGAAGTTGATACCGTCAACCGTACGACCGCGACTGTGTTCACGATCACGAACGTGAGCAGATTCCCGCAGATCGCCCACTGCACGCTGTGGACCGACTTCTCGTTCCCGGTTCTCGACTTCAACATCTTCCTGACCGGTTATGACGTTCAGCCCATCAACCTGGCCGATATCATCTCCGGTGGCGTGGTCGCTCCGCCCAACGGCACGAGCAGCTCCACGGCCCCCGGCAACCTGTCCTCGGCGAATAGTTCCAACCCCAACTTCCTGCCCGGGGGAATCAACTGCGCGAACCTCCCCGGTCTGCTGCCGGCGACCCTCGTGGCAGCCCTCAAAACTGCTCTGACCACCGGTGCCGCCACCACGTACTGCGCCGCGAGCGCCGGCCCGGTCGGTGGTGTGGCCGCGAGCGGTTTCGCACACGGTTACCTAACCGTCGACGTTGCGTCGAACTGCTCGACCAACCTGCCGAACGTGCCTGCGTACTTCACGAACGACATCCTGTTTGACAACGTTCTGATCGGCGACTACGAGCAGATCGGACCTGGTGCCGTAGGCGCCTTGGCCTCACCTGATGCCGGTGGCAGTCCGATGGTTCATATCCGCGCCGTCCCCGAGGGCGGCCCCGCCGGCAGCGTCCCGGGCACGAACCTGCCGTACACGTTCTATGACCGCTACACGGCGACGCTGGTCCCCAGGACGATCGATCGTCGTCAGCCGCTTCCGTCGACCTTCGCGGCACGTTATATCCAGGGCGGCCCGGACGCTTTCGCGACGAACTACAAGATTTGGCGTGAAGGCTTCGGTATCGGTCTCTGCGGCACGGTTACCCAGAACGCCACGCTGCTGGCTTCTGAAGTCATCCGATTCGACGAACGCGAAAACCTGTTCACCTTTGAATTGGGGTTTAGCAACTCGTCGAATTTGGGCAGCTCGTCTTTCATCACCCCCCAGGTTTACCTGCCTGTGACGTCGGTTACAAACACTGCCTCGGATCGCTACCCACTGCTGGCCCGTGTCAGCGGCAGCATCGATGTCGGTGGCTGGATGTACCTCAACCTCAGCAACCGTGGCAGCTCCGGCTACTCGGCAGCCCGGCCCGGCTTCGCGCCGGATGCTTCGCTCACCTGGGTCGGTCCGCGTGCAAGCCAGAACTGGGTCGTCATCGAGATGTTCGGTCACGCCGGCGCCGGCGGAGGGAACCGCCTGACGGTTGACTTCGACGCGGCGTGGCTTGGCAACGGTTGCTCGCCTGCAGCATTCCCGATCTATGCTTTTTCGATCGGACCTGCCGGCGGCGTGCCGGTTTGCCCGGCAGGTGTTACCTGCCCGCTTCCTGCCGCGTATGTTGGAACCAACCAGACCCCGTAGCAGCTACCCAATTGCGCCGCCGAGGCGCAGGTCTGTTGGGCCATCCAAGAAGAACGAGTCCGCGCTGGCGCGCAGGCGACGCGCTAAACTTGTACGGTGCTCTTCACGAAATACCTGCGCGACGGCGTTCGAAGCGGTGCCATCACGCGAAGCGTTCGCGTGTGGATGCGTCCGAACGTTCGCGCGGGCAGGCGATATCGCTTCGAAGAAGGCGAGATCGAAATCGACTCCATCGCACCGATCACGCTCGAACAGATCACGCCTCGTCTCGCACACGAATGCGGTTTCGCGGGCGTAAGCGATCTGCTCAAAGTCGCAAGGCATGGGCGAGGCGAAAACGTTTACCTCGTCGAGTTCCACTACATTGCGCCGAAGGCCAGGCTACTGTAGGTGATGCACGGCTCCCGCGATCCGTTGGGCGTCTCATGAGACCGGGCACGAAAGGGTTTCTCGCTGGATTCTCCGCTGCAGTAATCTGTTGCCTGCTCGCTGCTCTTGTGTGGGACGGATTGCGCGGCGGCATGATCAGGAGCAAGTCGAAGAGATTCCTTGCGCAGGGAACTGTGATCAATCGTGAAATCCTGCGGTACCACCAGCAACACGGTGCGTACCCGGCGTCGAAGGTCGACGTGACCGCACTCTTCCCAAGAATCGACACCGATTTCGACTACTTCAGTGATGGCAATACTTGCACGCTCGTTTGCCCGTCGCTTACGGGCCAGTCACGCTGGGAGCCGTATGTGTTCCGGAACGGTAGACTCGCCGCGTGGCCAAGCTACATGGGCGAGCTGGACAAGCAGGACGTAGCCTTGCCAAACTAAAAGCTGCACCGGACGCGAACCCGCAACCTGCTGAGTCCCAAGCACGTTACTATGTCGCGTGCGGGTCCGCGCGGCTGAAGCGCAGACCGTTAGCCGCCATGACGAACGCCGGAGCAATTGTGACGACCGCTGTGCTGGCTTCGGCGGCAGTCGCGGTGCTCCTTGCTATCGTCTTCGTCGTTCTTCGTGCGAAGCAGAGATCCGTCTTTGGTCGCGCTGCACTCCTCGTGGGTATGATTCTGACTGTTCTTCTCGCACCTTGGATGGTCGACTTTCTCGTTCGCCGCCTCAACTACACGGCTGGCATCGGACGCATCTACATAGATGAAGGACCGTTGGCCGTTTGGCTTCCATCGCTGGTTGCCGCCTTGTGTGCCGCAGTCGTTGGCGTACGCCAGGCGAAGCGAGATGGCGGCTAACGCGCGCTTCCAGCACTGCGTGCCATCTGCTACGCTACCTCTCACGCTCGGCGCGTGGCATGCGGACGCTGAAGCGCAGCGACGTTGGCGAAGGATCGGCAGCATGGACATTTTGGTCTGCGCAGATTGTGGCGGCACCTCCACGAACTGGTCCCTACTTGGTATAGCCTGCGTCGCTGCCGTGGTGTTCTTCGTCACGGCGAAACGGCTGTGGCGACGAGGCGGCGCTGCTGCGACCACTGGATCAATCGCCCTCTACGCTTGCGCGGTTACGTGTCTCGTGTGGGCGCTACTTGGGTAAGACTGCCGTTCAACTTGCGCTTCCAGCCGACGTCGTCCCGCAACCTACTGGATCCCCAGTACGTTACAGTTCGGCATGCGGGTCCACGCGGCCGAAGCTGCTGCATCAGTTAGGCCTCCGCACATGTCCACCGAGAAAGACTGCCTCGCGTCGTGGAACGACAAGCGCGTCCTGGTCACGGCGCGGTTGGTTCCGCGCTATCTCTGGCAGTCCGCGTCAATCGACGTGTCTCTCGACGGCCATACGATCCTGAAGACCGGTGGCGTCTTCAAGATTGTAGGAACGCACATCGAAGCCGTTGACCTGCGCGGCAAGCAACACACAGCCGAAGTTAAGTGGGGCAAAGGTTCACTCCGCTCATTCCCATTCAGTTTGAGTCTCGACGGAGCGCAGATAATCGAGTCACGTGTCCAAATTCGGAACTGGTGGCTCTCGCTGTGGCCAATCGCACTTCTCCTTGGTGTCGTTGCGGTTCGCATCTCTGCGTGATAGCTCAAGGCCCAACTCGCGCTTGCAGCGGACGTGAGCCCGCTGCGTTGCCGCGTCGCAAATGCGTTACCATCTCGGCTCGCGGGCCACGTCGCTGAAGCGCAGGTCCGTTAGCCGTCGAAGACTCTCGCATGATCCAGCTGAAGCCTCGAGATCTGGTCGCGATAACCGCCAACTCCCGGTACTACTACGCACTGTTGCTAGATCGCATTCGGCTGTTCGGCGGTAACTGGACCTTCGTGTTTCACAGGACATCCTCCAGCCTGCTCACTGCCAAAGAGGTGCTTGGCGGATCACGGAGTGGCTTTCATGCATTTGTCGATTTCATATGGGCGAAACGGGAAGGCCGTGCAACTCGTCTGTGGCGTGGGGTCTCAACGGAGGAGTTCGAGGGTCCCGGATTCCTGAAACAGACGAATACGCATCGCGGAAAGGCTACGTTGTGGTTCATCTCAGATATGACTTTTCAAGATGTCAGGAGAGTCGAGCAACTCTCTGAAGCCGAGAAGCGATATCCCCTACAGTCCAGAATCGACGACATACTCATGGTCAGCGACGTCGACCGAGCCTGGACTCCTGAGCAAGACCCACGAATCTGAAATCATAAAGTCGCGAGGACACCCCGGGTGATGTCCGCCGGCTAACTCGCGCCTGCCCCAACCAGGCCGGCACGGCCGGCAGCGTCGGTTGCCCAAGGCTCGGCCAACATCCTCGTCAGATCTTTTCTACCGCAGGCTCCTAGCTGCGGACCGTGGGCCGTCGTCTGCTACTCTTGCTCCTAAGCTCAGCGGGCGGCATGCAGCCGCTGAACCGCAGAGGCGTCAGGTCGCTTGGCGTATTGGTCGTCGATGAACCGCAACTCTCTCGAGCATGGCGTTTACTACGCGTTCTCCGACTACATCGGGGTATGGCGGCGATTAGCCATCGACCTGGTGGATGTATTCGTGGCCTGCGTAACCTCCGTCGCTCTGAGCGCAGTTCTGCTCTTGTTCACTTCAAATGACGACCAACTCGCTTTCGGCCTCCTGGTAGTGTGGCTAGCTGTCTGGTTCGGCTACTTCATTCTGCTCAAGAGATCGCGCTTCCGCACCGTTGGCTACATTCTCGCTCGTGCGCGAATCGTCAATCTCCAAGGCCACACCCCTTCGGTTGCCAGCTTACTCATCCGCATGGTTTTTGCTGTCCTCGGCCCGCTCAATCTCCTGTTCGATCTCTTCTGGATTCCCAGCGATTCGTGCAGGCAGGCACTTCGAGATAAATTTGCTCATACGTATGTCATCCGGCGGGACGCCACGCCTGCCGGAACAGGCCGAATCGTTTACGGGCAGTACACCCTCCTCGGGGCGAGTTATCTCTTTCAGGAAGTCCGACCTTCTCAGTCAGTAGCTGTGCCTTAAGCGATGACCCCTTCATCATCAGATCCGGGATCTCGCACTCCCGGGACGCTGCCCTGTCCGCACTGCGGAGAGCCGCTGCGCATTCAATACTGGCTTGGAAGATTTCCATTTCGCTGCACAAAGTGCGGGCAGTACTCCGCCTTCCCATTCGAAACGCGTGTTTGGTCGGTCTTCATAATCCTCGCTGCTGGCTGCGTAACGGTGCTTCTGATCAAGCTCTTAGCCCTGGACAAGGCGTCCACCTTTCCAGAGATTGGCGCCCTTGTGGCGATTTTGCTCGGCGGAGCCCTCGCCGGCTCTCGCCTCGTTGCACGATCAGCGCGGGCGACCGCCAGGCACCTCGTCAAATCAAGACGACCGTTCTTGTTCCCCGAACCGCCAAACTGACACGGCCAATGGCCTGACCGACGCAGACGGTCACGGCACCCTGGAATACGCTCTTGTTCTAACCTTTGAATGCGATACGACTTCGCCTCTCTCTCCAGCGACACCCTCGATGAACAGGCCGGCCAGACGCCACCGGTGGATCTCGACGACGGCGAGCTTCTCGACGCCTATTCGTCCGCAGTGACCTCGGCCGCCGCGCGGATCACGCCCGCTGTGGTGAACATCGAGGTAAAGACGCAAGGCCGCCGAGGGGAACGGCATGGGGGCGGGTCGGGTTTTCTGTTCACGCCGGACGGATTCATCCTCACCAACAGCCATGTCGTGACCGATGCATCCTCGATCGATGTAACGCTCATCGACGGCACGCGCTGCTCTGCCAGCGTGGTCGGCAATGACCCGGACACCGATCTCGCCGTCGTGCGGGTCTCCGCGCCGAATCAGATTCCGGCGCGGCTTGGCGACTCCGATTCCATCCGCCCCGGTCAACTGGCCATCGCCGTCGGCAATCCCCTCGGGTTTCAGACCACGGTGACGGCCGGCGTGGTCAGCGCCCTGGGACGCACCATGCGGGCGAAAAGCGGACGACTGATCGATAGCGTGATCCAGACCGACGCCGCGCTCAACCCCGGCAACTCCGGCGGACCGCTGGTGAACTCCCGCGGCGAAGTCATCGGCGTGAATACCGCGGTCATTCTGCCGGCACAAGGAATCTGCTTCGCCATCGCCATCAACATGGCCAAGTTCGTCGCCGGGCGTCTCATCCGCGACGGCCGGATCACGCGCAGTTACATCGGCGTTTCCGGCCAATCCGTTCCCATTCACCGCCGCCTGGTCCGTTTCTATAATCTCGCGGTCGAGAGCGGCGTTCTGGTCGTGGGCATGGAGAAGGACAGTCCGGCGGAGAGCTGCGGATTGCGCGAAGGAGATGTCATCATCGCCTTTGGCGACAAGCCCGTGGCGAACGTCGATCATCTGCATCGCATCCTCACTGAGGAGCAGGTCGGCAGGCGGTCGGAGCTCACGGTGATCCGAGGCACGGAGAGACTCACGCTGTCGGTTGTCCCGGCTCAATCGCGCGTGTGATCCAATATTGTCGTTTTCGTCGTGTTGCCCGGCGGCGGCTTGATCGTGCAGGCAGGCCGGTTGCCAACTTATGGCGATGCGCAGAAACGCGATGAGCTGGAGCCGTATCGAGAAGTCGCGCGGAACCTCAGACCCATCTGCCTCGACCGGCACCCGGATCTCGGGACAGTCGAGTACGGGGTTTGGTCCCGAGGAGACTCAACGTTGGCTTCGCAGGCTCGATTCATAGAGCGCGAATCTTCCTGAGCCCTGGCGCTATACTATTCAGCGCGGGGCTCCGCGCTTGCGTGCCTGGATCCCACTCGGCAACTTCATGGGCATCGGTGGCCTGCTTCTCCTGTGTGCAGTCTTCGGCACCGTCGCCGGGATCATCGCCATCGTCGGTGTCGTCGTCGCGCGTTACACCTCCGGTCTTTTTAGGGTGACCGGTGTGCTGGTTGCCGTTCTCGGCTTCCCCTGCGCCTTGGGCGCGGGCATCTTTGCGCTTGTCGGGATCGTGAACATCTCAAGGGGCCCGCAGGTTTCGACATCGCGGAGCCAGTTCGAGACAGAATTCGGTGTTTCTCCGGGGCCTGACGTTCAAGCGGTGCGGAGTGAGTCGTTTGGCTCGACCGACTTTCATCAGCATTTTCTCCGCTTCCGCTGCTCACCACAGACGATCACAACCATCACACGGCGCTTCCGGCCGGCTTTGGCAAGCGAATGTCAGCGGGCGTTCCAAGCTCCCGCGACCGCCGCGGTTTGGTGGCGACCGCGGACGTCGCCATCCACGCTCTGCTTTGCGGCCAAGCCTTTCGACGGCGCGTTTGCCTCGAATGACGCGTGGCTGCTCTACGACCCGCAGTCCCGGGACGCATACTTCGCCTACCAGGGCATCGACTGAGCTCACAGGCAAAGGCGCGGAGGACACGGAGAGCTCCTCCGCGCCTCCGCGCCTCCGCGTGAACTTCAAACGTCTCCCGGCGATAAGCCGGCTTGTTTCTTCGCTCGGGTGCGTCCGGCCCTCCTCCGAATCGCCGCGGTACTATTCGGCTGCCGATCCGCCCGGAAAGCGGGGCGACGGCTGAACGATGCACATCCAGGACCTCGTACCGATCGGGAGCGGCGCCGCTTAACCGGCAGCGTCATCTCAGCCATGTCAACGAAGCCACGGACGATCGACGAGTATCTAGCCCCCCTGAGCAGCGAGAAGCGGGCTGCGCTCGAGAAACTTCGAAGTGACATCAAGTCCGCGGCGCCCAAGGCTGAAGAGTGCATCAGCTACGACATCCCGGGCTTCCGCCTGAATGGACGACTGCTGGCGTCCTTTGGCGCGGCGGCGAACCACTGCGCCTTCTACCCAGGCGCTCTCCCCGTGCGAGTCCACAAAGACGATCTCGAGGCCTACGACACCAATAAGGGCACCATCCGCTTCCGAGCGGACAGTCCCTTGCCGACTGCACTGGTGCGGAAGCTGGTCAAGAGTCGGATCGCGGAATACGCCGGCAAAGGAGGTCTTCCATGAATCTGTCACCCACCACCGCCTTGCTTCTCATCGACGTGCAGCAGGGGCTCGACGATCCGAAATGGGGAGCGAGGAACAATCCCGAGGCGGAGCGGCGCATCGCCGATCTGCTGGCGGCATGGCGCGCCGCCGGCCGGCCGGTCATCCATGTCCAGCATTCGTCGCTGGAGCCGTTGTCTCCACTTCGCGAAGAAATGCCGGGCCACGCGTTCAAAGCCGAGGCTGTGCCCATGGCCGGCGAACCGGTCTTTCACAAGCACGTCAACAGCGCCTTCATCGGGACCGGGCTCGAGGCGCATCTGCGCGCGAATGGAATCGAGTCACTGGTGGTGGCCGGGATCACGACCGACCACTGCGTCTCCACGACGGTGCGGATGGCGGGCAACCTCGGCTTCACCGTCACGGTGGTCGAGGATGCGACGGCGACCTTTGAGCGCCTCGGTCCGGATGGAGCGCACTACAGCGCGGATCTCATGCACCGCGCCGCGTTGGCCAGTCTTCACGGAGAGTTCGCCACGGTCCGAAGCGCGGAGGGCATTCTTACCGATGACTCGTTCGCTTCGCCACGATGATCATCCTCGGCGAGCCGTCTGAAAACGGACTCTCATCGAAGTCGCCCCAGACGCTCTCGATCTCGAGCCCGGCCTCGGGCAGATGATCGAGCTCGGCGAGCGACCACGAGCGCATGACGGATTGGACTTCGACGGTCGACGTGCCCTGTCTGAATCGATAGCCGGCCTTCCAGACCGAGGCCTCGGACGTGGGAGTCCACCACTCCTCGACCGTGAGCGCGGCCATGTCCTGTGCCGGAGGATGAGGCACTGTTCCGTGATGACGATACAGCCCTTCGAGAACGACGCGTCCGTGCGGCATCAGATGATCAGCGATCAGTCTCAAGACTCTGGCGCGATCGGTCATTGACGTCAGATGCGCCATCGGGTCGTCAGCAAGCACGATCAGATCGAACGGCGCGCGGAGTGCGAACCGTCGCAGGTCGGCAGCGATGAGTCGCGCCGCCGGCGCTCTTGGCGACGCCCGCAGGAGCATCTCGATGAGCAGGTCCATCGCCGTCACCGGCGCGTAGCGGCAAAGCACCTCGGTGACGCGCCCGGTTCCGCACCCGAGCTCGAGAATCCGCCCGGAGCCCCACCGGCTTGCCATGCTCCCCCAGAACGGGAGGTCGCCGCGGTCCGCGAGGGCGTCGTCGTAATACGGAAGGATTGCGCCGTAGTAGCGCCGGATCGAATCGACATCATCCATCGGGAACGTTCGATGCAAGGATCAGCCCGGCTGACTCGATTCCATGGCGCGCTTGATCTTCCTGACCAGTACTCCTCCTTCGGTGGCCGAGGGGAGCGGCACGTGGGTCGGAATCTCGGTTCTCCGCGATGCCATCATCGCCCTCGGTCACCAGGTCACGATCGTCGCTCCCCCGCCGCGTGCAGGGCCGGAAACGACGGTCTCGCGGATCCTCTTCAACATCCGTATCCGCGAAGAGCTGCGGTCGGCGAACGCGGACGTGATCATCGGATTCGATCTCGACGGCGTCTTCGCGCCGAGGAATGGGTGCAGGCACATTGCCGCGATCAAAGGCGTGCTCGCGGACGAAGCGGACCACGAGCACGGCGCGAGACGGATCGCCCTTGCCATTCAGGCACGGCTCGAAGGCTGGCACGTCGGCCGGGCCGACCATGTGATCACTACGAGCGTCTACTCATCCGGCCGGATCGCGAAGTTCTACTCGGCAAATCCCGAGAAGATCCTGGTCGTACCCGAACTGATCGATCTCGACGCCTGGCAACGGGCGTTGTGCGCGGCGCCGCGCGAAGAGGGGGCACCGCGCGTTCTTTGCGTTGCGCACCTCTACCCGCGCAAAGGGGTCGACACGCTGCTGCGCGCCTTCGCGCAGTTGCAGGCGCCCGCCGTACTGAGAATCGTCGGAACCGGTCCCGAGCAGGAGCGCCTCCAGCATCTCGCCGGCGATCTCGGCATCACGGAGCGGGTTCAGTTCCTCGGGCACCTTCCATTTGCCGCGCTCACCACGGAGTATCGCAACGCCGCCGTGTTCGCGCTGGCGACGGAGCAGGAAGGATTCGGAATCGTCTTTCTCGAAGCGATGGCCTCGTCTCTCCCCATCGTCACCACCCGCGTGGCCGCCGTCCCGGAGGTGGTCGTGGACGGGGTAACGGCGCTTCTCGTAAGTCCTCAGGACGATGAAGGGCTCGCGCGAATCCTGGCCAGGCTCATCCAGAACCCGCCGCTCCGGCGCGAGATCGGCGCCGCCGGGCGTGCCCACGTTTCTCAGTTCGCCGCGCCGGCCGTTGCGCGACAGTTTCTTGCAGCGGCGGGAATCGCTGCTTGCTGATACGGCAAGATGACGTGGCCGTGTCAGCGGCACTTCGGAGTTTGGACGTTCAAGGTAGGTATGTCCGTAGAACGTAGGTCGGACTCTCCAGTCCGACCGGAGCTTGCGCAGGAGTCGACTGGAAGCCGTTTCTCAATTACCAGATCTCCCAAGTTCGGGTCGGACTGAGAGTCCGTAGAACGTAGGTCGGACTCTCCAGTCCGACCGGAGCTTGCGCAGGAGTCG
>Ga0307470_10000319_pt1 | contig 28215 bp, 29 predicted proteins | sample atmos_gasesAM3C__FD_204565 | JGI IMG/M metagenome (GOLD analysis project Ga0307470, IMG submission 204565) | Hardwood forest soil microbial communities from Morgan-Monroe State Forest, Indiana, United States - atmos_gasesAM3C_05 | ecosystem: Environmental > Terrestrial > Soil > Temperate forest... | reverse complement strand
GGCGCCGACGGCGAGGTCTCCGTCCAGATCGTCGAGAGCTCGCAGATCGACCAGGGGAACGACGAGCAGCGCGCGCACTGGCAGGACGCCACCCACTTCAACCCCGTCGACCTCGCCTGCGCCCTGCGCGACCGCCGCGGCCAGCCCTTCGACCTCCACCGCTACGTCGACCCCGCGACCGTCTTCCTCTCCGCCAAGTCCTACGGAGGAAGGAGCCTGCGGGCCCTCGAGCGCCCCGGCCTCTGGAACGGCGCGATGGCGGGCTGGAACACCGCCTTCGTCGAGGTCCCCAACGAGACCTTCGCGCCGGTCAAGACGGTGCTCGACCTGCTGCGGCCGGAGCATCAGGGAGCGTGAGCCCGGCCGGCGCATTTGCGCCGCTTCGAGGCTCATGATAATTAGGGCGCTCATTCTGACAACCGATCGCCGGCGCAGCGCGCTCGGCCAGGGCAGGGAAAGGGAGAAGGGGGAGGAATGAGATCGAGCGACGATTCCGCGCGGCTCTCCGGTCGCCGGCCGGCCCGGCGGTCGGTCATCGCCTGGATGGCGGCGGCGGCCGCCATCGCCTCTTCCGGCGCCGGCCGCGCCCAGTGTGTCAAGCCTGCCGGCGATACCGGGTTCGCCGAGATCATCGTCAACGCCAAGGCCGGCACGTTCGACGACGTCCTCCAGTTCGACGTCCCCGTCCGGCTCTGCGGCACGGCGCCGGACGGCACGCAGAAGGTCTTCGTCCGCTACGCCGGGGCGCGCTTCGCGGACCTCGGAGTGAATGACAAGTGCAGCGAGATCACCGGCGCCCAGGCTGCCGCCGACACGCAGCACTCCAAGCTCAGCGCCGATTTCCCCGGCAGCCTCGACGGCACGACCTTCCGGGTGGTGCTCCCGCGGCTCGAGGCCGAGCGCTACTACGTCTTCTGCTTCGATTTCCGCAAGATGCTGACGGCGGAGCAGAAGCAGGCGTTCGAGCAGGCCGCGCGCGCCGCGATCGACGAGCAGTTGCGCGGCGTCGCGAGCGGCAGCCTGAGCTGCGCCGACAGCCAGCGGCTGCACGCGGCGCTCCGCGCCAGCCTGCTCGCGGCCGCCGGGGCGGACAGGGTCATCACCCCCGGCACGCTCTTCGACGAGCCCATCCCGGCGGGCGGCGGCGACGACTGCCTCAAGAACAAGAAGCTGCAGGCGTTCGACGACGCGGCGGCGAGCGTCCTCGCGCCGCAGATCCTCCGGCAGAAGATCCTCGCCGGCGATCCCGCCTCCGGGGCGCTGAGCTACGCCGAGCTGCAGCAGAGGCTGAGCGAGAGGCTCCGGGCGGTCGCCGGCCACCCCCTGCTCCACAGGGTGAGCGCCGGCCTCGAGGCGAAGGCGCAGGGCAATCCCAATCTCCACAAGCTCCTGCGCACCGACCTCGCCGAGCCGCTGGCGCTCGCCCACCGGAGTGGTGCCGAGATGTCCCGGCTGGCCATGGGGCAGAGCCCGGCCGAGGAGTCGAAGCCGCTCGACGAGGTCTGGGAGCCCAGGGATGCCGCCGCCGCCGCCGGCCGCTACGACGGGCTCTCGAAGTCGCTCGACCGGCTGAGCGCGCTCGTCGACCAGACCGCGGCGGCGCCGGCGACGAGCGACCTCCGGGTCGACCTCGCGCCGGCCGGCCAAGCCGAGATCACGGAGCTCAAACGCGACCTGGCCGCGGCGAGCGGCCTCGCCTTCACCCTCTCCGGGCAGGCCCAGCAGGTGGGCGAGAGCCTGGTCGAGCGGAACGAGGCGCGCGAGGCCCTGGTCGCCGCGGCCAAGGCGCAGGTGTCGACGATCGAGGTCGCCAACGGCTCGACGGTCGGCAACTTCGCGACCGCCCAGAACTACTACATCAGCGCCGACACCGGCATCGTCTACGCGCCGCAGATCGACACCGGCGTCACCTACCTCGGCGCCAACTTTTACCTGCGGCCGGTCAACAAGGACGCCCCGCTGCGCCAGCTCGGGACGTTCGCCGAGACCTTCCCGCGGCGCTTCGCCTTCACCTTGGGGCTCACCGTGCAGAGCATCGCCGACGGCGGCGGCGGCAACCCGCAGACGCGCGACAACCTCTTCGGCAACCAGGCGCTGGTCGTGGGAGCGGGGGTGCGAGTCACCGACATGATCCGGCTCGGCACCGGCGCCCTGGTGTTCAGAAAGAAGGACTCCAACCCGTTGATCAGCCGGTTCTCGACCGCCGCCACTTACTACTTCACCGCCTCATTCGACTTGAACGTGGCGAAATCTTTGGGCGGGCTGTTCAAGTAGCCCGCGCTCCGGGAGAACGAGATGGCCATCCAGGTCCGCAAGAAGCTCGTGGCGAGCCCCAACCCCACTACCCTGCCGAACCGGGTCGATTTCCGGCAGACGCTGCGCAGCAACCAGAATGCGGAGCCGATCACCGCTGTCTATGCCACGGAACCGGACCATGAGGTCTGGTTCCTGGACGGCCAGGGCAAGCAGACCAAGGAGGTGACGCGAACGGAGACCGTCTCGACCGCCGACCAGCCGGTGCTCGACCAAATCAGGCTCGAGCGTGGGCCCGGCCGCGGGCCGATGCCCATGGTGCAGATCACCAAGACGATCACCGACTCCTCCGGGATCAAGATCACGGGTGGCGTGTGCATCCTGCGGATCGAAGCATGAGACACGGCGCCCCTCGCTCCGATCGCGCGCCGGAACGGACGCCAGCGCCCGCGCGACCGCCGCGCCGGCTCCTCGCCGCCGCCCTCCTGCTCCTCGCCGCGGGCTGCTACCACAAGAACGACTACCTGCCCACCGCGCCGGCGTCCGCCTCGGCGATCACCCTGGCGAGCGCCGACGGCACGCTGTCGATCGCCGCCGACGGCCTCTCCCGCCTGACCCTGGTCGCCAAGATCTCGGCTGACGCCGACGCCGACAAGCGCATGGTGACCTTCACCACCTCGACCGGCAGCCTGATCGGCGCCGCCGGCAGCGGCCTGACGCTCGACGTCGCCGCCGATTCGACGGGGCGCGCCGTCGTCGCCCTGCAGAGCTCGACCAAGGTGGAGACGGCGATCGTCACGGCGAACGTCAAGGCGGCGCCGAGCCTCGCCGCGCAGCTCCAGGTCAGTTTCACGGCGCCCGGCCCGGACGAGCTCCTCCGCTTCGTCGCCGCACCGGCGACGGCGCCGGCGGACGGCGCCACCGTCACCCTGTTCACGGTGGCGGTCTCCCCGGCGGTGACCACCGGCACGGTCGCCTTCTCCTCCTCGACCGGCGGCGCGTTCGCGCCGAGCCCGGCGCCGATCGGCATCGATCACACGGCGACCGCCGGCCTCACCAGCCCGAAGACGCTGGGCGCGGCGACCGTCGTCGCGACGCTTCCCAACGGCTTCAGCCGGCAGACGCAGATCACCTTCGTCCCCGCTCTTCCCGACGCCATCACCCTCGCGGTCGACAAGGCCTCCGTCCCAGCGAGCGGCACGATCCACGTGACCGCCCACCTCACCCGCCTGGTGGGCCTGGTGACGGCCAACACCACCGTCCGCTTCAGCGCCAAGGACGCCGCCAACGGCGCCGTCGGCACCTTCATCAACCAGACCGTCGTCCAGCCCGCGGCGAGCGGCACCGAGAGCACGGCGACGGCCGACTTCCTCCCCGGCGCGACCGCCGTTCCCGGCCCGGTGACGATCACCGTCGGCACCGACCCGCCGTCGGTCGTCGGGACGACCACGGTGACGGTGACGAGCAGTTAGATAGAGCGAGGTGGGCGGAGACAAGCTCGCCCTACAGGTAGGTGGGTGCCGTCTCGGGGCCGGCGCCTATCCCGGTGTCTTCGACACCAGCGGAAAGCGTTCCGGATGATCGATGGACTCGACCGCCAGATCGACGTCGAGGTCCGGCCAGTAGAGGTGGTGCGGCTGCGGCCGCTCGACGTTCAGGATGGCGCCAACCGGCGCGGTCCTGAACCACGGAAAGTCGTCGAATGGAAGCAGGAGCTCACGGTCGTCCAAGAGGATCCAGAGCCCATGCCGCGAGATGTTGGTGACCTCAACCTGCGAAGTGACGGTTCCAGGCATCTCGGATCTAGAAGCGGAAGGGACCGTCCCGAAAAATCGTCGGGCTCATGGCACATTCTACCTGTGTCCAGGGAATCAGGCTTTCGCACCTACCGCGCTTTCCGAGCGATGAGCGGCGCCGCGCACAGGCCTTCCAAAGCGCGGCGCCGCTCGATCCGCTCGAAACCCTAGTACTCTCCCAGATACCGCTCCTGCTCCCAGGGGTGGACGTGGGAGATGTACTCCTCCCACTCCTGGCGCTTGGCGCGCAGGTAGTGCTCGAGGATGTGCTCGCCGAGGGCGCCCTTGACGACCTCGTCGCGCTCGAGCTCGTCGAGCGCCGCCCACAGGTTGGGGGGTAGCTGGCCGACCTTCAGGCGCCGCTTCTCGCGCTGGCTCATGGTGAAGATGTTCTTGTTGACCGGCGCGCCGGGATCGAGGTTGCGCTCGAGGCCGTCCAAACCGGCGGCGAGCATCACGGCGAGGGCGAGGTAGGGGTTGCAGGAGGGGTCCGGCATGCGCACCTCGCAGCGGGTCGACATGCCGCGCTTGGCCGGCACGCGCACCAGCGGGCTCCTGTTCTTCTCCGACCAGGCGATGTTGATCGGCGCCTCGTAGCCCGGCACCAGCCGCTTGTAGGAGTTGACCAGCGGGTTGGTCACCGACGAGAAGCCCGGCGCGTGCTCGAGGATGCCGCCGATGTAGTGGAGGGCTACCTCCGAGAGCTGCCAGTTCCCCTTGGCGTCGAAGAAGGCGTTCTTGCCGTGGCTGTCCATCAGGCTCTGGTGGACGTGCATCCCCGAGCCGTTGACGCCGAAGATCGGCTTCGGCATGAAGGTCGCGTGGAGGCCGTGGTCCATCGCCACCTTCTTGACCACGAAGCGGAAAGTGGTGACGTTGTCCGCGGTGGCGACCGCCGGGGCGTACTTGAAGTCGATCTCGTGCTGGCCCGGCGCCACCTCGTGGTGCGCCGCCTCGACCTCGAAGCCCATCGCCTCGAGGACGATGACGATGTCGCGCCGGCACTCCTCGCCGCGGTCGACCGGGGTCAAGTCGAAGTAGCCGCCGACGTCGTGGGTCTCGAGCTTGACGTTGCCCGCGGCATCCTTCTGGAAGAGGAAGAACTCCGCCTCCGGCCCGGCGACCATCGTGTAGCCGAGCTTCGCCGCCCGCTCGACCTGGCGCTTGAGGGTCATCCGCGGGCACCCCGGGAAGGGGGACTCGTCGGGGAGGTAGATGTCGCAGATCATCCGCGCCACCTTGGAGCCGTCCGGCGCCGACCACGGGTTGACGCGGAAGGTCTCGAGGTCGGGCACCAGCAGCATGTCCGACTCCTCGATGCGGGTGAAGCCCTCGATCGACGAGCCGTCGAAGAGGATCTGGCCGTCCAGGGCCTTCTCGAACTGGCTGCGCGGGATCTCGACGTTCTTGATCACGCCGAGGATGTCGGTGAACTGCAGGCGGAGGAAGCGAACACTCTCCTCATCGGCGATTCGCAGGATCTCGTCTCTTTTCACTCTGGCCTCCCGGATTGGATCGTTTGGCCAATTCTAGGCGACGATCGAGGCAGCATGCAAGGTCAATTTGCGTGATGTTTGGTTGAATCTGCCAGAAATGCACATTTCTCAGTGCACTTGTGCGTCCAACCAAAGGGGTGGCGGAGGCCCGCGCTTGTGCTAGCATGCCGCCGATTCCGAACGGCCCGCGGAGACACCGAGACATGGAGGGAGAGGCGTTGAAGCTACCCCGTTTCAAGCTGCCTGCGTGGAGGGAGATCACCCGCCCGACGCGCTGGGACCTCGCCGCCGCCGCGGCGCTCGCCCTCGGCGCGATCCTGATCGTCGCCGACCTGACGGTGGCGCACCGGAAGCCGATCGGCGAGCCCTTCCCCAATGGCGCCACCTCGCTCTTCGTCTTCGGCCAGCTCGCCGTCTCCATGGTCGGCCTGATGCTCCTCGGCAAGACCGCCAAGGAGGGCACCTGGTGGGGCAACCTCTTCTCGCTGCTCGCCCTCTTCACCGGCATGGGCGGCGTGCTCCTCGCCGGCGCCCTCTGGGCCGCAGCCTGACCCCGCGATCCGTTTCCGGCGCGGCGCCGTAGGAGCTCAGGGACCGGAAGGAGCGCACGTGCCGCAGGGCCGCACAGGGGGCCCCAAATGGGGAAGGATCGCCGCCTGGGCCGGCGCCGGGATCGGCGGCGTCCTCCTGCTCCTCTTTCTCGGCGGCAGGCTCGGCGGCTACGTGCCGCGCTTCGCGGCCTGGGTGGCGGGGCTCGGGGTCTGGGGGCCGCTGGTCTTCATCGCCGGCTACCTCGTGGCGACCGTCGCCTTCGTGCCGGGCGTCTTGCTGACCCTCGCCGCCGGCGCCATCTTCGGCCTCCTTCGGGGGACGATCTACACCCTGATCGGCGCCACCCTCGGCGCCGCGGCGTCCTTCCTGGTCGCCCGCTACCTGGCGCGGGCGCGGATCGAGCGCAAGATCGCCGGCAACGCGCGCTTCCAGGCGATCGACCGCGCGGTGTCGCGCGAGGGGTTCAAGATCGTCGCCCTCCTGCGCCTCTCGCCGCTCGTCCCCTTCAACCTCCTCAACTACTCGCTGGGCCTCACCCGGGTGCGCTTCCTCGACTACTTCCTGGCCTCGATCGCCATGCTGCCGGGGACGCTCCTCTACGTCTACTACGGCAAGGCGGCGGGCACCCTCGCCTCGGCAGCCGCCGGCCACTTCCGGAAGGGGACCGGCTACTGGGTATCGCTCGGCGTGGGGCTCCTGGCGACCGTCGCCGTCACCGCCTTCATCACCCGACTGGCGAGCAGGACCCTGCGCCAGCAGATCGACGAGCCGACGGCGGACGCCGCGGCCGGCGGCGAGGGCGAGAGCCCGGAGAAGCCCGGCTGAGATGGCTGAGCCCGCCTCGACCCTGCCGCCGGTCCACCCCGTCGAGCCCGACGACGAGCCCAACCGCGAGCTGATCGCGAACGTCCATCCGCCGGGCTGGAGGAACCCGCAGCCGGCGTCTCGCTACCACCTGGTGGTGGTGGGCGGCGGCACCGCCGGCCTGGTGTCGGCGGCCGGGGCGGCCGGCCTCGGCGCCAGGGTCGCACTGGTCGAGCGGCACCTCCTGGGCGGAGACTGCCTGAACGTCGGCTGCGTCCCCTCGAAGGCGGTCCTCCGCGCCGCCCGCGCCTGGCACGGGGCGCGGCACGGCGCCGCGTTCGGCGCGCCTGCGGCTCCCGCCGGCGCCGCCGGCGACTTCGCCGCCGCGATGGCGCGCATGCGGCGCCTGCGCGCGGCCTTGAGCGAGCACGACGGCGCCCGCCGCTTCCAGGACATCGGGGTCGACGTCTTCCTGGGCGACGGCCGCTTCGTCTCCCCTCAGGAGGTCCAGGTCGATGGCCCCGACGGCCCGCGCCTGCGTTTCCGCCGCGCCGTCGTGGCGACCGGGGGGCGCGCCGCCGATCCCGGCATACCCGGCCTCGACGCGGCGGGCTACCTCACCAACGAGACCCTCTTCAACCTGACGACGCTGCCGGCGCGCCTCCTGGTCATCGGGGGCGGGCCCATCGGCTGCGAGATGGCGCAGGCCTTCGCCCGCCTCGGCAGCCGCGTCACCCTGATCGCCAAGGACACCCACCTGCTGCCGCGCGAAGACGCCGACGCCGCGGCGCTGGTGCAGCAGGCGATGATCACGGACGGCGTCGAGCTCGTCCTCCGCGCCCGGACGATCGAGGCGCGGCGCGACGGCGATGGCGATGCAAATACCAAGGTGCTGGCGGTCGAGTGCGGCGGCGCGCGGCGGGAGATCGCCGCCGACGAGATCCTCGTCGCCGCCGGCCGCGCCCCCAACGTCCTTGGGCTCGGGCTCGAGGCGGCCGGGGTGCGCTACGGGAAGAAGGGCGTCGAGGTGGACAATCGCCTGCGCACCAGCAATCCGCGGATCTACGCCTGCGGTGACGTCGCCTCGCGCTACCAGTTCACCCACATGGCCGACGCCCAGGCGCGCCTCGTCATCCAGAACGCCCTCTTCTCGCTCGGCCCTCTCGGCGCGGCCAAGGCGAGCGCCCTGGTGGTCCCCTGGTGCACCTACACCGCGCCGGAGATCGCGCACATCGGGATGTACGAGCACGATGCGAAGAAGAAGGGGATCGCCGTCGACACCCTGACCGTGCCCCTCGCCGAGGTCGACCGCGCGGTCCTCGAAGGGGACGACGAGGGATTCCTCCGCGTCCATCTGAAGCGGGGGACCGACGAGATCCTCGGCGCGACGCTCGTCGCCGCCCACGCCGGCGACATGATCGCCGAGCTCTGCCTAGCGATGACGAAGAAGATCGGCCTCGGCGCCATCGCCTCCGTCATCCATCCCTACCCCACCGAGTCCGAGGTCATCAAGAAGGCCGCCGACACCTGGCGGCGCGGCAAGCTCACGCCGGCGGTCAAGAAGATCTTCGGGTGGTGGTTCCGGGCGACGGGCTGACGGCGGTGGAAGCGGGAATCACCAGAACAGGTCGGTGACCGGGCAGGCGAAGCCGGGGAGGAGGTCGTCTCCGCTGAGCACGTCCCCTCGCTCGAGCGTGCGGACGTCGCTCGGGGAACGGTAGACCTGGACCGCGGCGCGGCTGGGCTCGAGGAGCCACACGGCGCGGGTGCCGCCGGCGAACCAGTCGGCTACGCGCTGGCGGATCGACTCGGCGCTGTCGCTGGGGGAAGCGACCTCGACCGCGAGATCGGGGGCAAAAGGCCAGAACTTCTTCGGCGGCCGCCCGCCGGCCAGCCGCGCCCGCGAGACGAACGCGGCGTCGGGCGCGCGCACGGTGTCGGGATCCTGCCGGACGAGGAAGCCCGTCTCGGCGGCGCAGACGACGCCCAGGCCATTCGCCTCGACGAAAGCTAGTAGCCGCGCCCCGATCCGCATCGCCACGATACCGTGCTCTCCGCCCGCCGGCCCCATCCGCACCACCTCGCCGCCGACGAGCTCCGACCGCACGTCGGGAAGGCTCAGATCGAAAAAGGTCTCCGCCGTTAGAGGATGAACCGTGACATCAGGCATGGGCCTCGACTCCCGCTCAAATCGTACCAGAAGAAGTCCTCTGGTGGGGCCGCGCCCTAGCCGTCTCGCCGCAGCAGGATCAGCGTGCTGTCGTCCTTGCGCGGCGCTCCCAGGGAGAACTCGCCGAGGTCGGCGAGGAGGCGGCGCGCGAGCTCGGCGAGCGGCTGGCGGCCGTGCTCGCGGACGAAACGCGTCAGACGCTCCTCGCCGAACTCGCGCTCCTCGGCGTCCTCGCACTCGGTGATGCCGTCGGTGTAGAGGGTGAGCAGCTCGCCCGGCTGCAGCGCGATCCTCTCGCTGCGGTAGACGGCGCCGGGCAGCAGGCCGACCACCGGCCCCGTCGCCGCCAGCTTGTGGATCTCCGCGCCGCGCAGGCAGAGCGGCGGGTTGTGGCCGGCGTTGACGTACTCCAGCGTGTGCCGCGCCGGATCGAGCTCGGCGTAGAAGACGGTGACGAACTTCGACGCCTGGGAGTTGTCCACCATCACCCGGTTGAGCCCGGTGACGAGCGCCACCGGATCCGCGTCGCCGCTCGCCAGGGTGCGCAGCGAGGCCTGGAAGGCGGCCATCAGCAGCGCCGCGCCGACGCCCTTGCCCGACACGTCGGCCACCACCAGGGCGAGCCGCTCCCCGCGCCACAGGTAGTCGTAGTAGTCGCCGCCGATCTCGTAGCAGGACCGCGACAGGCCGCGCACCTCGTAGCCGGCGACCTCGGGATCCATCTGCGGCAGCAGGCGGCGCTGGATCTGCGCCGCCACCTGGAGCTGCTCGGCGAAGCGCGCCCGCTCGATCTGCTCGAGCTGCAGCCTGGCGTTCTCCACCTTCACCGCCGCCATGTTGGCGATCAGGCCCAGCAGGCGCAGGTCGTCCTGCGAGAAAGCCCGCCGCGACACCAGGTTGTCGACGTAGATCAGCCCGATCACCTCGCGCTCGTTCCACAGCGGCACGCAGAGGATCGAGCGGATCCCCTCCAGATAGATGCTCTCCGCGCGCTCGAAGCGGCCGTCGGCCAGCGCGTCGTCGGTGAGCACGGCCCGCCGGCCCTCCACCACCTGCTGCACGACGGTGTGGCTGATGTCGAGCCGCCCCTCTCCCGCCGGCGCCCGCACCACGCGGGTGTCGAGCGTCGCCGGAGCGTCGGGCCGGCGCAGCATCAGCGCGCCGCGCTGCGCCGGCACGGCGCGGAAGACGATGTCCATCACCACCTCGAGAAGCTGCTCGAGGGGATAGTGGGTGATGAGCGTGGCCGCCGCCTCGTTGAGCGCCGGCCACAGGTGGGTGTCGCCCGGCGTGCCGGGCTTAGCGGACTTCGACTCCTCCGCGTAGCGCCGGAAGCTGATCTCGTCGGGGCGCAGGACATAGGTGTCGTTCGCCCGCGGCGGCGCCGCGGCGTGGACCACCGCAACCTGGCTCTCGGGGTCGAGCGCGAAGCTCATCCGCACGTCGCCGAGGCGGATCTCGTCGCCGTCGGCGAGCGCCACCGGCTCGTCGACCGGCCGCAGGTTGACCAGGGTGCCGTTGCGGCTGCAGGTGTCCTGCAGCCAGTAGGTGTTGCCGCGGCGGAGGATCTTGGCGTGGCCGCGCGACAGCCACAGGCTGGGGATGGACAGATCGCAGTCGGCGGCGCGGCCGATGGTGAAGACGTCGCCTTTGAGCTCGACCTGGAGCGGCGCCCGGTCGCTCGGCTTGACCCGCAGTGTCGGCATGGCGCTCCCCCGGGGTCAGCGCCTGCCGGAGCCGCGAGAGGCCTCGAGTCTCATCGATCCAGGAAGAGGGGACGGTGGAAGCCGAGGGCGAGGATGCCAAGGGCCGCTCTGGAAGTCAAATCGGTCGCGGGCTATATGGCAACATGGTCACCCGCGGCCAGGGGAATCGATCCCGTCCGTCCCCGCCCCGCAGACGAGCGGGCAGACGGTCTCTCCCGTCGCGATCTCGACCTTGCCCGTCGCCACGGCCGCGACGGCGGCGGCGGCAGAGAGCTCGGCCGCCACCCCCAGCTCGCGCCAGAGCCAGCGCGCGGCGGCGCGCATCTCGTCGTCGGTGACGAGGACGATCGCGTCGACGTGCCGGCGGACGATCGCGAGGTTGATCTCGGCGGTGGTCCGCGGGGCGAGGGTGTTGGCCGCCGTCGTCACCTCCGGCAGCACGATCACCCGGCCGGCCTTGACGCTCTCGTAGAGGGTCGGCGCTCCGGTCGGCTCGACGCCGATCACCCGGATGCCGGGCTTCGCCGCCTTCGCCGCCAGGGCGATCCCGGAGATCAGGCCGCCGCCGCCGATGGCGACCACCAGGACGTCGACCGCGGGCGCCTGTTCGAGGATCTCGAGCCCGAGCGTCCCCTGGCCGGCAATCACCGCCGGGTCGTCGAAGGGGTGGATGTAGGCGAGACCGCGGGCGGCTGCGAAGTCCCGCGCGGCACGGTCGGCGTCGTCCCAGACCTCGCCGGCGCGCACTACCTCCGCGCCCCAGGCGCGCGCCTTCTCGGCCTTGGACTCCGGGGCGTTGGCGGGGAGGAAGACGGTCGCCGGCACGCCGGCCATCCAGCCGGCATAGGCGACGGCGATGCCGTGGCTGCCGCCGGAGGCGGTGACCAGGCCGGCGAAGCTCCCCGCGGGGAGCGAGAGGAGCTTGTTGGTGGCGCCGCGTGCCTTGAAGGAGCCGGTGACCTGGAGCGACTCGAGCTTGAGGAGCGCCCGCCCGGGCTCGCCCAGGCGGGAGAGGAGGGGACCGGGATCGACGAGCGGGGTGACGCGGATGCGGCCGCGGATCCGCTCGCGCGCCGTGCGGATGTCGTCGAGCGCGAGCAGAGGTCTTTCAGTCCCCGAGCGGAACCTTCTCCACTCCCTTGAGCTTGGCCTTCAAGTAGTCGCGATTCATGCGCGCGATGAAGTCGATCGAGATCTCCTTCGGGCACACCGCCTCGCACTCGGCGTAGTTCGAGCAGGCGCCGAAGCCCTGCCCCTCCATCGCCTCGACCATCGCCACCGCCCGCGCCGTGCGCTCTGGCTGCCCCTGAGGCAGCAGGCCGAGGTGGGAGACCTTGGCGGCGGTGAAGAGCTGCGCTGCACCGTTCGGGCACTGGGCGACGCAGGCGCCGCAGCCGATGCAGGCGGCGGCGTCGAAGGCGCGGTCGGCGAGCGGCTTGGGCACCGGGATCAGGTTCGCCTCCGGGGCGCTGCCGGTCGCCACGCTGACGAAGCCGCCGGCCTGGACGACGCGGTCGAAGGCGCCGCGGTCAACCATCAAATCCCTGATCACCGGGAACGCCTTCGCCCGCCAGGGCTCCAGGCGCAGCGCGTCGCCGTGCCGGAAATGGCGCATGTGGAGCTGGCAGACGGTGGTGCCCGGCAGCGGCCCGTGGGCGACGCCGTTGATCAGGAAGCCGCACGAGCCGCAGATCCCCTCGCGGCAGTCGTGGTCGAAGGCGATCGGCTCCTCGCCGCGCTCGCCGAGCTGCTGGTTCAAGACGTCGAGCATCTCGAGGAACGAGCTGTGCTCGTTGACGCCCTTGACCTCGTAAGCCTGCATCCGGCCCGGCTCGCCGGGGCCGGCCTGCCGCCAGACGTGGAGGGTGAGGTCCATCACTTGTAGCTCCTCTGGCTGAGCGACACCGCCTCGAACGCCAGCGGCTCCCCGTGGAGCTCGGGGGCGGCCCCCTCCCCCTTCCACTCCCAGGCGCCGACGAAGGCGAAGCGCTCGTCGTCGCGCAGCGCCTCTCCCTCGGGCGTCTGGTGCTCCTCGCGCAGGTGGCCACCGGCCGACTCGTCGCGCATCAGGGCATCGCGGCACATCAGCTCGGCGAGCTCGAAGAAGTCGGCCAGGCGGCCCGCCTTCTCGAGCTCCTGGTTGACGCCGGCCGCGGTCCCCAGCACGCGGACGTCGCGCCAGAACTCGTCGCGGAGGGCCGGGATCAGTGCCAGCGCCTTCTCGAGGCCGGCGGCGTTGCGGGCGATGCCGCAATACTCCCAGCACAGGCGGCCGAGCTCGCGGTGGAAGGAGTCGACGCTGCGCTTGCCGCTCCCCGCGAGCAGCTTCGCCAGCCGCGCGTCGGTCTCGGCGCGGGCGTTGCGGAACGCCGGGTGGCCGGTCGACAGCTTCTCTCCCAGATGGCCGGCGAGATAGTTGCCGAGGGTGTAGGGAAGGACGAAGTAGCCGTCGGCCAGGCCCTGCATCAGGGCGCTCGCCCCCAGGCGGTTGGCGCCGTGGTCCGAGAAGTTCGCCTCGCCGATGACGAAGAGCCCCTGGACCGTCGACTGCAGGTCGTAGTCCACCCACAGACCGCCCATGGTGTAGTGCGGCGCGGGGTAGATGCGCATCGGCGTCCGGTAGGGGTCCTCGCCGGTGATCTTCTCGTACATCTCGAAGAGGTTGCCGTAGCGGTCCTCGATCACCCCGCGGCCGAGGCGGGCGATGGCGTCGGCGAAGTCCAGATAGACGCCGTTCTTCTGCGGACCGACGCCGCGCCCCTCGTCGACCACCTGCTTGGCTTTCCTCGCCGCGACGTCGCGCGGCACCAGGTTGCCGAACGCCGGGTAGCACCGCTCGAGGTAGTAGTCGCGGGCAGCCGGCGGGATCTGCTGCGGCGGCCGGGCGTCCTGGGGGTCGAGCGGCACCCAGATGCGGCCGTCGTTCCTGAGCGACTCGCTCATCAGGGTGAGCTTCGACTGGTAGTCGCCCGCGGCCGGGATGCAGGTGGGGTGGATCTGGGTGTAGCAGGGGTTGGCGAAGAAGGCGCCGCGCCGGTAGGCGCGCCAGATCGCCGTCGCGTTCGAGCCCTTGGCATTGGTCGACAGGTAGTAGACGTTGCTGTAGCCGCCGGTCGCCAGCACCACCGCGTGCCCGGCGTGGGAGCTGATCGCGCCGGTCGTCAGGTCGCGGACGACGATCCCCAGCGCCCGCCCGTCCTCGACCACCACGTCGAGCAGCTCGGTGCGCGGGAACATGGCGACCTGCCCGAGGCCGATCTGGCGCGACAGCGCCTGGTAGGCGCCCAAGAGGAGCTGCTGGCCGGTCTGGCCGCGGGCATAGAAGGTGCGCGACACCTGGGCGCCGCCGAAGCTCCGGTTGTCGAGCAGGCCGCCGTACTCGCGGGCGAAGGGGACGCCCTGGGCCACGCACTGGTCGATGATCTCGACCGACAGCTCGGCCAGCCGGTGGACGTTCGCCTCGCGCGAGCGGAAGTCGCCGCCCTTGATCGTGTCGTAGAAAAGCCGGAAGACGGAATCGCCGTCGTTCCGGTAGTTCTTGGCCGCGTTGATGCCGCCCTGGGCGGCGATCGAATGGGCGCGCCGCGGGCTGTCCTGGAAGCAGAAGCACTCGACGACGTAGCCGAGCTCGGCGAGGCTCGCCGCCGCCGAGGCGCCGGCCAGGCCGGAGCCGAGGACGAGGACGGTGAACTTCCGCTTGTTGTTGGGGTTGACCAGGCGCAGGTGGTCGCGGTGCGCGGTCCATTTCTCGGCGAGCGGCCCCGGGGGGACCTTGGCGTCCAGCTTCGGATCGGCCGGGATGGCGCTCGGAGCCTGGCTTTGCAGTGGTGTGTCTGGACCCGTGCTCACGGCGGCTCCCTACGAGATCAGGCCGGAGAGGACGGCCAGCGGAAAGGAGACGTTGCCCAGCGTGATGATCCACGCGAAGGCGGTGGCGAAACCCCGGCGCCAGCGGTTGAAGCGGGGATGGCTCCAGCCGAGCGATTGGAACAGGCTCCACAGCCCGTGGTAGAGGTGGAAGCCGAGCGCCACCTGGGCGACGACGTAGAACGCCGACACCCACCAGACGCTGAAGCTCGCCACCACGTTGTGGTAGACGTCGCCCTCGCGGAAGCTGGGGTTGAGCTTGCCGAAGGTGAGGTCGAGGAGGTGGTAGACGACGAAGAGGAGGATGATGACGCCGCCCCACCGCATGGTGCGCGAGGCGTAGCTCGCCTGCACCACCGCGCGGCGGTCGTAGGCCGACGGCCGCGCCGCGCGGCTCATCCGCGTCACCTGCCAGGAGGCCCAGACGTGGAGGACGACGGCGACGAGGAGGACGCTGCGGGCGATCCACAGCAGGCCGCTCGGAGGGACCGCCGGCGTCCCCACCGTGCGGAGGAAGCGGGCGTAGGCATTCAGCACCTCCGGCCCCTCGTACAGCTTGAGGTTGCCGACCATGTGGCCGAGGACGAAGCCGAAAAGGACGATGCCGGAGACCGCCATCACCGCCTTCTTGCCGACCGCGGACCTGTAGACCTCGCCGAACCAGGACATGGATGCCTCTCCCTAGGGCCCATCTATCCTATGCCAAGGGGAGGCAGTTTGTGACGGTCTTCACAAGTCGCGCGGGGAGCCCGGCAGATGGCTCGCGGCTCAGTTTGGTCCTCGAGGACGGCCGCCTGGAAGGGTGTGCGGGAGGGTGGCCTCGAAGGCGACCGCCCGCAGAGGACCTAACTGAGCCGCGACAGGCGGATGCGCTCTAGCGCCGCCGGCGGCGCCGGCGGGCGCGCTGGGCGGCTGGCGCCAGCGCCGTCTCCCGCCCGGCCGGCTCCTTGATCGGCGGGCGCTTGCGCGCCGCGGCCTGCCACTCGGCGAGGGCCTCGCCGCCCTCCGCCGTGGCCTCGACCAGCACCTCGAAGAGGAAGAGGGCGTCGGCGAAGAACGGCCGCCGCGAGAAGCGCACCCGCTCGGCGGGCTTCCAGCCCGGCTCGCAGAGGCGCTGGAAGCCGACCAGAGCGTGGAAGATCTGCTGCGACTTGAGATTGCTGACCGTGAAGCGGGAGAGGAAGGGGGCGATCTCCTCGTCGATCAGCCCCGTCAGGGCGTCGCGGCGCATCGGCCGCTGGTCGATCGCCTCGACGTCGTAGCGGCGCAGCAGCACCTTGGGCAGCAGGAGGGCGGCGAGGAGCGCCGTGTCCGAGAGCACGCGCCCCCCTTCCACCATGCGGTCGATGACCGGCAGGATCTGGCTGAACTCACCCAGGCCGCGCTCCCCCGCCGCCAGCATGGCATAGGCCTCCGGCAGCAGCACCTCGAGGAGGCCGAGCTCGAGCATCCACTGCATCGCCGCCCCGGCGTGCCCGCAGCGCAGGAGCTGGGCGATCTCCTCGGTGACCCGCGCCGGCGAGGCCTTCTCGAGGTCCTTGCGATGGCGGTGGATCGCCTCCTGGGTCCGCGCCTCGATGCCGAAGCCTAAGCGCCCGGCGAACTCGCAGGCGCGGAGCATCCGCACCGGGTCCTCGCGGAAGCGCACGTCGGGGTCGCCGATCGCCCGCACCAGCCCCTTGCGCAGGTCGTCGATGCCGCCGACGTAGTCGATCACCGAGAAGTCGGCGATGTCGTAGAACAGGGCGTTGATCGTGAAGTCGCGGCGGAAGGCGTCCTGCCGCGGGGTGCCGTAGGCGTTGTCGCTGGTGATCAGCAGGTCGCCTGGCTCGCCCGTCTGCTCGCGCGGCTCGGGGTCGCGGCGGAAGGTCGAGACCTCGACCGTGCCGCCCTCGTGGTAGTAGACGTGGACGAGGCGAAACCGCCGGCCGATGATGCGCGAGTTCGAAAACAGCCGCCGCACGTCGTTCGGCCGCGCGTCGGTGCCGACGTCGAAGTCCTTCGGCTTGCGGCCGAGCATCAGGTCGCGGACGCTGCCGCCCACCATGTAGGCCTTGTAGCCAGCGCTGTGCAGCCGGTAGAGGACCTTGAGCGCGTTGCGGTCGATGTCCGAGCGGGAGATGGGGTGATCGGCGCGGGGGAGGATCCGCGGCTCCAGCACGTCGGTCTCGATCACGGGCTGATTATAAGCGGCGTCAGGGCGCGGGCTGACGATCGACGGCATCCGGGGGCCGGGCGCTCCGACGGGCGTGGGGGAGGGGAAAAAGGACGGCCGGAGCGGGGTGGTGGCGGAGGGAGCCCGCCCCGGCCGTGGAGGGAGAGGAGAGAGGGAGCCTCTACCTAACCTCTTCGATCAGTGCCGGTGGCCGCCGTCGTGGTGGCCCCGGTCCCCGCCGCCATCGTGGTGGCCGCGGTTGCCGCCGCCGTCGCGATGGCCGCGGTCGCCGCCGCCGTCGCGATGGCCGCGGTCGCCGCCGCCGTCATGGCCGCGGAAGCCGTTGCCCTCATGGCCCCGGAAGCCGTTGCCGTTCTGCCCGCGGAAGCCGTTGCCGTCATGCCCCCGGAAGGCATTGCCGTCGTGGCCGCGGAAGCCGTTGTCGAAGCGGCCGCGGCCGTCGAAGTCGCGCCGGCGGAAGTCGTCGCGGTCGAAGCGCCGGTCGCGGTCGAAGCGCCCGGAGAAGCCGCGATTGGAATAGCCCCGGCCGCCGTAGAAGCCGAGCCCGAGGCCGAGGCTGTAGGAGCTGTCATAGCCGTAGCCGTCGTAGCCGTAGCCATAGCCGTCGTAGCCGTACCCGTCGTAGCCGTAGCCGTCATAGCCATAGCCGTCATAACCGTACCCGTCGTAGCCGTAGCCGCGCGGCGCATAGCGGGTGAAGATCGCGTCGGGGTCGAGGTTGTAGCGCTGGAAGTAGGCGCGGACCAGCGGGCAGTTGCGGTCGTAGTAATAGGACCCGTGGTCGACGTAGCAGGCGTCGCAGCGGTAGCCCGGGTAGACGATGGGGCGAGAGGTCCGGTAGAAGTAGCCCGGCGCCGGCGCGTAGAGCGGCTGGCCGAAGACCAGCGAGAGCTGCAGGGGGCCGGCCCAGAAGCCGGTGCCTACCCGGAAGGCGACGCGGGCGTGGGCGGGAGCCGAGAGGCCGGGGGCGATCAGCGCCGTACCGGCCAGAGCGAGAGTCAGAAGCATCTTGCGCATCGTGATGATCCTCCTGGTCACCTCTCTAGTCCACGATCCGTGCCAGCCCACCGGAGCGCCTGGTGCCTCCCGTAAGTCATATAAAAATAAGGATCTCCGGAGCCACGGCCGGCCGGGCGCCGCGGGCGGCGCCCGCGGCTCGTCCTCAGCCGATGACGGCGGTGTCTCTCGGGAGGTGCGCCCGCTCAGCCCCCCTGCCCGGTCTCGTCGCGGTAGAGCTCGCGCAGCCGCGCGGCGAGCGGCTCGAGGTCGAGGGGCGCCGGGCTGGTGAGGGCGGTGAAGGCGAGGCCGGCCAAGACCGCGCCGAAGAAGCGGGCCTCGCGGGCGGGGTCCTCGGCGCCGAGCGCGGCGAACAACGCCTCGCGCTCGCGGCCGGCGGCGAGGAGCCGTCCCGCGAGCCGCTCCGCCGCCACCCGCATCGCCGGCGCGGCGTCGCCGCGGAGCATCAGCGTCATCAGCAGGCGCTCGGCCTCGGGCTCGGCGGTGGCGCGGCGCACCCCCGCCTCGATCAGGCCGGCCAGCCGGGCCGCCGGCGAGGCGGCCCGCTCCAGGCGCTCGTCCTCGGCCAGGTGCTCCGCCAGGCGCCGCTCGACGATCGCCTCGAGGATCTCCTCCTTGCCGCCGAAGTAGTTGTAGGCGAGGCCCTTCGACACCCCGGCGGCGAGCGCGATATCGGCCATCGAGGTGTCGGCGAAGCCCTTGCGGGCGAAGAGCTGCAGGGCGCTCTCGAGGATCCGGCGCCGCGAGCGCTCGCGCAGGCTGCGGTTGAGCTCTTCGCCGCGGGGCGCCATGGGGAAATTCTATCGTTGGATGACCGTGCGGTCAGCGGCGGCGAGCGCGGGCGATAGGATACGGCCGATGAGCGCCCCTGCCCTCGCCGTCTGCGGCGTCGAGAAGCGCTACGCCGACGGCACGGCGGCGCTCGCCGGCGTCGACCTCGAGGTCGCCGCGGGCGAGACGCTCGCCCTGGTCGGCGAGAGCGGCTCGGGGAAGACGACGCTCCTGCGCCTCTTCAACCGCATGGTCGAGCCTACCGCCGGCGAGGTGTGGGTCGAAGGCCGGCGGACGGCCGACGTCGACCCCATCGCCCTGCGGCGGCGGACCGGCTACGTGCCGCAGGACGGCGGCCTCCTCCCCCACTGGACGGCGGCGGCCAACGTCGAGCTGGTGCCTCGGCTCCTCGGCTGGGAGCCGGCGCGGCGGCGGGCGCGGGCGCGGGAGATGCTGACCCTCGTCGGCCTCGATCCCGATCTCCACGGGGCGCGCCTGCCGGTCGAGCTCTCGGGCGGTCAGCGGCAGCGGGTCGCCTTCGCCCGCGCTCTCGCCGGCGACCCCGCGACCGTCCTCTTGGACGAGCCCTTCGGCGCCCTCGACGCCTTGACCCGCGGCGAGCTCCACCGCGAGTTCCTCGACCTCAAGGGCCGGCTGGGCAAGACCATGGTCCTGGTGACCCACGACCTCGCCGAGGCGTTCCGGCTCGCCGACCGCATCGGGGTGATCCAGGGCGGCAGGCTGCTCCAGCTCGACACGCCGGCGGCTCTCCGCGACCGGCCGCGGCCGGGCTACGTCGAGCGGCTGCTGGCGGTCGCCGTGGGCGCGGGGAGAGGATGTTGAGTAGCGGCTCCGTCGGGTCCGCTGCGGGCGGCCGCCTTCGGGCCCACCCTCCCCTCACACCCTTCCAGGCGGCCGTCCTCGGGACCCGACGGAGCCGCTATCGAACCGTTGGCCGAGCCGAGCGAGCGGTCGTCACGGTCCTCTTCCTGGCTGTCCTGGCGGCCGCTCCGGTCGCCGCCGCCGGCCGCATCGTGGTCGGCTCGAAGAACTTCGAGGAGAGCCGGCTCCTCGCCGAGATGTTCGCCCAGCTCGTCGAGAGCCGCACCGGGCTCGCCGTCGAGCGTCGCCTCGGCCTCGCCGGCACGCAGGTCTGCTTCGAGGCGCTCCAGAGCGGGGCGATCGATCTCTATCCGGAATACACCGGGACCGGCCTGGTGACGATCCTGGGCGAGCCGGCGCGTCCGGGGACCACGGCGACCGCGACCCTCGACCGCGTGCGGACCGAGTTCCTCAAGCGCTGGAACCTCTGGTGGCTGGCGCCGCTCGGCTTCGAGAACTCCTTCGAGGTCGCGGTGCCCGAGGAGCTCGCGGCGCGCGAGCATCTGGCGACGCTCACCGACCTCGCGCGGGTGGCGCCGCGGCTGACGGCGGGCTTCGGCTACGAGTTCGTGGGCCGCGAGGACGGCCTCCTCGGGCTCGAGCGGACCTACGGGCTCCACTTCGGCAAGGTGCAGCCGATGCAGCAGGCGATCCAGTACCAGGCGGCGGGCGCGCGGCGGATCGCCGCCCTCGACGTCTACACGACCGACGGGCGCCTCGTCCTCTACCGCCTGCGGGTGCTGCGCGACGACCGCAACTTCTTCCCCCCCTACCAGGCGGCGCCGCTGGCGCGCGGCACGACACTCGCCCGCCATCCGGAGCTGGCGAGCGTGCTCTCCCTCTTGGGCGGCGCGCTCGACGAGGACCGCATGCGGGCGCTGAACCTCCGCCTCCAGGAGGGGCACGAGAGCGAGGCCGTGGTGGCGCACGACGCGCTCGCCGCGCTCGGCCTGCTCAAGAGCGGCGGCAAGGGGAGCGCGGGCGCCGAGTCCTCAGATGCCGACGCTCGCCGGTCCGCGCGCGGCCTCGCGGGATACCTGTGGCAGCAGCGGCGGGCGCTCCTCGCGAGGACCGGCGAGCACCTCGGCCTCTCCGCCGCGGCGCTCGCCCTGGGCGCCCTCGTCGCCGTGCCGCTGGGCCTCCTCCTCGAGCGCCGGCGGCGGGCGGCCGAGCCGGTGATCCGCGCCCTCGGCCTCCTCCAGACCATCCCTTCGCTCGCCCTCCTCGCCTTCATGCTGCCGTTCTTGGGCGTCGGGGCGGTCCCCGCCATCGTGGCCCTCTGGGTCTACTCGCTCTTCCCCATCGTGCGCAACACCTTCACCGGCGTCCGCGACGCCGACCCGCGGGCCGTCGAGGCGGCGCTCGCCCTCGGCATGACGCCGGGCCAGGTGCTCCGCCAGGTCCGCCTCCCCTTGGCCGCGCCGGTCCTGATGGCCGGCATCCGCACCGCGGCGGTCCTGACCGTCGGCACCGCCACCCTCGCCGCCTTCATCGGCGCCGGCGGCCTCGGCGAGCCCATCGTCACCGGCCTCCAGCTCGCCGACACCCGGATGATCCTCTCCGGCGCGATCCCGGCAGCGCTCCTCGCCCTGCTCGTCGACCTGGCCCTCGCCGCGGTCGAGAGGAAGGTGCGGCCGGAGGGGCTCGAGACGCGGCGATGAGAGCCGCGGACGACCGCGATGGATGACCCGCAACCGCCGGAGCCGTGGCTGCGCGGACCGCTCCCGGGCGTCGATCCGCTCCTCGCGCCGGCGCTCGTGAGCTTCGCCCAGGTGCGCGAGGACCTGGCGCGCTGGACCGGCCGGCTCACCGACGAGCAGATCTGGGCGCGGCCCGGCGGCCTCGCGCCCGTCGGCTTCCAGCTCCGCCACATCGCGCGCAGCGTCGACCGCCTCACCACCTACCTGGAAGGCCGCCCGCTGAGCGCCGATCAGCTCGGCGAGCTACAGACCGAGATGGAGCCCGGCGCCAGCCGGGACGAGCTGCTAGCCGAGCGAGGTCGGCCGCGCGCGGCTGCCGACCACCGTCATCGGCTTGGTCGTCCATCTGGCCGAGCACACGCAGCGCCACCTGGGCCAGGCGATCGTGACGGCGAAGCTGGCGACGAAGGGCTGAGGTGCTCCGCCCGGCAAGAGACCGTCAGCCAGTGCGCCATGCACCCTGTAAGGACGCGCCTGCCTAGGAGAACTCGCGCTTCATCTCTTCCAAGGAGATGAAATCTCCACCCGCGATCTCCTCCCGGGCAGCCTGCATGAGACGGAGGAATTCCGGGCTCGTGCTCATTGCGAGCGACTCCGGATCCACGTTCTTCAAGGAGACGAGGGCAGCCACCGGTTTGTCTTCCACCAAGAGGATGATCGGCTCGTCATCGAGGTCCTCCGCGTAGGCGGAGAGGGCCTTGGAGGCTTTGGAGAGGTCGACGGTCTTCATAGCTTGATCTCTTTCCCCGCGATGCGCAGGACGTTTCCCTCTTTCTGCCCCACCGCGAGGACATTGATCATGCCGGGCTCCTCGGCGCTCACCTCGTAGAAGACCCGGAGAGCACCGACTCGGAGCTCCCATGGCGCGATCGGATTCGGCCGGAGAGGCTTACGGTTCCTTGTCTCGACGAGAGGCTCATGGGCGAGCTGTGTTTCGATGGCATCGAGCACCAAGGACCTCTGTTGCGCGGGCAGGTCCCGCAGCTGCCGTTTGACGGAAGCGGCGAACCTGATCCCATGGAGCACCGAAAAAGTCTAGCATGGAGCAAGTGCCACCGGCGGGCGGTCATCGGCCTCGTCGTCCACCTCGCGAGCACCTGGGCCAGGCGATCGTGACCGCGAAGCTGGCGGCGAAAGGCTAGCCTCCCAAGCTTCGAGGTCGGCTCAACCCCGGAGCTGCTTTTCGAGGAGCGCCAGTACGCGGTCCAGCGCCTCGCGCGTCGGGTGGCCCTTCCGGTCGACGAAGTCCCTGGTGAGGACGGCGTGCGCTTTGGCGCCGATGCCCCAGCGGTCGTATTCGGTCGCCGCGATCTCGAAGCGCTCGAAACGGGACCCAAACCGAGCCGCGAGAGTGTCGAACCGCTCGCGCGGGCAAAGCCCGTCGCGCTCGAAGCGCAGCCCGAGGAGCGGGACGCCCTCTCGCGCGCTCCGGTCGGCCGCCTGGTCTAGCTCCTGGTCGGCGACGCCCAGCGCTGCCTTGCGCTCGCGGGTGAAGGCGAGAATAGGAAGCGCTGGCTCGCTCGCGACCGGCGCGAGGACCGATTCGTCGGCCATCAGCGAGACGGCGAAGCCGCCGGTCAGGCACAGCCCGATGAGCCCCACCCCCGGACCGCCGCTCCGCACGTGGACCTCGCGGCACAACGCACGCAGCCAGTCGGTGATCGGGCTCGATCCGCGGCTGGCAAGGAGCCGGAATTCCCGGCGGATGCAGATCTCGATCAACGAACGGCGGGAGGCGTCCTGCTCCGGCTCGCCGAAGAGGAGCGGCAAGTGGGCGGCATAGCCGGCCGCGGCGATCCGGGAACCGAGCTCGAGGCAAGCGCGGGTCATCCCCGGCAGCTCGTGGAGGATGACGACTCCCGGCCCGTCTCCCCGGAAGAACACGGGGCGCGCCGTGCCCTGCGCGGAGAAGCTGTACTCCTGATAGCCCTCGGGGACCATGCGCGGAACTCTATCGCGATCGCCGCAGTGCTCCTCGAAAAAGATTACCTCTCCCCGAACGTCTCCCGCCACCCGCGCGTCGCTGCCAGCGCGGCCAGGGCGCGGTCGAGGCGGTCCTGGTTCTCTTTCTTGACCAGCCAGGTGCTGCGGCCGGAGGGGTGGGGCAGGGGGACGAGGTCGAAGCGGACGTCTCCGCGCTCGCCGGGGAAGACCTCGCCGACGCGGGCGTCGAGGGGCGCCGGTTGGGGGAGGAACCTGGCGATGGCGAGCTGGCCGACGGCGATCACCGTGGCGGGGCGCAGGAGCTGGATCTCGCGCTCGAGGTAGGGGGCGCAGTTGGCGATCTCGGCGGGCGCCGGCACCCGGTCGCCGCCCTGCGGGGCGCGGCCGGGGAAGCAGCGGACGACCGCCGCCACGAAGACGCGGGCGCGAAACTCCGCCTCGGGCACCCCGAGGCGCGCGAACCAGGAGAAGAGGCGGGTGCCGGCGGTGAAGGCGAAGGGGCGCTGCTCGCCTACCTCGCGCGGCCCCGGCGCCTGGCCGACGAGGACGATCCGCGGCCGCCGCCCGCGCGCGGGCGACGCGGCGACCGGCGGCGGCTCGACCGTGGGGCACCTGCGGCAGCGGCGCACCTCGGCGAGGTGCGCGTCGAGGGCGCTCCAGCGGAATCGCTCGGCCATGCGGAGTCGGGGTGCTCCGGGCGCGCCGGAGAGCTACGCCTTGGCGGCCGTTCCCTTCGCCTCGGGCTCGGTCCCCTTGGCCGGCGAGCCCGCCACCCCCGGGTCGACGCCGGGGGGGATCGGCAGGATCTCGACCGCCGGCTCCCACCAGGCCGCGCCGGCCCCGAACCGGTCGCCCTCGTGGGCGCACGGGCTGGCGATATGGTCCTTGCCGTAGATCGGCCTGCCGGTATGCGTGGCGCGGTGGAGGGGATAGATCGAGCCGCAGACGTGGCAGAAGCGGCCGACGACCCGGCCGCGGCGCTCCTCGGGGAGCTGGCTCGCGGGGGCGGCGTGGGGGATTCGGTAGACCATGGCGTCCTCCCCCGTCAGCGGGCGGCGTGCAGGTCGGCGCGGGCGAAGAAGAAGGCGAGCTCCAGGGCCGCGTTCTCCGCCGAGTCGCTGCCGTGGATGGCGTTCCTCTCGATCGAGGTGCCGAAGAGCTGGCGGATCGTCCCCGGGGCGGCCTTGGCGACGTCGGTCGCACCCATCACCTTGCGCAGGTGGGCGACGGCGTTGTCGCGCTCGAGGGCGAGCGGCATCACCGGGCCGCTGGTCATGAACTCGACGAGGCTGCCGTAGAACGGCCGCTCGCGGTGGACCTCGTAGAAGGCCTTCGCCTGCGCCTCGGAGAGGCGCAGGAGCTTGATGCCGCGCAGAGTGAAACCCTCCTGCTGCAGGTGGGCCAGGACTTTCCCGGCGTTGCCGCCGGCGACGGTGTCCGGCTTGAGGATCGCCAACGTCGTTTCCATTGTCTCGCTCCCCGTATCTCCCCGCCGGCATGGCCGGCGGAATAGTTGATTAGATTACTTCGAGATCCCCCTCCGCTCCGGCGATGCGGAAGACCGTCCCGGTGACCTCGACGGCGCCGGCCGGCCCCAGGAGGACCGCGGCGCCGGCCGGGATGCCGAGCCCCCACGAGACGCCGGGCGCCGCCAGCAGCCGGCGGAGCCGGCGGTCGTGGGCGGGATCGAAGTTGGGCTCGACCGCCCCCTCCGGCAGCCAGCCGAGCCCGGCCAGGCGCTCCTTCGGGGCGATGCTCTTGGCGACCGCGCCGGCGCACTGGGCGGCGGCGGCGATCGCCACGACGACGCCGCCCGCGGCCAGCTTGCCGGCGAGCGCCTCCGCCGCCGGCGTGCCGGCGAGGGCCTCCATCAGGTGATCGGTGACGCCGCCGCCCAGGTAGACGGCGGGGACGGCGGCGATGCGCTCGGCGTTCCGGCCGCGCCGCCCGTCCCGCCCGCGGTAGATCGGGATCACCTCGACCTCGCGCTCGAAGGTCTCGCCGAGGTAGGTCGCGAGATGCCGGCCGTAGTCGGCCGAGCCGCTGGCCGCCGGGATGAAGCCGATCGGCCCGGGCGCCGTCTTGGCGAGCCAGGCGCGGTCGGCGTCGAGGGTCTCGCCGAAGGTGAACTCGCCGCCGCCCAAGAGCGCCAGCCAACCCTCGCCGGGCAGACGCCGGAGGGACGGGGTCAATCCGCGCCCCTCAGAGCCCGAGCGCCCTCGCCGTCGTCTCGCCGAGCTTGGCGGGCGAGTCGACGACGTGGAGGCCGGCGGCGCGCATCGCCTCCATCTTCTCGGCCGCGGTGCCGTGGCCGCCGGCGACGATCGCCCCGGCGTGCCCCATGCGGCGGCCGGGGGGGGCGGCGCGGCCGGCGATGAAGCCGACCACCGGGCGGTCGAAGTGCTCGCGGATCCAGGCCGCGGCGCGCTCCTCGGCGTCGCCGCCGATCTCGCCGATCATCACCACCGCCGCGGTCTCCTTGTCGGCGGCGAAGGCCGCCAGCACGTCGATGAAGCTGGTGCCGTTGATCGGGTCGCCGCCGATGCCGACGCAGGTCGACTGGCCGAGCCCCAGGTTGGTGAGCTGCCAGACCGCCTCGTAGGTCAGGGTGCCGGAGCGGCTGATGACGCCGACGCTCCCCCTGCGATGGATGTGGCCGGGCATGATGCCGATCTTCGCCATCCCCGGCGAGATGACGCCCGGGCAGTTGGGGCCGACGAGGCGGGTCGGATGGTCGCGCAGGAACGCCTTCACCTTGAGCATGTCGGCGACCGGGATCCCCTCGGTGATGCAGACGGTGAGCTCGACGCCCGCCGCCGCGGCCTCCATGATGGCGTCGGCGGCGAAGGGCGGCGGCACGAAGATCATGCTGGCGTTGGCGCCCGTCCTCTCCCGCGCCTCGGCGACCGAGTCGAAGACCGGGATCCCCTCGACCGACTCGCCCCCCTTGCCGGGGGTGACGCCGGCGACCACCTTCGTCCCGTAGTCGCGGCAGCCGAGGGCGTGGAAGGTACCCTCCTTGCCGGTGATGCCCTGGACCAGGAGGCGCGTGTCGTCGTTGACCCAGATCGCCATCTACCGTCCCCCCTTGGCGGCCGCGACCACCTTCTCGGCGGCGTCGGCCATGTGCTCGGCGACCAGGAAATGAAACGGCGCCTGGCGCAGGATCTCGCGCCCCTGCTCGACGTTGGTCCCCTCCAGCCGCACGACGACCGGCATCCTGACGTCGCCGAGCTCCTCGATCGCCGCCACCACGCCGCGCGCGATGCGGTCAGTGCGGGCGATGCCGCCGAAGATGTTGATGAGGACGGCCCGCACGCCGGGGTCGGAGACCAGCAGGCGGAAGGCGTTCTTGACCGCGTCCTGCGAGGCCGAGCCGCCGACGTCCAAAAAGTTCGCCGGCTCGCCGCCGTAGAGCTTGATGATGTCCATCGTCGCCATGGCGAGGCCGGCGCCGTTGACCATGCACGCGATGTCGCCGTCGAGCTTGATGTAGTTGAGGTTGAACTTGCCCGCCTCGACCTCCATCGGGTTCTCCTCGGCGAGGTCGCGCATGGCGACGACGTCGGGGTGGCGGAAGAGGGCGTTGTCGTCGAAGGTCATCTTGGCGTCGAGCGCCACGACCTCGCCGCCGCCGGTCACCAGGAGGGGGTTGATCTCGACCAGCGAGGCGTCGGTCGCGAGGTAGGCGGCGGCGAGCGAGGCGACGAGCTTCGCGGCCTTGCGCGCGCTGTCGCCCGAGAGCCCCAGGGCGCGCGCCACCGCCCGCCCCTGGAACGGCAGCAGGCCGAGCGCGGGGTCGAACTCCTGGCGGAAGATCGCCTGCGGGTCGCGCGCCGCGACCTCCTCGATCTCCATGCCGCCGGCCTTCGAGGCCATGAGGATAGGGCGCTCGCGGGCGCGGTCGAGGGTCACCGAGAGGTAGAGCTCGGTCGCGATGTCGAGCGCCTCCTCGATGAGCACCTTCTTCACCGTCTGCCCCTCGGGGCCGGTCTGTGGGGTGACGAGCTGCATCCCCAGGATGCGGCCGGCCGCCTCGCGCGCCTCCGCCGGGGACTTGGCGAGCTTGACCCCGCCGCCCTTGCCGCGGCCGCCGGCGTGGATCTGCGCCTTGACGACGCAGCGCCCGCCGAGCTCGGTGCAGATCCGCGCCGCCTCCGCCGGGTCCGCCGTCACCTGCCCGCGGGGCGTCGCCACTCCGTAGCGGCGCAGGATCTCCTTGGCCTGATACTCGTGGATCTTCAAATCACCCTCCTTGGCGAGTGGATCTCGGAATCCCCGAACGGGGTGGAAGGCCCGTCTCCGCCGCAGCCGGCGAAGTGTATCAAACCGATCCGGAGGGGGCGGCGGGCAGCGGCGGGCGAGCAGAGAGGCTCTGGCGCTCGTCGACACGCGAACCGTGCTCGGCGCAGGGGCCGAGTTGCGCCTGGCGCCTCTCCTCCTTCAGCTCACTACGAGACCGGCTCTAGATGAAAGACGCGCGCGAGCTTGCCAGCCGCCTTTACGTCTCCATGCCGGAGAGCTTCGCGGACCTCATCCAGCTTCTCGGCATCCTCCAGACTCAAGTAGGGCGACCAGCCCTCCTCGGACTCGATGAGCCTGACCTCTACCTCGGCGGCATAATCGCCTTCATGGACGAGCTTCTTGTGAACCCGTGCCATCAACTTCTCCTGTGCCTAAAATCGGCGGTCCACCTTTCGGGATCTGGCCTATAAGCGGTGACTACAACGGCCGGAGCAGGGCTGTCCTTCGGGATACCCCAGACGACATGAAGAAGTCGTCCCATCTCATCCTTCTGTAGCACGAGGACAGACGGCCCCTTGGGGTAGCTCGCGTAGTCCTCTACGACCAAGCCTTGCATCGCCCCGGCAATGACCTCCCTGACGAGGATACCATCGTGCGCCAGCTCGTCGTAGCCGTGCTCAGAGACCCTCACCTCGCGCCGAGCCACCAGCTCAAGGATCCTTTCGAAGGTGGCGCTCATAAAGATGGTTTCTCGCGCGTTCGCCGGAACGAGAGTTAGACGGCGCGCTACGGTCGGTCCGTGTTGATCTGCTGCATCAGGGCGTTCATGCTCGCAT
>Ga0307470_10000318_pt1 | contig 28304 bp, 29 predicted proteins | sample atmos_gasesAM3C__FD_204565 | JGI IMG/M metagenome (GOLD analysis project Ga0307470, IMG submission 204565) | Hardwood forest soil microbial communities from Morgan-Monroe State Forest, Indiana, United States - atmos_gasesAM3C_05 | ecosystem: Environmental > Terrestrial > Soil > Temperate forest... | reverse complement strand
GGTCTCACGGCATCCCAAGTGTGGTCACAATCGGCAGCGACGACGTCCGACGAGCTGAAAGCGCATCGTGACTTCGAAGAGCAGCGTCCTGTATTCGACGAGCTGAAGGCGTACACCGACATCCTCAAGTACGGTCTGGATTATCACCATTGGCAGGCCATCGCGAAAGCGCGCAGGGTGTACAAGGTCGGCAAGCAGCTCGGCGGCGATGAAGGTCTGGTTCTCCAGCCCCACATCGACATCATGGCGTCAACGCTTCCTCGAAGGTCGCGAAAAGCGAAGACTCCTCCGAAGACGACGCCGCCACCGAAGCCTTTGACCGAGTAGTTATGTTGTGCGAGTGGCGGTCTCTGTTCGTGGCCGCCACTTGTTTAAACCATTCACCACAGGTACGCCGCCGGCGCGCCGGCGACCACCTTGGACGAAAGGCGTGACACTCGACATCCGCCGGTTCCCACGGTACCCTGTGACGGTTCTGGTACATCGGAGGACGTGGGATGCGATTCGGGGCGCTTGTTCCGGCAATGATCCTGGTCAGTGCGTTCGCGGCAACGTCGCGAGCCGATCACTCTCCGGCTGTCCCGACGAATCCCCCCGCCGATAACTCCGCACTCGAGCATCGTGCGGCCACTGGAAGGGTGCGCGTCCACGCACCGCGAGGGCTGCGGCACTCGGTGTCCGATCTCGATTCGCGGGTCCTGGCCTCGCTGCTTGCGCTTCAGTCGCGCGGCGATTTCGATTTCGAAGTACGTGCTGGTGACGCTTCCTGTGACGGCCGTACCTGCACCGTGTCGCTGGCCGTGAAGCTGCCGGAGGCACTCCCACCGATGCGGCTGGCGATCGCTGTGGCCAACGCGAAGGGCGAGCTGTCCGAGGTCAAACATGCCGACTGCCTGACCGCGAACTGCACGGTCCACCTCGTGCTCGAACGGGGACGAAATACGATCTCGGTCGGCGCTTCCGACGGTTTGCTCCAAACCGCCGGGTTCGTGCTCACGACTGTCGTTGCCACGCCCAACCTGGAAGCGAGCACGCGCGGACGCAGCGAGTGGTTCTGAGGTAGTGGCCAGCGTTCAGGCGCTAGTGTTGGACGCCGAATAGAGGAGCGGAAACTCCTCCGGATGTTCGATCGAACGCACCGATAGGTCGATATCGAGTGCCGGCCAATAGAGGTGATCCGGACTCGGCCATTCCACGTTCGTGATCTTGTTCACGGCCGCTTCGGCGAACCACGGAAAATTGGTAAACGGCACGAAGAGCTCACGGCCGCCGAGGAAGATCCAGAAGCCATGGCTGGAGATGTTCGTCACCTCAACTTCCGAAGTGACGCTCCCAAGCTTCTCTGATCTGCTGCTCATGATTGCGGATGATTGTACCGACCTTCGCGACTTCGCGCTGCGACAGCCGATGAACCTCGGCGGGCTCGATTTCTGGCGAGAGCCAGAACTTCGCCTCGCCGTCTCCCGATGATACGTGGATATGCATGCGGCTTTCCTCGCGAGAGAAGAAGTAAAACCGATACGGACCCTCGCGAAAGATTGTTGGACTCATCACGCAATACCATCGCTACCGTTGTCGTCCGCCACTCCTCACGTCTCCACGTGCAAGAACAGATACACCGCCGCAATCGCGAACAGAATATTCGCACTCCACGCCGACAGTAGCGCTGGCAGGTTCCCGACTTCTCCGAACTTCGTGAAGACGGCGAAGATCATCCAATAGACGATGCCGAGAACCAGGCCGACGCCGACGCCATAGAGCGCGCCCCGTTTTCCAATGCGGAAGGCGAAGGGCAGCGCGATCAGCGCCATCACCAGGCTGATGAACGGCCACGACGTCTTCGTGTAGAGCTTCACCGACAGCTCTTCCGCGGCGTACCCCGATTTCCGGATCGTCTCGATGTACCGCCGCAACTGAACGAATGTCATCTGATCCGGCGCCCGCGCCTCGGTGGCGAAATCCTCGGGACGCTCGCTGTAGTAGAGCCGGAGCGGCCGCGTGATCGGCGCGTACGTCGCCGTGCCGTTGTCGCCGAACGAGCGCATCCAGCCATTCGAGAACACCCAGCCGACGCCATCCCATCGCGCGTGCTCGGCGTAGACGCGCCGCGTCAGGCGGAACTTGGTCGGGTGAAACTCGAACACCTGGACCTGCGAGAGCTCTTTCTCGTTGCGGTCGTAGGCGAGGAAATTAATGAGGTAACGCCCTTTGCCGAGAAACCAGAGCTTCTGCTGGTGAATCGTCGAGACGGCGGTGACGGCGGTCCGCTTCGCTTTGATCTTGTTCCGCAACTCCTCGACGCGCTGATTCGAATAAGGAAGAACGTAGTCGAGCTGGAGGTAGACCAGAAAGCTGATGGCGATGGCGATCCCGACGATCGGCAGCGCGGCGCGATAGAGCGACATCCCGCTCGACTTGAAGGCGGTGACCTCGTTGTTCTTCGAGAAGAGTCCGAAAGTGACGAGCGTGGCCACGAGGACCGAGATCGGAATCGTGTAGTTGAGGATTCCGAAGACACCGAACCGGTAGTACGCAAAGACGGTCTGGAAGGAGATGTGATTCGCGCGGATGTCGCCGCTCAGATCGGTGTAGTCGAAGATGATGAAGAGCGCCGCCGTCGAGACCAGCACCAGCCCCAGGATCTTGAGGAACTCGCGGATGATGTAACGATCGAGCGTGTTGGGAAACGTGATGTCGAACCGGCTGAGAATCGCCAGCTCGTCGCCGGCGACGACCGGTCCCTTGCTTTTGCGCGACTTGAACGCCTGCACGATCCGTTTGATGATTCCGACGTCCGAACGCCTCGCGCCGGTGTCGCGGTTGGCGCGAATGAGCAGGTAGATGCCGAGCGCCAGGAGGATGAAGTTCGGCGTCCACATCGCCAGCGCCGGACCGACCTTACCGGTATCGGCGAGATGCTCACCGTTGTTGATCATCACGTAGTAGATGAGGATGATCGCGATACTTAAAGAGAATCCTGAGCTTCTGCCTCCGCGGCGGTTCGTGATTCCGAGCGGAAGTCCGAGGATGCCGAAGACGATGCAGGCGAACGGAATCGCGAACATCTTGTTCATCTCGACCTTCGCCGCCAGGTACGTCTCGCGTGCATCCGCATCGCGCGAGTACTGAGCCCAGCGTGCCTGCTCCATCAGCTCGCGGAAGGTCATTTCACGCAGCGATCGCTGGTAGCCGCCGTTCGAGTCGGAGTATTTGTCGGGCAAGCGCATCCGCTGGACGGCGTTGCTGTTGAGATCGTAGCGGTCCGGCTTCTTCGGATCCCATAAGTGGCTCTCGGCGGTCTTGAGGTTGAGCCAGACCTGAGGGCCTTGATTGGTCGGTTTCATCACCGAGAGGTTGCCGCTCTCGGCGACGATGATCTTGTTGCTGGAGCGCTGCGGCAGGATCGTCTGAGGCGCAGCCGCCTCCTTGTGCGCAGCCTGGATCTGCTGCGCGATGGTGACCGGGCCGCTGCTCGTGCCGGTGCGCGTCTCCTCAGCCGTCCGGCTGTCGGCCACGAAGACGCCTTTCCATTGCAGCGTCTTCGGGTCGACATCGTTCACGTAAATTGTGAGGTTTTCGTACTCGTCATAGAAGACGCGAGGTTTCAGCTCCTTTTCGATCTGCGACGTGAAGATGTCCGATCGGAGTGCCTGCAGCTCGGAGTTGCCACTCGGCAGGACGAAGTTCATCAGATAGAGGTTGAGGAAGAAAACCAGGACGCTGAAGAGGAAGACCGGCCGGTAGATGGTGCGGGTCGAGATGCCGAGGGCGCGCATGGCGATGATCTCGGAGTCGGATGAGAGGCGTCCGATTGCGATCAGGATTCCGAACAGCAGCGACATCGGCACCGTCAGCACGACGATGTGAGGGAGCGAAAGGTACAGCAGACGCGCCACGGTCGACGCCGGGAGCGACCGCTTGATGATCATGCCCGCGAAGTCGAAGAGGTTCTTCATCAGGATGATGAAGGTGTAGAAGGAGAAGCCGAGGGCGGTCGGCCCGAGCATCTCCTTGAAGATGTAGCGCGTCAGGATCTTCATCAGCGTCGAGGATTGTATCGTCGTAAGCGGTTGCGGCTTGGTGAGTTATCGGGAGCAATTACGAGCAATCCGCAGCTTTCCACAGCGTCTGCTAAGATAGATTATGTTAATACGCGCTTATCGTTCCGTTGCGCGAGACCGACTACATCTGCCAGCACGGCAGCGGCCGTAGGCAGCGATCCGGCTCCTTTCCCCTGAAACATGATCTCCCCGACAGCCCTCCCACGCACGACGACCGCGTTGGTCTCGTCGCGCACAGCGGCCAGCGGATGACTCTCCGGCAGCTCGCGGCGCTCGACGCGCAACTCGACTCCGCCCGCCACGCGCCGCGCGGCCGCCACATGGCGCACGACGCAGCGCCGGCTGCGCGCCTGTTCGATCTCGGCGCGCGTGACGTCGCCGATTCCGTACACGCGCAGCCGCGTCGTCATCGGGCCGAACGCCAGCTCGCTCAGGATTCGCAGTTTCTGCGCGGCATCGACGCCGCTGATGTCGAGCGACGGATCAGCCTCCGCAAACCCGCGCGCCTGCGCCTGTGCAAGCGCATCCGCGAGCTCGAGGTCATCCTGCTCCATCCTGGTCAGAATGTAGTTGCAGGTTCCGTTGAGGATTCCGGTGATCGAATCGATCCGGTCGCCGGCCAGGCCGCGCTGCAATGCTCCGATGATCGGGATGCCGCCGCAGACGCTGGCCTCGAATCCGATGCGTACGTCATGGGTCCGTGCCGTTGCGAACAATTCGCGGCCCGCGTCAGCAAGCAGCGCCTTGTTCGCGGTGACCACGTCATGTCCATTCCGCAAGGCGCGCCGGACAAACGCGCCGGCCGCATGCACGCCGCCGACGAGCTCGACGATGATGTCGCAACCATCGTCGAGGACGTCGATCGCAGAAGTCGTGACTAATGCCTGATTGATTCCGGTGCGCTGTTTGGCGGCGTCGCGCACCAGGATGCGACGGATGGCGACGTCGACACCGTGCCGCGAACGAATACGCTCGCGCTCACGGCCAAGAAGCTCGACAAAGCCACGTCCGACCGTGCCGCATCCGAGCAGCCCGACGTTCACGCGCCGCATGCCACCCTCCTCGGCACTGCCACCTCCGCCAGCGCCTGATCGAGATCATCGATCAGATCGCGCACGTCTTCGAGGCCGATCGACAGCCGAATGAGTCCGTCCGCAATCCCGACCTTCCGTCTCACCTCAGGTTCGACGGACGCGTGCGTCATCGTCGGCGGATGACAGAACAGACTCTTCACGCTGCCGAGGCTCTCGGCGAGTGTCCAGAGACGGAGGCGCTTCGTGAAGGCGATCGTCTCGGCGACGTCCGCCTCGAGCTCGAAGGAGACAATGGCGCCGAAGCCTGGATAGTGAATGCGCGCGATCTGTTCCTGCGCACGCAGATACTCGACCACTCCCGCGGCGTTCTGACAATGCCGGGCCATCCGCAGTCCGAGCGTCTTCACTCCGCGCAGAATGAGGAAACAATCCTGAGGCCCGGGCACGGCGCCAATCGCGTTCTGGAAAAACTTCAAATCATTGAAAAGCCCCTCATCGTCGGTGATCACTGCCCCGCCGAGCGCGTCGCTGTGACCGTTGATGTACTTCGTCGTGGAGTGGAGAACGATGTCCGCTCCGAGCGCGATCGGCTGCTGCAGCACCGGTGTGGCGAACGTGTTGTCAACGACGGTGCGGATTCCGGCGCGGCGCGCGATGGCGCTGCACGCCGCAACGTCAGTCACTTTCAGCAACGGATTCGATGGCGTCTCCAGCCAGAGGAGTCTCGTCTCGGGCCGTATGGCGGCTTCGACCGCGGCGAGGTCGCTGGTGTCGACGAAGGTGAACTCGATCCCGAACTTTGCGAAGTACTTCGTGAAGATGCGCCAGGCGCCGCCGTAGAGATCCTGCGTCGAGACGATATGGTCGCCGGTTCGCAGCAACGACAGGACGTTGTGAATTGCCGCCATGCCGCTGGCAAACGCGAGCCCGTATCGCGCGCCCTCGAGCGAGGCGAGACACTCTTCGAGCGCGCGCCGCGTCGGATGTTCGGTGCGCGCATAGCCGAAGCCGCGGTGAACGCCGGGCTCGAGCTGGCCAAAGGTTGAGGTCTGATAGATCGGAACAGTAACGGCGCCGGTGGCCTCGTCGTTGGGCTGACCGGCGTGAATTGCAAGCGTATCGAAGCGGTACATGTCGTTCCCCTCCTGCCGCACGAATGGCGGCGGATGTTCGCTGCTGACTTGTCGGGGAGAAAAGCTGTAGGAGGGACCCGGGTCGGGGAAGCAGTCAGTCTACGCGTCCGCGCCCGGGCGGCGCATCACCATTCGGCGCATCGACATCATGGTGTGGCGAGACATGTTGGGGCGGGAGGATAAGCGTATGAGCTGTTCGTGTCAACTGCTCACGCGAAGACGCTCACGCGAAGACGCGAAGACGCGAAGGCTTTGAGTTCTTTGTTCTTCGCGACTTCGCGTGATCTATTCGCTCTCGATCCGCCGCAGAAGCTCGCGAAGCGCTTCCGCGATCTCGCTCTTGTCCACGTTCGCCTTGCGGAAGCTGAGGTTGACGCTGAACGGGAGCGATTTGTCCTTCACCTGCCAGGTGAAGTTCTTTGGCCGGCCCGCTTTCTTTGGCTCGGGCTTGGCCGTCTGTTTGCGGACGTCATCGCGCGTCAGCTCGCCGGCACCGAAACGGCGGACGACATCCTCCATCGCCTGCTCGTCGCCGGCGCGGGCGATTTGCACGAGGATGGACTTGTTGGAGATGCCCGCCTCGCGGCACATGGCGCGGATGCGGTCGGGGATCTCGTTGATCGACAGCGTCTCGGTGATGGTCGTGCGCGACTTGCCGATGACGTGCGAGATCTTCTCGTGCGTGTAACCGAACTTCTGTTGCAGCGCGAGAAAGCCTTCCGCCTCTTCAAACGCGGTCAGGTCCTTGCGCTGGATGTTTTCGATGAGCGCTATCTCGAGCTGCTCCTTGTCGTCAACGTCGAGCTCGATCGCGGGAATCTCGTCGAGTCCAGCCAGCGAGGCGGCGCGGAAACGTCGCTCGCCGGAGATGATCTGGTAGCGATTGGGGCCGGCGTTGCGGACGAGAATCGGTTCGAGCACGCCCTTTTCTTTTATCGATGCCGCCAGCTCTTCGATGTTGCCGAGTTGGGTGCGAGGCTGTTCGGCATTCGGTTCGATGAGCTCGAGGGGAATCATCGATCCGATGTGACGCCCGGAGCGGCGCGTCAGCTCTTCGACGAAATGCGCGTCGTGGCGCATGGAGGAACGCTCGGGCAGGCCGCGTTTCATGGACATACGGTTTCCTCGGGGTTTACCTCAGACACGAGACAGGATCTCCTCACTCAGCGAGTAGTACTCCATCGCTCCGCTCGATCGCGGAGCAAACGTAAAGATCGATTCCTTGTAGGCCGGACTCTCTTCGAGCCGGATCGACTTCGTGATCACGGTGTTGAAAAGGCGCTCGCCGAAGACCTGACCGATCTGCTCATGGATGTCGCGCGCCAGCGTGGTGCGCTTATCGTGCATCGTGATCACGACGCCGAGGAGCTGGAGGTTCGGGTTGGGGCGGGCTTTGATCTTCTCGATCGTTTCGAGCAGATCGTCGGTGCCTTCGAGCGCGAAGTACGACGACTGGATCGGCACCAGCACGTGGCTCGACGCCACCATCGCGTTGACGGTAATCATGCCGAGCGTCGGCGGCGTGTCGATGAAGATGTAGTCGTACTCGGTCGACGCTGCCACCATCTTGTCTTTGAGCCGGAATGGTCCGTCGAGCTCACCGATCAGTTTCGATTCGAGTTTGGCCAGCGCGATCTTCGACGGCGCGAGAAACAGATTCGGCAACGGCGTCGGGACGATCACGTCGTTGAGGCCAAGCTCCTCGCTGACGAGCACGTCGAACATCGACCGCGAAATGCTCCGCGGATCGACGTAGCTCATGGTGCTGTTGGCCTGCGGATCGAGGTCGATCAGCAGTGTTTTGAAGCCCTTGTTGGCGACGGCGGCGGCCAGATTGATGGTGGTGGTCGTTTTCCCGACCCCGCCTTTTTGGTTGGCGACAGTGATGATCATTGAACGGGTCCGATTGTAGCGGACAACGATGCGCGGGAGTCGGTTGTCGGAGGTCGGGTGTCGGAGAAATCTGGCGCGATTCGCCGGCTATCGGGCTAAGGACGTTGACTTTCTTCGACCCCCGGCTCCCGACCTCCGACTCCCCCACCCTCACATCTTGTACTTGCCGAGCTCCTCGCTGTCCAACTGCTCGAACCACGTTTTCGACTGCTCCTCCTGGTCCTCGTCGTCCGGCGTGATGGTCTGCGCCTGGTCGAGAACGGATTGGGCAACGTAGATCGGCGCTTCGGTACGTAGTGCGAGTGCGATGGCATCGCTCGGACGGGCGTCGAGCTCGAGGGTGCGGTCCTCGCCGGAGCGATTCACGATCACGCGGATCTGCGCGAAGAAGGTCGAGTCGCGAAGATCGTTGATGACGATACGCGTCACGCGCGCGCCAAGCTCGCCGATGGCGGTGCGCAGGAGATCGTGAGTCATCGGACGCGGCGTCTCCACGTTCTCGAGCTGGAGAGCAATGGCGTTCGCCTCGAAGATGCCGACCCAGATCGGGAGAAAGAACTTCTCTTCCTCATCTTTCAGAACGACGATCGGCGAGTTGGATACGGGGTCCAGCATCAGACCCTTGATCGACATCGGTACGAGCTCACTCATGCGACGGCCTCCCCACGTAACGTGTGATGCTGCGCTTGCTCGATGCGCACACCCAGCATACTCCCCGGACGCGTCGATGGGTCACCGTTGAAATTGACAACTACGTTGTCATCGGTGCGGCCCGTGAGCATGGAAGGATCGTGCTTGCTCGGCCCTTCGACGAGCACGGGCAAGACGCGCCCGCGATACGCGCCGAGGTGTTCGCGTTTGAACTGCTCGTGAAGGTCGAAAAGACGGTTGAGCCGCTCCGAGGCGACAGCGTCGTCGACCGGCGCTCCGAGTTTCAGCGCGGGCGTGCCCGGGCGCGGCGAGTATTTGAATGCGAACAAAGACCCGTAGCCGACCTCGGTCATCAGTGAAATCGTCTGCTCGAAATCCTCCTCGGTCTCGCCGGGGAACCCTACGATGACATCGGTCGAAAACTGAATTTCCGGAATGGCCGCGCGGATGCGCGCGATCGTGTCGAGATAGTGCTCGCGCGTGTAGAGGCGCTTCATCCTTCGCAGGACTCTCGATGATCCCGATTGCACCGGCAGGTGGAGATAGCGCGAGATGTTTTCGTGATCCCGCATCGCCACGATCATCGAATCACTGACCTCAGCAGGATGCGAGGTCATGAAGCGCAACCGCGCCACGCGATCGACCTCCGCGACCGCACCCAGCAATGCGCCGAAGTCGCGTCCGCTGACCGGGCATCGATAGGCATTGACGGTCTGTCCAAGCAGCTCGATCTCGACGCGGCCGCTATCGACGGCGGCGCGAACTTCGCTGAGCACATCGTCGAACGGACGGGAAACTTCGCGGCCGCGCGTCGTCGGCACGATGCAGAAGGTGCAATTCTTGTTGCAACCTTCGATGATCGTGACTTGAGCTTTGGTGGCCGAGGGACGATCGACGGTCAGGTAGTCGTAGTTGCGGTCGTCGGGGAAGTCGATGGCCACACGTCGCTCGCCGGCCAGGATCTGATCGATGTGACCGACGTTTCCCGGTCCCATCACGAAGTCGACCCATGGCGCGCGGTGCAGGATGGCCTCCCCTTCCTGCTGCGCCACGCAGCCGCAGACACCGATGCGCAGATCCTCGCGCGCCGCTTTCATCTCGCGAAGCCGGCCGAGGTGCGAGAAGACCTTCTGCTCGGACTTATCGCGAATCGAGCAGGTATTGAGCAGGATGAGATCCGCCGCGCTCTCGCTTTCCACGCGCTGATAGCCGCGCAGCTTGAGGCTGCCCGAGAGCCGCTGACTGTCGAGATCGTTCATCTGACAGCCCCAGGTTTCGATGAAGAAGGTTTTGGTCATCTGTTACTGCTGCTTCGGTTGCAGTTTCTCCAACGCGTCCCGCGCGTCTGCTAGTTCCTTCCTCGCGGTCTCTAGTTGCAACTTCGTCTGCTCGAACCGCGCGGCAATCGTCTTGTCGCGGTAGTTCGGATCGTTCTCCGCGTAATACGACTGTTCCAGGCGATCGAGCTCTTTGTCGAGGTCGTTGACCTTGACTTGCGCGTCATCGGCGCGCTTCTGTGCGTCGGAGCGGGCATGCACCAGTTTGCTCTGATCGGCGATGGCTGGCGGCATCGGCACGGCCGGCGTCTCCACTCTCGGAGCCACCTTCGCGCCGGTCGCGGGCGCGGAGCTCTTCACCGCCGATTTCTTGACGTCGGCATTGGTGATCGCTTTCTTCGTCTTCTTCTTCGGTCCGCCGTTCTCTTTCGCCGCCTTGACGAGCGGCGAGTCCTCTGCGTGGCCGGCGATGGCTACGAGAAGAACGGCGAGAGCGAGAAGCTTCTTCATGGGGCTGATGTGCCGGCGCGGCCGTATCGATCTTCGAGGCGGACGACGTCGTCGAGCTCGGGCGTCGAGACCTCCGCGAGGTCTGTATCCTCCAACGCTTCCATCCGATGAATCATCCGCGGCGGAATGTGAAACGCCTCGCCGCCGCGCAGCATGATGTCGCGGCGGTCGCCATCGACTTCGATCGTCAGCTTCAGATCGCCAGCCACAACAAAGAGCGTCTCTTCTTTGATTTCGTGGTACTGCAAGCTGAGACTCTCACCGCGGTTGATGTGCAGGATCTTGCCGACGTAACGGTCCGTCTTCGCAAAAATCAATTCATATCCCCACGGTTTAGAAACGCGTTTGACGGGAAGGTGATCGAAGAAATGATCATTCGTGGTCATGGCGTCTTGTTGATGAGCCCCTCGGGGAAACGCATGGCCACGCTTTCGATGATGAACTCCTCGATCTCCTGCGCGGTCTTCTTCGTCAACGCAACCTCGGCGATCCGCTTGCAATCGCGGTAGCGCACCGAGCGCACGATGTTTTTGATCACCGGAATCGACGACGGATTCATCGAGAAGATCTCCAGGCCGAGGCCGAGGAGCACGATGGCGAAGAGCGGATCGGCGCCCATCTCGCCGCAAAGCGAGACCGGGATGTTGGCCTTGTGCCCGGCGTCGATGATCATCTTCAGCAATCGCAGCAGCGCCGGATGGAGCGGCTCGTACAGATAGCTCACGTTCTCGTTCGAGCGATCGATCGCCAGTGAGTACTGAATCAGATCGTTCGTGCCGATGGCGAAGAAGTCCGCCTCGGTCGCAAGGATGTCGGCGATGATCGCGGCTGACGGCACCTCGATCATGATGCCGATCGGCAGCTCGGGGTTGTGCGCGATCCCCTCGGCGTCGAGCTCCGCGCGAAGCTCGCGGACCAGCGTCTTCACCTGCCGCAACTCCTGCACGCTGGTGACGACGGGAAACATGATCTTGATCTTCCCGAACGCCGAGGCGCGCAGCAGAGCGCGCAACTGCGTGCGAAACATGTCGCGATGCTTCATGCAGAGTCGCAGGCCGCGCAACCCGAGCACCGGATTGTTTTCCTTGCTGCCGATGACCTCCTTGGCGAGCTTGCGGCCGCCGAGGTCGAAGGTGCGGATCACGCACCACTGCGGCGCCGTGGCCTCGGCCAGCGCACGGTAGAGCTGGAAGTGCTCCTCTTCGTTCGGCAGCAGCGGGCTCTTCGAGATGTACAGAAACTCCGACCGATAAAGCCCGATCCCCTCAGCACCGAAACGGATCGCATCCTTCAGCTCTTCGACCAGCTCGATGTTCGCCTGCAGCGTGATGCGCCGGTCGTCCTTGGTCAGCGCGACGAGATCGCGATTCTCGAGCAGCCTCCGCTCCGCCTCTTCGTGCCGGATCACGCGCGACTGGTACTCGGCGATCATCGCCTGCGTCGGGTTGACGAGCACGAGGCCCTCGTATCCGTCGAGGATCACCATCTCGTCGTTGTCGACGATCTTGGTCAGGCGGGGAACGCCGATGACCGCCGGCATGAACAGCGACTTGGCGATGATCGATGTATGCGACGTTCGCCCGCCAGCCTCGGTCGCGAATCCGACGATCGGCCGGCGATTGAAATGAATCGTGTCCGACGGCGTGAGGTCGTCGGCGAGGATGATCACGTCGTGCGTGATCTCGGAGACGTCGTGGTGGGAAACCCCTTGCAGGTTCTTCTGTACGCGATCGGCAACATCCTTCACATCGGCGACGCGCTCGCGAAGATAAACGTCGTCGAAGCTGCGGAAGCGTGCTTGCAGCTCTTCCTGCACCTCGGCCAGCGCCCACTCCGCATTCACCTGCTCGGCTTCGATCTTCTGCACCACTTTGTCCGCGAATGACGGATCGCTGACCATCATGGCGTGCGCCTCGAAGATCGACGCGTATTCGTCGCCCATCGAGCGCTTGACCTTCTGCTTCAGATCGAGGAGCTGGCTCTGCGTCTTCTCGATTGCTTCGAGAAAGCGGTTGACCTCGGACGGCACTTCGTCGTCGCGGATCGGCACGCGATACACCGCAGCCTCGAGCCGCTCGACGATCACCGCCCGGCCGATGGCGATGCCGGGAGAGACGCCGATCCCTTTGTAGGTTCGGATGCTCGTGCGGCTGGGTGATGTGGTGGTGGGCATGTAAGCTCTTAGCTCTCAGCTGTTAGCTCTCAGGCCCGCCCGCCCTGCTGGTTTTCCAAGAGCTAACAGCTACACGCTCATTCTACTTCATCGAATTTCGCGTTGATGAGCGCTTCGATCGCGTGGACGGCGTCGCCCTCGTCCTCGCCGTTTGCTTTGATCGTGATCATCGTGCCGCGCCCGGCCGCGAGCAGCAGGATGCCGAGGATGGACTTGCCGTCGACTTCCTCGTCGCCTTTGCGGATCTTGATGTCGCACTTGAAGCGGGCCGCGACGTGGACGAGCTTTGCGGCGGCGCGGGCGTGAAGGCCGAGCTTGTTCTTGATCTCGATCTCGTGCTCGATCACGAAGGCGCTCCGGTACGGCGGTCCGCCGCGAGCAATTCCGAAGCAACGCGGATCGACTTCGCGCCGCGCTCGCTGATGGCATGCGCGAGCGCGGTCAGGTCATGACCATCCTGATGAATCGTCGCGAATTTGACGATCATCGGCAAGTTCACTCCCGTGATGATCTCGATTCGATCCTTTTCGAGAAACGATAGGCTGATGTTGCTCGGTGTACCGCCGAACATGTCGGTGAAGATGATGACGGAATCCGTGCCCACACGTTCGAGCGCCAGCCGTATCTTCTCGCGGGCCTCATCGACCGAGTCGGTCCATTCGAGCGGCACAGCCTCGATCACGCCCAGGTTCGCCTCAATCTTCTGGGCAGCGCTGAGCAGTTCGTTCGCGAGATTTCCGTGAGTCACGATGAGAGCAGCAATCAAACAAGTCTCCTCTTGCAGCGGGCGAATGATAGGTGGGCGCGCCACAGGGAGCAAATGAGGCGTGGGGCCGGGTAGTGGGTCAATTTTGAAAAACCGGTCACCCCAGAGGCAGAGAGGTCACAGAGAACCCTCTGTGTCCTCTGTGTCTCTGTGGTTGCCTTTGCTTCGGCGACCACGATAAGCCGTCCAAATTGACCCACGACCCGCGTTCATCCTGTCTTTCTCGCGCGAACCCCGTTCACGATCGCGCTCACCACGGCCGGGATATCGAGATCCGACGTATCGACGACCGTGTACGAATCGTCGTAGCGGAGCGGCGAATCGGCGCGATTCGAGTCCTGGTCATCGCGCGCCACCGTCGCCGCAAGGATCGAGTCGTAGTCGACCTCCTCCCCTTTCGCGGCCAGCTCATCGTGCCGCCGTTGAGCGCGCACTTCCGGCCGGGCTGTCAGAAAGAACTTGAACGGCGTTTCGGGGAACACTTTCGTGCCGATGTCGCGCCCTTCGAGCACGCCACCGCTGCGGCGGCCGAGCTCCTGCTGGAGCTTGACGAGAACACGCCGTACCGCCGGGACCGCAGAGACATTGCTCGCGGCCATGCTCATTTCCGGCGTGCGGATGAGCGACGTCACATCCTCGTCATTCAAGAGAACGTGCGGAGTCTCGCCGGCGATGAAGTCGATGCGGACGCGTTGCGCCAACTTCTCGAGTGCGGTGCTGTCACGCGTGTCGATTCCCTCGCGAGTGGCGGCCAGTGCGAGCGCGCGGTACATCGCGCCGGTGTCGATGTGCGGAATACCGAGGTCGCGGGCCACCATGCGGCTCGTGGTCGTCTTGCCGACGCCGGAAGGTCCGTCGATGGCGATGATCAGCGGCGCTGGCATGTGTGTGGATCAGCCGCGGCGCGCACTACTTCGCGGCGGACGAGCGGGCGCGCGGCGAGCGGACGCTTTCTTGCTGCCGGCCGGCTTCTTGCCTGCCGCAATCTTCGGACGCGGCGTGGCCGGACGCGGCGATGGTGTTCTTCGTGTCGAACTGCGCGTTGCTGTTGCGCGTGAGGCCGCGGGCCGTGCCTTCGGACGCGCCGCCGAGCGCTTGGCACCGGCCGACGCCGGCTTCTTGCGCGAGACCGGCCGCGCAGTCGTGCGCTGCGGCTTGACCGGCTTCTTCAGCTCCTTCATCGTCTCCAGCATCTTCACTTCGTGCTTCGTCAACTCGCGCCAGACTCCCGGCGTCAGCTTCGGATCGGAAATCGGGCCGATGGCGACGCGGCGCAGTTTGGAGACGGGGTGGCCGATGGCTTGAAACATCTTGCGGATCTGCTGCGTGCGCCCTTCGCGAAGTTTGACTTCGAACCAACTGTTGCCTTCGTCGTCGCGCTTGCCGGTGGTACGCATACGCTCGATGTCGCACGGCAACGTGCGCTTTCCGTCGAGGGTGATGCCGCGGCGAAGTTTGTCGATCATCCGGTCCTCGGGCACGCCGCGCACTTTGACGCTGTAGGTCTTCACCGATCCGTGCGTCGGATGGGAGACCTTGAACGCGAGCTCCCCGTCATTCGTCAGAAGCACCAATCCCTCGGAATGAAAATCGAGGCGGCCAACCGGATAGATACGCTCGCGAATCCCGCGCACCAGGTCGATGACCGTGCGGCGACCCTGCGGATCCTCCACCGTCGTCATCACTTCCTTCGGCTTGTACAGGAGGATGTAGCGATGGGGCTCGGCTTTGGTGATCAGCTTGCCGTCGACTTTGATGTGATCGCGGTCAGGATCGGCGCGCGTTCCGAGCTCGGTGACGACACGCCCGTTCAGCGTGACGCGTCCCTCCCGGATCATCGCTTCCGCTTCACGTCGAGACGAGACGCCGGCGTGGGCGATGATCTTCTGCAAGCGCTCTTGTTGCATCAGTCGGGTTCGTCGTTGACGACTTCGGATTGTACCTCGTTCGTTGCGCGCTGCGCGTCGTCATCGACATGCGCCTCATCGTGAATCTCACCGGGAGTCTCAGCGTGAGTTTCTTGCGGCGGCGCATTCTCATCGCCCGCGCTCAACTCCGCGTTGACCGCATCATCGATCTGCTCGCCCTGTTCGAGAGGCACTTCGACGCCTTCCGCGATGTGGGTGGTCTCGATAGCGAGCACGAGATCGTCGTTGATCTGTTCTCCGATCAGGTCTCCGAATTCTTCGAGGCGCGGCATGTCGCGAATGTCGTTCAGTCCGAAGTGAACGAGGAACTCGCGCGTGGTGCGATAGAGAAACGGACTGCCGACGACGTTCTTCCGTCCGGCCACGCGGATCATGCGCCGCTCGAGCAGCGTGCGAATGGTCTGGTTCGAGTTGACGCCGCGAATCTCCGACACTTCCGGTGCAGTGATGGGCTGACGGTAGGCGACGATGGCCAGCGTCTCGAGCGCAGCGATGGAGAGGCGGTTCTCGCCCTTCTTCGCGAAATACTTCTTGAGGATCGGATCGTGCTCGGCGCGCGTCGCGAAGCGCCAGCCGCCCGCGGTCTGCTCGAGCATGAAGCCGCCGAGGGTTGCATCGAGGGCGCGTTTGATCTCTTCGAGCTGCTCGATCACCGCTTCCCTCCCCTCGCCCGCAAACGCCTCGGCAAGCTCGTCGAGCTTCACCGGCTCATTGCTGACGAAGAGAATGGCCTCGAGGGCCGCACGCAATTCTGTTGGTTCCATGGGCATGATTTTCCAAATGACGAAGGATGAATGATGAGGGATGAAGGTGAGCCTGGGGCTCGTATTCATCGTTCATCCTTCAGAATTCATCCTTCATCGTCTAACTGTTGTCGAACATCTCGAACACCGACTCTTCGAGCGTCTTGTCGGTTCCGGCGATCAGGATCTCGCCGAAATTATCGCTCTGCTTCAGCGAGATGCCGCCGAGCCGCACCAGCTCCAGCGTGCCGAGGAAGATCGCGATCAGCTCGTTGCGGTCGCGTCCTTCGAGGAACCATTGCAGGCGGATCGGCGATTTCTCCTGAAGCTTCGTGTACAGCTCGCGCATCTTGTCGCTGATCTTGTGAACCGTGCGGCGCAGCTCGATCGCTTGCGGGTGATTCTGTTTGTAGCGATTGAGCGCGGATCGGAAAGCATCGATCAGATCGAAGAGGCCGACCTCGCTCATGTCGATCTCGGTTGCGTCCATGCCGGGCGGGGTCGTTGCCGGCCGCGGCCAGACTCCCATCCGAAGGACGTCGAGCTCGGCGAACGACTCGGCGACGGCCTTGAAGCGCTGGTATTCGAGCAATCTGTCGACCAGCTCCTGCCGCGGATCTTCGGCCTCGCCCTCGGTCTCGTCATGGGGCAGCAGCATCTTCGACTTGATATGAATGAGCAGCGCCGCCATGTAAATGTAGTCGGCGGCGACATCGAGGCTCAGCTCTTCCATCGCATCGAGGTAGCCGGTGTACTGCTCGGTGATCAGGGCGATGGGGATGTCGTAGATGTCGATCTTGTGATGCTTGATGAGATGCAGCAGCAGATCGAGCGGACCGTGAAACGACGGCAGCGTGACCTTGAGAGCGCCGCCGCTCTCTTCCTGCTCATCCAGAGGACGGTCGTCGGCCGGCTGTGAAACCGCCGCCGGGTGTTTCTCTTCTTCCGCCATCGTCGTCATCGCAACTCGGAGTAGTTCAGTTTGATTGCATCGCGTACGAGCTCCATCGTCTGCTGGGCGCGTTCGCGCGCTTTACGGTTGCCTTCGCGCAGCACATCCCAGACGATCGACGGATCGCGGTCGATCGCTTCGCGTTTCTCGCGGAGCGGACGCAGCGACTCGATGATGATCTCCGCGAGCAGCTTCTTGTCGTCGACGCAACCGATCTGCGCCGTGCGGCACTCGTGATCGACGCGCGCGATCGTCTCCTCGTTCGAGAAGAGCTTGTGGAACTGGAAGAGGTTGCAGACGTCGGGCCTGCCCGGATCCTTGCGGCGGATCCGCTCCGGGTCGGTGAACATCGTCATCACCAGCGCGCGAATCTCATCCGCACTCGCGGTCAGTCCGATCGTGTTGTTGTACGACTTCGACATCTTCCGGCCGTCGAGCCCCGGCACCTTCGGCGTCTCTGTGAGAAGCACCTGCGGCTCCGGGAAAACATCGCCGTAGAAGTTGTTGAAGCGGCGCACGATCTCGCGCGAGATCTCGAGGTGCGAGGCCTGGTCCTCGCCCACCGGAACGAAGTTCGCCCTATAGATGATGATGTCGGCGGTCTGAAGCAGCGGGTACCCGAGGAAGCCGTAGGTGTTGAGATCCTTGTCTTCGATCTGCGCCTGCTGGTCCTTGAAGGTCGGCACGCGCTCCAGCCACGGCAGCGGCGTCACCATCGACAGGATCAGGTGCAGCTCGGCGTGCTCCTTCACCTCGGACTGGATGAAGATCGTCGCCTTGGCCGGATCGAGACCGGCGGCGAGCCAGTCGGCTACGGCATCGAACGTCGACTGCGTGATCTTCGACGTGTCCGCATAGTCGGACGTCAGCGCGTGCCAGTCAGCAACGAAGTAGTAGCAGTCAAAAAGATCCTGGAGACGGACCCAGTTCCTGACCGCGCCGAAGTAGTTGCCGAGGTGGACGCGGCCCGTAGGACGGAGGCCGCTGAGGACGTACTGGGGTTGTTGGCTCAATGCTGACTCGTCGCTCGATCGGGGTCTGGAAATTTGGAGGCGGAGTGTAGCAGAAGCGGAAGGGGTCAGGTCGAAACCGAAACTGACGACGGGTTGTGCGGAGCGGATGGTTCAGGTGAACCGTCGTCAGTTTCGGTTTCGACCTGACCCCTTCCGCGCCCAATACCATCGAGGGGAGTACATATCGTGCGATGATCGTTTTCCCAACGAGGAGAAGTCATGGAAGGCATTCAGTTCGTGACCAATGAGAAGGGCAAGAAGGTCGCTGTTCAGATCGATCTCGGTCGTTACGGCGAGATTTGGGAAGACTTCTACGATCAGCTCGTCGCAGAGGAGCGCAAAAACGATAAGCGCATTCCACTGAGCGAAGTCCGCAAGCGTCTTGTCAGGGCTGGCAAGCTGCGTGACTGATTACGCGGTCGTTGTCTCTGATCGAGCCTCGCGCGAGATCGAAGATCTTCCCGCCAGCATCGCCGCGCGCGTATACAGGAAGCTGGCGTCACTCGGCCTCCAGCCGCGACCGCACGGTGTGAAAAAGCTCAGCGGCGGACGCGATCTGTGGCGCATTCGGGTCGGTGAGTATCGGGTCATCTACTCGGTCGATGATCGGGCTCGTGCCGTTGATGTCGTTCGCGTGCGCCACCGAAGCAAAGCCTACGACTAACGGGAGTTGGACGCCGCACACACGCGGCCATCCCCAAAAACGCAGAACGGCCACCTTGCGGTGGCCGTTTTGCTTGTTGCGATCCTTGTCGCTTACCAGATCCGGACGCGATCCTCGGGCTTGATGTAATTCGCGTCGCCGTCTTTTACGTCGAACGCGGCGTACCAGGCGTCGACATTGCGGAGCGGGGCGAAAGCGCGCACCTGGCCGGGGGAATGCGGGTTGGTGGTGATGAGCTGGCGGAGCGCGTCGTCGCGGGTCAGTGTGCGCCACACCTGCGCCCATCCCATGAACACGCGCTGATCGCCGGTGAAGCCGTCGAGCACCGGCGCCGGCTGGCCGTGCAGCGAGAGATGGTAGGCGTCGAGGGCCATGAGGATGCCGCCGAGGTCGCCGATGTTCTCACCCATCGTGAGCTTGCCGATGATGTGGAGTCCGGGGAGCTGCGGGAAGTTGACGGCTTCGAACTGCGCGCCGTATTTCGCGGCCTGCACTTCAAACTTCGCCGCATCCTCGGGTGCCCACCAGTCGCGCAGCATTCCGGTGCCGTCGGACTTCCGGCCCTGATCGTCGAAGCCGTGCGTGATCTCGTGACCGATCACGGCGCCAATGCCGCCGTAGTTGACGGCCATATCCGCTTTCGGATCGAAGAACGGCGGCTGCAGAATCGCCGCGGGGAAGACGACCTCATTCTTCGTCGACTGGTAATAGGCATTGACCGTCTGCGGCGTCATGCCCCACTCCTGCTTGTCGACGGCCTGGCCGATGCGGCTCAGGTCACGCGCCCACTCAAACTTCGCGGCGCGCTCCGAGTTGCCGACGAGATCGCCCTCGCGAATCTCGAGCTTCGAATAGTCGCGCCATTTCGACGGATAGCCGATCTTGACGTTGAAATGAGCGAGCTTATCGAGCGCGCGGGTCTTCGTCTCCGGGCTCATCCACTGCACGTTCTCGATGCGTCCCTTCATCGACGCGCGAAGTCCGGCGACGAGTTGCTCCATCTTCGCCTTCGACTCCGGCGGGAAATAGTCGGCCACATACGTCCGGCCGATCGCTTCACCCATCGTCCGCTCGGCGTCTGCGACGGCGCGCTTCCAGCGAGGACGCTGTTCCGTCGTACCGTTCAGGAACTTCGAGCGAAACTCCCAATTCGTGTCGACGAAGCGCTTCGAAAGGAGCGGCGCCGCGTCATCGGCGATGTGGAACGCTTCCCACGCCTGGAGAGTCGCGACCGGCGTGTCGCCAAAGATCCTGGCGATCTTCGGCATGGCGGTGTTCTGCGACACGACAGCGCGATCGACTTTGTCCAGTCCTGCTGCCTTGAATGCCACGAGCCACGGAAAACCGGGAGCATTCTTTTCCAACTCGGCGATGGTGGTCGGGTTGTATGTCTTGTCGCGATCGCGGCTCTCGGCGCGCGTCCAGTGCGCGTCGGCGATCTTCGTCTCCAGCGCGACGACGTCTGCCGCGCTCTTCTCAGGGTCAGCCCAGCCGATGAGTCCCAGCATGTCGGCTACGTACTTCTGGTAACGCTCTTTCTGCGGCTTGAAGTTGTCGCGCAGGTAGAACTCGCGATCGGCCAGCCCGAGGCCTGCCTGCCCGACGTAGAGCGCATACTTATCAGGATTCTTGGCGTCGTCACCGACACCCGCACGGAAGAACGAGCTGCCGAAACCTCTTTCAGAGCCGCCCATGATTCGGGCCATGTCGTCACGCGTCTGCGCCTTCTTGACCGCGTCGAGGTATGGCTGGATCGGCTTGGCGTCGAGCTTCTCCGCGGTGGCCTCATCGAGATACGTGCGATAGACGGCGGCGACTTTGGCCTCGTCAGAGCCCGGCTTCAGGCTCTTGTCGGCGGCCCAGCGGTCGAGCAGCGCGTGGACGCGCGCCTCGGAAAGATCGCCGAGGACGGCGAAGGCGCCGTATCCGGTCTTGTCGGCCGGAATCTGCGTCGTGGCGGCCCACTTGCCGTTGACGTACTTGAAGAAATCGTCGCCCGGTTTGACCGAACGGTCCATGCCGTCAAGGTCGACTCCCCAGGTTCCGTACCGCTGCGCAGCGATGGGCGCGGCGGGCGCGGCAGGCTTCGCGTCTTCGGCGAAGGCGATTGTTGTTGCAAACAGACTCAGTGCGATCGCAGCGATCGTGCGATCAAGACGTCTCATGCTCATGCGAATTGTCCCTTCAGGTTGGATGGAGCGGTTTGTGGAGCGGGCAGAATAACAAAACCGCGAGCGAACGACCGTTAGTGACACAGTTCGTTCACCGAGGCGTGTTCGGCGGCCGCTCACTGTCGAGCGCGCTCATCTGGCGTTCGTCGTAGCGGGTTCCGGCAACCGCCTCGGCGGGGACGGCCTGCTCGATCACGGTCAGGTCGTCGCTGCTCAAACGGATCGTCAGCGCGCCGAGAGACTCTGCGAGCTGCGCGCGCGTGCGAGCGCCGATGACGGGCACGATCGTCTCCCCGCGGGCCATCACCCATGCAATCGCGAGTTGGGTCGGCGTCACGTTGTGCGCCGCGGCGATGTCACGCAGAGCATCGATGAGCTTCTGGTTGCGGGCGAGATTCTCGTCGCGGAAGCGCGGCATGTGTGCGCGGAAGTCGCTCTTCCCCTGCGGCAACGATCCGCTCAGCAATCCGCGGGAAAGCACGCCATAGGCCGTAACGCCAATCCCGAGCTGGCGTAGCATCGGAAAGATGTCCCGCTCCGGACTGCGGCTGATGAGCGAGTATTCGATCTGGAGGTCTGTGATCGGATGGACCGCATGCGCGCGCTTGATCGTGTCGACGCCGACTTCCGACAGGCCGATGGCGCGGACGTAGCCTGCTTTCACCAGCTCCGCGATCGCACCGACGGTCTCCTCGATCGGTACGTTCGGGTCGAGTCGAGCAGGCCGGTAGATGTCGATGTAATCAACGTTGAGACGCTTCAATGTGTACGCCAGGAAGTTCTTGACGGCCGCCGGACGGGCGTCGACACCGAGCCACGCAGAGTCCGGCCCGCGGAGCGCGCCGAACTTGACGGAGAGCAGCACGTTGTCGCGCCGCCCTCGGATCGCGCGCCCGATGAGCATCTCGTTGTGACCCATCCCATAGAAATCGCCGGTGTCGAGCAGGTTGATGCCGCTGTCGATGGCCTGCTGGATCGTAGCGACGCTCTCGTTTTCATCCGAGGCGCCATACATCCCGGACATGCCCATGCATCCGAGAGCGATTGGGAAGACTTCGAGGGATCCGAGGAGGCGGGAGCTCGTCATCGCGCAACCATAGGACGGATCGCTCGGCGCGGCAAGAACGAGATTCAAAAGCATTTCACGCGGAGACGCGGAGGACGCGAAGAAAACCTCCGTGGTCTCCGCGGCTCCGTGAAAAGGTTTTAGCTGTTCATGAACTGAGTTATACCAGCGACTTCAGCACCTTCTCGTACTCGTCATGTGGACCAATCCAAAACCAGACCACCTCATCGCTCGCGAGCAGTACGCCGACCGCTCGATAGCTGCGGCCAACGCGTGCGGAGACAAGACGCTTCGAGCCATGGACACGCTTGAAATGCAAACCCGGATGGCGCGGATTCTTCTGAAATAGTCGGTAGGCGGCGCGAGCCTGCGATCGTATCTCGGCTGGCAGCGCGGAGAATCGCTGGCGAAACTCGGGGGCTGTGTGCGATTTCACAACGTCTCGGGATCCAACGGAAGTGTTCGACCGCGACGATGATCTTCAAGCGCCCTGTCGGCCATGCGCTCGATCACCTCGGACGGTTGTGCGAATAGGTCGTCCCACTTGCGATCGGCGTCGATCTCGGCCAGCAGCCAGGCGCCGATCGCTTCCTGCTCCTGTTCCGGCAGTTCCTTTGCGGCAGCGTAGGCTTCATCAAGAAGCTTGCTCATGGTCATATTCTAATCCTTCGCCGTCGCGGACATCGGGGTGCCGAGGAGCTTGTGGACGATCGTTTCGGCGGGGGCCAGTCCATCCTTCGCCAGGATCTCGATCGCCAGTTCGCGCGCTTTTTCCATCAGCTTGATGTCGCGGACGATGTTGCCGAAGCGGAAGCGCATTGCGCCGGACTGGCGCGTGCCGAGGAGCTCGCCGGCGCCGCGGATGCGGAGGTCGAGCTCGGCGAGATCGAAGCCGTTCAGCGTTTTCGCGAACTGGGTCAGGCGGTCCTTTTCGATATCCGACACGAGCACGCAATACGACTGCCGCGCCCCTCGGCCGACCCGGCCTCGGAGTTGGTGCAGCTGAGAGAGGCCGAAGCGATCCGCATCGATGATCAGCATCAGCGACGCGTTGGCGACGTCGATGCCGACTTCGATCACCGTCGTCGACACGAGGATGTCGATCTCCCCGCGCTTGAAGCGCTGCATCGTCTCTTCCTTCTCCGCTGGCGGCATGCGGCCGTGGATCATGGCCACACGCCGGTTCGGGAAGCGCTTCGCCGTAGCCTCGAAGCCGAGCGTGAGCGGCTTGAGGTTCGACTTCTCCGACTCTTCGATGATCGGATACACAACGTAGACCTGCGCACCTGCGGCGATCTCGGTATCGATGAAGTGGTAGACGCGCTCGATCTGCGAGGCCGAACGCACGGCGGTCTTGATCTTCTGCCGTCCCGGCGGCAACTCGTCGATGACGGAGAGCTCGAGATCGCCGTACATCGCCAGCGCCAGCGAGCGTGGGATCGGCGTCGCGGTCATCACCAGGATGTCGGGCGTCTCCCCCTTCGCGAAAAGCCGCTGGCGTTGTTCGACGCCGAAGCGATGCTGCTCGTCGACGATGGCTAAGCCGAGGGATTTGAAGACGACGCGATCCTCGAGCAACGCGTGCGTACCGATGACTAGCTGAATGACGCCCTCGCGAAGACCGGCCAGGAGCGTTCGCCGCTCGCCCGCTGTCAGCGAACCGGTGCTCTTGGCAACGACAAGAGACTGATCAACTAGTTGACGAATGCGTTGATAGTGCTGTTCGACCAGAATCTCCGTCGGCGCCAGCAGCGCGACTTGGTGGCCGTTGCGCACCATGATGATCGCAGCGATCAACGCCACGATCGTCTTGCCGCTGCCGACGTCGCCTTCGAGCAGCCGGTACATCGGTTTGTCGGATTGCAGATCGGCCGCGATCTCTCTGACCACACGTTTCTGCGCGTTCGTCAGGCGGAACGGCAATATCCGCTTGACCTCGGCGCGCATGACATCGTCGAGGACAATCTTCCTCGTCTTCGTCACCACCTCTTCGCTGGCGCGGCGCACACGCAGCGCGAGCTGCAGCGTGAAGAACTCCTGCAGGATGATGCGGATATGCGCGCGCGAGCGACGCCCGAGAAACGCTTCGTCGAGCTGCGGCGGGCGGTGAATCTGTTCGAGCGCAGGGACGAGATCGATGACGCCCAGCCGCTTCCGCAGCGCAGGTTCGAGCGGATCGTCGATCGATGGAAGCGCCGCTAACGCGCCGGCAACGATCTGCCTCAGGGCTTTCGGCGGGATGTTGCCGACCTTCGAATAGATCGGAACGATGGCACCGTCGGCTTCGTCGTCCCCTTCGAACTTCTCCCAATCGGCGCTCTCGACCTGGAGTTGACCGTATGCCGAGAGTTTGGGCGTCCCGAACACTGCCAGCCGGTCGCCGCGCTTGATCTGATCGGCGAGGAACCCTTGATTGAACCAGACCAGCTTCACCGCGCCGGTGCCGTCCTCCAGGACAACCTCGAACACCTTCATCCGCCGCAGCCGGGTAATGTGGAGGATGGCGTTCATCACCTTCCCGCGAAGGAGGACCGGCTTGTCGACATGACCGCCGAGGTCGACGATGCGCACGGGATGACGCCGGTCTTCGTAGCGATAAGGAAGGTTGTAGATCAGGTCGTACGCAGTCGCGAACCCCGCCTCTTCGAGCTGCGTGGCGCGGCTCGTTCCCGCACCGGGCAGAGCGCGGACGGGCGTGTCAGCGGTGATGGTCACTTGATGATTGTCGCCTCAGAATGAGTGTCAGGCTAGAGTTCTACGAAACGTAGATTTTTCGTCCGCCTACCTCTTCAAGAGGCCTACCCAGGCGAGTGCCACGCAGATCAGGAAGAGCATTTGAACGGAAAGCGCAGGTATCGCCGTGACGGATAGACGCCCGATCTTATTACCAGTGGACTCAGCAAACCACATCGCGGAATCGGGGCCTGCCACGATCACGCCGGGATGACTGAACGCCGTCGGGATGGCGAACTCGGTAATGGTCCCATTGACGGTGAGACGGCCGATCTTACTGCCATTGTACTCACTGAACCAAAGGGCGCCGTCCGCTCCTACAGCGATGAAATTCGGATCGCTGTTTGCTGTCGGAACTGCAAACTCACTGATCCCGCCTGAGGTGCTCACGCGGCCGATTTTGTTACTCGATCCCTCGGTAAACCAAAGCGCGCCATCGGGGCCCGCGGCAATCGCTGCAGGCTGGCTGCTCGCGGTGGGAACGCTGAACTCCGTGATCGCGCCAGCGGTGGTGATCCGACCGATCTCGTTCGCGGCCGATTCAGTAAACCAAAGCGCACCGTCAGGTCCTGCGGCGATGGCCAACGGCTGGCTGCTCGGTGTAGGGACAGCAAACTCGGTAAACGCGCCGGCCGTAGTGATCTGACCGATCTTGTTACCAATGCGTTCCGTGAACCAGAGGACGCCATCTGGCCCGACGGTGATGCCGTACGGATGGCTAGATGGGGTTGGCACAGTGAACTCGGTGATCACTCCTGCAGGAGTGATTCTCCCGACCCTATTCTGTTGCTGCTCGATGAACCAAAGCGCGCCATCGGGTCCTGCGGTGATCGAGCCAGCCAAGCCAGCGAGTGACGGGACTGAGAATTCGGTGATCGCTCCCGCGGTAGTGATTCGACCGATCCTGTTTGCGTTCTCGGTAAACCATAAAGCGCCATCGGGTCCGTTAGCGATGAAAAACGGGGAGCTGCCGGCGGTTGACAGCGGAAACTCGGTGAACGATTGACCAGAAGCTGCCACGGCTACGGCGGACAATACGACGAGAAGTAACGATCGAAGAAATCTCTCGGCAGCTACAGTAGCTCTCCAGGTCATTCAGTCGAACTGCGCCTTCATGGCGATCAGCCCGATCTTCAGCGCGTCGCCGCTATGGATCGTTACCGGCGTGCCTGTGGGGATGCGCTGGTCGTTCACGTACGTCCCGTTGACTGTGCCGACTTCCTCGAGGATGCAGTAGTCGTTTCCGCTGCGGATGATCTTGGCGTGGCGGCGCGAGACGGAGCGGTTCAAATCTACAGGCGTTAGATCGATGTCGGGGAGGATGCCCGTGACCGGATCGGCGCGTCCGATGGTCGTTTCGTCGGCTTTGCTGAACGGGAAGGCGGCACCGGTCGTGACATCGATCAGTCGATGGCGATGCGCCTTTTCGGGCATCGCGCTCACCGTGGAGTCGAGCGAGCCGTGCTCGCTGTGCACTTCGCGGCCGACGAGACGCTCCAGCAACGTGTTGGCCTCGCGCAGCCGCTTCGAGTATTTGCGGATGATGCGGACGGCAACCTCGGGATTCCGACGCAGCATCTCGTCGAAGCGGGCCCCGTTGATGACGACGGCGCGGACGTCGGTTACAGCAATGGCATCGGCCGTGCGCGGAACGCTCTCCAGCACCGCCATCTCCCCGAAAAAGTCGCCTTTCTCGAGGTGGGAGAGCATGTGCGACTCGCCGTTGAGGTGCTTGATGATGTTCACCTCACCCTCCTGGATGATGAACATCTCGGTGCCGAGCTCTCCCTCACGGAAGATCACGTCACCAGCGGCGTACGATGCGGAGTCCTTCACGGGTTCCTTCCCGCCGGTCGTTTTGAAAACGGTTTTCATCGCTGGACCGCCGGTTGCGCAAACGTGAGCGTGAGGTCCCGGGTACTGACGCGGACGGGTACGCCGATCGGCATCAGGAGGTTGTCGCCCTGATGGCCGAACGGCAGATCGCGTATGACCGGAATGTTGCTGGAGGCGAAAAATTCGTGCAGCAGCGCCTCGATTTCAGCGTCGCTCCCGCACCCTTTCAGCTTCCCGATGACCACAGCTCGGATTTTTTTCAGTCTACCGGACAGCCTGAGGTGGGTCAACATCCGATCGATCCGATAGACCGGTTCGTCGACGTCTTCGAAGAACCAGATTCCATCTTCGATCCAGAAGTCGTACGGCGTGCCGGTCAGCGCCGTCGTCAGCGACAGGCATCCACCGAACAAGACTCCGTCGGCTTCGCCCTCGATGACGACCTGCGGCCGCTCGAAGTGATGGATGAGCGGCGCATCGCCGGCGAGCATCGACCAGAACCACTCCTCAATCGCCGGCGACAGCCCCTCGGCCCAATCGAGATTGAGCATCGGTCCGTGAAATGAGCCGATGCCGCACTTGACGGCGACAGCCTGGTGCAACGCGGTGATGTCGCTGAAGCCGACGATCGGACGGGGATGGGCGCGGATGGCATCGTAGTCGACGCCGTCGAGGATGCGCATGGCGCCGTAGCCGCCACGGGCGAAGAAGAACGCATCGAAGTCGCCAGACCTCAAGTAAAGGTTCAACTCTGCGAGGCGCTCGTCGTCGTCGCCGGCGAGGTAGCCTCGATAGCGATGATCGATGTTCGCGGCGAGCGTGACGCGAAGCCCGCGCTGCTCGAGCGTTCGCGCCGCCGCTTCGATGCGCGGCAGTTCGGATGGAGATGACATGGCCAGGACGACGACGCTGCCGTTTCGTGACAGCGCGCGGGGGCGTATGAGCACGAACGGAGAGTAGCAAGGGCGGTGCTAGAGCGTTTGTGAGAGCAGGTCACGTGCAAAGCGCCGCTGGTTGTCGGTGCGAATGGCAGAAAGTGTCAGGATCTCGGGGGTTGGGGGTGGGGTGTAGGGAGTGGGAGGCGTTGAGTGCGAGCCGGATGGCTTGTAGTGTGCGCCAGGCGGCGTGCAGTGCGAGTCGGACGGCGTGTAGTGTGCGCCGAGTGGCGTGCAGTGCGAGCCGGGTGGCGTGCAGTGTGCGCCGGGTGGCGTGCAGCGTGCGCCGAGTGGCGTGCAGTGTGCGCCGGGTGGCGTGCAGCGTGCGCCGGGCGGCGTGCAGTGTGCGCCAAGCGGCGTGCAGTGTGCGCCGGACGGCATGCAGTGTGCGCCAAGCGGCGTGCAATGTGCGCCCGGTGACTCTCAGTGTCAGCTGGACGGCTGACCGCATGAACGCCTGGAGACAAGTCGACGGCGAGCCGCCGGCGATACACTCGTGGCGTTCCGGGGCACGCAGTGTCAGCGGGTTCTTCTCCCACCCCCGACCCCCGACACCCAACCCCCCCAAAAGAACAACGTGTGAAGTGGACCTGTAAGCCGAATTCTGTTCCCCGTGCCGAAGCACGAGGTGAAGATCATTCGTCTGCCACGCGCGTTACCGCGGTGGTCAAGCAACCTACCCGGAAGCTCATAACGGAGACGGGCGGCTCCATGACTTCCCTATTTGGTCTTGCTCCGCAGGGGGTTTGCCGTGCCGTCCACGCT
>Ga0307470_10000317_pt1 | contig 28328 bp, 19 predicted proteins | sample atmos_gasesAM3C__FD_204565 | JGI IMG/M metagenome (GOLD analysis project Ga0307470, IMG submission 204565) | Hardwood forest soil microbial communities from Morgan-Monroe State Forest, Indiana, United States - atmos_gasesAM3C_05 | ecosystem: Environmental > Terrestrial > Soil > Temperate forest... | reverse complement strand
CATCCGGCGCTGCGAAACCAGAGGCCCAGGCTGCCCCAGAAAATCCCACGGGCTCGAAAGACAATGACGTGTTGCATTTCAACTTCGAGGGACAATGGCGCGAAGCCCGGCTCTCCGAGATGAATGGAGCAGTCCAGACGGTTCTTCTCGCGAAGCCGATCCCGCTCAAGAAGTGGGATTGCCAGCCGCGGGATGCACTTGCCTCGTGCGTGGCGACCAGGATTTGGGTGCTGCTTTACTATGGCGCGGTCCCGTTTCTCTTGCGACACTTGGTTCTCTTGATATGGGGTGCGACGTACTTCTTGAACGCGGGGACGCGCTGGGAAGAAGCGAAGAATGGGGAAAAGATCCAGGCGGTCGAGATAAATCCATTCCATCCCGATGGCTTTGGCGGGCTCGGCGCGCTTTCCGATTCCGTGATTGGATATCTCTATAGCGTTTCGTGTTTCGCACTTTTGCTCGGCCTCTCGTTTCTCAAGGAAGGCAACCAACCTGCGTGGCACGATTACGTGATGATGCTGTTCTTTTTGCCCCTGGGCGTGTGGGGAGTCCTCGCGCCGTCGGTCGCAGTGCGGCATACCATCGTCAACGCGAAGAACCGCTACCTCGGCGAGTTGGCGAACGAGCTGCACGCGATCGGCAATGCCATCTTGCAGGCGCTGCCGGCCGGCACCCTCTCCCAAGAGTTGCGCCAGGGCGAACTCGACAAACAGCAAAAGGCGATGCGCGGGCTCTACGATGACGTGAAGCACATGTCGGAATGGCCTTTCAGCGCCACTACCCTCTTGCGAATGATCTTCCCCATTGCCGCTCCGTGGCTCCCGGCCATCCTTAAGGAGGTTGCCAAAGGTTACATTAAATGATCCGATCCGCCCCGCTGCGAAAACTTCTCAGTCATCGATTACGGGGTTTCGGAAAATCTGAGCACACCGCTTCTGCCCTCAAAGCCGGATGCATTTCCGAATGCCAATTCCTCGAACTGGACGTGCGCACCAGCGCCGACGGAGAAATGTTTCTTTGGCATGATGCTCGAACTGGCAAACTGGGAGACATCGATCTGGCTTTCGCCACTGCTGACGCCGAGGCGCTCTCTCGCGTCCGGTACCAAAGCGGCGAAGCCATTCTCACTCTTCGCGACGCATTAACAATATTTGGGGCGGAATCCCGTCCAGATCAGAGACTCTGCCTTGATATCAAGGACTTTGGATTTGAGGAGAGCTGCCTCCGGCTGATCCGCGACGCCTGCCTCGAATCGCGGACCTGTTTTATATCGTGGATCCCGCAGACGCTCTTGCGCCTGCACGCGCTCGAAACAACCGCGCCTCTTGTGCTTTCGTGCTGCAATCTGATGCAGCTCGGGGCGGCCGGCGCCGCTCTGGATGGGTTGATCGCGAATTGGCGCCTTCGCCTGGGGTGGATAGTTGTTCTGGGACGCAACCAGGCGACAACGCCGCTGGGTTCGCTTGCCCATGGATTTCAGCACGGCTACTTTTGCCGCCAACTTCCCGCGCCCCTGCTCGAAGCTATCACCGCCAGTCGCGGCGGGATCTGCGTTCATCGCTCGTTGACCGGGCGCACCCTGGCGGAGTATTGCTCCAGTCACGATCTTCAACTTTGGGTCTTCAGCACAGATACGACCCCTGACTACCTGCATTACGCCTCGATGCCCGAAGTAGACGTGGTCTTCTGTGACGACGCGCCGACGGTCATCGAAGGGTTGAAAAGCAACGGCGCCAATGGCGGCGGCTGACGCTTCCGGGCTCGCTCACCCGGTTCTCGTTGGCCATTATTTCGCCAGTGCGGTTCGCAGTTCCTAAGGCAATCACGACATGATTCTCGGCGCCGACAATGTTTCGATTGACCTGAGATTTTCCGTCTCCGGCCTGAAGGCTCGTTATCGGCCGCCCGCGGCGCATGATAACTCGGTCACGATTTTTCTGGCCCTGCGCACTGCCCGAAATATTGGCGCGGCCGTGCTGCCGTTCGCGCAGCATGGAGAAGGGTCCACGGTATTTCTATCTTTTAAGGCCGATCTGCTTCTCTCGGCGGAAATCAGCCACGCTCAGATTAGTTGCTTCATGCGCCGCTGGGAGAGTTGGCACTGGAGCGACCGCGAGCCAACCAGCGCTTTCGAATGCACGAAAGACAACGGCGATTTCGTCTTCCGTATTCCTGGCTCCCTTCTCGGCGAGGTCACCACTGTGCATTGGGTGATTTACGCGAAGGATCTAAAACTAAACAATGGCTGGGGCTGGTTGTGGGGTTGCTCCGATCGCACCGTCGATTCCGGCATCGGCGACAAGCACATCCCGCATCATCACGAGCTGCGGCTCGAAGCGGGTGCGCCCCTTACGTTACGCAGCCGTCACGGCGCCACGAATTCGCGTGTCCGCATCTATCAACTGTTCGTTAGGCTCTTCGGCAACACGAACGAAACCCGGAAGCGAAACGGCACGCTCGCGGAAAACGGCGTCGGCAAATTCACGGACATCAATGACGTAGCCCTCACCGCCGTTCGCGAGATGGGATTCACTCATGTCTGGCTCACCGGCGTCCTTCAACAGGCGACCGCGACGGATTACTCGGACATCGGGCAACCAGCAGATGATACCGACCTGCTCAAAGGCCTCGCGGGCAGTCCCTATGCGATCAAGGATTACTTCGATGTCTGTCCGGATTACGCGGAGAAGGCGGCGGAACGGTTAAAGGAATTCCAGGAGCTGGTCGAGCGGCTCCATCGGCACGGTCTCAAAGCAATCATCGATCTGGTGCCGAACCATGTCGCGCGCAGTTACGGTTCGTGCATCAAGCCGGATTGCGATTTCGGCGCGCGCGGTGGCGGCGCCGGAGCCGGCGACGACAAGTCGAAGTTTTTTCATCCGCACAACAATTTCTTTTATCTCACGCCGGATGGAAACGGCCCGCCGTTGCGACTGCCGACTTATCGCGACGGCGTTCCCATCAGTCCGACCTGCCAGCTACCCGGCGCGAATTGCGACGGATTCTTCGACGGCGAAAAAACGTTCGGCCGGGTCACGGGGAACAATTGCGTAAGCTGGACGCCGCAGCTCCACGATTGGTACGAGACCGTAAAGTTAAACTACGGTTTCGATTTCACCGACCCCGCGAAATCGATCCGCGAATATCCGAATGCCTGGTCGCCGGACAAAGCAGTCCCCGATACCTGGAAGAAAATCGATGAAGTGATCGCGTACTGGCAGTCGTTAGGCGTGGACGGTTTTCGCTGCGACATGGCGCACATGATTCCGCCGGAAGTTTTCTCCTGGGCGATCGCGCAAGCCCGCGGCCGGCAGCCGGACGTCTTCTTCATAGGCGAAGCCTACAATGACGATCCGGCAAAAGTTCCAGGAAGCGACCCAGTCGTTTCCCAGCTCAACTTCGGACACGGCAATGTCCTCTTCGATTTGCTGAACGCCGGGTTCAACGCCGTTTACGACGCGCCGGTTTATCGCGCGTTGAAACGGATCTACGACGGCTCTGGTTGGGCCAACGACATCGATCGCGAGATCAGCGACGAATTCATCTGCCACAATTCCGTCCGTTACGCCGAGAACCACGACGAAGTTCGGCTGGCCGCGCGTCGCGAATGGGGCGGCGTCGGGATGGAAGTCGGCCGACCGGTTTCCGCCATTCTCTACGGAATGTCGCGCGGCGCGATCATGCTCTACAACGGCCAGGAAATCGGCGAGCCCGGCGAAGGCACGGAAGGTTTCGGCGGCGACGATGCGCGCACGAGCATCTTCGATTACTGGTCGATGCCCGAATTCACGAAGTGGGTAAACGATCACAAATATGACGGCGCCCAGCTCTCCTCCGCCCAGAGGCAGCTCCGTGAGTTTTACAGCCGCCTCATCAACCTCGTTGGCGAGCCTGCCTTTCGAGACGGAAAATTTTTCCCGCTCAATCCCGCGAACCGCGAGAACGCAGACTACGGCCGGCTCCCCGGTGAATCAGCAAGTGGCCACTGGCTCTACGCGTTTCTCCGCTACGATCCGCTGACTGCCCAGCGTTTTGTCGTCGTCGCTAACCTGCATCCGACGCGTGCCGTTGCTGAAATCGAGATTCACCTCCCGCCAAACGCGCTGCGTTTTCTAGAATTCTCGCCGAGCATCGAGTGGAAAACGGTCGACCGGCTTTCCAATTGCGCCGGCGAGATCGCCGACGACAAATTTCGGATCGCGCAGATGAATCCGCTGTCCGCGTCGTACTTCGAATTTCTTTCCTAATTACGACGCGGCGACGGCGAGCAGCACCGCTTTCTGCACATGCAGCCGGTTCTCGGATTGATCGAAGATCGTCTGCGCGTGCGCTTCCAGGGTCGCGTCATCGATCTCCTGCCCGCGATGGGCCGGCAGGCAATGCATGACGAGCGCATCCGGTTTCGCCAGCCTAACGAGTGCTTCGTTGATCCAGTAGGGACCGAGCTCCGCTTCCCGGCGCGCTTCTTCGCCCTCTTTGCCCATCGAAACCCAAATGTCGGTGTAGAGAACATCGGCGCCGTTCGCTGCTTCCTGCAGGTTGGGGTTGCAAACGACATTGCCGCCGGCGCGGCGGAGAAGTTCGGCGCTCGGTTGATACTTCGGCGGCGCCGCCAGCCGCAGCTCGAAATTCATTTTTCCAGCAGCGAACATCCAGGAGCGCGCCGTGTTTGAGTCCGCGTCGCCGACGAACGTGACGATTTTTCCCTCAATCGTTTCGCGCTTTTCCTGAATGGTGAAAATGTCCGCCAGGATCTGGCAGGGATGCTCCTCGTCAGTCAACGCGTTGATCGTCGGCAGGCCGGAAAATTCCGCGAACTCCTCGATATCGGCCTGCGCAAACGTGCGGATGATCGCGCCGTGGACCATGCGTCCGAGAACGCGTGCCGTGTCTTTGATCAGCTCGCCGCGGCCGAGTTGAATGTCGTGCGGGTTCAGGAAAATCGTTTCGCCGCCCAGCTCGCGCACGCCGACTTCGAACGAGACGCGGGTGCGCGTCGACGGTTTCGAAAAAATCATGGCCCACGTCTGGCCGCGCAATGGAAACTCCGTGTGGTTGCCGCGGTTCTGTTTTTGCAATGCGGCCACGTGAAAGATGTCTTCCATCTCCGCGCGGCTGAGCTGTTCGATGCTGAGAAGATTTTTCATTGTTCGTTAGGTCGCCAAGCGCGTGGCAAGACGTTCGTTGCCGCCAGAACGGTCAGCATACCTTCGGGAGACAGGCGAGCAACCGCGTGACTTCGCCGTTTCTCCTGTATCGAAAAAGATTGCTAATCCGATCCGCCCTGTCATTCTGTTGCCTACGCGAGTCCTCCTTCTCTTCATCCTCCTCCCGTTCGCCGCGGTCGCATTCGCCGGCGACGACCAATGCCCGCCGCCCTTCGCCTACTGCGGCTATGCGGGTCCGGCGCAGTGGGCGAATATCAAGATCCCGGGCAAGGAGAACGAGTGCGGCGGCACGAGGCAATCACCCATCGATCTGCCGAGGCTGACGCCTACCCCCGGCCCGGTGATCCGCGTCACCTACGTCGACGGCAGGGCCACGATCCAGAACACTGGCCACGACATCGAGGTCACACCCGTCGAAGCGAATAACAAGATCACTATCAACAACGTCGAATACACGCTGGTCAAGTTTCACTTCCACGTTCCGAGCGAGCACCACATCGAGGGCGCTGAGAAACCAGCCGAGATGCACGTCGTCCATACGCGAATCGAAGGCGTTACGACCTACTACGCGGTTATTGGTGTGATCCTGGACAAGGGCGCCGAATATCCCGCTTTGAAGCCGGTGTTCGAAAACCTTCCAAAGAATGTTTGCGAGAAGTCCGGCCAGGTGCCGATCGCATTCAGCAGACTACTGCCGCGCCCTCTCGGCGACTGCTACACCTACGCCGGCTCTCTCACCACGCCACCCTGCACGCAGACCGTCACCTGGTTTGTCCTCGGTGCACCCCAAACGATCCTGGATTCGGACCTGAGAAATCTTGCCGCCCTCGGGAGCAATGCGCGACCCGTTCAGGTCCACCAGCCGCCGTTGCCAGTCACCTACGTCCGTCCGCAATAAGGCCGAACGCGCCCGCGAAATTAGGCCGCAAGATCGGCGACGACTGCTTCGATCGCGTACAATCCTTCCATCGCCTCCGGCCGGGTGATGTTCAGCGCCGGCAAAAGACGAATCACGGCTGTGCCGGCCGGAATTGTGAGAACGCCTGCGGCATGCAGTCGTTCCACAACTTGCGACGCCGGCGCCTTTTCACTTCCGGCAAATCCCGGCGCATCGGCGCGAAATTCCAGGCCGATCATTAATCCGAAGCCGCGCACTTCTTTCAGCACGCCGGGAAATTTCCGGATCAGGCGTTGCAGTTCGCCCGTAATAAAACCGCCAATCTCGCGCGCGTTTTCCGCGAGGTGATCGCGCTCGATGATCTCAAGGACTTTCAGCGCCACCGCGCAACCAAGCAGATTTCCGCCGAACGTCGTCGCGTGCGTGCCCGCGGACAAAATGTCCGCGTGTTTTTCATGCACCCAAAACGCGCCGATCGGAAACCCACCGCCGAGCGACTTCGCCATCGAGATCGCATCAGGCGAAAAATTTTCCGCACCCGAAAAATTTTCCAAGACGCGCTGCCATCCATGAAACTTTCCCGTGCGAAAATGGCCGGCCTGGACTTCATCGAGCATCAGCAAAATTCGGTGCTCATCGCAAAGCTCACGCAGACCCAGCAAATATTCCGGCGTCGCCGCCGTGATTCCACTTTCACCCTGGATCGATTCGACCAGGATCGCGGCAGTCTCCGGACGGACGGCCGCGCGCATTGCCTCGAGGTCGTTGAACGGCACCTGCCGAAATCCCGCGACCATCGGCTCGAAACCTTTCTTCACTTTTTCCTGACCAGTTGCGGCGATTCCCGCCAACGTTCGTCCGTGGAACGAGCCGTCCGTCGTCAGCACTTCGTAGCGGCCCTGGTCGTGCCCGAATTTCCGCGCCAATTTGTAAAGGCCTTCGTTCGCTTCCGCGCCGCTGTTGCAGAAGAAGCAACGGCCCGGCCCGATCAGCCTAACGAGTGCTTCGGCCAGCTGGGCCTGTGGTTTCGTGAAATAAAGATTCGAGACGTGCAGCAGCTTTCGCGATTGCTCGAGCAACGCGTCGGTGATTTCCGGATTCGCGTGGCCCAGAGCGCAAACCGCGATGCCGCCGCCAAGATCGAGATAACGTTTGCCGGCGACATCGTAAATGTAACTCCGCTCGCCGTGATCCAGCGCCAGATCGAAACGCGTATAAGACGGGACGACGTTCTCCCGAAACAGCTTCCGAATTTCGCTCAGCCGATCGACCTTGATCGCCTTCATTTCGCCGCCGATTTCCATCTTCACAGGACCACCTCCGTCCCGACGCCGGCGTCGGTGAAAATTTCGAGCAGGATCGAATGCGGAACGCGGCCGTCCACGAATTGAATTTTCTCGACGCCGCTCTGGATCGCGGCGACGGCGCTGTCGACTTTCGGAATCATCCCCTCGCCAATCACGCCGCGCGCTTTCAACTCGGGTACTTCGCTAACGCTCAAATGCCGCATCAACGAATCGGAATCGCTCGGATCGCGCAGCAACCCGGGAACGTCGCTCATGAAAACGAGTCGGCGCGCCCAGAGCGCGACCGCAGCCCGTGCCGCGGCGACGTCCGCATTGCAATTGTAGATCCGGCCGTCTTCGCCCCGCGCCGTGGGACTAATCACCGGCGTGAGCCCGCGGCGAATGCATTCGCGCAACGGCGCGAGGTTCACTTCCGTAACTTCGCCGACAAACCCGAGATCGATCGGGTTTCCGTGTTTGTCGTTCGGCGAAAATTTTCGGCAACGAAAAATTTCGGTTCCAGCAAACCCGCGGGCGCGACCGCCGAGCGCGTCGATCGCCGCCACGATTTCCGGATTGATTTCGCGCGAGAGAACGTCGTCGACGAGTTTAACCGTGGTCTCATCCGTCACCCGCTGACCCTGCAGGAAAGTAGTCGTTAGGCCGGCGGCCTCGACTGCGCGCGTCACCGCTTTGCCGCCGCCATGCACGACGACTGGATTGATGCCGACCGCTTCGAGAAACACGATCTCGCGCGCGACGCGATGGCGTTCCGCCGGGTCCGGCGAATCCATGAAACTGCCGCCGTATTTCAGCACGAAGACCTCGCCGCGAAATCGCTGAATGTACGGCAGCGCTTCGAGAAGTGTTCCCGCTTTGGTGATGATTTCCTGCATGGCAGCGCGTCAACCACCGAGCGATTTCGGATCGCTCAGGTCGCCCTTGTTGAACTCGACGTATTCTTCCGTCAGATCGCTCGTGTAAAGCACACAATCGTGCCGGCCGGCATTTAGAAAAATGTGGAGATCGAATTCCGGCTGGCCGACGATCGCGCCGAGTGTTTGCAATCCGACCTTCGTCGGCCGGCCGTGCCGGACTGCGAACGTGATTTTCCTTTTCCCCGGCTGGCCGTACCCGACGTCGATCTTCCCTTCGGTTACCTTCGCTTTCGAATAGCCGATCGCGCACAGGATGCGGCCCCAATTCGGATCGCCGCCGAACCAGCTCGTCTTGACCAGCGTGCTGTTCGCCACCGAACGCGCGACTGCTTCGGCATCTTCCGGGGTTCGCCCACCGGACACGCGCAAAGTGACGAATCGCGTTACGCCTTCGCCATCGCGCACGATCATCTTCGCGAGCTCGAGCGTCACAAAATTCAACGCGCGCTGGAAAAGCTGCGCGTCGATGGCCGCGTTGCCGGCCAGACCGTTGGCGAGGATCAAGACCGTGTCGTTCGTGCTCATGTCGCCATCGACGGTGATGCGATTGAAACTTTGCTCGACGGCTTTGGCGAGAGACTCGCGCAAAAGTGCGGACGAAATTACCGCATCCGCCGTGATGAAACCGAGCATGGTCGCGTGCGGCGCCATTCCCGGCTGAATCATCCCCGCGCCTTTGCAAATCCCGCCGATGCGAACCGGCACGCCGCCCATCGTGAACTCGACAGCGATTTCTTTTCGCCGCGTGTCCGAAGTCATGATCGCGTCCGCGGCGTCGCGAGCGGACGCGGCGCTTCGCGAAAGCTTTTTTGCGGCATCAGCGATTCCACGCTTCACATTTGTCATCGGCATGGGCACTCCGATGCGACCGGTCGAGCAAACGAGAAACTCGTTCGGCGAACCGCCGAGCTGCCTCGCCGCTATTTCTGTCATCGACGTCGCGTCTTTCAGGCCCTGCTCTCCCGTGCAGGCATTCGCGTTTCCGGAATTGACGACGATGCCGCGCGCGAATTTTCGCTTCGCGTTTTTCGCGCTCACTTTGACGGGCGCGGCGCAAACTTGATTCGTTGTAAACATTCCGGCGACAGCAGCCGGCACATCGGACACGATCAAGGCGAGGTCGCGCTTCCGACCTTTCTCGGATCCTTTACCGGTACCGAGCCGCTTTATATCGCAAAAGACGGCGGCCGCTTTGAATCCGAGCGGCGCGCAAATTGAACCCGGAATTTCTCGGAACGTATTTTTCACAGCAGCCCCGCAGTTTCGTCGTAACCGCACATCAGATTGAAACATTGGATCGCCTGGCCGCTGGCGCCTTTGACGAGATTATCTTCTGCGCTCATCACGACGAGACGACCGGTGCGCGGATCGTGTCGCCACGCGATTTCGATGATGTTCGTGCCGACAACGTTTTTGGTGTCCGGCAACGCCGTCTCACCGAGCAGCCGCACGAAAGGCGCATTCGCATAGGCCGCCTGAAAGGCATCGCCGATTCCGCTCCTGATCGGCGCAAGATAGAGAGTGGTCAGAATCCCGCGGTTCACGGGAATCAGATGCGGCGTGAATTGAATCATTACCGCGGCCCCAGCGGCGAGAGAGAGTTCCTGTTCGATCTCGGCCAGGTGACGGTGTTTCGGCACCCCGTAGGGCCGCACGCTTTCATTGCATTCCACGAAGAGATAATCGACTTCAGCCTTCCGCCCCGCGCCGCTCACGCCACTGAGGCTGCTGGTGATGATGTTATCCGGTTCGATTAAGTTTTCGCGCAGCAGCGGAATCAGCGGCAGCAAAATGCTGGTCGGATAACAACCGGGACACGCGACGAAGCGTGCGCCGGCGATTTTGTCGCGATAAATTTCCGGCAACCCGTAGACCGCATCGCGCAACAGCTGGGGCGCACCGTGTTCGTGCGCGTAAAACTCGCGGTAGATTGCCGGATCTTTGATCCGGAAATCCGCGCTGAGATCGATGACGCGCGCGCCCGCCTGCAAAAGCGGCCCGGCAAATTCCACGGCGACGCCGTGAGGCAGAGCAAGAAAGGCAACGTCGGCTTCCGCGGCGATTTTTTCCGGCGCGGCGTCGGTGAACCGGAGCGTCTTTGCCTTCTCAGAAAGACCGGCCCGCGGAAAAATTTCGGCCACGGTTTTGCCGGCGTATTGGCGCGAAGTCACCGCGACGAGCTCCGCGTGGGGATGACGCAAAAGGAGGCGCACCAGTTCCTCGCCCGTGTACCCGGACGCGCCAAAAACCGCGACCTTGGTTGACTCTGCCATTTTCACCGCGCGCAATGCGTATTCCGTCTCGCGACGATTGCAACGAAGAATTCAGCTCGCCAAATAATCTTCCCGCGCGGGACGGCAGCCGGTAGTCTGCGGGCATGGAGTCCCTTTATCTTGTCGGCATCGGGGTGCTCGCGCTTTTCGCGTTCATCTTGTGCATCGTCCTGTTCAATTTTTTCGGCCTTTGGATTCGCGCCCGGATTGCGAACGCGCCCGTGGGTTTGGGAAAAATGGTCGGCATGCGGCTGCGGAAAGTGCCGGTGGGAATGATCGTGGATAATCGCATCACGGCAGTGAAAGCCGGGATCGATATTCCGAGCGATCCGCTCGAAGCGCATTACCTCGCCGGCGGCGACGTGTCGCAGGTCATTCTCGCGTTGATCGCCGCGGACAAGGCCGGGATCTCGCTCGATTTCAATCGCGCGTGCGCAATCGACCTGGCCACGAAAGGTACGGGCAAAACGGTCCTCGAAGCTGTTCGCACCAGCATCAATCCAAAAGTGATCGACGTGCCCAATCCTTCCTCAGGTCGCGTGACCATCGACGGCGTCGCGAAGGACGGCATTGGCGCGAAAGTGAAAGCACGGGTGACGGTGCGTTCGCACCTCGACCGCTTCGTCGGCGGCGCGACCGAAGAAACGATTATCGCGCGAGTCGGCGAAGGCATCGTAAGCGCGATTGGCTCGGCCGATTCCTACAAGGACGTGCTGGAAAATCCGGATCGCATTTCAAAGGCAGTCCTTGCGAAGGGACTCGACAGCAACACCGCATTCGAAATTCTTTCCATCGACATCGCGGACGTCGACGTGGGCGACAACATCGGCGCGAAGCTGCAAAGCGAGCAAGCGAACGCGGACAAAAACATCGCTCAGGCGAAAGCGGAAGTCCGGCGCGCCGCGGCGGTCGCGGTCGAGCAGGAAATGCGAGCCAAGACACAGGAGATGCGGGCGAAAGTCGTCGAGGCCGAGGCGTTGGTGCCGCAGGCCATGGCGGACGCGTTTCGTTTCGGCAATCTCGGCATCATGGATTACGTGCGGATGAAAAATGTGCAGGCCGACACGTCGATGCGTGAGTCGATCGCCGGCGGAGACAAACCGCGCACGGAAAATTAATAAGTAAGAATTACGAAATGATCGCGGCGAGTCTGTTCGACCATCCCGCCTACATCCTGCTGATCGTTTTTGTGGCGTTGGTCCGCTGGCTGGTGTCGAAAGCGAACGCGCGGCCGCAGACTCCGCAAACATCTCCGACACCGCCGCCGAGCCAGCCAATTTCGCGCGGCGGCGAAACGCAGAGCGAGGAAGAGCGCGTCCGTAAATTTCTCGAGGCGCTGGGGCAACCGCCGGGAACGACGCCGCCGAAAGTGGTCACGCAACGGCGCCAATTACGACCCGATCTTGTTTCGCCCTTGCCGCCGTTGAAAACAAAGCCGCCGCCGTTACCAAAGGTCGTTTCGCCGCCGCCACCACTGCCGTTCGAAACGGCAAGAGTAATGCCGGCGACGCCGCCGCGCGAAGGCGCCGTCTTCGAAGTTCGCGACGTCGCGCGACAAACCACCAGCGAACCGGCGCCGCAAACGCGTCCCGTTCCCGCTGCGCGGCTCAGTTCGCGCGTCAATCTCGGGACACCCCAAGATTTGCGCAATGCGATCATCCTCCGCGAAATCTTTGGACCGCCCCGGAGCTTGCAGCCGGTTGACCTAACGAGTTGATCGGCGCCAGATCCCAAAGCGGATCCCGTCGATTTCGACTTCTGAAAGTTCGGCCTTCGGCAGCACCGCGATAATTTCCGCGGCGTCGGGCGCTTCGAGCCAGATGACACCACCATATTCTTCCTGGTTGCTCTCGACCGCGAACTTCCATTCATCGGGCGTCCCCAGATTTCGGAGGATGGTTCGCCCGGCATAATAGGACAGCGGGCTGTAGTACGGATCGAAATTGCAGAGGATCTCCGTGTCGCCGGGAAAAATCTTCGCCAGAAAACGGCCGAGGTCAGGAATCAAATTGGCTGGTTCCTGTTCCGCCTCGACGAGGATTTGAAACTGGGAACGTTGGTTGTCGGCCCGATTAAAACCCGCCCAGGCAAGCAGCGGAAAAAATAGCGCGAGCGCGACCGCCGCGACAGGTCGGCTGCGGTTCTCGATCCATCGCCAGATCGCCTCGACGCCGCAACCGCCAAGGATCGCGATCGAACCGATGGCAGAGAAGCTCGCGAAGTCGTGGATGAATGACCAGTTGCGCAGGATCACCAGATAAGGAATGCCGGCGGCCGCCATGAGCAGTGCCGCGGTTGCAGCCCACCGTGGGCCCGCGGAGTTTCGCCGGCGAAAAAGATAGAACGCACCGAGAACAAGCAGCGGCCACGTCACCGGCAAATAATCCTGATTCAGTGCCTGGAGAATTCGGCGCAGCCAGTCCCAGAATCCAAAGCGCACGTCGCCACTCGACACGCTGGCCGACGATCCGGATTGGATCCCGGTGCCCAGACGCATCGTTATCGCCGTCCACAAATCGCTCCACGCCTCGGGGTTCACGTGACGGAACTGGAGGAGAATCAAAATCCCCGAACTGAACGCGAGAGCGACAAGCGCGAGAGCGAGACGGCGTGATTGCTTCTCTCGTTTCCACAGAAGCCAGATCGCGACGGCGCCGGTAAACAAGTACCCGGGCCAATCCGTCGAGACAGCGCCCAGACAGCAGAGCGCGGCGAGGATTGCCCAGCACGGCGTGCGGAGCAGCTCCCAGTTTCTCAGGCAGACCAGCGCCGCCAGCATCCACATCACGAGACAGGGCTCGTAGTCGACGAGATCGCCATAGTGCAATTCCATCGGGAGCGTCACGAAGATCGCGACCACGAACGCCGCCGCGCGTTTGCTCAGGTCACCTTCGACCAGGAGCCAAAGCAAGGCCGCGCTCACGAGCGAACAGAGAATCGGGACCAATTTCACCACCCATTCTTTTTCGCCCAGCGTCGCCACGGCTGCAGTCACAAGAAGCGGGAACAAGACCGGATGGTGAACGTAGTAAGCGTCCGCCGGAATCGGGAGCGTGTCGTTGTAGAAGGTGGCGGGAACGCCGGCGGTGACGGCGAGGCCGGCGCGCAGGTTATTCCTGGCGGCCTGGGCGTAAGCCGCCCCGAACGCGTTATCCTCCTCGACCCACGGCAGGTTGATCGTGTGAAAGAGCGACGCCGCCAGGAAACCGATCGCCGCCAGACCGACGATCAACCAGACTTTGCCGTCGCTTGCCAAAATCGGTTGGCCTAACGAGCGGTTATTAATTGCCCGGCAAAGCCGGCGACAGCCCAAGAACCAGGGCGAACACAATCAGCAAAATCGCGCGACTGAAATTCTTCATAGTGCCGGGGAGAATGAGCTCTTTCGCCAGCGCCGGTCAAGCGCTACAGAAAACGGATCCTGATTCGGGTTTCCGATTTCCGGCCGGTCGCGGGATCGGTCGCGATGAGAAGATGATCGCCTTCCGCGGCCACCGCGAAATCCAGGCCGCCTTCGGAGCGGCAAATGAGTGAATCGCTGCGCCACTGCACTTTGGCGTTGGAGTTCGCGAGCAAAGGAATTCGGCGAGTCGACGGCACATCGGGATCGACTACGTAAATGCTGCCGGCCATGGGCGAAGTGATGAGCAGTTCACCGCCGGCGTTCGCGAGCACGGTCTTATCGCGAATACCGTTTTCCGCGCTGCGGAACCAATCGGCGTACTCAGCGTTGAGCCGAACATTGCCGGCGGCGTCATAGTCGGTGATGGATTCAGCGGCCGGCAATCGATCCGCGACAAATTTTTCGCGGACGCCGCGCGCATCATCATCCGCGAGCAATTTCCCCGTGAGCGGATGAATTTTTCGTTCGACGACCGCGTCCGGCGTTCGATACCAGGTGGTGCCGTAATTCGCGTGCAGATAATCGAAGATCGCGTGCAGAATCGGTCCGGCGCCAGAGACACCTGAAACTTCGCGCATCGGCGAGCCGTCGAAATTACCGGCCCAGACGCCGACGGAAAATTCCGGCGTGAATCCGATCGTCCAGTTGTCGCGAAAGTCGGTGCTCGTGCCGGTTTTGCACGCGACCGGATAATCGAAGCGAAGCGCCGAGTTCATCCCGAACGCGAGAGTGCGCGCGGAATTGTCGCTCAAAATGTCGGCGATCTGCCAGACCAGCTCGGGTCGCGAATAGCGATGGCTTTGGATCGTGCTGGTCGGCAATACGCGCCAGGGCCGGAATTCGCCGAGCCGCGCGAGACTCGCGTAGGCATTTGTCATTTCGAGCAAGCGCGCCTCGCAATTTCCGAGGGTGAGGCCGAGTCCATAAACTTCCGGCGGCCGATTCAGAGTCGTTAGGCCGCACTCGCGCAAGCGCTGGTGCAACGCGGCCGGCCCTCCCGCGGCGAGCAGCACTTTCACCGCTGGAATGTTCAACGAACTGGCGAGCGCCGTCCGATAACGCACCGGACCGTAACAACGCCGGTTGTAATTCTCCGGCCGATAAAAACCGCCATCGGCCGGGAAGCTGGTGCGGACATCAGCGACCATCGTGGCCGGCGTCGCGCCACGCTCGAGCGCGAGGAGATAAGTAAACGGCTTGAGCGCCGATCCGGCCGAGCGTTGCGCCCAGGCGCCGTTCACCTGCCCAGCGCCTGGTGAAAAATAATTTTCCGAACCGACGAGCGCGATCACGTTTCCGGTCGCGTTATCGATGACGACAGCCGCCGCGTTGCGCACGTTCTGCTCGCGCAACTGGGCGAGCCGATCACGAACAATCGTTTCCACTCGCTCGTTGAGCCGGAAGTCGAGCGTAGTCCGCAGCTCGGCCGACGGCGTTTCCGGCAATTGCTGTAGTACCATTTCGACAAAGTGTGGCGCGCGAAAACGCCGCTGGGGCGGACGAAGAGCCAGCGACTCCGCGACGGCGCGGTCGTAGCGCCCGGCGTCCAGCGAATGATTGGCGCGCATCCGTTCCAGGACAGTCAGCTGGCGCCGGCGCGCGGCTTCAGCGGCCACGTGAGGATTCAGTTTCCGCGGATTCTTCGGTAGCCCGGCGAGAAACGCGGCCTCCGCATCACTCAAATCGGAAACCGGTTTTCCAAAATAATAATCGGCGGCAGCGGCAAGACCGATATTCAAGTTTCCGAAGTCGAGACGATTCAGATAGGCAGCGAGGATCTGGTCCTTCGACCACGATTGTTCGAGACGCAACGCGGTGACGCTCTCGATTAACTTCGCGCGCCAGGTGCGCCGGCGGCGTTCGGAAATTTTCACGAGCTGCTGCGTAATCGTCGACGCCCCGGAAACGATGTGGCCATGGGTGAGCCCGGCCACAACAGCGCGGCTGGTCGCGAGCCAATCGATTCCGTGATGGGAATAGAAGCGTTTGTCCTCAGCTGCCAGCACGGCGTCGATGACATTTCGCGGAACTTCCTCGAGCGCGAGCTCGTGGCTGAATCGTTCCGCGACGCGCGATTCGCGGAGCGGAATGCCGTTGCGATCCAGCAGTGCGATACTTTGAACTGGAGGCTGCAAAAGCGCGGGAGGAATCGGAACAAGTTTTAGCGCAAAATGTCCGACGATCAGCAGCAGCGCGAGCGTCGCCAGGATCGAGACGGGATAAAAGCGTCGCATCATCTTCGCAAGGCGGTCAAATCGCCTGGGTAGCGCGCGCGTCTCGCGCGTTGGCGATGGCGTCTCGCCATCGCGGATTTCTCAAAAGATTGTTTCGGCGAGACGCCGAAACCAACACGCGAGACGCGTGCGCTACCCAGACAGCCACGAGCGATGTTCTCACTTCAGCGATTCCGCATGCACTCGCATCGTCTCCGTCGTGCCCATCCGCTCGGGGTGATACATCTCTTCGATTTTCGCGGAGGGCGCGGTGACATCGCCGGCGGAAATCACGCGCGCCAGGTAACGCAAAGTGTATTGGCCCGGATAAAGCAGATCGGCGAAGAACAAGGCGCGATCCGTCCGCAGCTCTTTGTAATCGCTGACCCATTCGGTCCCGAGCGTTTCGCCAGCGACGACTTCCTGCGATTTGAACGCTGGGTTGATCGCCTCGAACACGCCGGGCAACGGGTCGTTAACCGCAAGATAAGTCGCGCGACGCGGCACGGTAATATCGAGCGTCACCAGGACGCGGTCGCCGACGCGCAGATTTTCGGCGGGGCTGAGCTTGCCGTCATCGCCGAGCTTCGTGTAGCGGCGGACAATTGTGTATCCGCGGTTCTGGGCCGGTTGTTCGATCAGCTTCGGGCGCGCTTCCGCGGTCACTTCGGTGTAAATCTTGCCGCCGGTTTTTGTGACGCGGACCAGATCCGTGCTGCCGTTTCCTTCGATCGAAAACGTCGCCGTCGCCACGGGTTTCGAATCGCTCACGGAAAACGGCGTTACGTTCTTATTCCAGCGAACTTCACCACTGGCGTTGTGATCGCCGGTTTCGATCTTTCGCACATAAGAAGAAAGCGCGAGGACCGACCACGCGTTGGCCTGCGTCGTCGACCAATGACCGTTGCTCCGCCGCGAGAAAAGTTCCGTCGCGAGTTCATCGATGCGCGGTGACGCCGGCTGATGTTGCAGCCACGCCATGAGATAAAGCGCATTTTCCCGCGCAACCGATCCGAAGAACTGATCGAGATACGTGTCGTTGGCCTGCGCCGGCTTCAAAAGTTCGTCAATCATCGACTTCGGGCCGTGGCTCTCGAGAATGGCGAGCGCGACCAACACGCGATCTTCCGCGCTCAATTTCGCGCGCTTCTGGAAGAGCAGATCGTGATAGGCCGGCTCGGGTTTGTTGGCGACAGCAAGCGCATAAACCGCGAGACAACGATCGGAAAGGCCGTAGCCGGTCACGTCCTTCGCCGTGCCGCGCAGTTGTTCGCTGATATAACCGAACAACTTTTTCGTTTCCGCCTCCGGCACCGGGAACTTTTGCTTTTGTGCCAGAGCCAGCGCGAGGCCGCCGTAGGCGCTGCCCCATAAAGTGGGCTGGCGTCCGCCGGGCCAATAGCTGAGGCCGCCCGAGCTGGTCTGCATCGAGAGCAACATCGTGACGCCGCGGTTCACAACGTCAGCGACTTCCGCGTCGCTCTTGTTCATTTCCGGAATGCGATCTCGCAGATCGCGCACGGTCAGCCACGGCAACAAGCTCGAGGTGGTTTGTTCGACGCAACCGTACGGATAATGAAGCAACTGCCGCAACGCTTCGCGGATCTCGGTGGCGCGGGTGTTCGCGACGTTCACGTCGATCTTGCCGTTGCCCTCGAGAATTTGCGGATCGGCAATGCGCGCCAGCTCGGCGTCGTTTGTCTCGATTCGTTTCGTCTGCACTTCGCGAACGAGCGGCGCCGGATAATTAACGTCGAGGTCCGACTGCAACGCGTCGCTCAACTCGCCGCTCGCGCCGCCGGTGAATCGCACGCTCCAACGCCATTGCGCGTGACCCGTCGCAATAAGTTCCGCCGGGAAATCGATCGCGACAGATCCCTTCGCCGGCACGCTAATATGGCGTTTCGTTTCCGCAGCCTTCGCGGTCGAGTCGAGTTGCAATTCGACGTCGGCTTCGCCCGCAACGTCGGTGTTGTTATGAACCACGGCGCGCAGCACGAACTTGTCTCCGAAGTTTCCGAAACGCGGCAACGACGCTTCGATCATGATCGGTTTGTTGATTTCGATCGCCGACTCGCCGGTTCCAAATTGATTTTGCCGTGACGCGACAACCGCAATCACCCGGTAACGCGTCAGGCTATCCGGTGCGGTGAACTCGGCATGAACGCGGCCTTGCGCGTCGCTCCGCAGAGTAGCGTTCCAGAATGCGCAGGCCAGGAAATTCTTCCGCAGTCCGTCGAGGGCCGGCGGCCCGCCCTTCGCATCGCCGACCAAGTAGCCTTTGTTCGCGAAATCCGACTCGTCGGTATCCTCCTTCAGCAAAGTCGGCAGCGTCAGACTCGTTTGCACGGCCAGCCGCCGGCGGGCGTTGAAGAACGAGAGCGGATCCGGCGTTTTGTAGCCGGTCAGCGAGAGAACGCCTTCATCGACGGCATAAACGATCACTTCGGAATCGGCCGCGGCCTGACCGCTTCCATCTCTTACTTCGGCATCGAGCTGAACCTTCTCTCCCGGTTTCGCTGTCGCCGCGTTTGTTTTCACGGTGACGTTCAACTTGTCGTTAGGCCGCGCCACTTTGATTTCGCAATACCCGATCCGGTATTCCGGCGTCTTGATTTTGCGGCCGCTGTCATTCGCGCCGCGCAAAAGCATGACCGAGACGAAAACATTCGGCGCGTCGTTCTCGTTCAACGGCATCTCCACAGATGGCGCGTTTCCGCTCAACCGTTTCACGAACGTGCGCAGGACGCGGTCGCGCTCCACCGTCACGAGCGCATCGCCCGCGATCGGTGTCTTCACCATGATCGTCGCCGTCTGTCCCGGCGCGTAGCTCTCCTTGTCGGTGACGAGATCGATCGCGTACGGGTTCCGATAATTCCAAACCGTCTCGGCCGGCCCTGCGACTTCAAACGTCACCGAGGTCAGAACGTCGTGGCCCTTCGCGTCCTTACCGGTTACTTCGAGCAAGTACTGGCCGGGCTTTCCCGCGACCGCATCGGAAAGTCTCGCAACGTTGGGTTTGCGATCCGTGCCGAGCCCGGGCGTCGTCGTGAGCTCGCGTTCCCATTCGACGTGCAACTCCGCCTTGCTGTCGAATTCCGTCGTGTCGCCTGCCGCCGCGAGGCGATTTGTCTGCCACGTGATCCGCGTCAGGCGGACCGTCGATTTGACAGGCGTCGCCAAAACTTTTCCGTCCGCTCCCACTGCGATCAGCTCGATCGGCAACGCATTGCCTTGCTTGAAAACGCCGTCGAGCCGCCGGATGCCGAAATAATAATCGGAGCTCTGCTGAACGAACGAGCGTGATTCGGAAACGGTTTGCTGGCTGAGGTCCGTCACTTCGCAAAGCAATTTTGTCGCGCGCGGTTGCGGGGCTTTCGGATTGACCGGGAGCTGCGCGGAAATCTTCGCGGTCCCGTCTGCGGCGATGTCGGCTTCACCCTGGGCGTTGAATTGCGAGATGCGGTCGAGCGCCTTGTTCAGCCGGAAATCTTCGATCGCATTGTTGAAGGCGAAATCTGCCAGACCTTCCGGCCGGAACGTGTCGTCGCGCGCCACCAACGACCACGTCAGCTTTGCCTTCACCAGCGGCTTGCCCATAAAATATTTCGCCGTCACCGGCAATTCGAGCGCGAGCGGACCGGTCGTCGCCGGCGGCGCGGGAATCGTTATCTCGAATGCGTTCGGCCGATATTCCTGGACCTGAAAATCGCAGTTGCCCGTGAGCTTGTGTTCCTTTTCCTCATCGAGCACCGACACCCGATATTTCCCGACGCTGTCCGTCGAAATCTTGATGTCTTCGGCAAACGAACCGTACTCGGAAAGCGTCACGGTTTTGCTAAAGAACTGGCGGTCCTTCGCGTCGAAAACTTTAACAGTGACGGTTTTGCCAGCTGGCAACGTCGATTGATTTTCGTTCAAGTTCCGCGCGAATCCCTTCAGGTGAACGATGTCCCCCGGCTTGTAGACGCCGCGCTCGGTGAAAAGAAAAACGGCACTCGGATCGACTTCGTCGCCGTAATCGTCCGTCACGCCGAGCCGATAAAGCGGAACCGACGCGTCGCCGGAATTGATTGAGATCAAATGACCATCGCCTTCGTGTTGCGCGAAGACCCAGCGCGATTCGCTAAAGTATGGAAGATGCGCGCCACCGTCCGCGTCCGTCACCGCTTCGGCGAGCTGCTTCTGGTCGGTATCGAGCAGACGCAGCTGAACGTTCGGCAATTTCTCGCCCGTCATCAGCGAAAAGAAATGCAGCGTGATCCCGCTCGGGTCGCGTTTCCAAACCGAGCCGATGTCCGTCAGTTGAATAACGGCCTGCGTCCCGACGCGTTTCTTTTCCGATGTGACTGGGTCGATGGATTCGGCCGTAAGCAAGATCGTGCCGGTCTTGTTCGCGCCGAGGATTTCATCCCAGCTCAGCGGCAGCGTCTCGGACTTGTCGACGCTAGGCGCCGGTTTGAATTCGTGCTGCCAGATCACCTGGCCCGGGAGCTTCTCGACGTCAACGCGGTTATACATTTCCTCCGGCGCGCGATCGTCCGTGAACTCCTCGTATTTGTCGTAGGCCTTGATCGCGACCGGCGTCGTGTCGCCAGTGAAGAGGCGCGCCGTCACCTTGATGCGCGGCACGTTGACCGAAAGGAGGCGGAATTTTCGCGTCCCCGCCCGATGCTGATGGGTCGCGAAATCTTCGAAGTAAAGGCGGGGCGCAATTTGTTTGAAAACGAGGTCGTTCGTCTGCGCCCGATCGAACTGGAACGGTTCCCTCGACGGCAATCCGGGCTTCGTCGTGACCCGATACTTCGGACCGAGCGCGAAATCGCCCTTCAGTGTCACCGTGTCGCCTTCGACTTCCGCTTTGAATTTCTCCGGCACCGGCGCCACCGAAATCCAGCGGGAAATGTTGTCGGCGGAAATTTCCTCAGCGAGCTGCTTCGAAAATTGAATGACGATCCGTCGCCCGGCGATTCGATTGCTTTCCGCGGCGATGCTCGAAATCGCAAACGGCTTCACCACGCCGATCAGAATCTCTTTCCGCGCCGGCAGGCTCGACTTCCATTCCGTCACCGGGACACCCGCGTCGACAATCAATTTCCAATCGTTGCCTGGCGGCAGCGGCTTCGTCGGCGCGACGAAGAGCACGTTCTTGCGAAGGGCATGCGGCTTTTCGTTGTCGCTGTCGAACGCCTCCTCATCTGCCGATACGGGCGGCGGTTTTTCACCCCACGCGCTCAGCGAACGATCGTCGCTTTGGTAAATCGGAAAGGAACGGTCGCGATTTTTCGGATCGTCGCCTTCGACACGCGCGTCGATCTTCACGCCAGCGCCGTTGACGAACCGAATGTATTTCGCGGCCGCGGCGGGATCCACGTTCGCGTTAAACAGCAGTAGGTAACGCGGCACGGCCGGCGCGTTCTCCGGGTCCGCGCCGCCCAGCGCGTTCACGCCTTTCACTCGCATCGGCGGCGTCTCGACGTTTTCCCGCAGCGACGACTTCACGTCGCGCCCGGCCGCGTCTTTCAATCCGCCGCGCAACGAGACTTGGTACTTCGTGCCGATCGGCAGAACTCCTTTCGGCGCAAATGTTCCACTCCGGGTGCTCAGCCAGATAAACTGACCGTCGATCGCGGGCGAAAACACGAGAGGGGAAGCCGCGGCCGCCTTGCCGATCTCGCTGGCCGGCACCATCTCGGTCGCGAAACGCAGTTCGAAAGTGCTCGTCTGATCGAGCTGGCGCGACGGAAGCAGGAGTTGAACGGCGCGGTCTTCCGCGAAAATCGTGACGGCAACGGAAAAGATCAGCGCAAACCAAAATGATCGCATCATCTTGGGACGCGAGATTAGCACCGCGTTGCGCAGTCAGTTCAACTTAATTCGGCCTCTGGAATTCCTGGGAGGTCGAGCCTCTGTCGAGTCGATCGCGGCATTCGCGGCTCGACAGAGTCTCGCCCTATCATAACGCAGCTGAAATTCAGCTTGCGCACCGGGCTTCCAGTGCGAAACGGTTAGCTCCACCGCGCCGGCGTGGCGGAACTGGCAGACGCGCTGGACTCAAAATCCAGTGATCGCAAGATCGTGTGGGTTCGAGCCCCTCCGCCGGCAATCCCAAGAGCGCCACCCGCAGGCGGCGCTACTTCTCAATGCTCAACGTCTCCGTGGTCCTGCCATTTCTGCAAATCTTCGCGACGGACCTCGCCGGCGTTCCAAGGTGAAATCAACTGGATGGAATCCGCCGGCACCCAACGGCCTGGCATATTACTGCCCGTCTGAGGCCGCAGCCACACCAACCTTTGGCCAGTCTTCGGATCGACCTGCACGGTTAATCCAGTTGTAACCTGGCCGGCTATCTTCAGCCCGGAACCGACTTCGATCCGCATCGCGACGCCACCGCCGAAGAATTTCTCTCCCGCCACCGTCTCCGCCACGACTTTCTTGTGGCCGGCCGAGATGAACAGCGCGTACCGGTCGCCTCTCACCTCCGTGGCGCTCTTCGAATTAAACTGCACAATGTAGCGACCTGGTTGGAGTGCGCCGGTGACGAAGGTCCCACTTGTACCGGTCGCGCCTTGATAGGCGACTCTGCCGCCTTCAGTGAACACAGTCACCTTCATCGAAGGGACCGCGAACGCGGCCGACGCCGCCAACAGAATTGTCAAAAACAGAATGCTGCGAATGATTTGTTTCATAGGTTTGATTGTCTTAGCACAGTATTAGTTACCTACCGAGGCCCGCTCCGCTGATGGACTGATTCTGCCGGTTCTGCAGATCCTGGTTGCTGATGGACGTGTGTGTCATCGCTTCTTTAGCTTCGGCCGAGTCCGAATCCGCCCAATGCGCGGCGATATTGCTCCCTAACGCCTTGGGGATCCAAACCATCGGCTTGCCGTTCTTGCCCATCGGCGCGCTGCTGCTCTTTTCTTCTGTTGCGACTTGGCCACTGATGCTTAGTCCCGCGCCCACATCGATCTTCATCGCCACGCCGCCTCCGGCAAATTTTTCCGCTGCCACCCCGTTGGCCGCGACTTTCTTCTTACCCGCCGAAATGACTACCGAGTAGTGGCTGCCTTTCGGTGCACTGCCGGAAGTGAACTGCACCACGTAATTGCCGGTGCTGAGCTTGGAAGTTGCGAAAGTTCCAGCCGTGTTCGTAGCGCCCTTGAAGGCAACTTTGCCGCCAGGACCGGATACGGTTACCGTTAACGGAGGAACGGCGCCAAAAGCCAGATTTGTGGCAGCTAGAGCGATCAAAAACAAAGCAGGGCGAATGATGTGTTTCATGGAACTAAGATATCGAACCTTCTCCGTGCGCCAAGGAATAATTCAGCCTCTGGCCATCTTTTGTTAGACCCGCGCGTCCACCGTTGCCCCCGGCGTACCGAGCGGTAGCGGGGCCCCTCGTGAACAGACACCCAATGATCGATCTGGCGAAACCCATCCCCAACTACCTGCCGGGACTCATCCCGATTCCGGATCCGGGGAATCCCTCTTGGTGAGGATCACGAGCCATCTGCAGATTGTTCCGGAAATCGTCATTGCTGACCCGGACGGTATTGTGAGCCGCCGCTTCCTTTGAATCCGCGTCCACCCAATGCCCTGGGAAGTGGCTGCCAACCTCGGGAGCTATCCAAACCATTTTTTTAAGCCCTCCTGCCAGGACTTGTCCGCGAACCTTCGCGCCCGCTCCCAACTCCACCGGGACATCGACTCCGGCCAAAAGTTTGTCGCTCGTTAGGCCAAATTGAGTAATCGGGCGTTTCACTCCTTCGACTTTGATCGAATACGAGGTGGCGACGATGGCCTTGGTCGTCGAAGCCGTCTTTGTGTCGTTCGCTTTCTGCGGGCGGATCGTCAGAGTGTAGGAGCCTGCCGGCAGGCCTTCGAGCGAGAAGCTGCCGCGGGCATCGGTTACGGTCCGCTTAGCCGGATTTTCTTTTACCACGACACTAACTCCGGCGACACCCTTGGGGGTTTGGCCGTAAAGAACCGGCAACCCGAAGAGGACGGCAAACAAGAGAAGACCGCGAATTATGCGCTTCATAACTTCGCAGGATAACGACCGCAATTCTTCAGGCCAAGCTTAATCGGCGCGGCTCAGTTATTGGCTCGACGCCTTCTCCGCGCCAAGTCCGGTATTCGCGCAAACAACGAGAAGGGCGACGTTCGCATCTTTGCCTAATAAGATCGCAATAGCGATGCCACCGCGCCCACCACCGTTTTTTTGCGCGTTCCCGCACAGCTTATCATTGACATACCCGCATCCGGCTCGGCAAAGATTACAGAAACCGCGCAACTATGAATGAATCAACCAAAGATACGACGGGAAATCCGGCGCCGCTTGGATTGCTGGGCTTTGGAATGACCACCGTCCTGCTGAACTTTCACAACGCCGGGTTCTACGACCTGAACAGCATGATCCTCGCGATGGGAATCTGCTACGGCGGTCTGGCGCAGATTATTGCAGGCATGATGGAATGGAAAAAAGGCAACACCTTTGCTGCCACCGCCTTTATTTCTTATGGCTTCTTCTGGCTCTCGCTCGTCGCGTCGATTGTGCTGACGAAATTGGGCTGGGGCGTCGCCTCCAATGACACGTCGATGGCTGCGTACCTCGCGATGTGGGGACTCTTCACCTTCGTTATGTTCATCGGTACGCTGCGGTTGAACCGGGCACTCCAAATTGTTTTCGCCACGCTAACGATCCTCTTCTTCCTCCTCGCTTACGGCGATTTCACCGGCGCCAGCGCCGGGTTCAAACATTTCACCGGCTACGAAGGAATCTTGTGCGGCTTCTCCGCGATTTACGCCGGCCTCGCCCAGGTGCTCAACGAATTGTTCGGGAAAGTCGTGTTGCCTCTCGGGCCGGTCGCAAAGCGATAGGCAAGCAGGCTCGCGCTGATTGATCTAATCGCCTGCGACCGCGAGGCGATCTGTAATCGAACGAAATTTCGCGAGCACGATTACGAAGCAGAAAACACCACGGAAAAGTCTTAGCTCGCCCCGGTTGCTTCAGCCGGCATAGATAACATTGATGGACGAGACGCCGCGCCGCTTGGCATTGCCCGCGCTTAAAGCCACCCTCATTCTGCTTTGCCTGGTCACGCCTTCGCTCTGGATGATCGCGAACATTCCTCCGCTTTGGCGCGATGCCGATGCTTACACGCAGCTCACTCAGGATCCTTTGATTGCGACCTACTGGGGGCACGCTCCCGCCTATTGTCACCTCTCGAAAATTCCATTGTTCCTGGGCAAACTACTGGAACGCACTCAGCCAGGCATGGGCTTGGTTGCAAACGCTGATCGGTTGTGGTTGCCACTGACCGATACCGGAATCTCGATCCTGATCATCACTCAGCATCTCGCCCTGGATGTTGCCGTTTTCCTTTTCATCTGCGCCGTCAACAAACGCTTCTGGGTCCGGCTTGTCCTCGCGGCGATCTGGGCGAGCAACGCCCTCTTTTACACTTTCGCTCATTGCGTTGGCTCGGAAAGCCTCGGCATGATTCTCATCGTCTTTCTCGCCTGGAGAGGGCTGCGTTTGGTTCAAACCCGTCGCGAACCGACTTGGAAAGAGTGGTATGCCTATGCGGCCATCCTTGTCGTGTGTATTCTCGCTCGCGACCTGAATCTCGTTCTTCTCGGACTTCTTCCCGCGACATTTCTGATCGCCTGGACCTTTGCATGTGTCGGGCGCCATCCCATGGTAAGACAACACCTTCGCCATGCCGTAATCGCCATCGCCTTGGGAGTAGCTTGCCTGGCAATCGCGAATGCTATCCCGCGCGGCCTCGCGCACAAAACCAGGCTGCAGCCCCATTCACGGATCGGCTTTACCTTTCTCTGGCGTTTGCATTCCATAAACGCACTGGCACCGGAAGCTCGCACTGCTTTGCTCCAACGCGTCAGCGCTCGTGCGCCCTCCGGACCGGTCCGGGACCTAATCGCGCTCCTCGGCCAAATGCACGCTCAGCGAACCGATGCCTGGGATTCACAGCCTTTCATGCAACGAGCCATCGACTTCTTCGGCGGTCCGCCTCACTGGAAAGAACTTGATCATGGCCTTAACCAAATGGCCTTCGCCTTTCTCTGGCCACCCACACCGGAAATTCTCTCAGCCGCGCGCGGTGATTTTATGGCAGCGATGCGACTGCCATCAACCGTAATCTCCGGATATCTTTTCGCGACGACCTCCTACTATTTCAGCCACCGGAGCGAGATGCCGGCCTGCGCCAATCTTGTTACTTTTCGCGGAATGAATGCGGATAAGATAGAAGAGATAAAGGTGTCGTACGGTTACTTTCGTTGGTGGCAGAAGGTAAGCTATGGCGAGGCGCTAGTTCTTTGGATTCTAACTCTGTTGCTCGTAACGGTCCTTGCAAGACGGCGACCAGAAGCCGGTATTATATTTTCCTTTGCTTTCAGTCTTGCAGGGGCAGGTCTCGCGATTTTTGCGGTGACCTGCCTGCTTCATAACTACGAGCTGCGCTTCGGCCTCACCATGTGGCAGACGCTGATCCTTTCCTGGTGTATTCTGGTGGGCCAGATCTTCTTTCAGGAGAGTCCGCCGGGCAGCTGTTTGCCCCGAACCATAGGGGCTGCCGAAAGCCGGGTTAAGACCCCGGCGGACTCGTGACAGTTACTTCGCCGGAATCTTTTCCCGGATCGCCTTCGCGATAGGCATCATCGTCGGCGGATCGGAATTCATTAGCTCCACGGCGGTGTAACCCGATTCCGGAAACATCTCAAAATTCGCCGCGATCCCCGGAGCTCCGCCGTTGTGCCCGACACTGTGTTTGCCATCCCTGTCGTTCTCGCCAAAGCCATAACCGTAACGCCCCATTCCGCGCGGCCAGTCTACCTTGCCGGTAGTAACAAGGTCGGTGTATTCCTTGTTTAAGAGCTTGTAGCTCAAAAGCGCCTTTTGAAATTTCGCCAGGTCCGGCGCCGTCGAGAAACCGCCTCCAGCCGGACCGCCTCTTACCTCCCGCGTGTTCGTGTTATCGCGAGCTTCTTCCTGCGCTTTGCCATCCGGTCCCACCTTGGAATAACCAATCGCCAGGTTCGGAATCTCCTTCCCCGGTTCATAAAAGCCGGTGTTGGCCATACCCGCGAGATAATAGATGTGCTCCGTAACGTAGCTGTAATAGTCCTGGCCTGAGACCTTCTCGATGATGGCGCCGAGCAACATGTAACCCGAGTTGCTGTATTGAAATTTTTCACCGGGAGGAAACAAAAGCGGATCGTCGGCAAAGAGCGGGAGGTGCGCGGCCACGGTCAGGAGTTTTTCGCGTTGGGCCATGAACTTCTGATTCCAATACATACCCAGCCCTGAGGTATGCGTGAGCAAATGGTGGATCGTTACCTTCTCCGCGACCTCCTTGTTCGGGTAGTCGGGCAGATGCTTGCCAACCGTGTCGTTGAACGAAAGCTTACCCGACTGGGCTAACTGGGCGATCGCTACCGCCGTAAACATCTTGTTCATCGAACCAAGATTGAACTTTGTGTTCAGGTCGATCGTCGCCCCGGTTGCCTTGTTTGCAATCCCGGCCGCTTTGCTGGCGATAGTTACTCCGTCCTTCGCGATAAGGAGGACGCCGGAAAGCTTGTTATCAGCCGCCAGCGAATCAAGAGAACTCTGGAGATCGCCGGCTGGACCCACCTCAGGCGTGGCCGAGCCAGTTGGGCTGGGCGATTCGGTCGACGCGATCACTGCCGCTATCAGCGTCGCACCGAGAACAACGACCGTGCCTTTCATTCTCGAAACTGCCTGTTGTTCTCGCGCCTTCGGTCTTCAAGAAGGACTTACACCGAGAGAAGATTTACATTGCGCACGAACTGGGGCGCATGCGGACAGGATATCTGGATAGCCGAGTCCGACGGATTGACCGTCGTTTCGTCATTATCGTTATCGTTATCACTCCCGCTATCGTTATCATTATCATTGTCGTTATCCATGTCCTCATTCTCGACGAAGGTGTTTGGAACAACCGTGGGAAGGTCCTTGTGCTCCAGCTGGTCGTAACGCTCCCGCACATTTGCCGGCACCTTGTCCAGGTCTTCCTTGCTATCGACTGGTCCGCTGAAAAGCAGCTTTCCTTGCGGATCTTTCGCCGTCAGGATTTTCTTGCCATCCACGGTCTCTAGCTTCA
>Ga0307470_10000316_pt1 | contig 28477 bp, 26 predicted proteins | sample atmos_gasesAM3C__FD_204565 | JGI IMG/M metagenome (GOLD analysis project Ga0307470, IMG submission 204565) | Hardwood forest soil microbial communities from Morgan-Monroe State Forest, Indiana, United States - atmos_gasesAM3C_05 | ecosystem: Environmental > Terrestrial > Soil > Temperate forest... | reverse complement strand
CAGTCTCACGCCGGAGACCGCCGACACGTATTCGATCGGCACGGTATGGAGCCCGCACTTCAGCAGCGACTTGATGCACAAATTCCAAGTGTCGATGGACTACTACCACATCGCCATCTCCAATGCCGTCGGTTCCCTGGCGCTGACCGACATTCTGCCGCGCTGCTTCAATTCGGACGGCGTCAGCAATCCGACCTACTCGGCCACGAACATTTATTGTTCGCAGATCACGCGCGACCGCAGTACGGGCAACATCGTGCTCGGCCACGAAGGACTGCTGAACCTCGCGAGCTACAAGACCGACGGCATCGATACGGAAATCGACTGGAGCTTCGGGCTCGGAGCGCTCGGGCTCTCGGACAATGCGGGAACGTTCCGCATCAATTCGATGATCAACTACACCCATACCTTCGATGTGTCCGCGCTGCCGGGATCGCCGGTTCTCGACTACGCCGGAAGCATCGGCAACACCCAGGTAAGCCCGGAAATGGCTCACCCGCATTGGAAGGCGAACACGGCCTTCGGATACTTGATCGGCCCCGTCACGACCACCCTCCATTGGCGCTACATCGCCGCGATGAAGCATCAAGACGTCATCGTGGATCCGACCAGCACGACCCCGGGGGTTGGGACTTATAACTACTTCGATTTCGATGCACACTGGGCCGTCGTCGAGCACCTCGAGCTGATGGCTGGTCTCACGAACATCGGCAACAAGAATCCGCCGTTCGTGAGCGGCCAGCCGCTCACCACGGACACGGCGACCTACGACATCATCGGTCGCACGTACTACGTCGGTTTCAAGTCGAAATTCTGAAGTGGGCCCCCTCGCGTCACCGGCGCGAGGGGGGTCTCTCAGGTCCAGGGGAAAGATGCTGACACCCGCGCAACGCAAGGAGAAGTTACACACGGTTTTTCGCGTGGCGAGCGGAAATTTCTTGGAAATGTACGACTTCATGATCTTCGGCTATTTCAGCGCTGCGATCGGCCGCGCCTATTTTCCGGCGAGCAGCGAATTCGCCTCGTTGATGTTCTCGATGACCACTTTTGCCGTTGGGTTCATGGTGCGTCCGCTGGGGGCGATTTTCCTCGGAGCCTATATCGACCACATCGGCAGGCGGAAGGGGTTGCTGTTGACGCTGATGTCGGTGGGCACGCTGACGATCGCTCTGGTACCCGGCTACGAGACGATCGGACTGTTCGCGCCCATCGTGGTGGTGCTGGGCCGCTTATGCCAGGGCTTCTCCGCCGGCGTCGAATTGGGAGGCGTCTCGGTCTATCTTTCGGAAATTGCAACTCCGGGACACAAAGGTTTCTACGTGTCCTGGCAATCGGGCAGCCAGCAGGTCGCGGTGGTCTTCGCGGGAGTGCTGGGCTACGCGCTGTCGAATCTGATGCCGCCCGAGCAGTTGGATGCGTGGGGCTGGCGTATTCCGCTGATCGTGGGCTGCCTGATCGTTCCGTTCATCTATACGATCCGCCGCACCCTCCAGGAAACCGAAGAATTCGCGGCGCGGAAATACCATCCGACGCCTGCCGAAGTCTACGCCAGCATGCTGACGCATTGGCGGATCGTGATCACCGGCGTCGCCATGGTCCTGATGACCACCGTTTCGTTCTATACGATCACGGCGTATACCCCGACGTTCGGCAAGAACATACTCAAGCTGTCGCAGAGCGACGCGCTTCTGGTCACACTCTGTGTGGGCGTGTCGAATTTGATCTGGCTGCCGCTCATGGGATCGCTTTCCGACCGGATCGGCCGCCGCCCGCTGCTGTTGAGCTTTGCCGCAATCGCCATCCTGACCGCCTATCCGGCAATGGCGTGGCTCGTCGATCAACCCAGCTTCGTCAAATTGCTGATCGTCGAACTCTGGCTGTCGTTCATTTACGCCGGCTACAACGGCGCGATGGTCGTGCACCTGACGGAAATCGTGCCGGTCGCCGTCCGAACCGCCGGGTTCTCGCTGGCCTACAGTCTGGCGACGACGATCGGCGGTTCGACGCCGGCCATCGTGACCTATCTGATTCATGAAACCGGCAATCGAGCGATGCCGGGTGCATGGTTGTCGGTGGCCGCGGTCATTGCCTTCGTCAGTGCGTGGGTCACGCGCTCCCGGAAAGCCGACTTGAAGAAAGAGACTCCGCTCAATCCGTCAGTGAGATCGACTCCGAATTGATCTCGAATAGGGAGTGCACATGCAAAGGCTGATCGTCGTCCTGCTGCTTTTCCTGTCGTTCCCGGTTGCATCGGCCGAAAGTGGGATCGCCCTCAAACTGGTGCAGTCGATCCCGCTGCCCGATATCGATGGACGGATCGATCACTTTTCCATCGACGTGAAGGGCCGGCGCGCATTTCTCGCGGCACTGACGAAGAACACCGTCGAGGTGGTCGATTTGAAGGCCGGGCGGGTGATCCGGACTCTTCCTGGCTTCGCGAAGCCGCAGGGCGTGCGCTTCGTGCCCGAATTCAACAAGTTGTTCGTGGCCACTGGGTTGGATGGCGCCGTAAAGACGCTGGACGGAACCACACTGGAGGTGCTGCACACGGCCAACGTATCGCTCGGCGCCGACGCCATCGGCTACGACCCCCGGTCGAAATATCTATACGTCGGCTCCGGCGGGGGAGACGCCAATAAGGAGTCGGGAGATCTGACGGTATTCAGCGCGGCGACCGGCGCTCAGATCGCCGCCATCATCACGGATGCGCACGCTGGGGGCAGCGTCGTCGACGCGCACGGCCCGCAGGTGTATGTCCTCGTGCCGGACAAGGCGGAGGTCGTCGTGCTCGACCGCAAGACTCGAGCCGAGGCGGCCAAATGGACCATTCCCGGCATCCAGAAAAATGTCGCTCTGGACCTCGACGAGAAAAACCATCGTCTCTTCCTGGGGGTGCGTACCCCTCCGAGCATCGTCGTGCTCGATTCGAAAACAGGTGCCGTCGTCGCGTCCATCCCGGCTGTGGCGACGCTCGACGGTCTTGTCTATGACGCCGCGACGCGGCGAATCTACACGACCGGCGGCGAGGGCTTCGTAGACGTCTCGCGGCAAATCGATCCGGACCACTACGAGCGCATAGCGCGCATCTCGACCGGCCCCAACGCCCGCACATCGGCCTTCGTGCCCGAGTGGCGCCGACTATACGTGGCCGTGCCGCGCGATCGGGATCGCGGCGCCGAGCTTCGCGTGTTCGAAGTGGTTCCCTGAAGCGACCTTGATATCCCCCGCATGAACCCTAGAGGCTCCTCACCATGAATCCATGCAGCCGTTTGTTTCGTTCCTTCGTTTGGGCCGGCGCGCTGGCCGCGCTCGGCGCGATCGCTCACGCCGACGAACGCGAAGCGCCGCCGGTGCGCGAAGTCCAAGAAATACCGCTCCCCGGTGTTCAGGGCCGCATAGATCACTTCACGATCGATGCCAAGCGCAAGCGCGTGATCTTCTCCGGCCTCGGCAACAACTCGGTGCAGATCGTGGACGTGTTTGCCGGGCGCATGATTCACCAGATCGACGGACTTGCCGAGCCGCAGGGCACGCTCTACCTGGCGGAATGGGACAAGCTGTTCGTCGCCAATTCGGCGGACGGCCACGTGAACGTCTATGACGGCGCGAAATTCGCCCTGATCGACACGATCGACTTCGGCGAAGACTCCGATCCGGATAATCTACGCTACGATGCGGCCGCCAAGAAGATCTACATCGGCTATGGCGACGGCGCAATCGGCATGATCGATCCCGCGACCGACAAACGCCTGCCGACGGTCTACAAGCTCGAGGGACATCCTGAAGGGTTTCAGCTCGAGACGAAGGGACCTCGCATATTCGTCAATGTGGCCGACGCGAAGAATATTCAGGTCATCGACCGCCGCAATGGAAAGATGGTCGCCTGGTCGTTGCCCAACGGACACTCGGCAAACTTTCCGATGGTGCTCGCTGAGGCGGACCGCCGGGTGTTCGTCGGGACCCGGAAGCCCTCCCGCCTGACGGTCTTCGACATGGACTCGGGAAAAGTCGTCGCCAGCCTGCCGACCGCGGGCGATATGGACGATATGTTCTATGATTCCGGACGAAAGCGCGTTTATGTGGCCGGCGGCGAAGGCTTTTTGAGCGTGGTGCAACAAGTCGATGCCGACCATTATACTGACATGGGCAAATTTGCCACCGCCCTCGGGACGCGGACCGGCGTCTGGTATGAGAAGCGGGATCGTCTATACATCGCGGCGCCCCCGAGCGGAGTCCTGGGTGCCCGTTTGCTGGTTTTCGAGGCGCAAACCGATTGAACCGGAGGAGAAGTCTTGCCATGACGAGTCGACCCATGCGATCCGAAGCCGGCCCGGAGGCCGTCGAGCGCTACGGCACCGGTGCCGTGGTGCTTCATTGGACCATGTTTCTGCTCGTCGCCGCCGTTGGGGTCTTAGGGCTGCTGCACGACTCATGGCCGAAGCGAACGCAGGCATTCTGGATCAACCTGCATGCGATGCTGGGCCTGCTGTTGTGGCTGACGCTGATGGCGCGATTTTGGTGGCGGATCGGGCATAGACCGCCGTCGCTGCCCTCGGGTGTCGGCGACTGGCCGCGCCGTTTGTCGGGCCCCGTGCACTGGGCGCTCTATGCTCTATTGTTCGTCACGCCGATCGTGGGCATCGTGACTTTCATCTGGCACGGCCGTGTATTCGATTTCGGTGTATTTCACCTGGATTTCGGCGTGAAATCCAACCGAGCCGTGTTCCACCCAACCGAGGACATTCACGGGTACCTGGCATATGCCATTTTCGCACTCGCCGGCGTACACGCGGCGGCGGCGTTGTGGCATCACTTTTTCCGGCGCGACGGCGTGCTGGGGCGAATGTGGCCCATGAGGGAGGAGCGCTTCGACGCCGGCCGGCAACCATAGCGGCATTACCGCCGCGGATTGCAATATCGCCGCCCCCACGCATATGCTTGTAAATGATTTTGTACGGCCATGCGTTGAGTTCGGCTTCCTACCGGGTGCGGATCGCACTGGCTCTGAAGGGTGTGCAGGTCGAGACCATCCTTCTAGATCTGCGCGCGGGGGAGCAGCGGCTCGAGGAGTACCTGCAGATCAACTGCCAAGGCTTCGTGCCCGCGTTGGGTTTGGACGACGGCGCGGTGCTCACGCAATCGGTGGCCATCCTCGAATATCTCGATGAAATCCATCCGGACCCGCCGCTGTTGCCGAAAGCGCCATTGGCGCGCGCGCGAGTGCGGGCGCTTGCGCAAGCCATTACCTGCGATGTGCACCCCCTGAATAATTTACGGGTGCTGCAATATCTCGAAAACGATTTACGCCACGACAAGGCGGTGCGCGATACCTGGTATCGCCACTGGGTGGGTCTGGGGTTCGACGCCATCGAGCGCTGGCTGGTCAGGGATGGAGCGACAGGGCGCTTCTGCCACGGCGATGCGCCGACCATGGCGGATGTGTGTCTGGTTCCTCAGGTGTTCAACGCGCGACGCTTTGCAGTGGATCTCGGTCCCTATCCGCGCATCGTCGGGATCGATGCCGCCTGCCGAGAGTTGCCGGCTTTCCAAGGAGCCGCGCCGGAACGCCAGGTTTGAGCGCCTCGCGCTTTCGCCGCACCTCGAGCTTTAGCCGGACCTCGAACCCGAGCGGTCCGGCAATATGACGATCTCGCTGGAAAGTATTCCAAGGTTCACTGCGCCGGAAGCGCTTGCCGCGGCGACCCAAGGGTATGGCATCCAGGGCAGCGCCTCGGCCTTGCCGAGCGAGCGAGATCAGAATTTCCTGGTCACCGATGCAGCCGGCGGCAGGTACGTGGTGAAAATAGCCAATGCAAACGATGCGCCCGAGTTGCTGGATTTTCAAATTCAAGCGATGCGGCGTGTCGAGCAGCTGACGCCGGAGTGCCGAGTGCAACGGATGTTAGGTTCGGTTCAGGGATCGGATATCACGAAAATTCACAATCCCAGGACGGGCACCGATCACTGTATGCGCGTGCTCACCTGGATCGATGGGGATGTGCTTGCGAAAACAGCCTCGCGGGGTTCTGCTCTATTTGAATCGATCGGTACGAGCATGGCCAAGGTCGACGCCGCGCTGTGCGATTTTTCGCACCCGGCCATGCGCCGCACCCTGCAGTGGGACCTGCGCCGGGCGGGAATGGCCCGGGAGAAGGCGGCGCTGCTGCCGCGTGATCGGCGGGCCCGTGTCGAACGACGATTTTCGCAATGGGAACGGATCGATTGGACGGCCCTGAGGCATAGCGTGATTCATGGCGACGCGAATGACTACAACGTCATCGTCGCCGCTGGACGCATGGTTGGGTTGCTGGATTTCGGCGACATGGTCCATACCGCCACCGTCTGCGATCTGGCCATCGCTCTTGCCTACACCATGCTGCGCGAAGTGGAACCGATGGCCGCCGCCGCTCAGGTTATTCGCGCTTACCACCGGCACTATGCACTGACCGAACCGGAGCAGCGCGTACTGTTCCTATTGGTCGTGTCGCGCCTATGCATGAGCGTGTGCTATTCGGCCCACAACCGGGCGCGCAACCCCAGCGACCCTTACCAGGTGGTATCCGAGGCAGCGGCCTGGGATCTGCTGGACAGGCTCGAACTCTGGTCCGCCGGAGACGCGTTCGAATTGATCCACTCAGCTTGTGCTTGTCCGGGCGCTCCCCAGGCGGCGCCGGCTCGGAGTCAGTAATGAGGCGGGCGTTCTTGTTCGGGCGCGCGCGGGCCGTCGTCGGGCTGAGCGCTGCTCAGGCGGTCCGTGACGGCCTTGAGTTTCGCCTGCAACGCCTGAATTTCCTTGTGCTGCCGGAACACCACGTCGCTCAATTCCGCGCTCGCGCGCTCCAGAAAGGCGATCTTGGTTTGGATTTGTTCCAGCGTCTCGTCGTTCACCCGCGAAGTGTAGCTCCTACCGGCCGCTACCGGCGCGGCGCTTGCCCGAAAGCGCCCGAAATACTGAATTAGCTTGTTTGATCGAGGTCGATTGTCCCAATATCGCTGCGGGCCGCGTCAATCGTGACTCTGAAAGGACGACATAGATGATACTGAGCGGCACCTCCTCGGCCCGGGAGAGTCGAATTCAACGGCGTCTCGCGCAATTGACGCTCGCTGCAATGCTGCTGGGCGCGGCGTCCGTTCACGGCGCAGAGTCTCCGGCGCGGCCGATCGCGCCGCCCCCGGCGCCCGGCCCCGCCGCGGGCCTAGCCGATTCGGCGGCGCTGCGCGCCACGGTGTTCGGCACGCCCCCGCAGGACATGGCGCCGATGCCGAGCAGAGTGCCGCTGGCGGAAATCGATATCGCCCTGCCTTGGGCGCGGCCGGTGCCCGACGTGTTCTGGTTCGATCGAAAATTGCGCGTGTGGTTTTCCGCGCAGGACAACCCAGCGCCCCTGGCCATCGTCATTTCCGGAACGGGGAACGACGGCAACACGGCGAAGCTCTCGGTCTTGCGCGGCGCGCTTTACGGCGCCGGCTACCATGTACTGACGATGCCGTCCCCGACGTTCCCGGGATTCATCGTGTCGGCGTCGAGCACGGGGGTCGCCGGCGATTTGATGCAGGACGGCCTCGATTTGTACTCGGCCATGCAGCAGATCATCGCGCATCTGCCGAAAAAGGTCCGGATCACGGATGTTGACGTGCTCGGGTTCAGCCTCGGCGGCGCCAACGCGGCGATCGTAAAATCGATTGCCTCTACGCAGGGCGAGCTCAAGATCCATCGCGCGGTCATGATCAATCCGCCGGTGAGTCTATTCTCGTCGATTGGGCGGCTCGATGAATTATTCGAGCTGAGCATCGGTTCCGGCGACGAAGGAGTCGAACGGCTGTATCGCAGGCTGTATGCCGAACTGGCGAACTTGTACCGGGCGTCCGATCGGGTTCAAATCGATCAGGATTTCATTCTCGGCGCGGCCGCGACCGTCCTGAAGACGGACGCGGAATTTTCCGCGGCGATTTCGTTGAGCTTCCGCATCAATCTCGAGGATATGTTCTTCGCCGGCGACCTTTATGCCGGCACGGGCGTCGTCGTCGATCCGAGACATCCGCCGAAGGTCGGCGATTCGCTCGAAGAGACCCAGCGCATTTTGCGCAACAAACCGTTCTCGGAATATTTCACGAAGGTGTTCGCGCCTTATTACTTGAAACAGCGTGCCAATTCGACCCCGGCATCGCTGATCGACGGCAACCGCCTCGGCATCATCGGCGACGCGCTGCGCAATGATCCGGACTATTACGCGCAGACCAACAGCGACGATCTGATACTCGACAAGCAGGAACTGGCGTGGCTGCGGGACACTCTCGGTTCGAGAATTGCCGTTTATGACCACGGCGGTCACCTCGGCAATGTGGGTGAGCGGCAGCAAGTGGCGGACATGCTCGACATGCTGGCCGGGCGCTGGCCGGGAACCGCGAAATGAGATCCGCCTTGGTTCTGGGCATGCTCCTCATCGTGCAGGGCTGCGCTTCCCAAGGCGTCAGTATCCGCAGCCTGCCTCCCGAAGACCCGGCGGCCGTGAATGCCGCGGCCGTGGAAAGCGCGGCCGCATTCGCCGCCGCAGGCGAAACCGGCCGGGTTGGCCAGAACGCTCCGGAGACGCTTCCTCCGGTGACTCCGGCGGATGCACCGTCCATGTATACCTACGATCCGTGGGAGCGCATCAACCGCTTTACCTATCGGTTCAACGCGCGATTCGACGAAGCGGTCTTTCTGCGCGCGGCGAATGCCTATCGCCGCGTTCCCGCGCCGATTCGTTCCGGCGTGCACAACTTCTTCGGCAATCTGTCCGAAGTCGACAGCGTGATCAACTACGTTCTTCAATGGCGCCTCGAGCTGGGCGGGCGCAGCCTCGGCCGATTCGTGATCAACAGCACCATCGGCATCGGCGGTCTGTTCGACGTGGCCGCGCGGCTCAAACTAGCGGGCGAACCGACCGGCTTGAGCACCACGCTCGCCCAGTGGGGCATGCACCCGGGCCCCTATCTGGTCATTCCGCTTCTCGGACCGTCGACCTTGCGCGACGGCATCGGCTTTCTCGGCGACTACGGCGCTTCGTACGGAATCAACATCGCCGGGCTGTATCGCGGCGACGTGTCCTGGGCGCTCGGCACGATCAATGCGGTGGATCAGCGCTCGAACGTCGACTTCCGCTACTATTCGACCGGCTCGCCGTTCGAGTACGAGAACGTGCGCTTTCTATATGTGCGCAAGCGCTTGATCGAAGACGAAGGTCTGCGCGCGAAACAGCCGAGAAAGCGCACGAAATCGACGACCCAGCAGGAGAATGCGGTCCACGAGCCGGCAGGGCAGTGACCGGAGCGGGTCGCCGCGCACTCCTCGGCACGAAATGTCTTGTTTTCCCTACAGCACGCCGGCCGGCCTCCCTGTAGGCTGCTGCCGCAGCAAGCGTCGAGCGCCATGGAGCGCGCTTACCCAAATTCGGTTGCAGCGGTGAGAAAGAAGTATGTCTAGGGAGCAGACGGCGCCGGCTTATGTCTCCGGCAACCGACCCATTCCGGCGGCCCACAGCGACGTGTCATTGGAAACGCGCGGCACGGCCTATGCATTCGTGCAGAGCCTGGTGCACGAAGTCTCGGGCGGGACCGTCGATCTGCCCTGCTTCCCGGACGTGGTCACCAGGGTTCGCAATGCGATGGCGGATTCGGGCTCGACGCCGGAGCGGGCGGTCAAAATTGTCGGCACCGAGCCGCGTCTGGCGGCAAAATTGCTCGAAACCGCGCGCTCCGCCGCTTTCAATCCGTCGGGCAGACCTCTCGGGGACTTGCGAACCGCCATTGCCCGCCTGGGACATCAGTTGGTGCAGGGCGCTGCCATGGCCTTCGCGGTCCAGCAAATGAAGGACGAGGCGTCCTTGCGTCCGGTGGCCGAGCAGCTTCGCGAGCTATGGAGCAGAAGCATTGCGGTGGCGTCGGTTTGCCGGGTCGTGGCGCGGCGGACGGAGGTGAGCCCGGATGAAGCATTTCTCACCGGACTTCTGCACGGGATCGGCCGGCTGTACATCATCGTTCGTGCGGTGGGCAGTGCACCGGAGCTCTGCGACGAACCGAAATTCTTGGATCTCGTTGCCGGCTGGCACGCGCCGATCGGCAAAGCGGTGCTGGCAAGCTGGGGTTTCGCCGAGGAAATGGCGGAAGCCGTCAACGACCAGGCGGAGTATGGCCGCCAATCCGGGAATACGGCGGATCTGTCCGATGTGCTGATCGCCAGCGTCATTCTGGCCGACTCGCTGGGGTCGACCGCCCCAGGAACGGCTGCAATGAACGAAGCAAGCGCTTTTCACAGTATTGGTTTGTCCGAACGGGACTGTGCGACGATATTGACGCACGCAGAGCGCCAACGATGCTCGCTGCAGGATGCGTTGGGGTGCAATTGAAGAATGCCCCCCGCGCCCGCCTGCTCATTGTCGACGATGAGGGCGAATTGCTCACCGCGTTCTGCCGCGTGCTGGAAGCGGAGGGCTATTCAGCTCTAGGAGCCGGCTCCGCTCTGCAAGCCCTGGGCGCCCTGCGCGCCGCGGCCGCCGATGAGGCAACCAAATTCGATATCCTGATCACCGACTTGTCGATGCCCTTCATGGACGGAATAGCGCTTCTACGCGAGGCGCGCAACATCGACGACGAACTGGTCAGCATCGTGATGACGGGTCACGGCACGATCGACACGGCCGTGGAGGCCATGAAGGGCGGCGCTCTGGACTACATTCTCAAGCCCTTCAATCTCAGTGTCGTCACGCCGGTTTTGTCGCGAGCGCTGGCCGTGAGGCGTCTGCGCCGCGAAAACGCCGCACTCGTCCGGCAGGTCGCCGCTCGCTCCGCCGAACTCGAGGCGGCGAATCGTGAATTGCGGAGCGCGAACAAGGAACTCGACGCATTTGCCCATTCGGTGTCGCACGACTTGCGCCAGCCGCTCAACCACATCATCGGCTTCTCCGAATTCCTGATCGGCGAAAAACCAGGGGCATTGAACCCGAAGCAAAAGGAGCTTCTCGGCGATATCCACCACAGTGGCAATCATCTCGTGCGCCTCACCGACGACCTGCTGCAGTTCTCCCGCCTGAGCCAGCGTGCGCCCGAAAAAAAGGACGTGAACATGGAAGCGCTCGTCTGGGAAATTCTTCGCTCGATGCAGGCCGCCGAACCTTCCCGCAATTTCGATCTCCATGTGGGACCGCTTCCGAACGTATCCGCGGATCCCTCGCTGCTCAGGCAGGTGCTCGTGAACCTGCTGGCCAACGCGTTCAAATTCACCCGGCGCGTGCCGATGCCGGTGATCGAAGTCTTTGGACAGCTTCGCGCGTGCGAAGCGACTTATTGCATCCGCGACAACGGTGCGGGCTTCGACATGGCCGATGCGGCGCGCCTGTTCTCCATATTCCAACGATTGCACGGCGAGGAGGAATTCGAAGGAACCGGCGTCGGACTGTCCATCGTTCAGCGCATCATCGAGCGCCACGGGGGGACCATTTCGGCGCAGGCGGCGGTCGGCAGGGGCGCGGCTTTTACCTTTACGCTGCCGACCTAGGTTTGCCGCACCAAACCCGGCGGCACCGCAACATCGCCCAGCCGTTTTGGGGCGGGGAGCAGGCGGTCGTATTCCTTCTTGACGACCGCATAGCACTCGCAACTGCGCTTCTCCAACTCGCTGCGGTCCAAAACTCTGATATGGCCGCGGACGTACTGAATCAATCCGGCCTCCTGCAGTTGCAGTGCGGCCTGGGTGACGCCCTCCCGGCGCACTCCGAGCATGTCGGCGATCAGTCTTTGCGTCATCTCCAGCTCGTCGCCGTCCAGCCGGTCCAGGCTCAACAGCAGCCAGCGGCACAGCTGCTGATCCAGGGAATGATGGCGGTTGCAAACAGCCGTTTGCGCCATCTGCGTGCTCAATGCCTGGGTATAGCGCAACAGCAGGTGCAGCACCGCCAAGGATCGATGGAATTCTTTTTTGAACCGTTCGGCGGCCATCCGGAAACCGGCGCCGCCGCTATGTACCAACGCACGGCTCAAGGTCGACCCACCGCCCGTGAACAAGGAGAGACCGACGATGCCTTCGTTGCCGACCACGGCGATCTCGGCGGACGCGCCGTTTTCCATGAGATATAGCAGCGATACGATCGATGTGGCCGGGAAATACACGTACCGCGAGGTTTCACCGGACTCGTACAGTACGTCGCCGAGCGGCATCTCCACCCATTCCAGTTGCGGAAGCCAGCGCTGCAGTACGCTGGCGGAGAGCGCCGCGAGCAGGTGGTTCTGATTGGGGTTCGGAGCAGCATCCATCACCGAATCCATCGGCAATCGAGCCTCCCTGCAAACTTTGTTCTGAATGGATTTTACAATAACGCCGAAATTGACCCTTCACAATGGCGTAGTCGCCTATGAGGGGTCGGGGAAGTTCCAATACAGGTATTCCCCTAGCCCATCGTCAGGCCGCGACTGCCCACTGTCACGATTTCCCTACATCGCCGCCGGCCCGGCGCCGCTACGCTGCATGAAGTATTAGTCGCAAAGGTCGACTGGGTCAGCATGCATCTCGAACGCACTTCCCGGCAGGAGGATGATCCGGCCGATCCCCTTCACGATTCCACCATCGTGCAGCAGCTGGCGCCGCAATGGCAGTGCCGGGTGCTCATCGTCGACGACGACGACCTCGTCCGCGCGCAGCTCTCGGCCCTGCTCAAGCGGGCCCACTACGAGGTTCAGGTTGCCGCATCGGGCGAAGAAGCGATGCGCATGCTCGACAAGTCGAAGTGTCAGATCGTGCTGACGGACTGGCAGATGCCGGGCATGGATGGCCTGGCTCTCTGCCGCAGGGTGCGGCTCGAACACGTCCAGGGATACGTCTACGTCATGATGCTCACCGTCCGGGAGAGCAAGCAGGACATGCTGCAGAGTCTTGCGGCCGGTGCGGACGACTATATCGTCAAAGGATCTTCCAACGAGGAGATCCTTGCGCGCATGGAGGTCGCCCGGCGCATCACTCACCTCGAGTGTTCGCTGCGCGAGAGCAATCGGGAAAACCGGCGTCTTTCGGTGACCGACCCCTTGACCGCCGCGCATAACCGGCGATATTTGATGAAATACCTGCCGCGCGAACTGGCCCGCGCACTGCGCTACAACCGGCCGCTGTCCATCCTTTATTGCGACATCGACGGATTCAAAAAAGTCAACGATCGCCTGGGTCATGGCGCGGGAGACCGCGTTCTGCAGGAGTTCGTTCTGCGCGCCACCCGCTGCATCCGGGAAAAGAGCGATTGGCTCGCGCGCTGCGGCGGCGATGAATTCATCGTGGTCATGCCGGAAACGGACCTGAAGGGTGCGAATTGCGTTGCCCAGAAATTACAGCGCATATTCGCGAACCCGCCGCTTGTCATCCACGAGCGCCCCCTCGAGATAACCGTCAGCATCGGCATCAACGCATTGGAAACGCATCGCGACTTGTCGCAGACGTCGGCAGTGGAACTGCTCCGCGAGGCTGATCGCAGACTCTACGCGAGCAAGCAATCAGGCAGGAATCAGGTCACGTCGACGCCGGCATCGAAAGCTCGAAGTTGACGGCGGGCCGGGGCTCCAACTCATTCTCGTTGCATCGATCAGGAAACGTCCCGAAGCGCGGGGGCCGCAATCGTTCCCTGCATGATGGCCTGCGAGATATAGCCCGCGACCTCAGTCTGTAGGCGCATTTCCGCATCGTCGAAAAATTGCGGCTTCTCGGTCAGCAGCACGAGCCGGCCGGTGGATCCTTTGCCCGTGTCTATGGGCAGCGCGGCCAGGGCGCGGTAGCCGCAATCGAGCATATCGCCGCGCAGCCGCACGGGTTGCCCCGGATCCTGAAGGTCGTTGCAAATGGCCGCCCGTTGAGAATTCAGAGCCACCGTCAGCAGATCGTCCTGTTCGGCCAGTTCCACCGACATTCTGCGCGCAAGCACCACGGCATCTTCCGCGTCGCCCGCCGCTGCGACGAGCGCCAATTTGCCGGAAATGGAATCGGGGATCTCGATATAGGCAAGCCGGAACTGTCCCTGCCGGATCGCGAGGCGGCAGGCCTCTTTGCACAGTTCGTCGCGCGTCCGTGCCCTCTGTATCATCAAGTTGGTGCCGCCCAACAGCGCGTACACGCGGTTCACATTGCTCACCCAGGTGGCCGACAGCTGCCGCGTACGCTCTTCGCTCCGGTTCAGCTTTTCGGTTTGCCATTTGAGCGCGAGATGCAGATTGATGTTCTCGTAGACCCGCCCCACCAGCGTCCCCATGTGCGACAGAAGCGCTTCATCCTCCGCGTCGAATTCCTCGGCCCCAATCTTGTCTGCAAGGCATATCCATCCGTACACCCGCGTTGGGGTCATCAGCGGAACTGCGAGGAACGATTGCGCCGCCGGATAGCCGGCAGGTAATCCCGCGTCCACCGGTTTGGCCCCCGAACTGCTGAGCCTCAATGGAAGGCGGCTGGTCATGATCGAGCCCAGGGGTCCCGAATCGAGCGCGGGCGCGGGCGGGGCGCCGCCCCCGAGGTCGAGGCCGCTCGTCGTAAAGAACAAGCCGCTGCTGCTGGTCTTTTCGGTCACGGCGGTGACCGCATACAGAGCGCCGAACAAGTTACGCGCATCGGCGCACGCCTTTTCGAGAAACGCGTGCGGTTGCTGCGCGAAGGAGATTTCCTGCCCGATTTTCGCAAGCGCTTCGAAGCGCGACTGGAAGGCGGCGAGCGCAGCAGCCCGCTCGGTGAGTTTGTCGGTGATCAGGCGCAGATGCTCGCGATCGAAGTTCTCGGGCAGCGGATCCGGATCCGTCTCGCAGATGCCCGCCAGTACCTGCTCGACGGCCTTGAGTAAATGGGCCGCGGGACTTGGCTTTACGACTACGTGAGCCACGCCGCAGGCCCGCGCCAGCTTGTGCGCCTCGCGTTCATGGTAATGGGCCGTGTAGAAAATTACCGGGATGAGGCACAGCTGCGGGTCGAGGCGCAGCGCGCGCACGAACCCGTACCCATCCATGGTGGGCATCACGATATCCGAAATGATGAGCTGCGGCCGCTGCGCCCGCGCCAGGCGCAGTCCGTCGAGCCCGTCCGTCGCCTCGAGCGTCAGATGTCCGTCGCCGCTCAACAACGTAACCAGAAGCTTGCGGTTGAGCGAATTGTCGTCGACGACGAGTATCGTGGCCATTACGAGGGCAGCACGGACGCGCGATATTCGGTGAGAAACCGCGCCAATCCGCTCAACTGAGGGCCGAGCCCGGACTTTACCATGTAGCCTGCAATCGACTCCTGGTACGCGCGCGCCCGGTCGGCGTCGGATCCGGACGTGGTCAACACGAACACCACGGTGCCGCGCAGATGCGTGTCCGACCGCAACTCGCGAAGAAATTCGATGCCGTTCATGCGCGGCATGTTCAGATCGAGCAGGACGAGATACGGCTTCTTGATCTGGCGCGTCGGGTGCTGGCCGCGAAGGATTTGCAGGGCAGCCATGCCGTCCTCCGCGATCACGATGGGGGAGTCCATGCCGTGTTTGCGCAGACCCCGAACCACCGCCTCGGCCGCCACGTCATCATCGTCAACCACCAGAAAGGTGAATGCCGCGGCGCCGGTCATGCAGCGCGCCACTGAATCCGCGGCCACCAGACACGGAACGCCGTGCCCCGCGTCCCCTCGGTCGAATCGAGCGATATTCGGCCGCCGTGAGCCTCCACCAGGCGCTTGCTCAACGCGAGCCCGATTCCGGAATGGTTGTGGTCCCTCGCCGACAGAGTCTGAAACATCCGAAACACGCGTTCCTGAGAGGCAGGCGGGATGCCGGGCCCGTCGTCCGATATCGTCAATGCGCAGTACCTACCGATGTCCTCCGCACGAATGTCGATGGTTCCGGACGATCTATCATGGTGCTTGATCGCATTACTGATGACATTGCGCAGCACGCTCTCGAGCGGCGCCTTGTGCGCCGTAAACGGCTTCGAATCGATCTGCACCGAGACCTGAAAGCCCGGCGGCCTCGGCAGAATCTCCAATACCCCGTCGATCAATTCGCGCAGGTCGACGGACACCATTTCGCCGGACGCCGTACCCGCGTGAGCATACGCGAGGAGATCGTCGATGACGCGGCCGAGACGTTGAATGCGGTCCATGACCCGTCCCAAATTGCGTTTGACCTCCTCGTTGGCGGTGCCGCCCAGATCTTCCACGATCCACGTCATCAGGTCCGCTATGCCGCGCAGCGGCGACTTCAGATCGTGGGACGCCGCGTAGGTAAATTCCTCCAAATTCGCGTTGGCCTGACGCAGTTCCAGCTGCATGATGTTGCGCCGTGTGATGTCCGTTACCGCCGCCAGCACCAGTCCGCCGTCGTCGGCAGGGACGGGATTGAGGCCGATTTCCACGGGAAACTCCGATCCATCCTTGCGCCGGGCGGTGAGATCGCGGTCCACGCCCATCTGGCGCATGGCGGGACTGGCGGCGAAGGCCTGCCGGAGGGAGTCGTGGGCGGTTCGCAGCCGTTCCGGCAGCAGCATCTCCAGCGGGTTGCCGATCAATTCCGATCGGTCGTAGCCGAACATCGCTTCGGTTTGGGGATTGACCAGCACGATTCTGCCCGGCGCATCGACCATGATCATGGCACAGGGCGCGGCTTCGACGATCTTCTGAAACATCCGTTCGAGGCGTTTGCGCACCGAGATGTCGGCGATGGTCTCCACCACCATCTTTCCCGCCGGAGTCTGCAGAGTATTGATCCCGATTTCGATCGGAAATTCGGCGCCGTTCGCCCGCAATCCGGAAAGCTCGCGGCCGGCTCCCATTGCGCGAAACTGGAAGCCGCTCGATTCGCCTTCGCGCAGCATGGAGTGACCCGAGCGAAACCGCTCCGGGATGAGATGCTCGATGGGCGTATCGATGAGTTCAGTTCGCCCATGGCCGAACATCCTTTCGAATTCCGCGTTGACCAGGACGATGCGGCCGTCGAGCATGGTGAGCGCGACCCCATTGGGCGCATTTTCGACGATCCGCGCCATCAATTGCTCGATGACGGCGAGTGACAACATGGGATGCGTCCCCGACAGGGACACCGTACGCGAATCCGTGGTACTCAATCCGGTCCAATTCCTTCTGTTCGAACCAAACCAGCTTACGCTGGATGCAGCCCGCCATCAACGCGTTACGCATGCGGCGCGCCGCATCGGGGCTACGCTATGTGTGTTTCCGCACATAGGAACTGCGGCGCATTTTCGTTCTCGGCTCTCGCCGAAAGGCCGCAAATGGGCTTCAGAACACAGTTCCAGAGCCGATCATCGGTAATATGAAGTCTGCAATCGTTCGGCAGCACGGGCAAGGAACGCATCCTTTGAATAAGGTTTCGCCAGTCGGAGTTTTGGTGGTCGACGACCACGGGATCGTGTGCGAGGGGCTCGCCGCGCTGCTCGCGGCGCAAGACGGCATACGCGTGCTCGGAACCGCCGCCTCGGGGCAGGAGGCTTTGCAGGCCGCGGAACGGCTCAAACCCGACATCGTCATCATGGATCTCGTTCTCCCGGACATGAACGGAATCGATGCGATGCACCGAATCTTCCGCATCCTGCCGCTGACGCGTGTCATCGTCCTATCCGCCAGCCACAACATCGAACACGTGTATCGCGCGTTGCGCTCAGGGGCTTGCGGCTACGTCGTCAAGGACGCGAAGGGCGATGAACTCATGCACGCGGTGAAGGCGGTGAGAAGCGGCAAGCAATACCTGAGCCCCAGAGTCTCGCCGCCGGCCGTCGATGCGAGCGGCTGCTATTCGTTGCCGAAGAGTCCGTTGGAGCGCCTCAGTTTGCGCGAGCGGGACGTGCTGCATCGCGTCGTGGCGGGCGCGTCCAGCGCCACCATTGCGCGGCACCTGTCCTTGTCGCGCAAGACCGTCGACACCTACCGCTGTCGATTGATGGCAAAGCTCGGCGTCGGCAATCGATCGGCGCTGATCCGCTTCGCCATCGAGAATGAATTCACCGCATAGCGGGACTCCGCACGCGGGAGGAAACATGCAGGCATCAAACCACGCCGGAACGACGAAGAGAACGGATTCGACCACCGATGATGCGGCTTCTCTGCGGCTGCGGGACGCGCAGGGGAGATGCCGCATACTCGTGGTCGACGACGACGCACTGGTGCGCGCGAGGCTTGCGGCGTTGCTGCGGGCGTCCCAGTTCGAGGTGGACTCGGCGGAGTCGGGCGAAGACGCCTTGCGCATCATGGCGACGGCGCGTTATCAGGTGCTGCTCACCGATTGGCAGATGCCCGACATGGACGGGTTGTCGCTCTGCAGGAATGTCCGCGCCAATACCGGCGGCGGCTATGTGTACGTCCTGATGCTCACCGTTCGCGACCGCAAGGAAGATTTGCTCGCCGGGCTCGCGGCGGGAGCCGATGACTATGTGGTGAAAGGGGCGCCGATCGAGGAGATTCTCGCACGCCTCGAGGTGGCGAGACGCATCACCCGATTCGAGCATGGGCCGCGCGCCGGCAAGCGGGAGGATGGGCCGGAATCTCTGATCGATCCTCTCACCGGGGCGCACAACGTGCGCTACCTCATGGAATATCTGCCGCGCGAGCTCGAGCGCTCGCGGCGCTACGGCCATCCGTTGGCGGTCCTCAGCTGCGATGTGGATGGTTTCAAGCAGACCAACGAACGCTATGGAACCGAGGTGGGCAACGAGTTGCTGCGAGCATTGGTTGCGTGCGCCCAAAACTGCATCAGAAAGGACATCGACTGGCTTGCGCGCGTGAGCGGCGACGAGTTCATGATCGTGCTGCCGGAAACGAAGGTGCATGGAGCGAGACGCGTTGCCCAGAGACTGCGCGAGGCCTTGGCCGCCTTTCCCGTGGAAACCCACGCCGGTCCCGTGAGCTTCACGGTCAGCATGGGCATGACCGCGGTCGAACCGAAGTACGAGAAGGACGGCGCGTCGAAACTCGAAGACGTACTGCGAGCCGCCGACCGCGGCTTGCACGCCAGCAAGAGACGCGGAGGCGACTACGCGACGGCGGCTGCGGTATCGAGCGCCTTGGCGATCGCCATGCATGCGCGGAAGGGCGGCAAATATGAAATCCACTAGACGCCGGTCGCGCAAAGAATTCCTGCAGGCGACATCCAGCGATGGGCTCGAAGAGTTGCGTCTCGCCTTCCATGCCAGACTGCAGAGCGACCGCGTGCACTTTACGACCTTGAGCGCCGCGCTGGCACGCGCCGAGGAAAGTCCCGGGTGGATCTTTCAGGATTTGCAGTTCCGCGCCCATAAAATACGCGGCGGCGCGGCGATATTCGAGATCGCCAAGATCGAAGCGGCGGCCTTTGCATTGGAGCAGGCGGCCATTTCGGCGTCCCTGTCGAATGCGAACAACACGGACGTCGGAGTGTGGACCGCGCTCGAGGGCTTGGTGCGTTTGATGGGAGAGCTGGACGCGGGCGTCGATCCCGCGCAGCTGGCAGGAGCGGGTCGGGCCTCGGCCATGGGGGCGGCCAAACGCCTCGAACGGTGAAGGCCTTGCCGCGTACGCGGCCTGCCCGGCGGCCGGGCTCAGGCCACCCCTCTGTCGGCCAGGAACTCGCCCAGGATTCTCGCGGTATGACTCTTGCCCGGCTTGCGTACGATGGCCTCGGGCGCACCCTGCGCGACCACACGGCCGCCGCCGTCGCCGCCGTCCGGACCCAAATCGATGATCCAATCCGCTTCGGCCATGATGTCCAGATTGTGTTCGATCACGACGACGGTGTTGCCGCTATCGACCAGTCGATGCAGGACGCGCACGAGTTTCTCCACGTCCGCCATGTGCAGGCCGACCGTCGGCTCGTCGAGCACATACAGGGTGTGCTGTCCCTCGCGCCGCGCCGTATCCAGCCCAAGCGCATCGGTGCGCACCTTGGTGAGTTCGGTGACGAGCTTGATGCGTTGGCTCTCTCCGCCCGAGAGCGTCGGGCTGGGTTGGCCCAGGCTCAAGTAGCCGAGTCCCACGTCGGCGAGCAGGCTCACCGGGTGGTGCACGCTGCGCTGAGCGGCAAAGAACTCGAGCGCGTCGTCGACGCTCATGGCCAGGGTCTCGCCGATGCTCCTGCCCTTGAACAGCACGCCCAAGGTCTCGGGATTGAAGCGTCTGCCGCCGCAGACGTCGCACAGAACTTGGACATCGGGTAGGAAGCTCATCTCGATGCGCTGCATTCCCTGACCCTCGCAGGCTTCGCAGCGGCCGCCGGCCGTATTGAAGGAAAAGCGGCTGGCCGTGAACCCCCGGATGCGCGCCTCGGTGGTGTCTGCATACAGGCGCCGAATGGAGTCCCAAAATCCGATATAGGTCGCGGGGCAGGAGCGCGGAGTCTTACCGATGGGAGTTTGGTCGACTTCGAGGACGCGGCTGACTTTCTGCCACCCCGTGATTGCGTCGCATCCCTCGAGCCTGGACTCCGGCCCACGCGCGCGCTCGGCGCGCTGCGAGCGCGTCACCAACCGCTTCAAATTGCGCAACAATACGTCGCGCGCCAGCGAAGACTTGCCCGACCCCGAGACCCCGGTGACCACCGTCAATCGCTCGAGCGGAATGCGCGCGTCGACCTTGCGAAGATTGTGCAGCGTGGCGCCGCGGATATCGATGATGGACGTATCGCCGTTGATGGCGCGGCGCCGGGAGCGGGAATGCTGCAGCGGGGCTGCGAGACAGCGGCCGGTCGCGGATAGCTTCGAGCGGGCAAGTTCCGCCGCTGTTCCTTGCGCCACGACGCGGCCGCCCCGGGTGCCCGCGCCCGGACCCAAATCGATCACATGATCGGCGCGGCGAATGGTGTCTTCGTCGTGTTCCACCACCACCAGTGTATTGCCCTTGGCGCGCAGTCTGTCCAAGGTGTTCAACAGCGCGCCATTGTCGCACGGGTGCAAACCGATGGTGGGCTCGTCCAGCACGTAGCACACGCCTTGCAGGTTGGACCCGAGCTGCGCCGCCAGGCGAATCCGCTGCGCTTCGCCGCCGGAGAGGGTCGGGGCCGCGCGGTTCAACTGCAGATAGCCCAAGCCGACGTCGCAAAGAAAACTCGTGCGCGCCGCAAGCTCCGCCAGCAGGTCACGTGCAATGTCGCGTTCGCGGCCGGCCAATTTGAAGGCTTGCAGGGTCGAGGAGAAATTCCGTACCGGCAAATCGGTGAGGGCGGCGATCGACTGGTCCCGGAACAGTACGTGCAATGCGACGGGATTGAGGCGTAGACCTGCACAGTCGGGACAGGCGGCCGGTTGCGCATCCTCCGCCGGCGCAGCGTCCGCAGCGTCTGCGCGCGTTGCGCCGGCTTGGGGCCCCGCGGCGTCCCGCCACGTGGATTCCTCACCGCTCTGTTCGGCGTCGAATTGCTCCAATTGCAGTCCGGTGCCGAAGCAACTCTTGCACCAGCCATGCTTCGAATTGAAGGAGAAGAGCCGGGGGTCGAGTTCGGGAAAGCCCGTACCGCAGTTGGGACAGGCGCGCTTGGTGGAAAAGACGTCCACCTTCGCCGCATCGGCGCCCGCCGCCACGTGCACGACTCCCCGTCCATGCTCCAATGCCGAATCGAGCGCCCGACGCAGTTCAGCCTCGCGCGCCGCGCTCACCGTCAGCGTCGCCACGGGCAATTCGATGCTGTGCTCGATGAAGCGGTCGAGCCGCGGCCACTTCGCCGTCGGCAGCAGCCTGCCGTCGACCTGCAGATGAGAAAAACCCTTGCCGCGCGCCCATTTTGCGAGCGCGGTGTACAGGCCTTTGCGCGCCACGATGAGCGGCGCCAGCAGAGAAATGCTCTTGCCGCGATAGTCCTTGAGCAGGCGCGCGGCGATTGCGTCCGCGGACTGCGGCTCGATGCGCGCCTCGCACACGGGGCAGTATTGCACGCCCAGCTTGACGTAGAGCAGGCGCAGGAAATGATAGATCTCGGTGAGAGTCGCCACCGTGCTCTTGTGGCCGCCGCGGCTGGTGCGCTGTTCGATCGCCACGGTGGGCGGAATGCCGAAGATGGCGTCGACATCGGGCCGCGACGCCGGCTGCACGAATTGCCGCGCGTAGGCGTTCAGGGACTCGAGGTAGCGGCGTTGACCTTCGGCGAACAGGATATCGAAAGCCAGGGTGCTCTTGCCGCTGCCCGACACGCCGGTGATCACGGTGAACCGGTTGAGGCCCAGATTCACGTCGACACTCTTGAGATTGTGTTCGCGGGCGCCATGGATCTCGATGGAGGCCGGCAGGCTGGAACGATGCACCAATCCGTCTTTCGTGCGGGCGGTCGCCGGTGCGGCGTAAGGCGCGCCGCCGGCATCTCGTACGGCGTTCCCCGCGTCCAGATCGCCGGTGCCGCGCGCCGGGCCAAACGGCACGGGGTTGTCGGCGTCGACGAGCGCGCGCCCGGTATGGGAGGCGGCGTCGCGCATGACCGCGCCAGGCGTGCCGACGCAAACGACGCTGCCGCCGGCCCCGCCGCCCTCGGGTCCCAAATCGATGATCCAGTCGGCGGCGCGCACCACATCCAAATTGTGCTCGATCACCAACAGCGAATGGCCGGCGCCGATCAGCCGCCGGAAGGCGCGCAGGAGCTTCGCGACATCGTCGAAGTGCAGGCCGGTGGTGGGCTCGTCGAACAGGAACAGCGAGCCGCGGCGCATCGGAGCTCCGGTCCCAGCTCGCGCGGCTTTTTGCGCAGCCGCCGCCTCTTGCGCAGCTGCCTTGACGGCGGCCTTCCTGGATGCCTGCACGCGCACGGCGTTCTCGGCCAGATGCCCGGCAAGCTTTAGGCGCTGAGCCTCGCCCCCCGAGAGCGTCGGCACCGGTTGTCCCAGGCGCAGGTAATCCAGGCCGACATCGGCCAGCGGTGCGAGCACCAGGCACACTTCGGTGTCGGCAGCAAAAAATGCCAGCGCTTCCGACACCGTGAGATCGAGAACATCGGCGATGCTTTTCGGCGGCGCATCGCCGCGCGACAACTGCACCTCGAGCACCTCCGCCCGATAGCGCCGGCCGTCGCAATCGGGACAGCGCAGGTACACGTCGGACAGAAATTGCATCTCGACGTGTTCGAAGCCGTTGCCGCCGCACCCCGGACAGCGGCCGTTGCCGGCATTGAAACTGAAGGTGCCGGCGGTGTACTTGCGCGCCGCGGCCAGCGGCACTCGGGCGAACAAATCGCGAATCGCATCGAAGGCGCCGACATAGCTCGCGGGATTCGAGCGGGTGGTGCGCCCGATACGGCTCTGATCCACCATGACGACATCGGCGATCAATTCCGCGCCCTGGAGCGCGCGGTGCAGCCCGGGGTTTTCGGTGGGTTTGCCCTTGGCGCGCAGCAGCGCCGGATACAGGATGTCGTGCACCAGGGTGGACTTGCCCGAACCGCTGACGCCGGTGACGCACACCAGGCGCCCGAGCGGAATCTCGACGTCGATATTCTTGAGGTTGTGCTCGGCGGCACCCAGAAGGCGCAAACTGCCGGCGGCCGCCGCGTTGGCGGCGCCGGCTGCGCCTGTGCAAGCCGCACCCACGCCCACGCCCGCGCCCGCGGCTGCGCCGGCTTGCGGAAGCTCCACTCGCTTGCGGCGAAACAGATAGTCCGCGGTGAGCGATCCCTTGGCCGCGGCGAGCTCCGCGATGGGCCCGAAGAATACGATTTCGCCGCCGTGCTCGCCGGGGCCGGGGCCGATATCGAGAACGCGGTCGGCGGCCTGCATCACCTTCGGATCATGCTCGACCACCACCAGCGTATTGCCGGCGTCGCGCAGGCGATGCATGACTCCGACGATGCGGCCGACGTCGCGCGGATGCAGGCCGATCGACGGCTCGTCCAGCACGAACAGGGTGTTCACCAGCGAGGTGCCGAGGGCAGTGGTGAGATTGATCCGCTGTACCTCGCCGCCGGACAGGGTGCGCGACTGGCGGTCGAGGTTCAAATAGCCCAAGCCAACGTCCGTCAAATACTCGAGGCGGGCGCGAATTTCCCGCATCAACAGGCCGGCGGCGGCGTCGAGCGGCGCCGGCAAGACGAGTGCATCGAAAAAGCGGCGGCAATCGTCGATCGGCAGCAGCATCATTTCGCGGATGTTGATGCCGGGGCTGCCGACTCGCCACAGCAGGGCGTCCGGCTTCAGGCGCGCGCCGTTGCATGCGCCGCATTCGGTATAGGAACGGTAGCGCGACAGCAACACGCGGATGTGCATCTTGTAGGCCTTGGTTTCGAGCCAAGCGAAGAAGCGGCGCACCCCGTACCAGACATTCTTGGTCCACTCGCCCTCACCCTCGATCACCCAGGCGCGTTCCGCGTCGGTCAAGTCGCGCCAGGGCGTGTCCGTGGGGATGGCGCGCTTACGGGCGAACTTGAGAAGATCCGCTTGGCATTCCTTGTAGGACTCGGTCTGCCACGGCTTGATGGCCCCTTGGCGAAGACTCAATGCGGTATCCGGAATGACCAAGCCATAGTCGACGCCGATGCTGCGGCCGAAGCCGCGGCAGGTCTCGCAGGCGCCGATGGGTGAATTGAAGCTGAAAGTGCTGGGGCTGGGATCCTTGTAGCTGATGTCGCAGTCCGGACAGTGCAGCCCGGTGGAGAAGCGCCAGGGCGCGCCGCCGCGCGGGTACACATCGAGGCGGCCTTGGCCGATCTTGAGCGCGGCCTCGATGGCATCGCCGGCTCGGGCCGGATCCACCGCGGTCCATCGAAAGCGATCCTGAATCACTTGCAGGGTATCGCCGCGCTTTTCGTGGATGCGCGTGTAGCCCTGACCGGCCAGCAACCGCTTGATCTCGTCCTCGGTGAAATTCTTCGGGACCGGCACCGGGAAGGTCAGCAGCAGCGGCGGATCGCCGCTGTCGCGGGTGAGCGTATCAAGCGCCTCTCGGATGCTCGCGGTCGTGTCGCGCCGCACCGGCCGGCCGCAGCCTTGGCAGTGCAGCACCCCCGCACGCGCGAACAAAAGCTTCAAGTGATCGTTGAGCTCGGTCATGGTGCCGACCGTGGAGCGCGAGGTTCGCACCGGATTTGTTTGATCGATGGCGATCGCGGGCGGGATTCCGTCGATGCGGTCGACCAGCGGCTTGTCCATGCGATCCAGGAACTGACGCGCGTAGGGCGAGAAAGTCTCGACGTAGCGGCGTTGGCCTTCGGCATACAACGTGTCGAATACCAGCGAAGATTTCCCGGAGCCGCTCACCCCGGTCACGACGATCAATTCATTGAGCGGCAGATCGAGATCGAGACTCTTGAGATTGTTCTGGCGGGCGCCGCGGATGCGGATGGCATCCGAGCGGGGCGGATCGAAGGGTGGCATTCCTGTGAGTTTACAGGATGTGTCAAGCTCAACGGCCGGCGAACTGCTCCATCATGAGCCCGGTGCCGCCGCGCGTGACATGCGCCACGATGGCGGTGCGGCGATGGATCTTGGTCACCAGACCTAAGTTGATGGCGAAAGCCAACTGGACCTGCTGTCCCTTGCGCAACCCGAGATTTTCCGTCTCGACGAACACGCCGTTCGCACTCAGGTTTTTAGCCTTGCAAATCCGGCTCTTTCGTCCCGACATCACCACATACACGGTGGTGCGTGCGCGGTGGCGAGTGTGCAAGCGGCGCTCCATCCGTTCCGTCCCTTTGGTTAGATCTCTTGGCTGGGATGAACATTATGCACATCGCGAAGTAGTTAGCGAAGTGTTCAGTTGCATGAGCGCAGATATGTAACGCGCAATATTGATATGTAAAATCAAGAACCTATGCAGCCCCGGTGAGGCCGGAAAAAATCGACCGCAGAGCGGACGGTGTTAGGCGGGTTCTTTGCGCCGGATGGCGAGTTGTTCCGGGGCTTCGATTCCCATCTTGACGCGCCGTCCCGTTCCGCCGAGCAGAGTGATCTGGATGGGACCGTTCGCGAACAGCTGGGCCATGGTCATGTTGGCATCCGCGCCTTCCGCGGGTTGGATGACGATGGATTCATCGGCACGGCGGCTGAGTACCAACATGGATCAAGCCCGCGCCAGTGCGCGCAGCGCCTTGGCGAGGGTCTTTCCTTGCGGACTGTAGGTGATCGCGGGTCCGCCGCGCACGATATCGAGCAGCTGCTGGACCTGATGTTGGCGCACATGGACGATGTGGCCGTTGACTTCGTTCGCGGAGCGGCAGCCGGCAATCAGCTCCATCAGCACCCGCCAGCGTTCGGCGACCGCCGCCGCCAGCCCGGGGCCGTCCAGCCCGGGGCCGTCCAGCCCGGGGCCGTCCAGCCCGGGGCCGTTCGGCGCGGCCCATAGTTCGCGGCGCTCCGCTTCGAGTTTTTCAATGGTTTCAAGGATGCGGATCTTCTCGGCGGCTTTTCGCTCGACCGCTTCAGGGGAGTCGCCGGTGAGCGCGGTGCGCTCGGCGGCCAAAGTCGCTGCCAGGGAACGCGCAACGTCGATCTCGCGATCCAGTACATCCTCGAGACGGCGGCGTGCATCCTTCTCCATGGATTTACTTCAGCCCGCGCTCGAACTGCAGCATCTTGTCGGCGACCCGGCCGGCGTCGATCTTGTAGGTGCCGGAATTGACGGCATGTTTCACCGCGGCTACCTTCGATGCGTTGACCACCGGCGCCTTGGCGACGGCCTCTTCGATCTTCTGCAGGGAACGGGCGGAGTCGGTCAGGGTGACGGTATCGCCGCTCTGCGAGGCCGGGGTGCTCGCGCCCGACGCCTCACCTTGGGTTTTGTCGGCTACGACGCTGCCGCTGTTCGAACCCTTGACGGGTGCGACTGGTTCGGTTGGCGAATATGCACTGATTTTGACAGTCACCGAAATTCTCCTGGGGCCGGATCAGCCCATGCCAAGGTTATCGTCAGGGTATGGATGAACTTTAGCGCTCGTTCACGAAACCAGACCCTCTGAACTAGTTATCGACTGTGACGCGGTTCACTGAAGGGCTATTGAGAAACTATTTCGACTACCTGCTCAGAACGCGCAACGCCTTCCACGATTTTACCGGATGAGGTGTTTTGCACTCTAACTCTTTGATTGATCAGACCATCGCTCAGGGCTCTGCCGGCCATGCGCACGCTCATTCCACCCACATCTGCGACCAGGGTCACGGATTGGCCGCGCTGCACCGCCTTGGCGGCCGCCAATTGCTGATTGGTCAGGAAGGCGCCGCCGGAGATCGGCCGGCTGGCGGTCAATCCCACCGCGATGGCCGGGTCGTCCAAGAAGCCCGGCGGCAGCTCGGAGATGTCGTGCTGCTCGACGCGCACATCCGTGGCCTTGAGAACGCTGCCCACCACGATGGCGTGGGCCGCGACCACCACCGATGAGGTGCCGACCACTCTGACCTGCACGTACAGGTGCCAGGGCTTGGCGTCCTGGCAGCGCAACTCGATCGTGGCTCTATCTTGCATGTGGTGCGCCGAGGCGAGGGCTGCCCGCACGGGTCCACGACAGCGCGCGAGCTCCAGACGCGGCTCGATCGGTCCGACCACCAAGCGCTGCCGATCGGTCAGAGCGGGAAACTGCCGCACGGCCTCGGATTTCGCCAGCGACTCGAGCGTTGGAATATCCTGCAGATCCGCATCCCGCCGGGGAATCGCATCGGTCTCGGCTCGAGGGGCGGGCGCAGCGTGCAGCAGCGGCGCGGCCGCGAGGGCGGCTCCGAGCAGGCTCGTGCCGCATAGCCAGTGACCGAGCATCCAACGACGGTATTTTGGCGCTGTTCGCATCTAGGAGAATCAAGTGCAAGCGGCGTGCCATGCCGGCGCGGACATGGCACGCCGCTGGATGCCTGCGAGTGCGGCCATCCGCGGCCGGCCGCCGGCGGCAATCTTTTGCCGTCGCTCTCGGCGGCGCCCGAGATCAGCCGGGTAATTCGCGCCTTTCACCTCCAAGGGGCCGATTTGCCGCGCCCAACCGGGTTGGCACAGCTCTTGCTTAAGGTTTCCGTCAAGGAGATCAACCGCATGTTCGACAACATCTTTGGCATTCACGAGCAAGCGCTGCTGCTGCACGGGCAGCGGATCGGCGTGCTGGCCACGAATATCGCCAACGCCGACACCCCGAACTACAAGGCGCGCGACATTGATTTCGGCGAAGTGCTGGCGAACACCGGCGAGGGGTCGCTGCCGATGCGCGTGACGCAGGCGTCGCACATCACGATATCCGACGGTGAATTGCCGGCCGGCGACCTGAAGTACCGCAATCCGTATCAGGCTTCGCTCGACGGCAACACCGTGGAAATGCCGGTGGAGCAGGCGGCCTTCGCGGAGAACAACGTCCGGTACCAAGCCAGCTTGACGTTCATCAATTTGAACATAGCGCAGATGCAGCTCGCCATTGCAGGCCAGTAGTCCCATTGCCGGGCGTTTCGCCCTCGAGGAAAGGAAAATGTCTCTATTCAATGTATTCAACGTCGGCGGCAGCGCACTGAACGCCGAAACCATCCGGCTGAACACCACGGCCAGCAATCTGGCCAACGCCGAAAGCGTGAGCGGCGATCCGAC
>Ga0307470_10000315_pt1 | contig 28488 bp, 25 predicted proteins | sample atmos_gasesAM3C__FD_204565 | JGI IMG/M metagenome (GOLD analysis project Ga0307470, IMG submission 204565) | Hardwood forest soil microbial communities from Morgan-Monroe State Forest, Indiana, United States - atmos_gasesAM3C_05 | ecosystem: Environmental > Terrestrial > Soil > Temperate forest... | reverse complement strand
AGCTCGTCAATCTCGCCATCACCTCGCGCATCAAGACGATGTGCCGGATGGACATCGCCGAGCGCCGCCGGCCGCAGGATGGCCGCATCAAGACCGAGCGCGAGGGAAAAGAGGTCGAGCTTCGCGATTCAACGTTGCCAACCGCGTTCGGCGAGAAGCTGGTAATGCGCATCTTCGATCCCGATGTCCTCCTGCGCGATCTCTCCGGCCTCGGCTTTTATGAAGACGAGCTGAGAATGTTCGCGGATTGGATCAAGCGTCCGCACGGCATCATCCTCGTCACCGGTCCGACCGGTTCGGGCAAGACGGTCACGCTCTACTCGGCGCTCAAGTCGCTGGCATCGCCCGAGATCAACATCACGACGATCGAAGATCCGATCGAGATGGTGTGGGACGAGTTCAATCAGACGTCGGTGCAGACGAAGATCGGTATCACGTTTCCGTCGGCGCTTCGAACGATCCTCCGCCAGGATCCCGACATCATCATGGTCGGCGAGATCCGCGACGAAGAGACCGCACAGAATGCGGTGCAGGCGGCATTGACCGGCCATCTGGTCTTCTCGTCGCTGCACACGAACGATTCGGCGACCTCCGTGACGCGCCTGATCGATCTCGGCATCCAGCCATTCCTCATCTCATCGACGCTTGTCGGCACGATGGCGCAGCGACTCATGCGGCGCATCTGCGAAGATTGCAAGCGCAACCGGCCGCTGAGCGTCGAAGAAGCAGGCATGCTCAACCTGCAGGCGCCGGCCGGTAAACGGATCATCGTCAAAGAAGGCGCCGGCTGTATCCGCTGCCGCAACACCGGCTACTTCGGCCGCACCGGAATCTTCGAGATCCTCCCGATCGACAACGCCATTCGCGACCTCATCGACCGCTCGGAAGACTTCCTCAAGATCAAAGACATGGCCGTCAAACGCGGCATGCGCACGCTACGTCAAAGCGCGCTACGTAAACTGGCCGAGGGAGTGACGAGCTTTGAAGAAGTTGTGCGGGTTACGGGGATCTAGGGAAAGGGGTCAGGTCGAAACCGAAACTGACGACAGCTTGCAACCGAGCGGAATGTTCGTAGCGAGGCGTCGTCAGTTTCGGTTTCGACCTGCCCCCTTTCCCGTTGGTGAGCCGCGCTCGAAGAAACTACACCTCGATGTCCCACGGCTTCTCCCAAGGCCGCAGCTCTACACCTCGCGACCGCATGATCTCGTAGTGAATCTTCTGAAGTTCGAGCAGTTGGCGGATCTTCTCTGAGTACGGCAGCGCTCGCTGTGCGGCATGCAGCGCGCGCTTGCCTTCGTAAAGGCTAGAAAGCAATTCGTCGGTCGGTCTTGGCGGGGATTCAGTCATGACTAACTAGGACGTCAGGTTGAAGCGTCGCATCAAATCGTCGAGCAGGCCGCGGTCAATATCTGCTGATTCGCGAAGTGCGGCGGCGCGCTCCCTTCGCTTCATGGTTCGTGCCGAGGGTACAAGATAAAGCGCGATGAGATACTCCGGCCTGACCACGCGCAACGGCACACCGTGATATTGCCGATCGGCAGCTGTGCGGACTGCTTCGTCGGCGAGCGCGCCGAACGATGGAAGGAACTGCACAGGAAATCCTTCGATGACAACATGCTCGTGCTCGGCTTGGTAGCCTCGCTCTGCGGCCCATCGGTAGATCGGATCGAGTGAGACTAGGGGGCCGTCTAATTGGGGCAACATGACAAGGACGTCGAGATCGTAAGTGGTTATCGCCTCGATCCAGAACATCAGAGCCATGGCGCCAGCAATCGCGTACTCGTCGACGACGCCGCTCGCTTTCAGGTCGTTCACAGCGAGAAGAGTCTTTTCGAACGACGGCATCGTCCGAGTATACGACTCGTCCTTTCACGAATTCACGACTCCTGGCGATTCACCCCTTCCGTTATGATCGCCGCGCTCGTTGCCTCTTGGAGATCCCGATTGAATCTGCGCGCGGCAGTGGTTCCTGCTCTTTTCGTCGCCACCTCACTATTCGCGCAAGTCAGCGAACGGATCGATGTTTCCGCGATCGAGGTGCCGGTCGTCGTCCGCGACGCGAAAGGGAACGTTCCGGCCGGACTCACGCCTTCGGATTTCGTGCTGCTCGAGGACGGGAAGCCGCAGCAGATTATCGGCGTCTCGTATCCTGTCCAAACGATTGCGACGGAATCGCCTTCACCGTCTCCGGCTGCGCCGATTGCGGCCACGCCCGCGCGACGATGGCAGGTTGTCATCTTCATCCAGCAGTCGCTCTCCACCACGCGCGGTCTGAGTGGCGCGCTCAAGGATCTGGCTTCGCACGCAGGCGAGCTGGTTGCACTCGGCGACGTGCAGATCGTCGGCGACGAGGGATCGACGCCCCACGTGATCGCGCCAGCCACGGGCAATGCCGAAACGCTGCGGACCACGCTTCTCGATCTGGCGCCGAAGATTCGCGGCCAGGAGTTGATCACCCGGTTACGCGCGGACTTTGCCGCAGATGAACAGGCGGATGCCGGGAACCGCGATCCATCATCGCCTCCGTCATCGGATCAGTCATCGTCAGTGCCGCAGCGAAGCACCGGGCAATCCGTTCGCGCCATGGTAAATGCGCGCTTTGAGGCGCAGATCGTCCGCGCGCGGCAGGATGTGATGCTGACCTGGACGTCACGCTACCAGGAGCCCGGTCGTCCCCATGCGCTTCTCGTCGTCACCGATGGTTACGACCTCGAGCCATACGAGTTCTACGGCAGGCCGGATGGTGTGCGCGACACCGATCTGCGCGCCCTCGGATCCGCTGCACACCAGGCGGAGATCGCCCAGGCGCTGGCGGCGAACGGCTGGACGATCCTCAGCTTCGCGCCCGGCTGGATGAATAACGGCGGATCGCCAACCTTCGATGTCTCGAACGCGGGGCGAGGCCGGGTGAATGACTTCCTCAAGTCTCCGAACGGCGGCATCGTGTCGCCCAACGCACTGAACATCCATCCGCTCGATCCGTTGCGCACGTTGGCCGAAGAGAGCGGCGGCAGCGTGCAGACAAGCGGGGCGAAGCTTGGCTCCGATCTCGATCAGCTCGCGAACCGAATCGTGATCACGTACCAGCTTCACCGGCCGCGTGACGGACGCGCGCACCACATCGAAGTCAAATCGCTGCGGCCGGGCATGAGCGTGCGTGCACAACGTTCGGTCATCTCCGGAACACCCGAGGCGCTGGCGGTGGCGCGGGCGACAATGCTGGCGGGTGATGCAGGCGAAGAGCGCGGGGAGTTGCCGGTGCAATGCACCGTGCGCCAGATCGCCGCTTCGAAGAATGCGAACGACATCACCTCGGAGCTCGATGCGTTCGTCACGCTCACGCCGATCGATGCGATCCGTTCCGGACTCACTGCCGGAACGCTGCGCTTTTCCATCGCCGTCCGTTCTGCCGGCGCGCCGGCGACCATCTCGAAGCGGATGGAGAACCTCGACCTTTCGAAGCAGCCCAACTGGCGTATCGATTTTCAGGTGCATCACGAGCCGGGCGCGGCGATCGGAGTGGTCGCGGAGGAGATGGCAACCGGAGCGTGGGGCGGGATGCGGTGCACGGGCACTGCTGCTCCCTCGGCCGGAGTCGCGCCTGAGAGCGCGCTCCAACTGCCGGAGTCAGGCAGATGGAAGACGCTGCCCGATGCTCTGGCGGCAGCACAGGCGAACAGAAGTCTCGTACTCCTCGATCTTCGTCCGAATACTCAGTTCAAGAGGCAGGAAAATGAATGGCTCGCTGCGGCGGAAACGAATCCCGCCACGGCCCGCGCGATGGAGGGGATGGTCCTCGCCGCGGCAAACGTCTCGGGTCTGGACCGCTATCCCGATCTCAAGCAGTTCTACGGTCAGAGGCGGCAGCTGATCGTTCTCGATCAGTGGGGCGGCATCGTCGCGGAACCGGGCGCAGCCTTCGTCGACCACGCGAAGTTCGCCGGCGCACTGAATGCGTTGCGCCAGCAGACCGCCGCGTTCGTCCGCGCCGCCGATGCGTGGCACGAAGGAGAGATTGGACGTGCCCTCGTGATCCGCGGCGGAGCGCTGCTCGATGCGGGCGACGCCACTGCGGCCGCCAAGGCCTTCCAGCAGGGCTACACGACGGCGAAGCAGAGCAACGATGCGGAAACGATGCAGGGTGCGCAGCTCGGACTGGCGGCGATCGACCTTCCCGCGCAGAAGGCCGTGCGGTCGCTGGAAGAGATCACGGAGCATCCCGTCACGAACGACATCGGGGCTCGCGCCTGGATGCTGCTCGCGCACACGTACCGCGCGAATCGCGCAACGAAACAGGCAATCGCCGCATACCAGAAATCGTTCGCTCTGGCTCCGAAGCCGTCCGTGCTGGCAGAGGCCGCGCGACGCCATCTCGAGACATTGGGATCCGAACCGGAGTCCGAACTGCGTGCTGCCCTGGCTGCGAACAGCGTCCATCTGCTCTATCCGCACAAAGATGTGATGCTGGGCAATGTCGACTTTGGCGTCGCCGCTCCGGATGTCGCCGCCCGTGTTGAGGTCTACCTCGACGATGCTCGTGTCGCAGAGCTGACCCGGCGCCCCTTCATTACCAGAGTGGACCTCGGCAAGACGCCGCAGTTGCGCACCGTGCGCGCTGTGGCGTTCGATCCTCAGGAGCGCAAGCTCGGCGAAGAGAAAGTGACGCTCAACGACATCGCCGGCGCGCTCGGCGTCAGCATCGTCGCGCCTGCGGGCGATACCGTAAAGTCGCGCACGACCGTGGAAGCGACCGCACGGATTCCGGCCGGCATCACGCTTGATGGCGTCGATCTCTATTGGAACGAGACGAAGATCGCCACGCTGACTACCGCGCCGTTCCGTCATGAGCTCGTGTTGCCATCGCCGTCAGCAGCGGGCTTCATCCGCGTAGTCGCGCGCGCCAGCGACGGTGCGACCGCCGAGGATGTGAAGATGATCAACGCCGGCGGCGCGGCGGAGCAGGTGCGCGTCGATGCTGTGCAGGTGTACGCAATCGTGCAGGACCGCAGCGGTCATTACATCGACGGACTCAAATCCTCGGACTTCGTAGTCAAAGAAGATGGGCGCACGGTCACTACGCAGCTCCAGAGCGGAAGCGGCGATCCGATCTCGATCGGCATCGCCCTCGATACCTCGGCCAGCATGCAGGTGGTGATGAACGATGTGATGGACTACGCCAATGAATTCGTCGTCCATTCGCTGGGCACGGCGGATCGGACGTTCGTCACCGCCTTTGATGCAGAACCTCATCTCGTGCAACCGCTGACGAACGATCGCAAGCAACTCACGAATGCGATCTACGACCTGCATGCCGCGGGCGGCACAGCGATCTGGGATGCGGTGCTCTACTCACTGCAACAGTTCCGCGGCGTGGGAGGGAAGCGGGCGCTGGTCGTCTTCACGGACGGAATCAACAACGCGGGAACGGCCACGCTGAAGTCGGACCTGCAGTACGCGCGAGAGGTCGGCGTGCCCGTCTACTTCGTCCAGATCTATACGGGGATGCGCCGATTGGACATGACCTTCGACGAGACCGGCATCAAGAACCTCACCGAATCGACCGGCGGCGCGTACTTTCGGTTCGCAGGCAAGAAGGACCTCCCGCGCCTCTTCTCGCAGATCCGCGACGACACGCGCGGCCAGTACCTCCTCACCTACGTCTCCCCGAGCACCGCTCCGCGCCGGAACCTTCGCCGCATCAGTGTGGAAGTCCCGGGCAAACCGGTGATCGTGCGCGCTACCAGCGGCTACTACCCGTAGAAGGGGTCAGACCCGAAGTGGAAGTGGCGGCTTCGCTCGCAACGCATTTCTCACGCGAAGACGCGAAGGCGCGAAGAACAACACGTGGACAGAGCATCGAAGCCCTCAAGCGCTTCATTTCTTCGCGTATTCGCGTCTTCGCGTGAGTGACGCTCAAGGTTTCGTACGCTGGCCGCCGACGATCTTCTCGAAGCGTTCGCCACTGCGGGCCAGGGTCCGCACCGTTTCCGACAGCTCCTCGGCAAGCTCGTTGTTTTGCCGCGCGATGTCGCGCATCGAGCTTGATGCGTTCGATACTTCTTCGATCTGGCCGAGCTGCGAGCGGACGATGTCGCGGATCGTTCTGGCATCGATATCGATCTGTTCCATCGCCTCGGCGATGCCGCGGGCGGCGGTAGACTGATGGTCACTCGCTGCGCGCACCTGCGCGGCGATGTTGTGCACGGACTCCGCTTCCTCGGCCAGCAGCCGCGCGGCCTGGGCCTGCTCGTTGATGGAGCGGCGGTTCTCGCCGAGGTGATCGCTCATCTTTGATGCTGTCCCGTGAAGGTTGCGCGTGGCATCGGCCTGCATCTGAAGCGATGCGGAAATGCGCTCGGACATTTCGAACGATGATGTCGACGTCTCGACGATGCGCCCGAGGGATGTGCTGGCGTTGCGCGCAAGGCTGACGGTACCGCGAACGCGCTCGACCCCGTCCCGCATCGCCGCCACCGCGGCCTCGGACGCCGACCGCACGCCCTTCACGATCGCGCTGATCTCGTTCGTCGACCTGCGCGTCTGCTCCGCCAGCTCGCGCATCTCCTCGGCCACCACATTGAATCCGCGCCCGTGCTCCCCGGCCTGCGCCGCGATGATGGCCGCGTTCAACGCAAGAAGGTTCGTCTTGTGCGTGACCGCGGTGACCACCGCAAGGATCTGGCCGATCTCGCCGACGCGGTTCTCGAGATCCGCCAGGACGCCGGCCGCGTGTTCGGTCAGTTCCTGCGAGTGCTCGATCCCGGTCACCGTCTCGTCGACTGCCGCGCGACCCGCCACCGCTTCCTCGCGCGCGCGGCGCGAGAGGTCGGCTGTGGTACGAGCAGCCGAGCCCAGCTCGCCGGTTGTCGCTTCCATCTCGGAGACGAAGGTCAGCACGTTGTCTCCAGCCGCCGCCAGCTCCGTCGTCATCGTCGCCATCTGGATTGCCACGGCCGACATCTGCGTCGTTGACGATGATGTCTTCGCCGCGGAGTCGAAGAGCTGTGACATGCTCGTGCGCACCTGCTCGCTCGACGCCCGCAGTTCCGTCGCACGCGCCGCCGAATCCTCGGTGTTGGCTGTGACCTGTTCCGTCGAGCGAACCACCTGTTCGGTGATGTTGCGCACGCTGATGAGCGAATGCGCGGAGCGCTCCGCGAGCGCCGACTGTCCTTGCGAGCGGACGAGGAGTTTGTCGCTGCCATCGGTCATGACGCGAATGCCGTCGCTGATCGCGCCGCCGCTATCGGTGATCGCCCGCGTCTGTGTTTCGAGTGACTCGGCCATCCGATTGAACGAATGGGCAAGCTCGCCGATCTCGTCGTTACTCTCTGCCTCGATGCGCGTTGCCAACGCACCCGCGGCGATGCGCTCCGTGCCCGCCACGAGCTTGTTCACGGGACGTGTGATGCCGCGCGATAACACCACCGAGGCGATGGAAAGCGCGATGAGAGCGAAGAGTGTGCCGAAGCCGATCGTCATGAACGTTCGCTGCGCGGTGGCCGCGGCTTCGCTCGCCCGCGCCGTGAGCACTTCTGTCTCCAGCGCCTCGATATCGGTGACCGCGCTGCGGATGGCGGCAATCGCCGCGGTACTGCGCCGGTCTCGGACGTCAGCGATCACAGCATCGAGACCTCGCTTGTCGCGAACATCCATCTCTCGATTCAGCTCTTGAATGACGGCAGCGATGAGCGGATCGAGCGCATCGACGCGGCTGCGCAGCGAGGGATCGCGGCGTTTGAGATCGGCGATGCTCTTCGCCAGCGTCGCCGTCAAGTGCTGGTACGCCTCGCGATAGGCCGGCTCGCCGGTGAGCAGGTAACCTCGCTGCTCATTCTCGGCGCCGCGCAGATTGGCCACGAGCTGTTCGAGATCCCACAGAAACTGCCGCGCCTGTGCGCGCGCCGCCGTGACAGCGACCAGGCGTTGTGTGTCGTAAATGGCGATCGACCCGATGACCACAAGGATCACCAGGCTCAGCCCGAAGACGCCTCGCAGTTTGGTGGCGACAGAAATCCGCATGGATGGCTGGGTGCCCGTTTGTCCGCAACGGGCGTGGCGCGCATAGTAATGCCTCGCGGTGTTCTTCGGCGCCTGACTTTCCCTGATTGCGCTATCCTTTTTCTTGAACTTGGGAGAATCGAGACAATGACCGTCCAGGCTGCGCCAAATTCGCTGGAGCGCGAGCTCGAGTACCGCAAGAAACTGACGGGAATCACCAACCAGATCAACGCCGCGGAGTCGATTCCGCACATTCTGATGACGCTCAAGGACAAGATCCTCGAGCTCCTCGACGCCGAGCGGCTCACGATCTACGCAATCGACACCAAGAATCAGGAGCTTTACTCGCTCACGAAGGTCGGCGACGTCCCCAAAGAGATCCGGGTTCCGAAGTCGTTCTCATCGATCGCCGGGTTCACCGCGCTGGCGCGGAAAACGATCAACATCAAAGACTCGTACGACGCCGCGGAGTTGGCCAGGTTCCATGCGAACCTTCGTTTCGATCAGCGGTGGGACAAGCAGACCGGCTTCCGCACGAAGGCCGTCCTCGCCGTTCCCATCCTCTTCGAAAAGTATCTCCTCGGCGTCGTGCAGCTCATCAACAAGCGTCATGGCGTCGCCTTCACGCCGCAGGATGAAGATGCCGCCGAAGAGATCGGCCGGATCCTCGGCATCGCCTTCTACAACCAGCATCGCGCGGCGCGGCAGACCAAGCCCTCGCGCCTCGGCGCCCTCGTCGACAAAGGTATCGTCTCGGAGAAGGACATCGAAGCCGCCGTTTCCAGCGCGCGCGTGAACAACTCCACGATCGAGAAGGTGCTCATCGAGGACTACAACGTCCCGAAAGAGGAGATCGGGAAATCGCTGGCAGCGTTCTACAGCACGAGCTTCTTCAGCTACGACGGTGTGCAGACGATTCCTGCCGAGTATCGCGAACGCGTGTCGGCCGACATGTGGAAAAAGTACGGCTGTGCCCCGATCGAGCGGCGTCCCGGCGTGCTCATCATCGCGGTCGACGATCCGCACGATCTCACGCGGCTCGACGGCATCCGTGCCATGAACCTCGCGCCGCGCTACGACTTCTGGGCCGGCATGAAGCACGAGATCCTCGCGTACATCGGTGCCTCGTACGGCGAGAGCGAGGACCTCGCCTCGGACAGCGCCGATCTGAACAAGATTCTCGACTCGCTGGGCGAAGGGGAGGGAAGCGCCGAAGATGAGGAGAAGGACAAAGACGAGATCGACGAGACCGACTCGGGGATCGTCAAGCTCGCCAACAAGATGATCCTCGAGGCTGCCGCGCGCGGTGCCTCGGATATTCACGTCGAGCCGGACGGCGCCAAGAATCCCTGCCTCATCCGCCTGCGCGTCGACGGCGACTGCAGCAAATTCATGGAGATCCCCGGCGCGCATCGCAACGCGCTCGTGCAGCGTCTGAAGATCATGGCCAAGCTCGACATCTCCGAGCGTCGCAAGCCGCAGGACGGCAAGATCCGCTTCAAGTCATCGAAAGGTGTGATCGAGCTTCGCGTCGCCACGATCCCCACGACGAACGGCAACGAAGACGTCGTCATGCGCATCCTCGCCGCCTCCAAGCCCCTGCCGATCGAGAGGATGGGATTCAGCGAACGGAACCTCAAGAACTTCAAAGAGATCCTGGCCAAGCCGTACGGCATCTGCCTCGTCGTTGGTCCGACCGGCTCCGGCAAAACGACCACGCTGCACTCGGCGCTCGGATCGATCAACACCGAGGATATGAAGATCTGGACGGCGGAAGACCCGGTCGAGATCACGCAGAAAGGATTGCGCCAGGTGCAGGTACAGCCGAAGATCGACTTCACCTTCGCCGCTGCCATGCGCTCGTTCCTGCGCGCCGATCCCGATGTGATCATGGTCGGCGAAATGCGCGATCACGAGACGGCCGCCATCGGCATCGAAGCGTCGCTCACCGGCCACCTCGTCTTCTCGACGCTGCATACCAACTCCGCGCCGGAAACGATCAGCCGCCTTCTGGACATGAACATCGATCCTTTCAACTTCGCCGACGCGCTCCTCGGCATCATGGCCCAGCGCCTCATCCGCACGCTCTGCCCGAAGTGCAAAGAACCGCATCATCCCTCGGAGGAAGACTTCGACGAGCTGATGGAGATCTACGGCCGCGACTACTTCCCGGAAATGGGCATCAAGTACTCAGCGCAATTTCTCCTCTACGAGCCGAAAGGCTGCGCGAACTGCAACCACACGGGCTACAAAGGCCGCATGGGCGTGCACGAGCTGCTCACTGGAACGGACGAAGTGAAGCGCGCCGTCCAGCGCCGCGCGCCGATCGACGAGCTCCGCGATCTTGCCATGCAGCAGGGGATGAGAACACTGCTGCAGGACGCGCTGGAGAAGGCGATGCGCGGTATCACCGACGTGAAGCAGGCAAGATCGATCGCGGTGAAGTAGCCCGGGCGCCGGGACGGCGCCTTGCCAGCAGGCGGGACGCCAGCGTTCCCCGTTGGAACGCCGCCGTCTCGGCGGCTGGCCCGGCGGTGTCTCGCCGCCGTTGCTGCGATAGAATCAGCTCGTTCCCTGCGCGGGTGGATGTGCGATGCGCGGAGCGGAGAACGCCGACGAATCCATGACCACTACCTACGACAGTTCTGCCATCGAAGTCCTCACCGGACTCGAGCCGGTGCGCAAGCGGCCCGGCATGTACACCACCACGGAGCGGCCCAACCATCTGGCGCAGGAAGTCATCGACAACTCTGCCGACGAAGCGATCGCCGGTCACTGTGATGAGATCGTCGTCACGCTGCATGACGACAACTCCGTCACCGTCGCCGACAACGGCCGCGGCATGCCGGTCGATCGTCACGCAAAAGAAGGCGTGACCGGCGTCGAAGTCATTCTCACGCGCTTGCACGCAGGCGCAAAGTTTTCCGACAAGAGTTATCGATTCTCCGGCGGTCTTCACGGCGTCGGCGTCTCCGTCGTCAATGCGTTGTCGAAAAAGCTCGAGGTGTGGGTTCGTCGCGACGGCAACGAATACCTGATGGTCTTCGGCGACGGCAAGAAGAAGCAGGAGCTGAAGATCGTCGGACAGGTCGGCAAGCGCAACACCGGCACGACGATCCGCTTCTGGCCCGACGAGAAGTTCTTCGACACGCCGAAGATCAACGTGCCGCGTCTCAAGCACGTCATGCGCGCGAAAGCCGTCCTCGCTCCCGGTCTTCGCCTTCGCTTCATCAACGAGAACGATGCCACCGACAACGAGGAGTGGTACTACGAGAACGGCTTGCCGGCTTATCTGATGTCGGAGCTGGCCGGTCTCACCACGATTCCGGAGATGCCGTACGTTGGCACGTTCAAAGGATCGAACGAGGAAGTCGATTGGGCCGTCGTCTGGGTGCCTGACGACAACGAGCTGGTCACCGAGTCGTACGTGAACCTGATTCCGACCGCGCAGGGCGGCACGCACGTCAACGGCTTCCGCACGGGACTCACCGAGGCCATTCGTGAATTCTGCGAGCTGCGCAACCTGCTACCACGCGGCGTGAAGCTGGCGCCGGAAGATGTCTGGTCGCGCTGCAGCTACATCCTTTCGCTTCGGATGACCGAGCCGCAGTTCACCGGCCAGACGAAGGATCGATTGTCATCGCGCGAAGCGTCGGCGTTCGTCTCCGGCGTCGCGCAGGACGCGTTCTCGATCTGGCTGAACAACAACGTCGCCGACGCCGAGCGCATCGCCCAGGTGGCCATCGCCTCGGCCATGACACGCTTGCGCCAGGGGAAGAAAGTCGAGCGCAAGAAACTGACGAGCGGTCCTGCGCTTCCCGGCAAACTCGCCGATTGCACATCGACCGATCTCAATCTCACCGAGCTTTTCCTCGTCGAAGGTGACTCCGCCGGCGGCTCCGCCAAGCAGGCCCGCGACCGCGAGTACCAGGCCATCATGCCGTTGCGCGGCAAGATCCTGAACACGTGGGAGGTCGATCCGAACGAGGTCCTCTCCTCGCAGGAAGTGCACGACATCGCCGTCGCCCTCGGCGTCGATCCCGGTTCCGACGATGTTCGCGGTCTTCGCTACGGCAAGGTCTGCATCCTCGCCGATGCCGACTCCGACGGCGCCCACATCGCCACACTTCTGACCGCACTCTTCGTCCGCCACTTCCGCAAGCTCGTCACCGACGGCCGTATCCACGTGGCCATGCCGCCGCTGTACCGCATCGACGTCGGCAAGAACGTCTTCTACGCACTCGACGACCACGAGCGCGACGGCATCCTGCAGCGCATCGAGGCCGAAGGGATCCGCGGCAAGGTCAACATCCAGCGTTTCAAAGGCCTCGGCGAGATGAACCCCCTCCAGCTCCGCGAGACGACAATGAACCGCGACACGCGCCGCCTCGTCCAACTGGTCCTTGTGGCCGAGGATGGCGCGGATGCAACGATCGACATGCTGCTCGCAAAGAACCGGGCCGGCGATCGCAAGCAGTGGCTGACCGAAGAAGGGGATAAGGCGGAGATATTGGAGTGAGGTTTGATCTGCGGATCAAGACTTTTATGGCAATCGCCGCAATCGAAATTATCCGCGCGCACTTCCCCGCGCTCGATCGCATTCACAACGGCCAGCCGGTCGCCTATTTCGATGCGCCCGGCGGAACGCAGGTGCCGCGCGTCGTGGCCGCGGCGATGACGGACTATCTCTTTCACCACAACGCCAACACCCACTGGCTCTATCCGACCAGCGAAGAAACCGACGCGCTCATCGAGCGTTCGCGCGAGGCGGCCGCCGATCTGCTGAACGCGGATCGTGCCGAGATCATCTTCGGCGCGAACATGACCACACTCACCCTTCACCTCGCGCGTGCACTCGGGCGTACGTGGCAGGCGGGCGATGAAGTGATCGTCACCGAGCTCGATCACCACGCCAATGTCGCGCCGTGGCGGGCGCTGGAGGTCGATTGGGGAATCATCGTTCGCACGGCACGGATGCTTCCCGAGACAGCGCAACTCGATTACGAGCATATGGCTTCGCTCGTCTCGCCGAGGACCAAACTGATCGCGGTCGGTGCAGCGTCGAACGCAGTTGGCACGATCAACGATCTGGCGCGCGTACGCACAATCGCACGCGACGCCGGAGCGCTCTTCTTCGTCGATGCCGTGCATCTCGTCCCGCACGAACTGATCGACGTACGCGCCATCGGCTGCGATTTCCTCGCTTGCTCGTCGTACAAGTTCTACGGCCCGCACGCCGGCATTCTCTTCGCGCGCCGCGAACTGCTCGACGTGCTGCCGTTCCCGAAGCTCGCGCCTGCACCGGACTGGTCGCCGGAGCGCGCGGAGACCGGAACGCAGAATCACGAAGCGATCGCGGGCATCGGCGCGACGGTTGATTTTCTGGCCTCGCTCGGCGCTGAAGAAGGATCACGCCGCGAGCGTCTCGCCGGCGCGTTCGCTGTGTTGCATTCCCGCGGTGACGTGCAACTGCGCATGTTGTGGGATGGTCTGACTGCGCTGACGAAGGTGCGCGTCTACGGTCCGCCGCCGGGGCAGCCGCGCACGCCAACGGTGTCGTTCACGATCGAAGGGATCCATCCCGACGACATCGCGCGGCACCTCGCCGCCAACGGTCTCTTCGCCAGCAATGGCGACTTCTACGCGCTCACCTGCATCGAGCGCCTCGGGTGTCCGGACGGCGTCGTTCGCATCGGCTGCGCGGCATACACCACGGACAGCGACGTAGCGCGATTGATTGAAGCGGTCGAGGTGATTTCGCGGAAGGGGTCAGGTCGATACCGATACTGACAACAGGTTGCAGCGAGCGGAATGTCCGCACCGATGTGTCGTCAGTTTCGGTTTCGACCTGACCCCTTCCGCCGGCTTTCATTTGCGCAGAATGACATGCGCGGCCGCACGTCCTCCGGATACGTGCTTCGTGCATTCATAGCCGAGGGCGCGCAGATCGATGCCGTGGAGGAGATGCTCCCCCCGGCCAAGCAACACCGGGGAGATGGCGAGGTGCAGTTCATCGATGAGCCCGGCCTGCAGATACTGGCGAATCGTGGCGACGCCACCGCCTAGGCGGATGTCCTTACCTTCCGCCGCATCGCGGGCTTGTTGCAGCGCATCTTCGATTCCGCCGGTGACAAACCGGAACTCCGTCCCGCCCTTCATGGCGAGCGGCGCGCGCGGATGATGCGTCAGCACGAAGACGGGCACGTGATACGGCGGTTCCTCGCCCCACCACCCTTTCCATTCGTCGTCAGGCCAGGGACCGCGGACCGGACCGAACATGTTCCGCCCGAGAATCCAGGCGCCGATGCCGTCGAAGCTCTGCGCGGCCATCTCGTCGTCGACTCCGGTCTCGCCTCCGTCGCCGCCCTGCATGCGCTGCCAGGTCCGCGTATGCATGAACCAGTCGAACAACTCCGGACCGCCGACACCAAGCGGGTTCTGAAGATCCTGATCCGGTCCCGCACCGAACCCGTCGATCGAGATGGAGAAGCAGAGGACGCGTAGTCGTGACATGAGTCGGAATGGTAGCGCAGTGCAAGTGGGTCAGGTCTGAAGTGTGAAGTGACGGAAGCACGATCGCTCCGTGAGGCAGGAGTTCGCTTCCGTCACTTCAAACTTCAGACCCCACTTCCGTGCAGACGTGCAGCCCCGATCCGTCATATCGTCTGCGCTATGGTCTTGTTCGATTCGATCCTCGCCTGGCTCGTCTCCGTTGTCGGTGTGGCCACCGGTGCCGCCTACATTCCGCAAGCGCTGCGGATCTGGAAGCGCCGAAGCTCCGACGACGTCTCCATCCTGACCTATCTCCTCTTCCTCGGCGGCCAGATCGTCTACCTCATCTACGGAATCCGCATCCGCCAATGGCCGCTGATCATCGGCATGGCCGCAAACATCATAGGGAGTCTCGCCGTGATCGGGAGCGCGTTGAGGTTCCGGGCGGGGAAGGGGGGGCGCTGATACGCACGGACGTTGCCTGAGTCTTTCGCGCCGAGTCTTAGCGCAAATGCAAGCCGGTCTTTACACTTCCGCTTGAGGTCGCCGCGAATCGGAATCACCAGCATCATCACCGTCGATCTCGCCGTCCCGCTCGGAGAGTATCCGCAGATGACGCAGATGTCCGCAGAGTGCAGCTGACGAATGTCCGCCTGCTCCAGGGTCGTCACATCTGTTACATCTGCGTCATCTGCGAATCGTCCCCGTTTCCCAACACGCTCAGCAGCCTCCCTTCCAAACGACCTGCTCTACCGCCAGGCCGATCGACAGGACCTTGCGGTCGGTGTTTTGTCTGCCGGCGATCATCAGGCCGACAGGTGCGGTGCCGGGGTCATGGCAGGGGACCGAGAGGGCGCAGCCGTCGAACAGGTTGACGATTGATGGGTTGCGCAGCATGCGGCCGTTGAGGCGGGAGTAGCTCTCGTCGTCCTTGCTTGCTTCGGCGATTGTCGGCGCGGTGTCGGGGGTTGCCGGCATCAGCATCGCGTCGTAGCTGCTGGCGGCGGCGTTGATCGTGCGGATGAATCGCTCGCGCAATTGCAGCAGCTCGATGTAGTCCGCGGCGGTGATCGCCTCGCCGGGACGAATGCGGGCGATGACGCGCGGGTCGTATTGACCGGACTTCTCTTTCATCCATTGCCGGTGCCACGAAAATGCTTCCGCGCTGGTCAGCGCGCCGCGTGGGTTTACGGCGGCGGCTTGTGCGAATTCGATCATCGGCAGTTCGACGATGATCGCGCCGGCGGCAGACAATCGACTTAGGGCTGTTGTGAAGACGTTGGCGACGGCTGGTGACAAGTCGTCCTGGAACACCGTCTTTGGCACCGCGAAACGGACGCCGCGTAGATGGGCAGTTGCCGGTATGCCGTTGGTCTCGGCGGCCAGCACCTGATCGAGCAAGGCGCAATCAGCGACACACTTGGCGATCGGCCCGACCGAATCGAGCGTGAATGAGAGCGGCAGCACGCCGTCGCGCGGCACACGTCGCGCGGTCGGTTTGAAGCCAACCAGCCCATTGAGAGCGGCCGGAATGCGGACCGAGCCGCCCGTATCGGTTCCGATCGCGCCGGCTGCCATGCCGTCGGTGACCGAGATCGCGGCACCCGATGACGAGCCTCCAGGAATCCGGCCCGCAGCGCGATCGAAGACGTTCCTCGGCGTTCCGTAGTGCGGGTTGATGCCGAGGCCGGAGAATGCGAACTCGGTGAGGTTGGTGCGGCCGACGATCACCGCGCTGGCATTTCGCAATCGTTCGACGACGGTCGCGTCACGTGTCGCCGGCGGCGTGCCGACCAGCACCTTCGATCCGCCGAGCGTGACCACACCGGCTTCGTCGAACAGGTCCTTGATCGAGATCGGGATGCCGGCCAGGGCGTGCAGTTTCGTGCCGCCGCGCCGCTGCGTGTCGACGCGGTCGGCCGCAGCAAGCGCTTGTTTCTCATGAACGCTGAGGAAGGTACGCGCGCCTTCTCCCTCGGGCTCTTTGATTGCCGCGAGGGACTGTTCGACCAGTTGACGGCTGGTGACCTTGCCGCTGGCCAGAAGCCGCGAAAGCTCAACGATGGTCATGATTGCGAGCTCGCGTCCCGGACCGCGCTGCGCAAACGCAGGCACGACGCGCCAAAGCGCCGTGCCGGCAAGTGCAATGGCACTCAGGCGAGCGGAGCCGTACAAGAAGTGTCGTCGATCCTGGTCCATGCATAGTTACCCCTTGTCGCACGTCGTTCCGTGCCGGCCACCAAACGACCCGAGATCCCTCTGGGCCGCGGACGACATCGTATCGCTGGGCGGCGAGGCAACGAGCCTCGGTTGGCCATTTCTCCCAACGATCTTCGATTCGCCGTAACCTTCGGCGCCTACGCCCGTCCAAAGACATGGAGGCATAGAACGAAAATGATCAAACACATCGCTGTTGCCATTGCTTTGAGTCTCGCTCCCGCTGCATTCGCGCAGATGTACATCGTTCCGGAGGGCGGCTGCGGTGCAGTCACTCTTCACGCCACGCGTGGCGCCGATTTCCCGAACCTCGGCGAGACGATCAGCGCGGACCGCGTCAAGGATGCGCATGTGGTTCGGGATAGACCGCTAGAGAGAGTCATCGTCACACCCGCTCCCGGACCGCGCTCGCTCGACTTCAGCGCGAACGTCCCAGACCGCGAGGAAGTCGTCATGGCCGCTGTCGATCTCAAGCCGGTGGTCAGCGGCAACGAGACGCGGACCGAGCACGCCAAAGCGCTCCTCTTCTGCGGCGCGACCGCACCACGCTCAGAGTGGCAATTTGAGGCTGGCCTCGGACTGGAGATTATCCCGCAATGGAACGGGATCAGGCCGAAAATGAAGCAAGGCGACGAAATGCCGTTCATCATCGTGCACAAAACGACAAGACATCCGATTCAAGACGTTCCCGTGGAGCTATACCGCGCCGGTGAGGGCCGAATCGGAGCCGGCGTCCCTAACCAGTCCGGAGGCGTGAGTTTTCCGTACCCAAAACCGGGCCGCTACATGGTTACGACGACGTATCGCCGTCCCGATCCACAACAGCCGGAGCATTGGCTCGTCGACACGAGCACGCTGACGTTCGAGATTAAGTGACGCGGCCTGAAACGCAGTGGATAGCAGGCGGCGGTCCGAAACGTCGCTTGCTATGGTGCGCTATTTCTCGCGCACCACACCCAACACATTCGGTATGGGCCATTGCTTCTGATTACTGTCGTTCGGCCAGAATCCCGTCTCGTAGCTTCCAGCCAGATCGAGATCGATGCCTGCGGCATGAATCGAGAGGCTTGCCTCGGGACCGCCCTCGACATGCATCGCGGCCACGATCGCCAGCGGGAGCTTCAGAAGGAGGTCGTCAAACTCCCGCATTGGGTAAGGCGCGCGCGTGAAGAGAAAGAGCAGGCGCCCTTGCGAATCGATGGCGACGGCGGCTTCGCTCCATCGCCTGTCACTCTTTGCCCAGACATTTCGCCGGTCTTTGGCGATGAGACGCAGGTTTTGAACAACGATCTCGTAGCGTGCAAGCTGCTGCACATCGTTCGTCTGATCGTGATCGAGCCACAGTACCCGAGGATCGGAAGGGCTTGACGGATTGAGTGCCAGGACCGAGTTGTAGTCGTTCCATCGCGGATTGTTCACGTGACTTCCGTGCCGCAGGTAACCCACATTTGCCTGTCCGTCGTTCTGGAACATGCCGAGGTTGATCGCGACAGCCAGGCTGGACGCGCGGCACCATTCGGCGGCCGTGCGCGCGGTTGTCTTTGTCTCGGATGCAAGCGCCACCGTGAGCTTGGCGTGCGCTGGATCGATTCGGACTACATACAGCCGGTTACTCTGATCGGATGGCCCCTTGACGGCAATCGACACGAACTGAGTACCCGGCTGGATGAGTTGCCATGAGAGGTCGTCTGCCCGCGCAGAAAGCATTGCGCTCATGGTCAGGAGCGCAGCGACGACGAAGGCTGGCTGGCATCGCCTCTTCACAAGTACGAGGGTACCAGACAGGTGTGAGGCGAGGCACGATTCCGGGCTTTTCCGGAGGTGCAACCGGAACCTTGGGAAGAGCACCTGCGTCAAATAGTCATGATGACGATTGGTGAGAGGCTTCGAACTTCCGTAGTTGCCGCCTTGATCGGTGCTGGCGTAGTTTGGTTATGCACTCCTGCGCACCATGAGCAGGAGCGCCGTGAGGACGTTCCGCGAATTCGCTCCGCGCCAGACCTCAGTGATACTTCCGTTCCCTCATTGCGTCTTTGCGACGCCGCGGTTGACGACGGGCGCGTCCACACGCTGCGGCGAAATCTATTCGAATTCGTGGAGGTCCAGGCGCCAAGGCCAAAGGTCTCGATAACGTTGCAGGAGTCACCTGCAGTCGTCCCGGTCACGGTGGCAGTTCTGGAGACGCCGGCCGTTACGTCACCTCCACTCGTCTTCGGATATCGCTTTCTCGGAACGTTCGGTCCCGCAGCCTCACTGATCGCCGCGTTCGCCGGCAACGGGGAGGTCTTGACTGCGCGAGAAGGAGACCACATCGGCCAGCGCTTCGTCCTCCGTCGCATCGGAACGAGGGACGTCGAGGTGGCAGCACTCGATCAACAAGCGACGCTGCGGGTGACTATCGATCCGTAAGCCTGAATCAGAGATCAGAGACAGCAGAGATCAGAGAGGTCAGAGATCAGAGGTCCGAGGTCAGAGACATCAGCGATCAGGATGGCTCGCTGGCTGTCTCTAATCTCTTGTCTCTAATCTCTTGTCTCTGATCTCCCGTCTCTGATCTCCTTACTCCGCCACTACCTCCCGCGCTCTTTCCGAAGGTCTGCGATCTCTCCCAGCAGAATCGCTTCAAGATCTTCTGCGCCGACGTACCCGACTCGGCGCATACGAACTTGCCCGTAACCATCGACGACCACCAGCGTCGGGAACCCGGTCAGGCCGAAAGACTTCTCGAGCACCGCCCCGCCGTCCCACGCCAGGGGAATGGAATAGCCCCCACGCCGGAAAAAGGCAGTGGCACGTTCCAGCGAATCGCCACTGTCTCCCGGAGAATCGGTGATCACTCCGTCGACGGCGACAAACACGACGTCCTTTTGACCCCTCGTCTTTTCGTATATGCGTTGCAGGGCCGGCAATTCGTGTTGACAGGGAATGCACCACGTCGCCCAGAAATCGAGCACAACGATCTTTCCGCCGAGGTCCCGGGAGGAGATCGTCGTGCCGTCGACGAGCTTGATTGTGAATGGAAACGGACTCTCTTTCACGTTCTTGCTCGGGACGATCAATGGCACGAAACGGGGGCCGGCCACTGCGCCAACGACACCGGCGATCACGATGACCGTGGTCAACGCCCACGGCCTTGCGCGCAGCCGCGCCATCGCAATGCCGGCCCACACGCACACGAATGTCAGTGCTGGAAAGAGGATGAAGGGCTTGTTCCGGCCGGAGAAGAACGCGAGCGCGAAGAGCAGCAGGGGAATGTTCGTCAGAACGGCAGTCACCCAGCGCGGCAGCGCGTTCCTCGACCCCCGCCAGTAGCCTGCAGCCACTGCTACCGTGATTAGAACCGGAAAGCAGAGGTAGACAAGGCGAGGACTCTGGAGCAGCACGCGGCCGGCGAAAAACGCGACCAGGACGAATAGCAGGCCGGCCGAGAGGTCGACCAATGCCGACAGGACTTTGCTCATTTTGCGAACCTTCCGCAATGCGTACGAAGAACCGCCGACGGAGTTGCACCCTCGAAGTACTCACTCGGAGATGGGGAAGAGCAACTCGTTGCCGTCGGGATCGTCGATCTGAATCACGTCATAACCCCACCACGACTTCTTGTTGGGAATCGAGCGCTCGACGATCTCCTTCCGAAGCTCCGCGATGCCATCCTTCGTCAGCGACAGGAACAGCCGCCCTCTATCCTTGCGATCGGCATCCTCACAGAGAATGATTTCGCACTCTGCACGATGGACCTGGCAGACCTTGCCCTTGCCGTCGCCTTCGTGCCACGCCTTCTCGAAGCCGAGCAGGTCCATGTAGAAGCGGAGCGCACGCGTGATGTCAGCGACGAAGAGCACGGGTCGCGAGTACCACCTGTGCGCGGTGGGCTCTTGTAAGGGTTGCTCTGTCATTCTCTCTCCTGATCCCACAATCGTCGGAGTTCTCAGCGGAGATCCAGCCTTTGGAGTGCAAACACGGCCAGAAAACCGGTTGCCAAATCGATTAGCTCCCCAGCCACGAAAACCCCGATCGCGGAGACGTACCGCGCCCGGCTTTGACCACCAAAGAACAGCAGAACCCATGGCAAGACGTGGAAGGTGCCAAGTATGAGCGGGACGGAAAAGACCACGACGAACGGCATAAGTCCAGGTGCGTCGAAGGTTAGTGCGGCCCGAGCCAGCGGCACCAATGCCGATCCCACGAGAAACGTGAGAGTAGGTTTGATCGCTTGCCGCCGGAACAGGAGCAAACAGGCAGCGAGGATCGCTTCGCCTGCGACCAGCACTATCCCGAAGGTGTTCGGTCTCAAGCCCCAGTGCGACTGAACAGCCGTGATTGCGGCCTCGATCCCGCTCGCCGTAAACAGTAGAAACGCGGCGACGCGAATATGATCTCGCCCGGCAGACGACGTGGCATCGCCTTTCGTCATTTCGGGTAACGACGCGAAGGATTCTTCTTTGGAGATGGTCAGGCCCCTCGGCGATGTCGATTCACGAACGTTGCGCGGCGGCCCTTGATGGTAGGTGGTCCACTGACAACTGACAACCCGTCGTTTTTGGGCGCTGGAGCAGGCTACCTCCTGAAGCGTCTACAATTCAAGAAAGGACATAGCGACCATGCGATGGGCTTTAATTGCGCTTGTTCTCGGGGCGCTCGGGTGCGTTACAACGACGTCCGTCACTCGCACGGGCACAGGACTCTTCGCTCCGCGAGACTCCGCGGAAGAGGAGGAAGCTCCGCGCGGACTCAGTCTTTCCGCCGGATCGATCGCCGCCGATGGCACGGTCACCCTCGAGCTGCGCAACTATTCGGAGGAACCGTTCGTCTTTGCAGGCGCGGCGGATCGGCCCCAATTCCTCATCGAAGCACAGGCGGGTAGTACGCGCTCGCGGCACACTGTTTCGCCGTGGAGCAGACAGACGGTCGAGGTGCCGGCGGGGGAGCGTCGCCAATTGAAGGCAAACATTGGCGGCGCATCGGGCCGTGTGCGCATCGGCATCCGCAGCCACGATCTGGGATACGTCGTCTGGACGGATTGGATCGCGCGATAGATGTCACGCCCGATCAGTTACGTCGCATTCCGCGACGTGCCGCGATCTCCTCGCACCTCGTAACGAAGAGCCACCATACCGTTCTTGTAGGCATTGACCTCTGCAAGATGGAGGGCGATGTCGTTTTCGACCTTCTCGAAGAACGGGATCCCGTCACCAATCAAGATCGGCAGGATCGAATAGCGGACTTCGTCGGCTAGCCCGAGGCGGAGGCATTCGGCGGAGACCATCCCGCCTCCAACGAACCAGATGGAACGAAACGCAGGCCGCAGGCGCCCATTCACGAACTGCGCGAGATCGCCTGAGTGGAGCTCGACGGTGTCGCGGTTCCGAGGAAGGTCACGAGTCGTGAGGACGAAGGTGGGTTTGTCGCCGTACGGCCACCCCAATCCCTGCCCTTCAAATCGAAGCGCGGTCTCATAGGTCCGCGATCCCATGACGTAGCAGTCGATCGTCTTGAGGAACGCCTCGATGAATTCCGCGTCCATGGTGGCCCCGCCCGCGAATTCGTCCGAGGTTTCGAGCCAGTCGACGCGCCCGTCCTTGCGAGCGATGAATCCGTCTAGGCTCGCTGCCATGTGGATCGTTACGCGCGAATCAGGGTTTGCCATCGTTTGAGACCTTCGTTTCACAAGGTGGAAGAAGCAAAGGCACCAGAGAGACACAGAGAACACGGAGGGCTCTCTGTGTCCTCTGTGCCTCCGTGGTGACCGGTTTCTTAATTAGCCATCAAATCCATCAGGATCGCCGTCTCCGCGCGCATGGCTGCTTTGATCGTCGGCTCGCGCTCCGGCGCCCACAACGGCGAGTGCACTCCGGGGAGCGGCACGCCGGATTTGTGCGAGGCTTCCAGCTTCGCGGCATCGACCGCGCCGACGTGCAGCAACACGGCGTGCACGCCTGACAGTCCGAATTGCGAGAAGTCTTCTCCTCCCATTTGAGCGGGCATCTCGACCACCTGGCCGGCGCCCATCGAGGCGCGCGCGGCGGCGACCATGCGCTGCGTCAGCGCGGGGTCGTTATAGACGGCGTCGGTGTTGGACTTGGTCTCGATCAGCGGTTCCTTCGGCGCATTCGCGGCGAGCGCTTCGAATTTCGCCTGACGCGCGATTGCGGCGATCAGGCGCTTCTGGACCGCGGGGTCGAGCGAGCGCACGGTGATCTGCAGCTTCACCTGGTCGGGGATGATGTTGGAGGCGCTGCCACCATGGATGCTGCCGACCGTGACGACGGCGGGATCGTTCGGATCGTTCTCGCGCGACACGATGGTCTGCAGGCCGAGGACGATGCGCGCGGCGATCACGACCGGATCGATCGCGGTTTGCGGATAGGCGCCGTGGCCTCCCTTGCCGTACACCGTCATGTCGAGACCGGTCGAGTTGGCGCGGAAGTAACCGGAATGGAACCCGATCACTCCGGCAGGAAGCGAAGGCTCGTCGTGAATACCCAGCGCGTAGTCGGGTTTCGGGAAGCGCGTAAACAAACCATCGCGCAGCATTGCCGTCGCGCCAGCCACAACCTCCTCGGCAGGCTGGCCGACCAGCATCAGCGTGCCATGCCAATGCGCGCGGTTCTTCGCCATGAGCTCGGCCGTGCCGGACCACGCGGCCATGTGCACATCGTGTCCGCACATGTGCGACACCGACACGACGTCGCCGGCATCATTCTTCGTCTTCACCGTGCTCGCGAACGGCAAGCCCGTCTTCTCCTCGATCGGCAGCGCATCGAGCTCGGTGCGCAGCATCACCACGGGACCGGGGCCGTTCTTGAGGATGGCCACGACACCGGTGCCGCCAACTCCGTTCGTTACCTCATACCCCAACGCCTTGACGCGCGCCGCCAGCGTCGCCGCTGTGCGCTGCTCGTGAAGCGACAGTTCCGGATTCTGGTGCAGATCGATGTAGAGCTTCTCGATATCCGGATAGATCGCATCGACCTGCGCCGCGCCAATGCCATCGCCCGAGCGAGACGTTTGCGCCGATGCGACTGATGCGAACGACAGCGTCGCGAACAAGAGTGTCCCGATCAACAAGCTCGATTTCCTGACGTGGTCCATGCTTTTCTCCGATGTAGGTGAAGTGTCGAGGTCCCGCTGGAACAACGCGATCTGATGACGACCGCGCTCGATTTATACACCACCGCCTTCAGCGAGCCTTCCCGATTTACGAGCGCGCGAGGAGTAGTGTGAGGAGGATTCCCTCCATGACGCGAACGCGTGGAGCGCCGGACCGCGCGCCGCGGCGCGATAGACTCGCGGTCATGCGGGCGAGTCTGCGCGGTTTGTCGGAGCCGGCCACGGCTGGTCTCGACGTCGATGATCCACAGACGACAGAGTTGCGCCGCGCCATCATTCGCGAAAAGCCGTTTCTCAATGCGCTCTATCGCGAGTGGTATTCATTGATTGCAGACGAGATTCCACCCGGAGACGGGCGCATCCTCGAGCTCGGATCGGGAGCGGGTTTCTTGCGCGAGATCATTCCGCATTTGATCACTTCCGAAGTGTTTCCGGTGAGCAACGCGGACATCGTTCTTGACGGGTGCGCTCTGCCGGTGCCTGACGCATCGCTGCACGCGCTGGTTCTCATCGATGTCTTGCATCACATCGGGGCCGTCCGGCGTTTCCTCTCGGATGCCAGCCGCGCGCTGAAGCCGTCAGGCCGTCTGTTGATGATCGAGCCGTGGGTGACGCCGTGGTCGCGCCTCATCTATGGGCACTTTCATCATGAGCCCTTTCGGCCCGAAGCAGAGCAATGGGAGTTCCCGTCCGCGGGCCCGCTGTCTTCGGCGAACGGCGCGTTGCCATGGATACTCTTCGAGCGCGATCGACAGGTGTTCGAATCGGAGTATCCGTCACTGCGGATCGTGAAGCGGCGGCTGATGATACCGTTTCGCTATGCGCTGTCGGGCGGCGTTTCCATGCGCGCTCTCGTCCCGGCGTGGAGCTTCCGCCTTTTCAGAGGCCTCGAGACAGCTCTCGATCCGATCATGAGCTCGATCGCTATGTTCGCTTTGATCGTGGTGGAGAAGCGTGGATGAAACTCATCGGGAGGACAACCGATCTTCATTGCCCTTGTGGCGGCTGCCAGAGCTCAACCTTGTTGCCCTCCGGATCCATGACCCATCCGAATTTCCCGTACTCCCCGTCGTCCGTCTTCTCGAGCACATTGCAACCTTCCTCGCGCAGTGCTTGGAGAAGTGCTGCCAGATCTTCGACGCGATAGTTGACCATGAAGGCCGACTTGCTCGGAGCGAAGTGCTTACTGTCCGCGGGACCGATCGACCAGGCCGTAGTTCCCTTGGTCGGGTTGCCTTCGGCGTCCGTCCAGTCGAAGGCAGCTCCACCCCAGGGTTGAACGTCGATCCCGAGGTGAGTCTTGTACCAATCGCATAGCGCCTTGGGATCCTGGGCGCTCATGAAGATGCCGCCAATGCCTGTGACTCTTCGCATTCGGACCTCCGATATTGTTTGAAGCGAGCAAGGGTAGCACTCCCGGCGTCTAACGGATCCAGGCCTGGCCCGAGTTGTTTCCATGCGGCCGGCCTGGGCTGAAAGACCCGGTCGCTACTTTCTCGGCACGTACCGCATCGCCATCGCCCCCGAGCCGAATTCCAGCCGGCTCACGAGCTTCAAGTCGATCCGCTTCGATAGCCCCGCGAACAACGCCGGACCGTGGCCCGCAATCCTCGGGTGCACCACGAGCTCGTATTCATCAATGAGACCCAGCTCCGCCAACGCCATCGGGAGCTTCACGCCTCCCGTGAACAGTCCCTTACCCGGCTTCCGCTTGAGCTGCTCCACGGCCGTTCCCAGATCCCCGCGCACGAGCTCCGCGTTCCAATCGACCCGCTCCACGGTGCTCGACACGACGTACTTCTTTGCCGCATCGATCATCCGGGCGAAGGGCTCCATCCAGTCAGGCCTCGCTCCCGTCCCCGCCGGCGGCCGCCACGCTGCCTCCATCATCTCGTAAGTCACCCGGCCAAAGAGGAGGGCATCAGCCTGAGCGAGATTCTCGGCCGCGTGACGATGCAACTCTTCGTCCGCGAACCCTTCCCGATGATCGCAGCACCCATCCAGAGTGACGTTGATCGAATACCGAAGGGGACGCATTCGGTGAGAATACCTCGGTCCGCAAGGAGTGCGGTCGTCTCGACCGCGGGCCCTCGGGCGTCCTCGCCCGAGGGCAGTCAGGGCGGAGTCGAAAGTTCGCCGACGTTCTTGCATGCGTGAAGTACAGCTGCCGCGCAAGCTCAGATCACGGAGATTCATATCGAAAGCAGCATGAGTCCTCTGTCGTAATCAACACTCGCACGTGCTGCACGTCGTGTCGCAACGTTGCACCCTCGGCGCGCACATACGCTCCAACTGCGACGCAACGTGGCACCCTCGGCGCGCACGTACGCGCCTCCTGCGACACAATGTTGCATCCTCGGCGCGCACATGCGCTCCTACTCCGACGCAACGTGACACCATCGGCGCGCACATGCGCTCCTGCCGCGAGGCAACGCTGCACCTTCGGTACGGCTGTGCGCGCATGCTGCTGCAAACGTTACCCTTCGGCCTGTCCTCACGTGGCCCCCTTGACAAGCGGTCTCAACCGGACTTACCCTTTGCTACAAAGTCGAAGATCGTAAGACCTCCGATTTTGGCGGCTGTCGGCGGTACGGGATTGTGCTGGATAGCACACGATTAAGCCTGTACCGGCGCGGGAGTTGAGCTCGCTCCTCCTGCCGCGGGCACCCGAGGTGTGTACACGCCTCGGGCAAACATCAACCGGAAGAATCGGCGCGCAGCCGCGACTTCCAGCCGGTGGCCGCTCGCACTTGTCGACGAGTCGTGACGTCACCTCCGGCCTGACAGCTCGCATGAGGAAGCTATGTCATGAGTACTACCGTCAATAACACCGTTGTTGCATCAAACCCTGATCCGGACACACTGGCCCCCCAGGAGGTCATCGCGCAACTGCGCACCATGCGGTCGCGGATCGACGACGTCGCGCCGTTGTCCAAGGAACAGCGCAAGCTGGTCCAGCGGCGTCTGCGGGTGCTGCCGCCCCCGTTCGTCGAAGCGTCGATCAGCGTGATCGGTTCCTCGGACAAGGTGGCGCAAGCAGTTGGCCAGCCGCTCGCCTACGTTCTCCAGCTTCAGAGCGACTCTGTCCACTGGAACCTCGTCGCCGATGAGCTCCGCTCGTTCCTCAAGGGCATCGAAGGGGCGAATCTGCTCCGCCGCGAGCAGCTCGCGTTCATTGCATCGCAGACGTACTCGTTCGGATCCCAGCTCGCGCGGAACCCGATCCACGCCGACCTGGTGCCGCAGGTGGAGGAGATCAAGCGTCTGAAGACCCTCTCCCGCCGCAAGAAGGCGACGCAGGCTTCAACGCCGCCGGCACCCGCCCACGAAACGTCGACGACACCGAAAAACGCAGAGTAGGGGTTCGTGAACCCGGGCGCGCACACAAGCGCGCCCGGGGTACACGACGATCATGAAGAACGACAACGCAGGGTCAGCGATGGAATCGGATAGCAGACCAGCGGGATGGTGGGGTCAGCGTGTGTTGGGCGCCTTCACCATTCCAATGGTCCCTAGCCATGTTTCCACTAACCGCGGCCACTGCGCGATCGGCAGCTTGCGCGTCCGCAGCCCGAAGGCGTGACCGCCTTGCGCGTACAGGTGCATTTCGGTGGGGACGCCGGCTTTCTGCAGCGCGACGTAGTAGGCCAGCGACTGTTCCACTTCGTCCACGTGATCATCCTGGGCTTGTAGCAGGAAGGTCGGCGGCGTATCGGCGCGGACGCGGATGTCCGGGCGAAGGGTGAGATCCGTCGCGTCGCGCGTGGCGCGGTCCTCGTCCTCGTGCGCCCAGAGGTGGCCGGGGTAGACGGCGATGGCGAAGTCGGGGCGGCAGCTCAGCTTGTCGGCGGCATCGACCGGCGGATACGTCCGCTGATCGAAATGCGTACTGACGGCGGCCACCAGGTGTCCGCCGGCAGAAAAGCCGATCACGCCGACTTTGTGCGGATCGACATGCCACTGCGCCGCGTGCTGCCGCACCAGCCCCAATGTGCGCTGCGCGTCCTGCAGCGCAGTCTGCACCTTCGGGTATACGCGCCGATGGTTCACGTCGTCCCACCACGGACCCGAGCCCGGTACGCGGTACTTCAGCAGCACGCAGGTGATGCCGCGCGATGTAAGCCAGTCGCAAATCTCCGTCCCCTCCAGGTCCATGGCCAGGAACCGGTAACCGCCGCCCGGGAACACCACCACGGCCGTGCCGGTGTTGGGGCTTTTGGGCGCATACACGGTCATTGTCGGCCGGCTGACGTCGTTAGCCCTGGGCCACCACGCGCGTCCGTTGCCGGGACCGACAGACTCCGGTTTTGGGTGAGGTATCGCATCGGGAACTGCGCCGGGCCAGATCGGCACCTGCACATGACCAGGCGATGGTTGCCAGCCCTGCGCCTGTGCCAAGGAGTGGGCGAGAAAGAGTGCAACGACAAGAGAGAAGCGGATGGATTTGTGCATTCCTGGTTCTCGGCAGATGATGTCGGCGCGGGACAACTTAGACGGTTTATCGTGGTCGCCGAAGCAAGGCAACCACAGAGTCACAGAGAACACAGCGCGGCATAGCCGCAACCAAAACGCGAAGGCGCTTCCAAGCCTAGGATGTAGGTCTACCAAACACAACATCCAGAAAGGCAGAGAAGCGCCATGCAAGAGTTTATCGCGCGACATGATGGG
>Ga0307470_10000314_pt1 | contig 28538 bp, 32 predicted proteins | sample atmos_gasesAM3C__FD_204565 | JGI IMG/M metagenome (GOLD analysis project Ga0307470, IMG submission 204565) | Hardwood forest soil microbial communities from Morgan-Monroe State Forest, Indiana, United States - atmos_gasesAM3C_05 | ecosystem: Environmental > Terrestrial > Soil > Temperate forest... | reverse complement strand
GAACGGAACGAACAACCCAAACAACAGGAAGAACACGCAACACCTGCCTTTCTTTTCGTTGTGAACTACCGCCTACCGATGATCACCCAGCAAATAGCACCCAAAATCAGCACCGCCATGATCGGCGTCATAGCCGGCGAAACGATGCCGTAGAGCATCTGCCAGCCAGAGTTAAGATCACGAGCAAACTGCGCCGGCAGTACCGGTGCCAGGATTGCCACGATCAGCCGGAGGATGATGCCGACTAGGAGCAATGTTGCAATGACAGTCAGCACCCGACCCAGGATTGGGCCGAAGCCTTGTCGCACGAGTTCACCTCCCCTCGAAGGAGCCAGATTTCGTGAGGTATGTTTGGGCGATGACAGAGAAGAGAAGGGCATCGCGGGGATACGGCGATGCGTCCTACCGCCCTGACTTCTTGGGCTTTGGCTTGAACTGCTTGGTAGCGTCCTTGCACCTGGCGCAACGCCGGCTGTCCTCCAGCGATCTGATGACGGTTGCCAGCTCTCGCAGGAGAGTCGCAACAACCAGAAGCTTTGACTCCTGTGCATGGCTGCCATGTTCGCGATCAGCAACAGCCGGCCGTACCAACCGAGCGCCGAGGAAGATGCCGACCACCAACGCGCAGGCCGCGACACCGACTACCCCCGCAAAGATCAGTCCAACGCTGCTACTCATTACTGCCGCCTACTGATCTGTTCGCTCGCCATGATGGTCTGCCTCTCGTTTAGTTCGACCAACACGTCGAACTAAACCCGAGAAGGCACCTGGGCCGCAGTACATGATCATGGCAGCTTTCGCACAACTTCTATGCAGTGATCAACAGCAGGCCACTCGGGTGATCGGTTTGTCCGTTTCCTCACGTTATTCGGCGGAAGGTGGCGCCGGTGTGGGCGGCTGTAAGGCTCCACGTATGCGACTGGCCAGGCCGTAGTGGGACTCGGCCTCAGCTGGAGCAACTTCCTCGCGTAGCGGCGCGCGCTGCTCAAGCTTCGTTTCGAGCAGACTTCCCATCTCTGGGTCTCTCCGGGCCAAGGCTTCACAGTAATCACCGATAAGGTCGATGCTGCCATCAGACACTCCCGAAGGGCCATTCTCGTGCGCTACGACGTACATCTCAGTGACCAGCTCATTTAGATAAACGAGCAGTTGAGCCTCGTATTCTTTACCTTCGCGTACCTCTGGAGAATTAGTCTGGGCTTCACTCATTACAGATCCTTGTTAACAAAGATCATTTTGGGCTAAGGCTCGCCTATAGTCAATAGTGATCATTGCGCTGCGGCTCTCATGCGCTGCATCAGGTGGTAGGATGCGCGTCATGCCAGAGGGGGACAGAGCACTTGACGCGGCGTCTGAAGCGCTACGCAATGCGTTGTGGGAGGAGCTAAAGGCCGTTCGTACGCTCGGTGTTGGCCGGCTAGAGAAGCCCGGGGGGAACCCAGTCTCGACACCTCGGCTAGAAGCTGCTGCTCGCGCTATACTTGGCCGAGAAGAGGGTAAGACGAGAACGGCCACGATAATTTCGTTGCTCAAGCGCGAGGTTGAGCGGCTAGAAGATATGCCAAAGCGTCGAGACCAACTAACTGTATCTCTCGGGCTTAGCGACGACCTAGACAACACCGACCCGGCGAAGCTCCGCAAAGAGGTCATACAGCGCTTTGGGCTTGACTACCTTGCTTACACGCGGACAAATGGCATAGAGCAGTCCAACTTGTGGGCGCTCGCCGGCCAGATCGTTGCTGATTCCTTGCAAAAGGATCGGCAGGATGGAAGCGGATCGCCACACCAGTCAAAGAGACTTTGGGTCGGAGCCCTGGGTGTTGGCGTCGCTGTGATTGTCCTGGTCGCCGCCATAGTGATCTGGCAGGGGCGGACTGCCCAGTCGCACACACCGCGCGGCAATCCAGCCGGGCAAGATCTAAACATCGATTCGCTCGGGGTTCAAGATCTTGGCCTTGGTAGTAGTGTCACCTTCTCCGTTGATCAAAAGGACGTAGCGCGTAAGTTTCTAGATCGTATCGCCCGCGAAGGCTTCCCGAAGGATATAGAAACATTCTTCGCCGACGAGTTGGAGGTAGGTGGATACCTACTCGGCGGAATGACACTATATCTTGAACTCGAAGGATTGTCCGATCGAGAGGTGACGGTCTATGATATCCGACCCATCGTTGAGAAGGAGGGCGCGCCTGCTCTAGGTGCATTGATCGATATACCCAGCCAGGGAAACCTAACCAGGCAAATGGAGTTTAATCTTGAGTCCGTCGATCCAGCCGCCAAGGAACTCAAAGCGGATGGTAGCCTGTCAGGCCGTCGATTCTTTGACGTTCAGCGGATAGGATTAGCGAAGGGGCACAAAGAGACTCTCGTAATGCAGTTCGTGACGAAGACTGTCGCTATCAACTTCCGGATTGCGATCGACTACGAAGTTGCGGGCCGCAAGTACACTCAGATCGTGAGCCGTAAGGGCCAGTCTTTCCGGGTTTCGGCCAATCTATGTACCAGGGCACTTACCCATAGCAGATACACGCCAACGGAACTCGATCAGCTTAGGCGGCTCCGATTCGGCACGATACGCGAACTATCAAGTCCATCAAGTCCCACGCATGGTTATGGCTTCATTTTCGAAAACGTAGGCCCGGAGATATATGCCCAGAAGTGTAACAGTTCGCGCTAGGCCAGGTTTGGTGTTCGCTGCCGCGAGGGGGAAAGACCACATGAACGCCTATCAGGCCAGGACCAGTCGTTCAGCCGGCTTGGCGACTGCGGTACTTTTGACAGTTTTAGCGGCTCAAGGCTGTACGCGCCAGAACGCATCGGAGCAGACAAGTCCGCCGCTTTACGCCTACCGGACAGCAAATGAACTTGTCGTCATGCGCGGCACGGCAGTTATCACCAAGGAACCCGTCGCGAAAACGCCCGACCACAGCGGTGTAGCGTGGACAATAGACGGGCGCTATATTGGGTTCATCGCTGAGAATAAGGACAGCCAGCCAGACCCTGACAAACGTTCTCTCGTGTCCATTGACGTAACATCCGGTACAATCCGACGAGTGTCCTGTCCGAACTGTCGGAGTGCTGCCCCCATCGAAAAAAGCAGTCTGCTCGTAAGCCGGGAAGACAATTTTGCATTCCCGCGGTTCACAGGAATGCTCCGCTTTGATCTGGCGGGCAATGAGCCCCCGGTAGCATCCAGCACGCAACTTCCTCCCTTGACCAATGTCTTGCTCCTTGGAGGCGCAGCCGGCCAGGTCGTGCTGGTTGGCCTCGACCAGGAAATACAGGAGACCTACTATCGACTCGCCGAGGATGGGTCGACAACAGCGCTCGGCACCCAAAACAACAGGGCGGACAGCTTCGACGGCACGCCGCTCCTGCGCGGCTTTGGGCCTGACGCCACGGTCGTCGGTTCTGGCGGCACGTCCATTGTCGTAACCACTGGTATCTTTAAGCCGCGCAACAGTCTCTGCGGTGAGAGCACTAACCTTTACGCCGCAACTGAGAAAAATGGGCTTTTCGACGTCAATACAAGCTCGTTCTACTCGACCAGTTACCATTTGCCCGGCGACGGTGATGAGCTGATAATTAATGACCTCTGGTGGGATCAGGCCGAACATCTCCACGCTATTGTTGTCACCGGTACGTGCAAAAAGGATAGCTTGGAGCCCAAGACGCTGTTCACCGAGTGGCAGTACGTAGACGGCAAGTGGACACAGAAGTCGTCAGAGCGCCTTTTGTCCGCCCGAGACTTTCCGGGCGCTAGAGTCGTTGTAGTACGACAGGGCGAATCAAATCAGGGCGTACTGTACTTTGAGCAGCGGGGCACGAGACAAAGACTCGCTGATAATGCGGTGCTGGTAACGGCGCCGACGGTAAAAGTGCCTACTGGGCTTCCTCCAGACGTTTGTCCAGTTGAAGCTGGCCTGTGCCTCAGTAGCCGAGCTGCCGATATTGACAACGACGGCCGGCCTGACCCAATAGGTCTGCTCTACAATGAATCGCTGCCCTTGAGTGCCGGCTCGGCCAGCACCAAATCGCTCTCAGCCCGTGCGCGACTGAGCAAAGGCGGCTTCTTGAACCAGAGACTCCAGGCATCAATGGTTGGAAACACCGCTAAGCTCATCGGGACAACCGACGTTAACGGCGATGGTCGGCAAGATTTGTTTGTCACTACAAGCGCTGGCGCGCACGGCGCCACTGTCGGAATCTACGAGTATCTAGACGGCAAGCTACAACCTCTCCGTAGTGACTTCGGCGGCAGCTTGTCCGTCGACAGTTCAATCAGTAGTATCGCTGGCTTCTCCTGCACTACCCAGAACGGTGTAGCGCAACTTATTAGTATCCTTGCCGGTCAGACCACCGATTCGCAGCGCTATGAGGTGGAGCAGGTAGTGTACAAGTTCCAGGACGGCGTTATGCGTCGAGCATCGAGCCAAACGACAACGTATCCAGCCAACCTGTCCGCCGGCTACGCGACTCCACCCAAAGCGGTGAATGATCTGGCTGGCGCCCGATGCGGAAATCTCCCCCGGTTCCTCAGGTGAATAAGCCTCTATACACCCGTTGACACCAAACACTTTCTCAGGGATAGTGTTCCGCTCCCGTTCTCTTCCGCGCCTTCCCAGAAAGCATGAGTCACGCGACGGAACGCCCTCGTCTTTAAAAGGCTAGACTGACGTCGGGATCTGCCAATGAACGTGCTTAGTCCTCAACTCATCTTCATCCCTCGCCCGTGGGGTAATACCGCATCAAATCTGCCCCCTCCCTCTCCCTTAACTCCGCCACCGAGATTCTAGCTCCCGGCATTGGCTGAGCCTGACCAACATGGCCTTGCATATACCGCCAACCCTTCCATCTTCTTACCCATAATAATAAGCCAACTACCAAGGCTCCCGCGCCAGCCACCACTGACTCAACCACAAGAAAAAGCCACAGACCTTGCAAAGCTCACTCACTCCTCGGACTGGAAAGCCAGGAAGTATGGAAGTAAGACCGGAGACGGGCCTACGGCAGAGGACTTTGTGGCTGGAACGAATTGCCCCCCTGCTGATGCTCATCGTCTCCGGTCTTGCCGTACATGGGCCGCCCTACAGCAAGGCAGCATTGTGTTCAGCAACCACTGCCAACTCACACGGAAACACCACACCAGGACAAGCAGCACACAGTCCGTCTTCATTGATGTGTTCGTTCAAGACCACCGCAGCTAAGCGAGCAAGCAGGGCCAGCTCGACTGCTAGGTCGTCATCATCGCGGGGATCGGGATCAGTCGGGCCAGTGTCGGAATCGGTGCGGTCAGACTCTCCCGGCTCAGGCTCAGCCGGAGCAAGCGTGAGCGAACCTCGCTCACTCATCACCGGCTCGGACGGCTCCAGGTCCGTTCCGCCAGAGCCAGGCTCAGCCTCAACCAGCTCCCCAGCCTTCTCACCCTCATCAGGCTCAGCCGGCTCTTCAGTGCTCCCGCCCTCATCACCATCAGTTTCCTCCGGCTCCCCAGCCTCCCCCTCCGCCCCACTCTCCCCACTCCAATTCAACAAGTCGTACACTTCCCGCACACTCACATCAAGCCCATGACGAGTTCTCAAGTCATAGGCCACATCAGCCATGGGACGGAGCGTGGTGTCACCACGGACGCGGTAGCGCTGGACGAGCACCTGCAAGCGCTTGCGATCTTGGGGGGACAGGGATTGGAGGGAGGAAAAGGCGGCGGTGTGATTGATGCTGGGGGTGGGGGCGTGTGTCACGGTGGGTCGCTCCACGGGAGTAGGCGCACTGCTGGTGCTGCGGTGGCTGGGATGTGTAGTCATTTGTCCAGTCCTGGCACGGGGTCGGCGGCCAGGCGCGCAGGGGTTCCCCGGCTCAACCTGTCTGTGCAGGTCATCGCTTGCGCCCTGGCCATCAATGACGTTAGGGCTATGGGCAGCCGGGCCGGAAGGATGTTGCTGGATGTTGCGCGATATCGGCGCTTGCGCCATGCATCGTGAGTCGGTCTGGGTGACCCGCAGCGGGCACCGGGAGCAGCGCCGTAAGCCTTGACGGGCTGGGCCAGGACGGAGACCATGGCCTAGGCGCAACATCCAGCAACAACCAAGACAAGGAGCCAGCCATGCATCTAACCTTCATCGGCAAGGATCCGAATTCCAACCCGACGGGCTCACCGACCGTGTACCGCACGGATCGGGGTAGCTGGGTCGTGCAGGGCTGGATCATCACAGACCCCGAGGCACTTGCCTCTATGAGTATTCCCGAAGGGGAGACAGCGGTGGAGATTCCCGACCGGATGCTTCAATTCTTTAGGTAGGCGCCCGTGACATCGATAACGGAGGAAGAGTTCGATACGCTGCTGTCGGCGTTTGAGCGCGAAGCGCTCCATCTGGAGACGCGCGATGCCTACGGCACGGCCGTAGAGCTACCACACATGGCAAAATGGATCGCTGGGAAGCCAGACGATCTACAGTGGCTTCAAGGCTGGTGTCAGACCCTGCGCCGACACACAAAGTCGGGAAGGTCGGTTCGCCGGGCGCGGATCGTCTCCGAGCCGCTCAGCGACTATCAGCACTGGTCGTACAGCATCGCGTATCCAATGGTGGCAGCCGGCGAAGATATTCGATGGGTTCCCCGTAGGCTCGTATCATCCATCGGGCTTCCTGGAAATGACTTCTATCTGTTCGATGACCGTCTGGTCATCTTTCTGATCTACGCGGGCAACGGACTGGCCACTGACAGGGTAACCTCCACCGAACCCGCAGATATCCATTTGTGCCGGACGGCCTTCGAGGCCGTCTGGAAATACGCGATTCCGCATAATGAATACAAGCCCGTCTAGCTCCGCCAAACAAGCGCAAGAGGCGCTTGGTATCCGCCTCCGTGAGCTACGCCAAGACGCAGGACTCACAGGGCGGGCATTGGCAGGAGCCGTCGGCTGGCATTTCACTCGCATCAGCAAGATTGAGCACGGCGCTCAGGCTCCTACCGATTCCGATATCCGCGACTGGTGCCGCGCCTGCGATGCAGGCGACCAAATACCCGACTTGCTGGCCACACTCCGCAGCGTGGAATCCGCGTATCTGGAATTTAGACGGCAGGCACGTGCGGGCATGAAGCGGGTCCTCGGCGCTCACACTGTTGCACTATATGAGCGAACCACCCTGTTTCGCATCTACGAGCACAACGTCATTCCTGGCCTATTTCAGACGGCGGACTACTCGGCGGCGATGCTTTCTTTTTGGATCAAGTTCCTGGAGACACCGAACGATCTTGACGATGCCGTTGCGGCACGTATGGAGCGGCAGCGGGTGATCTACCAGCGCGGCAAACGATTTGTGGTCGTGCTCGAAGAGCAAGCGCTTCGAACCTGGTTCGGTACCGCCGAGACGCAGGCCGGGCAGCTCGACCGCCTGCTCACGGTGATGTCGCTGCCTACGGTCTCCGTGGGAATCATCCCGATGATGACCGAAAGACCTGCGGTCGCTTCCGCCGGCTTTTGGATCTTCGATAACTCCCTGGCCGCTCTTGAAATACCCACCGCCAGCATTGAGGTCAACCGACCGCAAGAAATCGAACTTTACGCTCGCATGTTCGAACGCCTTATGGCATCCGCTGTTTACGGAAAAACAGCCCGCGCACTTATCGCCAAAGCCATGAATGAACTCGCGTAGGACGGAATATCTGGGTTTCGTAGTACGCTAAGGCGTTGATCGAGTGCGTGATATGCGGCACTGTCCTAGCCCTTTGGCCTATCCAGCGCTTGTGCACTCTCAGCTCAGAAGGTAGCGAACCTCACGCAACCCCTCGCCGCGCAGGATATTGCACCAAGATCACCGCAAGTGGTAAAATGCCTGCGAGGGTGGAGCGAGCAACTAAGCAGCATTTCCATGCTGCTTATCCGCCCGATGCTTTTCGCAGCAACCGCTTGACGCTGCTCTCGCTGATCCCGTACTCCACAGCCAGCTTGAGCTTGGCCGTACCGGCCTCGAAGCGAGCGACGAGCTGAGCGATCTGCTCAGGCGACAGCCGGTCGCGTATCCGCACCTCACCCAGAGTCGGGGCCTCTGAGCGGACACTGACCGCCTCGGGTGGCTCGTCAGACGAGCCACCCGGCAAGCGGTCCAGCACCCGAGCAAGATCGTAAGCTAGGTCGGAGCGGTTCGAGTAGGCTCGCAGTAGGTCCACTACGTCTGAACTGCACTAATGCTCCCTATGATCATCAACCTTGCCGTGGGACGTCACGCGTGACGCGAACGGGTCACACTACCGTCGTGACACACGCTGGATCGGCCAGGTGGGTACGCCCCGTCGTACCAAGGCCGCGGTTTCCTGGTCGTGTCGCGTGGTGATCGGCCCGGCCTAGTCGCGTTTATGGCGTGGGTGCTGGTTCGGCTGGCCCTGTGCTGGTATCTGGACGTCAAGCTGGCCCGGGAGACATAGGTGACACTGGGTGATGCTCAGGGGACTCGGAGGGACACTGGACCCTAGTTGGGTCAGCAGTTGTTGGACGTGGTCGCAGATTTGGTCGCGGATGCGGCGGACGGCGGGGAGGGGTTGTCCGGCGGGGTCGTCGAGGGTCCAGTCTTCGTAGCGTTTGCCGGGGAAGATCGGACAGGTGTCGCCGCAACCCATGGTGATGACCACATCGGCGGTGGCGACCGCGTCGCGGTCGAGCTTGGCCGGCTGGTTGCTGGTGATGTCGATACCGACTTCGCACATGGCTTGGACCGCGGTGGGGTTGATGTGCTCGGCGGGTTCGGAGCCAGCGGAGCGCACGTCTATGGAGTCGCCGGCTAGGTGGCGGAGCCAGCCAGCCGCCATTTGAGAGCGGCCGGCGTTGTGCACGCACACGAACAACACCATGGGTTTGGTGGGGCTCATGCCGGCCCTCCGATCGGGTCCGAAGCGGTGGCGGGATGGATGGACGGCGAGCCGCCCGGGATGTCGGGATCGCCGGTACCGGGGTGAGGGACGACGACCGCGTCGGCGGCCGGACCGGGCTGCGGGTACAGCGCCGCCAGCAGCGCTAGGCCGAGGCCGGCTCCGAGAATCTGGGCGGCGATGAAGGCCGGGACGGAGCCGGGGGCGATGCCGGCGAAGGTGTCGGTGAAAGCGCGGCCGAGGGTGACGGCGGGATTGGCGAAGCTGGTGGAGGAGGTGAACCAGTACGCAGCGGCGATGTAGCCGCCGACAGCGGCGGGGGCGGTGCTGGTGCGGTGGGTGCGCGCGAGGGTGCAGACCAGGAGCACCAGCCCGGCGGTGGCGACGATTTCACCGAGCCACAACTGCGGGGTATGTCGGGTGGTGGTGGACCAGCTGACCGCGGGCAGTGCGTACATCAGATCGGCCAGGACCGTGCCGGCGATTGCCCCGGCGGTCTGGGCGAGCAGATATCCGAGGGTGTCGCGGCCGGTCAGGCCGGTGCCGGCGCGGCGGCTGAGTAGGTGGTCGGCGGCGGAGATGACCGGGTTGAGGTGCGCCCCGGAAACCGGCGCGAAGACCAGGATCAGCACTGCCAGCGCCAGCCCGGTGGCCGCGGCGTTCTCCAGCAGTTGGAGCCCCAGGTCGTGCGGGGACAGCCGAGACGCGGCGATCCCGGAACCGACTACGGCGGTGACCAGCAGCCCGGTGCCGGTGAACTCAGCCACCAGCCGCCGCCCCAGCGGCACGCTCACCGGCTCGCCTCCACCGGCTCAGCATCCACGCGCGTGGCGGCAGTGGAGGCGTCGAGCAGGTGCGCCAGCGCGGCCAGCGCGGCCGGCACGACCCGGTAGTACACCCAGGTGCCGCGCCGTTGCCCGTCGATCAGGCCGGCCTCGCGGAGCACCTTCAAGTGGTGGGAGATCGTCGGCCCGGTAAGGTCGAACCCGGGCGTCAGCTCGCACACGCACACCTCACCGCCCGCGTGCGAGGCGATCAGCGACAGCAGCCGCAGTCGAACCGGATCGGCCAGCGCCTTGAACCCCACGGCGAGCTCCACCGCCGCGGTCTCGGTCAACGGCGCCGCCGCCAATGGTGGGCAGCACGGTGCCGACTCGATCACTGGCAACACCTTCCTCGACATTCATCTATCTTGACGACCTTCGAAGCAGGAGACAAGCCGCCGATTAGACAGCCATCGAACCAGCCAGAAGGGTCAGACATGACTGTCGAGGACAGCGTCGCCGCTGGGTAGCTGCGCGAACAGGTCCGCATCCGCTACACCGCCACCGCAGCCATCGACCAGACACCAGGCGTCGGCTGCGGCAACCCCACCGGCCGTGGCCGACCTCCAGCCGGGCGAGACCGTGCTGAACCTCGGCTCCGGCGGCATCGATGTCCTGCTCTCGGCCAAGCGGGTAGGCCCCCACCGGCAAGGCATATGGCCTGGACATGACCGAGGAGATGCATTTCCGCTGCAAGGATGCGATGCGGCAAGCTGTCGCCGTTCACTCTGTCGTTTGGCTCGGTGGGTTCGGACGAGGAAGGGGTCGGTCTGCTCGTCCGGCCCTGGCAGCCGGTTGTCGAGCAGCGACCGGCGTCAGCTATGCGGGCTCTCATATCCATCGGTCGCGGTTCGAGTTAGACGGATCGCCCGTGCGAAGACATGCCGCAAGAACCCGAAGATATCATCAATCAATGCCCTAACCCGCACTGCTGGAAGCAGGTGACGCATTCACCACTTGAGATCGCCAGCGAACCGTCGGCGATCCCGGCGACGGTATGGTGAAACGTGTTCGTACATCTGCCGGCCCAGCATTACTTGGCGCGATCTCCGGTTCGAGTGCCGACCTCGGCCTCCAATCGGTACGGGCCGGGCAGCGATCGGGTCACACCCGATACACTCGGGACATACTGGTAAGGAAGGACGTCATGGCCCACAGTCCGACCGTTAGCGTTGGTCCCTGGATCGCGGTGCTGCGTGGCCGACGGCACCTCACTCGCTGGGCATTGGCTGACCTGCTGGACCTGCCCGTCGATCGGGCCGTGACGTTCGCCCTGCTGACCAAGGTCGAGGCCGGAGTACTAACAGCATCACCCGCGCTGGTCGCCGCCTGCGCCAAGGCGATGGGCACCTCCGATGCCGCGCTGGTAGCTGGCCCGCACGGTCCCGATGATCAGCTTGCTGCCCTGATGGCGCGGATCGGCGCGGGGCTTGACCTGCTCGATCTACCCCCGACAAGGATGTGCGGCCCCGGCCGCTGCCCGAGTTAGCGGCTCGGGTTCGGGAGGTTGTTCGCTGGGTGCGGGCGGGCTGCCACGGATGGATGGCCGCCGCCCTTCCCGGACTGCTGGCTGAACTGCACACCGCCGCTCAGACCCTCACCGGCCGCGACCAGAAGAGAGCGCGGGAGTTAGTAGTCAAGGCCGCCCTATGTGGCCGCTCGACCCTCGTCACCTACCTCAACAGCCTCCTCGCAACGCCGACCGACCGGGTCATGAGACGGCGCGCCGCCCTGCGAACATTACTCATTCTGGGGGGCTGCAACGGTCTTGGTTTCCTGTTCGGATTCGGTCTCGCCGAGCTGCACTACATCGGAAACCTGATCCTCACGATCCTCAGCAACGGCATCGCAATCATGACCATAGGAATGTTGTTCATGTTCATGAAGTCCTTCGGACTACACGACCTGCGAAGCCGGATGGCACTGTCCGGGCTACGCCGGCGCTCAGTCGGCGGTTCTGGTGTTCGGCATTGGTGTACTGCACCGGCCTTGGTGGATCGGTCTGCTACTGGCAGTGGTGACCGGGCTCGCGGCGAGCGCCTGCCTGGTCAAGGGCGAATCGCCCACCCTGAACTTTCCCCCTAGCCCGCACCACTGAGACGCAGGTGCTAACGCGCCGACTCTCGAACCGTCCAACGCGACACAATTGCATCGGCCGCGGCTCCTGCCGCGGTGTCAACGGGTGCTCTGGTCATGCTGGGAAACCCACCAGTGGTTGCCCGCTGACGAGTGCCGCCCGCACGTTCGCTGTCCGCGTAGATGATCTGCCGCTTGCATGCTCTCCGGTGCTTATTGATCTCAGCCCACCTGCCGAGTTAGCACAGGGTCGGCTAACGTCGAGCCGCCGACAGTCCTGATCGCCGGGAGGGATCGTGGCCGAGCTGCCCGCCTCAATGCTGGCCTGGCGGGTGCGCGAGCCAGGCCCGATCGGTGGCCACCCGCTGCGGCGGGAGCGGGTCCTGGTGCCCGCCCCCGGGCCGGGTGAGCTGCTGCTGCGCGTGCTGGCCTGCGGCGTCTGCCGCACCGACCTGCACGTGGCCGAGGGTGACCTGCCGGTGCACCGGCCCGGGGTGGTGCCCGGGCACGAGGTGGTCGGCGAGCTGGTCGCTGTCGGCCCGGCGGTCACGGAGCCGTTCCGGTTCGGCGACCGGGTCGGGGTGGCCTGGCTGCGCGGCACCTGCGGCCGCTGCACGTACTGCCGCCGTGGCGCGGAGAACTTGTGCCCACGGTCGGTCTACACCGGCTGGGACGCCGATGGCGGGTATGCCGAGTACGCCACCGTGCCGGCCGGCTACGCTCATCCGCTGCCCGACGGGTATTCCGACGTCGAGCTGGCGCCGCTGCTGTGCGCCGGCATCATCGGCTACCGTGCGCTACAGCGGGCCGAGCTGCCGCCGGGCGGCCGGCTGGGCATCTACGGGTTCGGCGCCAGCGCCCACCTGGCCGCCCAGGTGGCGCTCGCCCGCGGCGCCGTCGTCCATGTGCTGACCCGCAGCGACGCCGCACGCGAGCTGGCGTTGGAGCTCGGCGCCGCCTCTGCCGGGGACGCCGCCGACCCGCCGCCGGAGCCGCTCGACTCGGCGATCCTGTTCGCCCCGGTCGGAGACCTGGTGCTGCCCGCGCTGGCCGCGCTGGACCGCGGCGGCACCCTGTCGGTCGCCGGCATCCACCTGTCCGACATCCCGGCGCTGAGCTACCAGCAGCACCTGTTCTACGAGCGCCAACTGCGCAGCGTCACCGCCAACACCCGCGACGACGCCCGGCAGTTCCTCCGCCTCGCCGCGGAGCACCGGCTCCAGGTGACCACCACGCCGTACCCGCTGGCGGAGGCGGACCGGGCGCTGCGTGACCTGGCTGCCGACCGGGTCCGCGGCGCCGCCGTACTGGTCGCGGGCGACCCGCCGTGACCGGGGCCGGCTAACGTGGCTGGCTTCGGTCTGCTGGATGCCGGCTGAGGCTCTGGTACGGCGCATGGCGGCGGGTTGCGGCCCATGGCGTGACGAGTGACTTGTCGAGCACGCTCCGCTATTTGCCTCTTCTCCAGCCGGCAGCAGTTGGTCGCCGCCCTCGGCTCGGCTCAGCCCTGGCTGGTGATGCTGGCCAACCGGCTGCTGGCCATCTTGGCAGCGGCCGGGGTCACCACCATCTATCTCGACCCGGACATCCCCTCCACCGCGCCGCGCTGGACAGTGGCGGACGTCGCCCGAGTGTCAGGAGCCCAGTAGTCAGGAGCCCAGTAGCGTGAGAACAGTAGTGTCAGGAGCCCAGCATGGGTGACCGCTTCAACGTCGTGCTGGAAGACCTCGGCGAGATGGCCAGCACCTTTGTCTGTGAGTCGGCCGCCTACGAGCAGATCAGGCTACGGCTCTCACCGCCCGTGGCCGACCCCGCCCTAGACGGTTGATTCCAAGGGGTCAGTGGTCGCAGGCGGTCAGCGATCGCATGATGGGTTGTCCGGTCTTGTCGTTGTGCCAGATGGCGGCGGTCAGGGCGAGGATGCGTTGCAGGATGCGGACGGTGACCCCGGCGGGGGTGCGTCCGCCGTGGCGTTCGAGGTCGAGGTGGCCCTTGAAGGTCTGGTTGATCGACTCGATGGTCTGGCGGAGTGGCTTGAACAGCCGGGCTCCGTCTCGTTCGACCTCGCCCTTGCGGGCTGGGCGGAGCAGGTCGATACCGGCGTTGGCCAGGGTGTGCTCGAAGTTCGCGCCATAGTGGTTCTTGTCCGCGATGATCGTCTGGCCGGGGCGGTCGGCGACCAGGCTGGGGTCGGCGTGGAAGATCGAGAGCAGGGTCTGGCGCTCGTCGCCCTTCGCGCCGGTGATCGCGAAGCCGACCGGCAGGCCGCCCAGGGGTGGCGACCAGGTGCAGGCGCAGGCCCCAGAAGTAGCGGGTGTGCGAGGCACAGCAGCCGTACTCGGCCCACCCAGCCAGATCTGAACGTTTGGCCGTCTCCCGGGAGCGGCCGCACTCCACCGGGGTGGAGTCGACCACCCACACGTCATCGTCCACAGCGTGGTGTCGGCGGCCAGCGCCCGGATCACCGCCGTGACCAGCCCGGCCGCGGCGCGTAGCCGCCTGTTGTAGCCGGACTGCTGGGGCAGGTAGCAGAGCGGTCGCGAGGGTGTCCACATCGTTCGTCACACAACGCTGACCCCACACCGGAGGTGTCCGTGCTACGGGGGCCTCATTGACGCGTTGACCCGTCAGCGCGAACGTCAGGACCAGGAGCGCGCAGATGCGGGCGGGCGGTGGACCGAGCAGCTTCGTGTCCCTGCTGTCCGATGGAGGAGTGCCGCTGGAAGAGATCTCCCGGCTTGTCGGCCACCGCAGCACGACGGTCACCGAGACCGTCTACCGCAAGCAGATCCGCCCTGCGGTGCAGGTCGGCGCGGTGGCCATGAACCGGATCTTCCCATCGAGAGCAGTACGTAGTCACGCAGCTAGTCACTCAACAGTCAGCGGCAACGCTCCCGAACTCCGGAGACGCAGCCGCTGACCTGTACTTACGGTGGTGGGCGATACTGGGATTGAACCAGTGACGCACAGCACCTAGCAGTACGTGCCGCAGCCTGCGCTTTCTCCTTCTGACCTGCACAGATACCTGACTTTGGCGTTGGACACGCCGTGACATGGGTGGCCACTGATGTACTCTTGATCTGGCACGTTGCTGGCATGAGGGAGACATCGCACATGGCCAAGCGCAAGCGCTCCAAGCGTTACTTCGGGTCGCTCCGAACGCTGCCGTCCGGCCGCATCCAGGCTCGCTACACCGGGCCAGACGGCAAGACCTACGCTGCCCGGACACCCGAAGGTCGAGCGCTCACCTTCGACACTGTGGGGGACGCCGACGCCTGGCTGTCCCTGCGCCACTCGGAGATCCTTCGCGGCGCCTGGCTGCCGCCAACCGAGCCGAAGGCCGCGCCGATCACTCTGCGCGAATACGCCGATGCCTGGCTCGTTGGCCGTGTTTTGGAGCGGACCACCCTTGATCACTATGGCCAGCTTCTCCGGGACCACATCTACCCGATCTTCGGCAATGTCGCGATCACTGCCATTAGCCCGCCTGCGGTCCGGACGTGGTACGCCGAGATGGGAGCGAAGGGCACCGGCCCCACGGCTCGCGCTCATGCCTACAGCCTGCTTCGCACCATCACGAACACGGCCGTTGTCGACGATTTGGTTGCAGCGAATCCGTGCCGTGTTCGCGGCGGAGGGTCATCGAAGCGGGTAAAGAAGATCAAGCCCGCCACTTTGGCGGAGCTGGAAGCGCTCGTAACCGCCATGCCGGAGCGGTACAAGGTTCTGGTCTTGCTCGCGGCATGGTGCGGTCTTCGTTTTGGTGAGCTGGCCGGGTTACGACGTGGCGACGTGGATACGAAGGACGGTGTGCTTCACGTCTGCCGTGGGGTCGTCCGCACTAAGGGCGACCGCATCGTGAAGGGACCGAAGTCCGACGCCGGACGGCGCGACGTGAACATACCGCCGCACCTGCTGCCGCTGGTCCGGGCGCATATCCAAGATCACGCTCAGATCGGACGCGACGGGCTCATGTTCCCTGCCGGCCACGGTGGGTACCTCGCCCCGTCCACTCTGTACCGCGTGTACTACCCGGCGCGGAATACCGCCGGCCGGCCGGATCTCCGCTTCCATGACCTACGGCACACAGGCGCTGTTCTTGCCGCGGCGACCGGCGCCACGCTCGCCGAGCTGATGGCCCGGCTCGGCCACTCCACACCAGGGGCAGCGATCCGCTACCAGCACGCAGCGGCCGAACGCGACAAGGTGATCGCCGAAGCCCTCTCCAAGCTCGCCAACGGCACCGTCGCTTCCATACGCCGCGGGAAACCCACGAAGCCGAAGCAGGGAGCACGCTCGTGAGCAACAGCGCTACCGACCCGGCCGGCGGACCGGAGAGGATCTTCACCGACCTGACCGACCGCCAGGCCGACGGCCTAGCCTGCGCGATCTGCAACACCGACTACCTGACAGCTCCGGTCCCGCATGTGCCGGTTGGCCGGTCGCTCACCAGCTCACAGGTCTTCGCCTGTATCGGTGACTGTGTGCACACAGCCAAACGGGCTGAGGCCCGTGGTGTTCGGCTCTGTCACCTCACTGTGCCGAGCGCGCGAAACAGCTCGCGGACCGCTGGCCGGTGCCGGGCCGTGGCCAGGTTATCGCGGAGCCGACGAAGCTCGCGGACCGCGCGGACGCCACCGGTCTGGTGGGCAATCGGCAGGGCCTCCAGCGCAACTGTGGCGGCGGCATCGATGTCATGATCGGCGGCGTGGCCGTGCGCGAGCTTGGCCATGCTGTAGGCGCGGTGCCGAGACACCGGCAGGTCACCAATGGTGCGTTGTAGGACTGCGATGGCCGGACCGACACGGCCGAGGTTGAGGTCGTACTCGGCGGTCTGAGCCTGCAGGAACGCGCGGGAGTGATCGCGGGCGTACGGCGGTTCTTGCTCCGGGATGCGTTCTTCGAACAGTTCCGCGGCCTCCTCCAACAGGTGCCGGCACGTGCCAGCATCGCCAGCCAGCGCGTGTCCCTTGGCCTCATGCCGGCACGCCAGGGACACAACACCGGGGGTGAGCCGCCACGGCCCCTCGCGGGCGGCTCGGGCAAGGTCAACCACGCGCTGGGGGTCGCCGAACTCGGCGGCGTAGGTGGAGCGCCGCATCAGCACGTATGCGGCGTGCTGCGCGTCCCTGGCGGCAAGCGCCCACTCCAGCGCCAGCCCGGACCAGCGTTCGGCGTCGGCGTCGTGTCCGGCCTCAAACGCCATGCGTCCGATGAACTGCCCGTACTGCGACGCTGTGGCCAGCAGCCCCCGACGCACCCGTTCGCCCGCATCGTGCCGAAGATCCAGCAACGCTTGTACCTCCGCCGGCACCGTTTGTGCCAGCACCCGCGGCAGCGGATGCGAGCCGCCGGAGCGGTGATGGTTCAGCAGCCGCTCAAACAGGCCCACCGCAACGGTGCTGGCCCGCTGCTCGGCGACTGCGTGGGCAAGCTGCTCGACCTCATCGGGGGTGAGCACCCCTGGGGTGATGACGATCCCTCCCACGACTGGAGATACCAAAGCCGACAGCGCACCGTCGGTACCAAGCACGTGGTCTAGCCGGTCGGCTAGGCGGCGCGTCACGGGCTTGTGCCCGTTGATGACCTTCGACAGGTACGACTTGTCGTAGTTGACCGCCCGGGCTAGGGCACCCAGCGACAATCCCGCGGACCTCATCTGCTGCTGTAGCTGCTCAACGAACGTCGCCACGATTTCGAACCTTAATCGTCGAGCTGGAGCGTGGACTGTTGACCTTTCAGCCGTGGTCCGAGGTCAACATCTCGACCCTACGCTCAAGCATCGCCAGGGTGAAGGGTGTGACAGGCCACGACCAGGAGACCACCGAGCCGGCCCGCGGTAACGGACAACCCGCCGGCCCGCCAGTTTACCGGGGCCCGTTCCGCCAGCCCGGCCTCGGCACCCGCATCGCCGGCTACGAGCGCCGGGGCACCGAGGACTTCCTGGTCGGGGAGTACAGCACGCGCAAGCCGGCGCGGGTTTACCCGATCTGCCGGGTACCTGGCGAGCATTGCCTGTGCCGCGTCGAGCCCGACCGGCTGCGCTACGCGCTGGCACAGATCTCCCTGATCTACCAGCTCCGCCCGGGACGGTACGTGCGGCGGGTGCGGCACCTCTACGGCGCTGTGCGGTTACCCGCGTTGGTCGATCGCGTCCGCGGCATCCTCCCGACTCCTCCGCCCGACGGAGCGCATCTGCCGGGCGGAGTCTGAGAAGGGCGCGACCCCTGACCCCGTGCGGGGGCCGCGCCCCACAAACGGCCGGTGCGGCACCAAGGAAGAAGCCCGCACCTCTGCCGTCAGCTCATCCGCGGGTCGGTGCCGCGCCGGTCCCCTAAAGCAGCCGATGAGGCGTTCTCGGGGAAGGGCGCCGAGCCGGCCGGGGCAGGCCCGGCGAAAAGTGACGGTCACGCATCGCCGCCGGTCTGCTCCTTTGCGAAGGCCAATCCAGACTCTTTCTAGAGGTAAGCCATGGGTGACCCCATCCTTGTAACGTACGCCGTGGTGATCTTCGTTTCGGCCGTAGGCCTCATGGTCCTGATGCGCCCACCGCGCCCGTGCGTCAACTGTGGCCACCGCTGGGCTCGGCACGACGAAAACAGCCGTTGCCGGGTACGCGGCGACAAGGTGGTTGTGTTCGCGGCCGACTACAGCCAGGCCACCAAACAGCGGACGCGGTGTGGCTGCCCCGGCTACAGCAACGGATCCGTTTGATCACGGGCTCGGGAGGCGCACCGGCGGCTGGCCCGCGGCGACCGGCTGTAGCTATCAGGCCGTGTGAGGGTCGACGGCGAAGAGGGCGACGTGATGCAGTCCTTCGGCTGGCGAGGTCGACAGATGCTCAACCGGTACGGCACCCAGCGCGGCAGCCGAGCGCGCCCGGGCGGTGCGTCGCCGCCAGCGGGGGGCTCATGGCCCTAACCACCTGGCTGTGCCGGTCACTCCGTGCCGGCTGTGGCGTTGTCAGCAGCTTCGCTGAGCGTTGGGGAGTTCTCCGGCAGCAGCCAGGCCCACTGCTCGGGCCGGTGGTCGGTCGCCTCGGTGTTGTACGGGCCGACCTTCCAACCCGCCGGCCAGACTCTCCTGGTGTACATGGGGACGTCCAACCGGACCCGCACCCTGCCGAACCCGGCGTCGCTGCTGAACTGGGCACGGTCGAACCCGGCGTCGCCGCTGAACTGGGCACCGCTGAACCCGGCGTCGCCGCTGAACTGGGCACCGCTGAACCCGGCGTCGCCGCTGAACTGGGCACCCCTGAACCAGGCGTAGCCGCTGAACTGGGCACCCCTGAACCAGGCGTTGCCGCTGAACTGGGCATCGTCGAACCCGGCGTAGCCGCTGAACTGGGCACCGCCGAACGCGGCGCCGCTGAACTCGGCACCGCCGAACCCGGCGTAGCCGCTGAACTGGGCACCCTCGAACCCGGCGCCGCCGCTGAACTGGGCACCCTCGAACCCGGCGTAGCCGCTGAACTGGGCACCCTCGAACCCGGCGTAGCCGCTGAACTGGGCACCCTCGAACCCGGCGCCGCCGCTGAACTGGGCACCGTCGAACCCGGCGTAGCCGCTGAACTGGGCACCGCCGAACCCGGCGTCGCCGCTGAACTGGGCACCGCTGAACCCGGCGTAGCCGCTGAACTGGGCACCGCCGAACCCGGCGTAGCCGCTGAACTGGGCACCGCTGAACCCGGCGTAGCCGCTGAACTGGGCACCATCGAACTCGGCCTTTCTGAGTCTGCATCCGCCGAGGTCGAGGTCAACGAGGGTGGCGCCGGTCAGGTCCAGGTCGATGTCCGGCCAGAAGGTGCCGGGCGGGTGGTCGGGGTCGGCGCCGGGGTGTAGGTGGGCTGTGAGGATGCGTTGGGCCGTCAGGCGGACTTGAAGTTCCTCACGGGTATCGGTGGCCAGCTCGGCGGCAGGAGGCCTTGCCGGGTTCCCGGCGGTGTCGTCATTCGGCGCGGCGGCGCCGGCTGACGGGGCCGGTGCTGGTGTGGTCACGGGTGCGGCTGGGTCGGTGGTAGCGGGCGGGGGGTAGGGCATGCGCAGGTAGGCGCACAAGACGTTGACGATGGTCTGCCGATGGTCGCGGTTGGCTTGGGCGAGGCGTTCGAGGGAGTAAAGACCGCCTAGCCGCACGGGGGCCTTGCCGTTGCCGAGCTGGTCGACGGCCTTGGTGTACAGCTCGGTGATCCGCCGTTCGGTGGCGTCGTCCTCGGTGTGGGCCTGGGTGCGTTCGCCGAGCCACTGCCGGCGGGCTGCGAGCAGCAGTGCTATTCCGCCGCCAGCGCCTGCACCGGCGGTGAGCCCGGTGCGGATTGCCTCGATGCGGGCCTGCGCCTGGTTGCTGGTGGCCTTGTTCGCCTCGCCAAGCAGCCAGGCGGTCACGGCCGCGCTGACCAAGGCCACCATGGCGATCCCGACCAGCACCAGCCAGGACGGCAGGACCCGGAGCGGCGGCCGCGGCACCGGCTCTACCGGGGTGGACCGACGCCACCCGCGAGCGATCACCACACTGCCGGCCAGGAACACCAACCCGGCCACCGCGAGAGCCCGCCCGGCGAGAGGTGCCTGCCCGAGCAGGGACCAGATTCGCGGCCACGGCGCCAGCGTCAACGCCGCGGCCACCACCAAGCCGCCACCGAGCACACCAAACCCGACCGACGCCCACCGTCTGCGGCTCTCCGTGTCATCCGCCATAGCACCGCATCATGACCTAACTTCGCGCAGCATTTCCCGATCTACGGCATTTAGGTCCGGGCAGGGCCGAGCGAGCCCAGGGAGCACCGGCGGAACAGCATGCCCGACCGGATGTAGCCCGCTACAGGCCTACCACGACCACGGCGTTGTCGGTCCACTGGTCCACGACCCGTAGATAGGCGAACAGTGACGCGCTGCCCGGCTTGTGCCCGGTCTGCTGGCTGATCGCCCGTGCGTCATGCCCGGCGGCGCGCCGCGGTGGCCAGTCCGGGCGATCGCCAACGGGTTTATCTGGTTCACCATTCCTGGCGCACCCGAGCACCGCGGAGGTTTGAACCAACCGACGCGCGGCGTGCGCGAGTCGCCTACAGAGACGCAACAACGCCGCAAGAACGGCGAGCGGCGATGACAGCTCGGCTACGACATTCTCGGTGAGGTTGCTGCGGTGTACCGGGAGGCGTGCATGCGTAATGCGGCGCCCACGGCTGCGGTGCAGGCGAAGTTCGATCTCGGCAAGCGTGCGCAGGCGGCCCGATGGGTCCAGCGAGCACGCCAAGAGGGTCACCTCGGTCCGGCGCCCGATCGTCGCATGAAGGGGGAACAGCATCGACCCGGGGGAAGCAAGATCGAGGCCGAGCACTCGAAATCTGGCACGCTACTGGCACGCAGAGATGCGTGATATTGAAAACACCCGCTTTCATCTGCTGTTTTGTTGGTGGGCGATACTGGGATTGAACCAGTGACCTCTTCCGTGTCAAGGAAGCGCTCTCCCACTGAGCTAATCGCCCGAGGCGGAGGCGGGAATCGAACCCGCGTACAGGGCTTTGCAGGCCCTTGCCTAAACCACTCGGCCACTCCGCCAATGCTCCCCAACCGCGGGGATCGACCGGCGTCCGTCAGGCCGCACGCCGAGCGGACGACGGGACTCGAACCCGCGACCCTCACCTTGGCAAGGTGATGCGCTACCAACTGCGCTACGTCCGCAAACGAGCACCGGCCCCGACGGTCTGCCCGCCCCGACCAGCGCGAGTGACTGTAGCCCACGTGGCGCTGGGTCTTCAAACCGACTTCGGCGCGGCACCCGCTGGTCAGCCAGGGCGGCTGGCCAGACCCGCGCAGCCACGCACCGTGTCCAGCTTGCCCAGGATGCGGCTGGCCTGCGCCCCATGCGCCGGCACCGGCACGCCCCGGCCGTCGATCTCGGCCGGCGTGAACTGGCTGCGCACCACCCGCCGTCCATGAAAGGTCAACGTAAGCACGCCGGTGTCGTTGGAGTTGGCGTTGTCCAGCCACCACAGGAAGTTCCCCAGCCCGTAGTCGACGTACACCGAGCCTAACCAGCCGCCGCCGAGCAGCAGGTGCGCGTGGGTGCCGACGACCGCGTCCGCGCCGGCCGCCGCTAGGTGTTCCGCCGCCATGCGCTGCTCGGCGTTCGGGCAGCTCTGCCCCTCGGTGCCCCAGTGCAGGTACACCACCACGATCTGGGCGCGTTCGCGGGCCGCGCGGACGGCGGCCAGCAGCCGATCTGAGGTGGCCGAGGCGATGCCGGGGCTGTTCGGGCCGGCCGTCCAGGCGGCCATGGTCCGGTCGTGGATCTGGCTGGCCCCTAGCACGGCGACCCGTACACCGCGTACCTCGGCGTACCACGGCGCGTACGCCTGCACGGCGTCCGCCCCGACCCCGACGACCCGGATCGGGTGGCTGCGCAGCGCGGCGAGGGTGTCGGACAACCCGACCGGGCCGTAGTCGACGGCATGGTTGTTGGCCATGGTGAGCACGTCGATACCGGCCTTCCAGAGCGAGTCCAGCACCACCGGCGGCGCCCGGAAGTGGAACTGCTTCGGCTCCGGCGTGCCCCGCTCGGTGATCGCCGACTCCAGGTTGACCATGGCCAGGTCCGCCGCGGCGAGGGTGCGGCGGATCGGGCCGAGCACGTCGGCGCCGGCCGTCGTCCGGCTGGCCACCCGGCCGGCGAAGTGGACGTCCCCGGCGAACGCCACGGTCACGTCGGCCGGGCCGGTCGTCGTCGCGGCCGCTGTCGGGGCCGGCCTGGGCGGCGCCGTGGACGGGCTGCCGGCCGTCGGCAGGCCGGTGCTGTGAACGGGAGGCCCGTACGGCGGCAGCCCGACGGTCAGCACAGCGGCAGTGAGCACCGCGACCGCCGCCACGCCGCCCACGAGCAGCCCACGGCCTGCGGGCCGCCAGCGGCGGGGCGCGGTGTGGCGACCCATCACACCTCCCGGCGTAGCCCAAGCTAGCGGCCCGACCGCATGAGACTACGCCGACCTGCAGCGGCATCGGCGGATCGGAGCTCACTCAGACAGGAAACGGGCGTGGCCGCCACTCAGGGTGTCCACGCCCGCTCCGGAGGTCCCGGAGAACCGCTCGGCTACGCCAGGTCGTCGTGCATCAGCAGCAGGTCCAGCTCGGCGTCCAGGTCGAGGTGCTCGCTCTCCTGGCCGGGCGGCACGAGCTGGTAGGTGCGGAAGAGGAAGTCGACCAGCCGGCCACGCGGCGCCGCGAACAGCGCCTGCCCCGACGGCGAGCTCAGCTCCACGTAGACCGGGCCGGCGTCGACGTCCGGGCTCGGCCAGACCCGCACGTCGCCGTCGCCAGCCGTGGAGACGATGCCGGCACTGAGTAGCTGCCGGGCGAACAGCCACTCGATCCGGCCTTCCTCGCCAGGGCCGGTCCGAAATGTTACATGAATCGCATATGGATCGCTCACGTCGTACCGGAGGATGGCGTCGACGATGACGTCAGCCCCCGGTACGACAAGATGTAGCCCCATCGTCGCGCGTACCGTGCGCGAACGTGTAGCCATGACGCCTCCCCGTGTTTCTTACGTTGGTAACGAAGTGCGGTGTTGCCGGTGACGCGCCCACGACCTCGCTGCGATCGCGCATACGCCCCCCTTCATCCAGGATGACCTGCCACTCGGCTCCGGTGGGAGGCTGCGCACGATTCGTCGCCACTATCATCCGTTCGGGGGGTGATCAGGACTGGCAACCGACCGGCCTCGGGGCGACGGCACCCGGCGAGGGCTGCGGCACCGGCTGCGGGCCCACCGGCTGACCCGCACGCCGTACCGCGTCGCCGTGGGCATCGTGGGCGTCACCATCGTGGCCGTCGGCGTCGTGCTGCTCCTGCTGCCGGGCCCGGGCTGGTTGATCATCTTCGTCGGGTTGGGGGTGCTGGCCAGCGAGTTCGAATGGGCTGGGCGGCTGCTGACGTTCGCCCGGGGCAAGGTGCGCGGCTGGGCCGGTTGGGTCGGCCGGCAGCCCGTCGTGGTACGGATGCTGCTGGGGTCGGGCTGCCTGCTGGTGATCGCGGGGGTGTGGGCATACGTCGCCTGGCGGGGCGTGCCGTTTGCCGGTTGATGGCCGCCAGCCGGTGATCTCGGTGCCGAGCGCGCCGTCCGATCGGGTATGGTGTGCGTCGCACCGGGCGATTAGCTCAGCGGGAGAGCGCCTCGTTCACACCGAGGAGGTCGCTGGTTCGATCCCAGCATCGCCCACAACCTAAAACCGCAGGTCACAGGCTTGATCGTCTACGTCGGACGGTCAGGCCTCGATCACTTGACCCTGGACCAACCCTCCGGTGTGGTTCCGGGTGCTGGTGCTGCATGTCGCCGCCGGGCTGTCTGGCCTGACCCGAAGTACTGATCCCGACGGCGATCTCGGTTGAGGCTGGGGGCCGTCGCCTGGCAGAGTGTTTCCGTCCGCCGCAGTGGACCTACCCGGGGAGGTGAGAGACCGATGACCGCCAGCTCAGGCCGGGTGCTCTCACCTCACGGCCGTGCGGTCCACCCGACGTAGGCGACCGTGAGAGCGCCCTTCGGTATCCCGAAAGGCTCTCATGTCTGCTTCCCTGTCACCTTGGTCATCTTGTCCGTGGCCCGTCATCGTTACCAGGCTTCGGGCCGCCGGTTGTGTCTTCGCCGAGGATGAGGCGCGGTTGCTCATCCGCGCGGCCCGGACGCCGTCCGACCTGGCCGCCATGGTCGACCGGCGGGCCGGCGGCCTGCCCCTCGAACACGTCCTCGGCTGGGTGGAGTTCTACGGCCTGCGGATCGCCGTGGACCCCGGAGTCTTCGTACCCCGCCGCCGTACCGAGCTCCTCGTCCGCCAGGCCGCTGCCATCGTCCGGCCAGGAGCGGTCGTGGTGGACCTGTGCTGCGGCTCGGGCGCGGTGGGCGCCGCGCTGGCCGCAGCCGCCGGGCTCGCCGGCCGGGTCGAGCTGTACGCCGTCGACATCGACCCCGCCGCGGTGCGGTGCGCCCGCCGCAACCTGGCCGCCGCCGGGGCTCAGGTCTACGAAGGTGACCTCTACCAGCCGCTGCCCGCCACCCTGCGGGGCCACGTCGACGTCCTGGTCGCCAACGCACCGTACGTACCCACCGATACGATCGCGCTACTGCCCCCGGAGGCCCGCATCCACGAGCCGCGGGTGGCGCTCGACGGTGGCCCGGACGGGCTCGACGTCCTACGGCGGGTGATCGCCGCGGCGCCACGGTGGCTGGCACCGGGCGGCCACCTGCTGGTCGAGACCAGCCAGCGCCAGGCGCCGCAGGCCGTCGACACCGCCCGCACCGGGCTGATCCCGCGGGTGGCCAGCTCCGAGGAGCTGGACGCCACCGTCGTCATCGCCACCAGGCCCGCCCTCCAGAACGGGCCGGATCGCCAGCCCCGTCCGTAGCCCAGCACGATCGTCAGACGAGCCGAACCAAGCGAGAGCTACCACTCAGCGGCAGATATGCAGCGGTGGCCTCTTTAGTCGAGGGCGTTCAAGTGGGCGCGGACGTCGTCGGTGTCGGGGACGTTGAGGTCGGTGAACAGGGTCAGGGCTTGTTGCCGGTGGTGGCGGGCTTGGTCGGGGTTGCCGGTGGTGTGGTGGGTGTGGGCGAGGCCGTGGTGGGCGCGGGCTTGTTCGTAGCGGTCGTCGAGCTCGGTGGCTAGGGTGAGCGCTGCGGTGTGGTGGGTGTGTGCCGGCTTATGCTGTCCGGTGGCGTGGTGGGTCTTGCCGAGGCTGTTGAGGATCTCGGCTTCGATGGCCCGATCGCCGATCTCACGGCAGATGGTGAGGGCGTGTTGGTGGTGCCCGGCGGCCTGCTGGTAGCGACCTTGCCGGTAGTGGACCAGGCCGAGGTTGGTCAGCGCGAAGGCCTCGCCGGCCCGGAACCCGATCTCTCGGCACACGGCTAGGGCGTGCTGGTAGTGCTCGGCGGCTTCCTGGTAGCGGCCTCGCTGGCAGTGGACCAAGCCGATATTGCCGAGCGCTAAGGCTTCGATGAACCGGTCGCCGGTCTCGCGGCAGATCGTGAGGGCGTGTTGGTGGTGCTCGGCGGCCTGCTGGTAGCGGCCCTGCCGCCAGTGGACGAGCCCGAGGTTGGTCAGCGCGAAGGCCCCGCCGACCCGGTTGCCGATCTCACGGCTCAGGGCTAGGGCGTGTTGGTGGTGCTCGGCGGCCTGCTGGTAGCGACCTTGCCGCCAGTGGACGAGCCCGAGGTTGGTCAGCGCGAAGGCCCCGCCGACCCGGTTGCCGATCTCGCGGCTCAGGGCTAGGGCGTGCTGGTGGTGCTCGGCAGCCTGCTGGTAGCGACCTTGGTTCCAATAGACCAGGCCGAGGTGAGTCAACGTCATGGCTCGGCCGTATGGGAAGTCGATCTCGCGACACAGGGTCAGGGCGTGCTGGTGGTGCTCGGCAGCCTGCGGGTAGTGGCCCCGCAGCCAGTGGACGAAGCCGAGGCGGGTCAGCGCGAGGGCTTCGGTGACGCGGTCGCTGGTGCGGCGGGCAGCGTCCCGCACATGGGTGTAGACGGCCAGCGCGTCACGGTAAGGGACACTCAGCTCCAGGTGGCGGAGGAGCACCGTGTTGGCTAGCTCGGTGGTGTGGGTGTGCCAGCCGTGCGCCGCGGTGTAGGCCATGATCGCGGTGAGGTTGGCCCGTTCGGTGTCCAGCCAGGCTCGGGCGGTGGCGGGATCGGCCACCGGCGGTGGTGGGGTCGCTGGTAGGAGGTTGTCAGGTCGGTGCTGGTGGTCGGGGGCGTGCACGGTGTCCATCGCGGCTGCGGCGCCATGGAGGTAGTGGTCGAACAGCCGGGTCAGCGCCTCCCGCCGGTCGTCTTCGGGGTCGCTGGCGGCCTGCTCGGCCGCGTAGGCGCGCAGCAGGTCGTGGAAGGTGTACCGGCCGGGGGCGTGCTGGGTGAGCAGGTTCGCCCGGGTCAGCTCGTCGAGTGCTTGCCGGGTCTGGTGTGGGGTCAGGTCGGCGAGCTGGGTGGCGGCGGGGAGGGGGAGGTCGGGGCCGGGGTGTAGGCCGAGGAGCCGGAACGTTCGGGCGGCGGGGTGGCTGAGGTGCTGGTAGGACCAGGAGAACACGGCGCGCACGTTGGTCGTGGGGTCGCCGGTGTCCAGGGCGTCGAGGCGGGTGTGTTCCTCGGCGAGCTCTTTGGCCAGCACGTGCAGGGCGAAGCCGGGGTGGGTAGCGGCGCGGGCGGCCACGATCGTCAGGGCCAGGGGTAGTCGGGCGCAGTAGTCGATGAGGTCGGTGACGGCGTGGGGTTCGGCGTTGATGCGGTCGGGGCCGAGCTGACGGGTCAGCAGCGTGCGTGCCTCAGCGAGACTCAGCAGGTCCAGGGTGAGTGGGTGGGCGCCGTGCTGGGCGGTCAGGCCGGGGAGCTGGTTGCGGCTGGTGATCACGGCCAGGCAGCCGGCGCTGGCGGGCAGCAGCGGCCGGACCTGCTCGGCGTCGCGGGCGTTGTCCAGCACCATCAGCATCCGCCGCTCGGCGAGCAGGCTGCGGTACAGCCCGGCCTGAGCCTCCACGGTGGCGGGGATGCGCTGCGGCGCGACGGCGAGGGCGTCCAGGAACCCCCGCAGCGCATCGGCCGGGTGCAGCGGGGTGTTAGTGGGGTCAAAGCCGCGCAGGTTGACATACAGCTGCCCATCGGGGAACCGGGCCGCGACCTGGTGTGCCCAGTGCAGCGCCAGGGCGGTCTTGCCGATCCCGGCGGTGCCCCCGATCGCGGTGATCACCACCGCGCCCCCGCCAGCCTCCGTCTTGCCGGCGGCGTCCAGCAGGGTGCTGAGCCGGTGGAGCTCCGCGGCGCGGCCCACGAAGTGCGGGGTGTAGGCGGGCAGCTGCCGGGGCACCGGTGGGGCGGGCACCGGCACGGACTCGCTCATGGTAGGGGCGGCCAGGGCGGGGTCGGTGGTCAGGATCTGCTCATACAGCCGGTGCAGGCCCGGGCCGGGATCGATCCCCAGCTTCTCGGCCAGCCGGACCCGTAGCTGCTGGAAGCATTCCAGCGCCTCGGCCTGGCGGCCGTCCTGGTACAGGGCGAGCATCAGCTGCCCGGCCACCCGCTCATCCAGCGGGTGCGTCCCGGCCCGGGTGAACAGCTCACCCAGCAGCCGTCCGTGCTGGCCGTGGCGTAGCCGCAGGTCGGTGCAGTCCAGCTCGGCGGCCAGCCGGTCCCGCTCCCACCGCTGGCGCAACCCGTTCAGCCACGGCGTGTCCAGTCCGCCGAACGGCTGCCCCCGCCACAGCCCCAGCGCCTGCTCGAACAACCCCAGCGCCCGATCCTCCTCGCCGGTCGCGCGGGCCAGCGCGACCAGGTGATGGAACCGGTGCACATCTACCGCCACCGCATCCACGGACAGCACATAGCCACCCGACCGGCGGGCGAGATCGACCCCGGTGACCGGTCCTAGGGCGTGGCGTAGCCGGGACAGATAGTTGTACAGCGTCTCCCGGGCACGCCGCGGCGTCCGATCCCCCCACACCCGCGCCACCAGATGGTCTACCGACACGACCCGGTTGGCCTCCACCAGCAGCACCGCCAGCACACACCGCTGCCGGGCATGCCCCACCTCCACCGGCCTGCCACCAACCCGGACCTCGACATCCCCCAGCAGCCCGAGCTCCACGCCCACCCGCCCACCCCCTTGCGGGAGTTGACCTGCCCCGCATTTTCCGGACAGCTTCCTTACGGCTAGTTCATGCTGCGAGCTGCCTGTTCAGGTATTCGTTGTGGACCTCTAGTGGGGTCCTGTAACCAAGACCTGAGTGGAGACGTTGC